>Ga0315279_10004229_pt1 | contig 19394 bp, 22 predicted proteins | sample YL17G06_20_MG_FD_203694 | JGI IMG/M metagenome (GOLD analysis project Ga0315279, IMG submission 203694) | Sediment microbial communities from Yellowstone Lake, YNP, Wyoming, USA - YL17G06_20 | ecosystem: Environmental > Aquatic > Freshwater > Lake > Sediment | place: USA: Wyoming | collected... | reverse complement strand
ATCATTGGAGCACCATTGTCCATTTTCCACAAGTCGGTGCGTAAGTGTAATAAGTCAACGCTAATAAAGAATTCCGCACGACATTTACATGGTGGATTGTATGTCCAAACCCAAAGTCTACATTACCCGCGATATCCCAGAACGAGGATTGAACCTCATCAGGAAGCACTTCGACGCAGAAATGTGGCCCGAATATGCCCCGCCGCCAAAGAATGTGATAGTAGATAAGGCCAAAAACGTTGACGCGATAGTCTCGCTCTTGTCTGACAAGATCGACGCGGAGGTTTTCGATGTTGCGCCAAAGCTAAGGATTGCATCACAGATCGCTGTAGGATTTGACAATATAAACATACCAGAAGCGACGAAGCGAGGAATCTACGTTACCAACACGCCTGAGGTACTGACTGACACTACAGCGGATTTTGCTTGGGCGTTGCTGATGGCCCTTGCTAGACGCGTCGTCGAGGCAGATAAGTATGTTCACGCAGGACAGTGGAAAGTCGCTTGGCATCCATCAATGCTTCAGGGCAGAGACGTCTATGGCGCAACCATAGGCATAGTTGGCGCAGGAAGAATCGGTTATGCTGTAGCTAAGCGAGCGAAAGGTTTCGACATGAAGATCCTGTTTTACGACGTGATCCCGAGACCCGAAATGGAAAAGGATCTTGGTGCAAAGAAAGTTGATCTGGACACGCTATTCAAGGAATCAGACTTTGTGAGCATTCATGTACCACTAATGAAGGAGACACATCACCTGGTGAACGCTGAGCGCCTGAAGCTAATGAAGAAGACCGCCTTCTTGATAAACAATTCACGCGGCCCGGTGGTTGACGAAAAGGCGTTGCACGAAGCTCTGAAAAAAGGGCAGATCGCTGGCGCAGGGCTTGACGTTTTCGAGCAAGAACCAACATCGATGGATAACCCGTTGCTGAAGCTTGACAATGTGGTCGTTGCACCGCACATCTCAAGCGCGAGTTACGAGACGCGTTCAAGAATGAGCGAAATGGTTGCAGAAAACCTCATTGCGTTCTTCGAAGGCAAGAAACCACCGAACCTAGTGAACCCAGACGTGCTGAAAGTGCGGCCGCTCTCAAAGCTATTTTGAGCGTGAATTTCCGCGGTGCATGGCTGCAATAGTTAAATACCCTCCATTTTCTAACCTTGTTTCCCTTCAACTTGGGGTGATTTGGTGTGAACTCAATCTTCGCGAAAAGAATGGAGACTCTCGAAACTGAAACAGCCTTTGAAGTACTTGCAAAAGCAAAAGCGCTAGAGAAACAAGGAAAGAATATTGTGCACCTTGAGATTGGCGAGCCAGATTTTGACACACCCCAGAGCATCAAGGATGCCGCCACAAAAGCGCTCAAAGACGGCTATACTCATTACAGTCCATCTGCCGGGCTTCCCGAATTCAGAGAAGTCATCGCACAATACGTTTCAAAAACTCGCCGAATAAAGGCAGAAGCAGATGAAGTTGTCGTAACGCCCGGCGCAAAACCAATAATGTTCTTCAGCATATTCGCCCTAGTCAATCCTGGCGAAGAGGTTCTTTATCCGAACCCTGGCTTTCCAGTTTACGAGTCTTTGATAAACTTTGTTGAAGGAAAACCCGTACCAGTACCGCTTCTGGAGAAGAACGATTTCAGACTGGATCCGGAATACGTTAAGGAGCACATAACAAAGAAAACCAAAATGATAATACTCAACTATCCCGAGAACCCAACGGGCGGCATCGTAACAAGAGATGACTTGAAAATCATAGCAGACTGTATAGCAGACAGAGACGATGTCTTCGTACTTGCCGACGAGATTTACAGCAGAATAATCTATGAAGGCAAACACGAAAGTATTGCTTCGTTGCCTGGAATGAAAGACAAAACCATTTTGCTTGACGGTTTCTCCAAAACTTATGCTATGACTGGCTGGAGACTGGGCTACGGTGTGATGCGGAAGGATATAGCCCAGAAAATCGCCCAATTGATGACCAACTCCAACTCATGTACGAGCACATTCACACAGATTGCTGGAATGGAAGCATTGAGAGGGTCACAGGCAGAAGTTGAGAAAATGATTTCCGAGTTCAAGAAGCGAAGAGAAGTCATAGTCAGCGGCTTGAACAGGATCAAAGGCATTACCTGCAAGAAACCACTTGGGGCCTTCTATGCATTTCCAAACATCAGCGGCACAGGCATGGACTCCCGCAAGCTTGGAGACCATCTGCTCTATAACGCTGGAGTGGCTGTACTGCCAGGTACATCATTCGGGAAATATGGCGAAGGGTATCTGCGGCTTTCATTTGCCAACAACGTTGAGAACATAAAGAAGGCGTTAGACCGCATAGAAAAAGCGGTCAACAAACCATAACTTTTCCCTTAGTCTCTTGCGTTTTCTCCAGTGAAAGTTTCAACGACGTCAGAAGCCAACTCCACAAGGTTATCCGCTTGCTTCATGGCTTTCTCGCTGTCCACTCCTTCCAGTTGAGCCAACTGCATAATCATTTCTTCGATCTCTATTAACCATTTCAGAAGCGGGTCGTTCGTTGCCTGCTGCTGAGTCTTCTCTGCTGCTTCTCTTATGACGATCTCGATGAATGCGGGTTCCCCCAGACTATAGTAGATGGCGTTTCGGGCTTTTCTGATGGCCTCAATAACAAGGCTTGGGGCCATGTAAGGCATCTTTTTTGCTGCCTCAAGTTCCGCTTTGGCTTCGCGCAAATATCGAAGCGCCCAGCCTCTTCTGTAGGGATCCATCAAGCGTCAGTGCCTTCTTCCTGCAACATTTCCTCTTCGGACGTTGGTGCCTCTGGCTCCATCCCAGCGAGCGTGCGTGTTATGTATCCTGCGATCTGGTTTCGAACTTTGATCGTGGTTCCCTGAGTAAGAGTGCTGACCATATGCTTGTTATTGTCGAAATTATTCGTGAACTTTTCTGGAAACCTCTTCATAAGCGCCTTTGCCGTGCGTTTGATCTGATCTGTCCGTACGTTCCCCAAACTTCAATCTCCTTGATTTTCCTCGCATGCTTTTCGTCTAGCGTCTATAGACACACTAGCGAGCACTCATAGAAACAACAGGCTAATTTAACTTTACTCCAAAAAAGTCTTCAAAATTCCTAGCCACTTGTTCGGCAACATCCGCAACCGGCATCTCCTTTATCTCAGCGAAGGCTTGAGCCACTATCGGAATGAAGGCAGGCATAGTCATCTTGCCATCAAATGGTGGTTTGTAGTAGTGCACGGGTCCATCAGTTTCGGTGAGCAAGTTTGTCAGTGGCGTTTTCCTGACAATGTCACGGATGCCACCGGAATAGATCGCTGCCGGTCCTTCACTGACGTAATATCCGTTCTCAATTATCTTGGGCAACACTGCTATCGGGTAGCTAAACCAGTGAAGCAATACTTTGCAAAGCTTATACGATGGAAGGATCTCCACGATTTGAGGTGTTGTCCCTCTTGAATGGACAATAATCGGCAGATCAGCTCTTTCAGCCAAGTGAAGCATCTTGCCAAAAACCTTCAGCTGTTTGTCCCATATTTCTTTGTATTTGTTATCTAGCCCTATCTCGCCAATGGCGACAACGGCTTTGTTCTGTCTCACTTGGGAGATGAACTTGATTGTTTCTTGAACCTCATCCTCTGTTACAGTTTGGACAGCCCAAGGATGAACTCCCAATGCAGCATAAACAAGTCTTGGATTCTGTTCCGCGAGTCTCAAGGACTCCTTGCTCGTTTTTAAATCCATCGAACTTGAAACCAATGCGACAACGCTTGCCTTACGAGCATCTGCGATTATTTCATCCGTGCATTGTGAATATTCCTCATCTGAGAGGTGCAAATGTGCGTCCACGAATTCCATACATGAACCCCGACTTTTTAGGAGAAAAGAACGAATTTGGCTTTTATGCTTTCGCTTTTCATCTTGAGAGTTCGGGTTGACCGCAACCTTTTTCGGCAAATAAGCAACAATAAACGTTAAATAGGGCTTTAAAGAGAAAAAGAGGCTGCGAGGATGTCATTATGGTCGAATTGGATTTAGCTGTTGCTCCCATGCACAGGCTGTGCAAGAAAGCTGGAGCCGACCGTGTCAGTGAGGCTGCAGCAAAAGAGCTCGCTAAGGTGATGGAAGAAATAGGAATAAAGATTGCCAAGGAAGCCTTGGATTTTGCTATGCATGCTGGCAGGAAAACTATAAAAGCTGAGGACATCGAGATCGCAGCCAAAAAAGTCATGGGCAAATAGCAGTTTCCCCTATTTTCCTTTCTTTTTGTGAATGTGTGCACAAGTTGAAATGATTCTCTAAGCATTAGCGGTAGAAAGCCTAAAAAACCACGAAACAGACTTCAACTGTGGAAGTTGGTTAACATGGGCGGAAAGAAGAAGCTCGGTCTGAAACAAATGGAGCGCATGCAGGACAAGAAGGACGAGGAAGACAAAGAGAAGAAGAAGAAAGAAAAATCCGGGCAGCCGAAAGAAAAAAAGCCGTTGGGAATTTTGCCTCCAGATTCGAAGAACCCGAAGATTATGGGCGAATTGAAAAGAATGAATGTCCTGACCCCGTATGCTGTTGCCACAAGGTTCAACGTGCGAATCAGCGCAGCTAAGGATTTTCTTGAACAGCTCGAAGAAGAAGGCCAAATACAACTGGTCTCAGGAAGCCACAACATTAAGATATACAAGCCAATAGCTGGCTAATTGTAGTTCTGCCTTGCTCAATTCCCAGCAGTTCTTTGGCAACCGAGAGAAGGTTAGCACACACGATGGAGTTTCCGGAGAGAATCTATACTACTAAGGAAGTCGAGGAAGCTAGGCGACTTCTGGAGAAAGGCTACAGGCATTGCCTGAGGGTTCAAGGTAGTCCTTTGTTCAAGCAGAAAGTGGAAAAAGCCCTTGCATTGATCGGAGTTGCTGGCTATTTGGATTTTCTGAGGATGTATATCCGAAGGATAGAGGAGATTGACGGGGTGACCCAACTCAGACAAGCAGACGTCTCGATTTGGGCAAGTATGTATGCTGTCGAGAATCCTGTTGACTTGGCCAGCGTGTTCATACAGAAGGCCAATACTATGAGAGAATACCTTGAGGGCAAGCTTTACTATGGTGGCGAAGCTGAGAAACGTTCTATTGAGAAGCGCAAAGAATTCCTTGAAACACTGAAGAACAAAGCCAAGGAAAAAGAGATAACTGAAGAGTGCGAGCGTCTTCTGAACATGTGGAGGGAAAGCTCTATGGTCTATTGAAGGCTTTCAACTCTTATTTTTGTGCCACTCTTGACTTGCTTGAACAGCTCCAGATTCTTGGTGATCTTGCCCAGATTATTGACTGGGCTGTACGGTTGTGTCTCGCCGTAGAATATGCATATGGCACTGCCCATAGGCCAAAAACCTATCGTACTCGGCTCAACAGTGGCCTTTGCCTTTTCTTCACCCATTTTGATTGGTGTTTCGAAGTACACTTCCTCCTTCCACAGAGCCGCTCTGCCTTCGATGGGTAGCTTTCTGACTATCATGTCTATTGTTCTTGGTGACAGAAAACGTACGAATTCTCCTTCAGCTTCGCCCAGATTTTCGATTATGAATTTGACCTTTACCCGTGAGACGTCTGCTTCTTCAGCTGCCATTACTTTCCACATCTCTTGAGGAAATCATCAATAATCTGCTCAAGCGAAACAGGGCCCAGCACTTTAAGCTCGTAGTTCACTCTTACCGTTGGCTTGTTTATTGTGATGACCCTTCTTAGATCAATAGGCGTTCCAATCACTACGACATCACATGGTATGCGTTCAATCGTCTCTTTGAGTTCGGCAACCTGTTTTTCGCCATAACCCAATGCTGGGAGAATCGAGCCTAAATGCGTGTATTTCTTGTAAGCTTCCATTATCGAACCGACAGCGTATGGCTTTGGATCGACAATCTCGCTTGCGCCGGAGTTTTTGGCCATGATTGTTCCTGCACCATATGGCATGCTACCGTGGGTCAGCGTTGGTCCGTCTTCAATGACGAGCACGCGTTTTCCTTTGATGAGCTCTGGTTTGTCAGCAGTCACTGGAGATGCAGCGTCCAATACTTTCGCGTTAGGGTTGGCCATCTTTATGTTTTCCTTGACCTGCTCGACTTTTCGCGGGTCTGCTGTGTCAATCTTGTTGATTATGATGACATCTGCCATGCGCAGGTTGGTTTCGCCTGGGTGATAAGTGATTTCGTGTCCTGCTCTATGCGGGTCTGCCACAACAATGTTCAGGTCTGGTTTGTAGAAGGATATGTCGTTGTTGCCTCCGTCCCAGACTATCACGTCGGCTTCTTTCTCAGCTTCTCTTACGATCTTCTCGTAGTCCACTCCTGCATAGACGATTATACCATTGTCAATGTGCGGTTCGTATTCCTCTCTTTCCTCAATGGTGCACTCATGTTTGTCCAGATCTTCATACGAAGCAAAACGTTGCCAAATCTGTTTTCTCAGATCTCCATATGGCATGGGATGTCTGATGGCTGCGACTCTCAGGCCTCTGTTTTTCAGGATCTTGGCAACTTGTCTGGATGTTTGGCTTTTGCCTGATCCCGTTCTGACAGCGCAGACTGAGACAACTGGAACTTTGGACTTGACCATTGTCGTTTTAGGTCCCATCAGGCGGAAATCTGCGCCGCATGCCATGGCAAGAGAAGCTTTATGCATGACGTACTCATGCGATACGTCACTATAGGCAAAAATAACTTGGTCAATGTCGTGCTCCTTTATCAGTTTGGGCAGTTGTTCTTCCGGATAAATCGGTATGCCCATCGGATATTTTGGCCCGGCAAGTTCTGTGGGGTAGTTTCGTCCTTCTATTCCTGGGATCTGCGTGGCCGTGAAAGCTACAACTTCGTAGGCATCATTGTTTCTGAAGAAAACGTTGAAGTTGTGGAAGTCTCTACCGGCTGCGCCCATTATAATGACTTTGACTTTTGCCATGATTTAATCCTCCGTTAAAATCTCTCTCTGCAGAGAGGTGCAATATTACCTAGATCATTCCATATAAACCTTAATGTCACAAACTCACTTTAACAGACGTAGAAGTGTTTTGCCTATGAAATCTATCTGCTCAGGTGTGACGCCTGGATGGACAGGCAAGGAAAACACTTGCGCTGAGGCTTTCTCGGTTTCTGGAAGCTTGTACTTTCCGAACTTGCTGTAATAGGGCATAAGATGGATCGGGTTCACGTAGCAGACAAACGCGCCTATTCCTTCTTGCTTTAGGTTATCAACGAGTTGATCTCTTTTCTTTCTATTCATGTTTTTCAGTCTTACAGTGTACAGGTAGTAGCTGCTCTTGAAACCTTTGGGTTCCGTTGGAAGCTGCAGATTTTCTGCTCTTGCTAGGTTTTGCGAGAGCCTTTGGGCGTTTTCGCGTCTTTTGGCAACGAATTTGGGCAATTTCTTCAGTTGGACACAGCCTATGGCGGCTTCCATTTCTGGCATGTGATAATTGTGCCCCAGCATGAGAGACATGTACTTCTCCTTTTCTCCATGGCTTCGTATGATCCGCGTTGTTTCGGCAATTTCGTCAATGTTTGTGGTTATCATTCCGCCTTCGCCTGTGGTCATGTTTTTGCTTCCGTAAAAACTCCAGCAAGCTGCGTCAGCATATGCTCCTAGGGGCTTTCCGTGGTACGTTGCGCCATGAGCTTGAGCGGCGTCTTCAATGACTTTCAGTCCGTGTTTGTCGGCGATTTCCTTTATCGGTTTCATGTCAGCTGGCAAGCCGTAAAGATCTACTGGTATTATGGCTTTGGTCTTCTTTGTAATGACTTTTTCCACAGTCTCCGCTGAAATGGTATACGTGTCTGGGTCTATGTCAACGAATACGGGGTTTGCCCCGATCATGATGACAACTTCGCCTGTTGCCACGAACGTGAAGCTTGGCAAAATGACCTCATCGTTGGGCTTGACGCCTGCGGCTACGAGCGAAGAGTGCAAAGCAGCGGTGCCAGTGTTCATGGCTATTCCGTGCTTGGTTTTTGCGAAGCCGGAGAATGCTTTCTCAAACTCTGTGACCTTGGGACCAGCGCCTGTTCCGTGCGTAAGCCCGCCGCTCTTCATGACTTTCACGACGGCTTCGATTTCCTCGTCCCCAATTTGTGGGGCGTTGATCGAAATCAAGAAGACACCTACAGCAACTACGTTATTTCAATATTAATAGCTTTTTTCCGCCATATTAATGGCGTTCAACATTTTATTCGTTCAATGTTCGGCCCACGTGTTTTACACCGTTATGAATAATAAAGAGGGGCGGGTCGATAGATACGTCAATGGGGCTTCAGGATGCCTGGGATAGGCGTTTACGTTTGTCATTGTGGCTTAAACATTGCAGGCGTTGTTGACGTAGAGAAAGTCACAGAATATGCCGCGAAGCTGCCAGATGTTGCAGTGGCTAGGCATTATACTTACATGTGCTCTGATCCCGGGCAGCGAATGATTCAGGAGGATATTAAGGCTCAAAAGCTTGACCGCGTGGTTATTGCAACATGCTCGCCTCGAATGCATGAGGAGACTTTTCGAAAGGCAGTCGCCGAAGCAGGCTTGAATCCTTATCTGCTTGAAATCGTGAATTTGAGAGAGCATGTTTCTTGGGCTCACAGTCACGAGCGTAAGAAGGCAACTAAGAAGGCGATGGATCTTGTTAAGATGGGAGTTGCCCGGGCTAAGCTCTTGGAGCCTCTGGAGAAGCGTAAGGTGAAAGTTGAGAGGAATGTTCTGGTGGTTGGCGGCGGTATTGCAGGCATGCAGTCTGCTTTAGACCTGGCTAATGCGGGTTTCAAAGTTTATCTTGTGGAAAAATCGCCAAGCATCGGAGGACGTATGGCTCAGCTGGATAAGACGTTTCCGACGCTTGATTGCAGTGCGTGTATTCTGACGCCGAAAATGGTTGATGTGGCCAAACATCCTAACGTGACCTTGCTGACTAACAGCGAAGTCACAGGTGTGAGCGGATTCGTGGGAAATTACGAGGTTACTGTCACTAGGAGACCGCGGTATGTGGAAGAGGCAAAGTGTGTAGGTTGTGAACTGTGCACGCAGGTTTGTCCTGTCAAGGTTGCAGACAAGTTTAATGAGAACTTGGGTCAGACTCGTGCTATCTGCATCTATTCTTCTCACGCTGTGCCCAAAGTCGCCATAATAGACCCGAAGAATTGCCTTCGCCTGAAGACCAAGAAAAAAGAGGTCTGTGGCAAATGTCTGCAAGCATGTGAGGCTGAAGCCATCAATTTCGAGCAGAAGCCTGAAACCCTCAAGCTTAAAGTCGGCGGGGTAATCATCGCCGTGGGTTCAGAAGTCTTCGACGCGTCGAAAATGCCCGAGTTCGGTTACGGGCGCTTCAAGAACGTCATTTCCAACATCGAATTTGAACGAATCTCTGATGCCTCTGGCCCCACAAGCGGCAAGATTGTCTCACCTCTGACTGGGCAAGCACCGAAAACAATAGCATTTATCCAGTGCGTTGGCTCTCGTGATAAACGCTTCCACGAATACTGCTGCCGTGTAGGCTGTATGGTCGCCTTGAAGCAGGCGATTCTGGCACGGGAGAAGATTGGCGAAGACGTGAGGATCTACGTTTGTTATATTGATCTGCGTTCTTTCGGCAAAGGTTATGAGGAATTCTACAGACGAGCCCGCGATTTGGATATTGATTTTGTTGATGGTGTGCCTTCTGAAATCCACTGTGCACAAGATGGGACATTGTATTTTGATGTTTTTGAGAAGGGGACGAACAAGCTGATTGAGATACGCGCGGACTTGGTGGTGTTGGCAAACGGGCTCGTTCCAAGTGGAGACGTGACAAGAGTGAACGAGTTGTTCCATGCTTCGAGGAGTGCGGATGGTTTCTTGTTGGAGGCGCATCCGAAACTGAGACCACTTGAAAGCTCCACTGCGGGCATTTTTCTTGCTGGTGCCTGCCAAGGTCCCAAGGATATTCCTGACACTGTGGCGCAGGCAAGTGGTGCCGCTGCAAAGATCGTTGACTTGCTGTCGAGCGGTGAGATTGAGCTTGAGCCTTTGAAGGCTTTTGTGGATAAGGATTTGTGTAGTGGCTGCCGTGTCTGTGAGTCAGTATGTCCGTTCCTGGCGATTGAGATGAAGCCTGAGGTCGTTGATGGTGAGGAGAGACTGAGGGCTGAGGTGATTGAAGCCCTGTGTCAGGGTTGCGGCGCGTGTTGTGTGGCTTGTCCGACTGGTGCTGTTAGGGCTAAGCATTTCACTGATGAGCAGGTCTTGGCCCAGGTTGAGGCTGCCTGTGCAGTTGGAGAGAACTGATTTTGGGTTTGACTGATTTGATGTCAATGGCTAAGCCCAACTTGGAATCCAGAGAGAAGATTCTGAGAAAGCTCAGAAGCAGAGACCCTATCAACTGCTTTCAATGTATGAAGTGCACAAGCGGGTGCACAGCATTGAAGTTGCTGGAGCTTGAACCTCACGAGATCGAGAAGTTGGTCAACTTTGGCTTCGTGGACGAACTGGCTGCTTCAGACATTATCTGGACTTGTGTCACATGTCTGAAGTGTGTGCAACGGTGTCCGCAGAAGGCGTCGCCCTATCATGTGATTATGGCTTTGCGGAATTTGTCAGTCGAAAGAGAGGCAAAAGTGCCTGAGGCGTTGATGAAGGCTGTTTCGCAGATTCTTGAGACTGGGCTGGCTGAATCCTATCAGAAAGTGACAACGCGAAAGATGGAGACTTGCGACCGCGAGAGCTTGAAGCTGCCGAAGATCTCTGCTCCGACTGAGAGTTTTCAGGCGATTTTCATGAAGGCTCTGGAGGAGAGATGAGCATTGAAGGTCGCGGTTTACTGGGGTTGTCGCATTCTGACAAGCCAGTTTGCTTATGAGATGTCCGTTCGTGAGGCTTTTCCGAAGCTTGGCGTTGAACTCGTTGACTTTCGAGAGGCTATATGCTGCGGAGACCCAGTGAAGAGCATCAACGATTTTGCGTCTAACTATCTTGGCGCAAAAGTCCTTGCATTGGCGAATTCTACAGGTTTGGAGGACTTGCTTGTTCCGTGTAATCGTTGCCATTTTGTCGTTTCTGAAGCTAAACGCCTCATGGACGAGGATGAGAACACTCATAACAAGATTGCCGCTTTGTTGAAGGAAGAAGGCTTATCATATAATCCAGAAGTCAAGGTTTGGCATGTGATTGATTTTCTGCACGACCATGTCGGATTGGGCTGCGTCAAGAAGGCGGTTGTCAAGCCTTTAAAGGGTATGAAGCTGGCCGTTCATTATGGTTGCCAGATTCTGCGTTATAGTGACTTGGGAAGGGTTGATGATGCTGAGGACCCTCGGAAGCTTGACGGATTGATTGGTGCGATTGGTGCTGAGACGGTGGATTATGCGGAGAAGCTTGATTGCTGTGGTTCGCATTTGATGTATAGTCATGTTGATTCTGGTTTGTCACTTGCTGGACAGAAGCTCAAAGCTGTTCAGAGTTTAGGTGTTGACGGGCTCGTTGTTTCTTGTCCAGATTGTGGAACGATGTTTGATGCTAAGCAAAAGGACGCAGCGGCCACCGCTGGAGCCAAACTTAACGTTCCAGTCTTGTACTATACACAGCTGTTGGGATTAGCCCTGGGCATTTGGCAGAACAAGTTGGGTCTGCATCTTAATCAGAGTCCAGTTGATCAGCTTCTGTCGAAAGTTACGATCTGAGCGTTAAACAACTTTTATATGCCTATTTTTCTGTACATACGATTCAAAGGTGAAAAACCGCATGATCGATTTCAGCTTCACAGAAGAACAGGAACTTTTCCGCAACGCCATTCGTGAATGGTGCCAAAAGAACTTGCCCTTGGAAAAAATCAGAGAGATGGACAGCAAGGGCGAGATTCCGCATGAGTTGCTGAAGAGCATGGGTGATATGGGTTTATTGATTATGACTGCGCCGCAAGAGCACGGCGGCACAGGTGCTGATTGGGTTACTGCCTGCATTGCTGCTGAAGAGCTTGGTTATGCTGATGTGAGCATTGCTTTACCTGTTTTGTGGCTTGTTGAATCTTCTTGGGGTTATGTGGTTGACCGCTATGCCAGTGAAGCGGTCCGCGATGCATGCATTCACAAGGCTTTCAAAGGCGACGCCTTCATAGGTATAGCTTCCACCGAAAGCGGCGGCGGCTCTGATGTTGCTGCCTTCAAGACCACAGCCAAGAAGGTCGGGAGCGAGTGGATCTTGAACGGCGAAAAGATGTACATCAGCGGCACCGAAGAAGCCAAGAAGTTGGGCGGAGGATACTTTGTAGTAGCGAGGACCTCGCCTGCACCTGAAGGTGCATCGCACAGGGGTATGACTGGTTTCTATTTACCTTTTGACGCGCATGGTGTCGAGATCAATAAACGGTTTGAGGATATGGGTCGCATGGCGATCAGCACGGGCGGCTTTAAGATGGAGAACGTGAAGATTCCAGACGCCTATCGTTTGGGTGAGGTTGATAAGGGCTTCTATTTGACGATGGAAGGCTTCGATAACGCGCGCATACTGATTGCTGCTGTATGCGTAGGGGCTGCAAGACGAGCTTTGGACGTTGGCATGGAATACATCAAAGAGCGCAAAGCCTTTGGCAGACCGATTGGCAAGTTTGAGGGAATACAGTTTGAGTTGGCTGATGATTGGGCTCAGCTTGAAGCGTTGAAGTCGCTTACTTATCGTACGGCTTGGATGAACGACTTGAAGTACAAGCATGGCAAGTTGTCAGCGTTAGACGTGGGCAGGTACATTGCTGCATGCAAGCTGATCGCACCGCATTTGGCCTTTGACATTTACAAACACGCGATGATCTGGATGGGTGCTTACGGATATACGAAAGAGTGTCCGCTGGAGATGGGTCTGCGGGGGATAATGAGCTACTGCGTAGGCGCGGAAGGAGCAAGCAACATACAAAGAACTGTCATAGCAAGAGAATTACTGGGAAAAGAATACATACCATACAAATAGGCTTATATTGCGCATATGTCGTCAATACTGCAACCCTTTTTCATCATTCACCAGCAATACTCTTTTTTGAGTTCCTTCATTTTCTCTCTTGCGGCTCGCGCCTTTCTTACGTAATGACTGCTCAACCAGATCAAAACAGCACTTAATACTGTTGTGATCACAAAGATCTCTTGTCTGACAAAATCCTGTTCTGGAGGCAGAGTGTAGAAGATCTGCATGAACCCTATTATGAAAGCCGCAACGATGGCTGCAGATCCAAAACATAATGTGAGATAGATCTGAACATCCGCTTGAAGCTGAGCAATTCTGATCTGCAGTTCCAAGTCTTCTCCATGCAGCGTTTTCATTGTCATCTAACGTCATTATTATCTGGGCTTCTCTTTTAAGGACATATAGAAGAAACATCTAGAGCTAGCAAAGGCATAATCGCAAGATTTCATTCACGCCGAGTCCCAAATCGTCGCACAGCGACACGTTGTCTCTGAGCCAAGGCTGACTTACACAAGTACGTTCAATCTCCTCACGAAAGGTTGCAACGTCGAACTGCTCAACCTTCTTCCCGCTTCTCTTAACAACGATTGCCACGGTATCTGCCGCAATCAACGCTTTATCCAGCTTATTCTTAGGTTTGAAGCCTGTTCTGTAATCATGTGCCTTAATCGCATACAGACAGTGTTTTGGCAACTTCCCTTTCAGCCTCTCAGCCGCAACAACTCCATGCTTGCTCATATTACCCCTAACCTCGTCATAGTCCAAATCATGCAACAAACCAACAAGTCTCCATTCCTGCTCATCCTCTCTAAGCCTTCCAGCCAAACTCTCCATCATATCCACAACTAACAGCGCATGACCATACTTACTCATAGTCCCAACAAGCTCGACAGCTTCTTCCCACGAAATCACAGCGCCATCCCCCAGCACCAACTACTAGTCATCAGTCAATCTTCAGCAAGATCAAGCTTTGGATTTTAAATCGAAAGAGAAGTTTATAAGAAAAAACACAAGCAAATAAACACGGCCCAAAAAGCCGTGACAACAGTGCCCCTCATCCTCGAGGCAAGAAACATCGAAAAAAGCTACAGCCTAGGCAAAATCCAAGTTCCAGCCCTGCGCGGAATAAGCTTCAACGTCCACCAAGGTGAATTCCTTGCGATCTTTGGGCCTTCAGGCAGCGGAAAATCCACTCTGTTGCATTTGATGGGAGGATTGGATCGCCCCGAAGAGGGAGAAATCCTCATAGACGGCTCGAACCTGCAAGACCTGCATGACAACGAATTGGCTGAGCTTCGGTTGAAGAAAATAGGTTTTGTCTTTCAGTTCTTCAATCTGCTGCCCAGATTGACTGCGTTGAGGAACGTGGAGCTACCCTTGACAGTAGCGGGTCTGCCTGAGAAAGAAGCACTTGAAAAGGCAGAGGAGATGTTGAAGCTCATGGGTTTAGAAGCCCGTGTTGATCACAGACCCTCAGAGCTAAGCGGAGGAGAACAGCAACGCGTGGCCATGGCAAGAGCCCTGATAAACGATCCTAAAATCGTCTTGGCAGACGAGCCTACAGGCAATCTTGACACAAAAACAGGATGGGAATTGGTCGAACTGATGCGGAAGTTGAACAAAGAAAAAGGACAAACTTTTGTGATGATAACTCATGATCCTCATATCGCAGAAACCGCTGATCACATGATCCACTTGAGAGACGGCTTGATCGAAGGAACAAAGGAGGCTCCAAGGAGGAACGGTCAATGAGGCTGAGCAGAATTTTCGCCATGTCATGGGAAAACATGAAACAACGCAAAGGTCGAACGACACTCACCACCTTAGGCGTTGTGGTCGGCGTAACAGCAATAATCAGCCTAGCCTCCCTGGGCGAAGGTTTCCGATTAGAGATACGAGACAGAATGCAAAGCGGCTTCGAACTTGACAACCTCACGGTAATACCTGGAAGCCTGTTTGCAGGCTTGTCACCAGACCGTTTCAGCGACGAAACGGTACAAGCCATCTCGAACATTTCCGGAGTGAAGACGGCAACAGGAGTCATGCAACTGGGTAACGTCACTCTATACAATGGAAACAAAGAACCAGTCCAGGCATTCGTTGCCACAGCAGTCAACTTCACAGAATTCATGCAAGTCTTTCCTGACAGATTCGTTTTTGAAAACGAAGCGCTATTGGAGTACACAAATGACACCATTATCATCGGGTACAAAGTCAATCATCCAAACGAAAACGTGACCGAGCCGTTCGCAGTCGCGAATGACACAATAAACCTGACGTTTGGACTGCTTCAAAGGGTACCATTTCCCCACATGGAATACCAGAACTACACGTTCGTCGTAGGCAGAACTCTACAGAAAAGAGGAACACCTGGAATCACAAACTTTGACTATTGGATTTTCATACCGCTGGAAACCGCAAGAACAATATTTGCCCGCTCAGAGTCGGACTTGGTTTTCGCCAAGGTCTACCGCTCAGAGGATTCCGAGAGAATAGCAAAAGACGTCGAAGCACTATTCCCACCATTCAAGGTCACGATACTCGTACCTTTGACGTTCATAAAGCAAGTTGACAACATTCTGAACATCGTACAAGTCTTCCTCATGGCCATAGCCTCAATCTCGCTTCTCGTAGCAGGAATAGGAATAATGAACATCATGACAGTCTCAGTGATGGAACGCACTCGTGAAATTGGGATACTAAAAGCCATAGGGGCAAAAAGCCGAACAGTTCTCTCCATTTTTCTCGCCGAAGCCGTTCTAATCGGTCTGATGGGAGGTTTCATCGGCATGTTCACCGGATATGGTCTTTCGTTCGGGCTGGCACAGGTGCTTTCGAGCTTTATTCAGCCTCAACAAGGCACAGTGCTTCAAAACCCTGAGAGACAACAAATGACCATAAGCCCAATCTTCTCGCCGCAATGGACAGCAATAGCCTTCATCTTCGCAGTAGTCATCTGCATCATCTTCGGGTTATATCCAGCCAGAAAAGCGTCAAGACTGAACCCCGTTGAAGCCCTACGCTACGAGTAGAAGCTTAGATATCCCAGATATTTCCAAATTCTGCATGTGCAGATTATGAATGGAATCTGGTCTAATTCTGAAAAACGATTTAATAAGCGCACGACTTGCTGTTTTTCGGTGACCTAGAAACATGAGAAAAAGCTTGAAAATAGCTGCAGTAGCCACAGTGTTGTTCTTAGCATTGGGCGCCGTCGTTTTCGTCTACGCAAACTCACAGAATAGACTCGCCGCCAACGAAGAACAAGAACAGACAATGATGCGGAACATGCAAACATATTTCGAGTCGAACAACGGCACCATGCTCGGCCACATGAACCGCATGCAGCATATGCATGAAAGCGAATTCCGGTGCTCAGAGCAGTTCTTGGAGAATGCCACGCTTTCAACAGTTCAGGGAACAGTAGTCACACAGGTTAAGGGCATGCTAGTCTTGAACACAGATGCAGGCCAAGTGCGGATTATGCTTCCCGAGAAATGGACTGTTGGTAGCGAAGTCGCAAACAGAACCGCATTGTTCAACGGCACATTCGCAAGTGCAGGCCAAAATGTGACCATCAAAGTAATAGAAAGCACTACGTTCAGCAACGCGAACTTTAGCCTCAACGTCATGATGGGCTACGAAGCAATCAACGTATCAGACACGCACGCATACGCAGTGCTGCCCTTCAACATACAGTCCAACAGCTAAGTTACTCCCTCTCTCCTTTTTTCTGTTTCTCCTACCAAAATCAACCGTAAGAAGGTCCGAACCAGCCAAAGCGGAAGAGCACTTTGAACCTATGTTTACGGTACTAGAATTTTTCGGCCCACAACAGAGCAGGACACTAATGCAGTTGCAACTTGATGGCTTCTTTCAATGCTGGCAATATCTGATACAAATCGCCAACCACACCATAGTCAGCAATCTCGAAAATTGGTGCCTGCTCATCCTTGTTAATCGCCACAATCACCTTCGCATCCCTAATTCCAGCCACATGCTGAATCACACCTGAAATCCCACAAGCAACATACAGCTTCGGCTTAACCTTATGTCCAGACAACCCAACCCACTCACTAAACCACTTCCTATCCTCAGCAAGCGGACGTGAGCATCCGACTTGACCACATAAAACCCCAGCCAACTCATCCAGCAAAACCTTATCCTCATTCTTCTGCAGACCCCTACCACAACTAACGATGACCTGAGCATCTTCGATCCTGACACTCGAGGTCTCCAATGGCTTTGTCTCCACAGTCTCAGTTCTCGACATTTCAATTTTGACGTCAGGTTTGACGATTTGTCCATTTCGTTCCTTAGGCTGAGGTTTCTCAAAAGCCCTCGCTGGAACCGTCGCAATCTGAGGCTTAGTCTTTAAAGCGATTTTCGCAACCGCGTTCCCACCGTAAGTAATCCTTTCACCAACAATCCTTCTCTGCTCGTCGAGGCTTAGCCTTGCACAATCAGGCACACATCCAACATCGAGACGAGTCGCAAGCCTGGCAGCCAAAGGTTTCCCATTCTTCGTTGAACCAATCAACATGATCTCCGGCTTGTAAATCGTTACCAGCTCATGTAATACGCTGAGGTATGGTTCAATCTGGACACGTTCCAACGCTGGATTCTCAACCATGTAAACTTTGTCTGCCCCATATTTTGTCAATTCATCAGCCTTTCCTTGAACAGCAGCTCCAATCAAAACCGCGGCAAGCTCCATCTGCAACTTATCAGCCAGCTCTCGTCCTTTGCCCAACATCTCCAGCGTCAGATCATGAACATCCGAGAAAACCCAAACACCTTTGTTCTCGCTCATAGCTTTTTCACCTTCCTACGACGCCTTCTTGGATCAACGCCTTAGCCAGCTTCCCGGCAATCTCCTGCACAGACTCGCCTGTTATTTTGATCTTCTTCCGCTCCGTCTTAGGAGCCAAAACCTCAACCAACTCAAGCTTGGAAACAAGCTTGTCCTGCTGGACACCCAAGTCAGCAACAGTCCAAGATACGATTTCTTTCTTGGAGGCTTTCATGATATTCATTAGAGACGGAATTCTCGGCTGATTAATCTCATGAGTGACCGACACCAAACAGGGCAGCTTCGCTCTGACCGTTTCATTCGCATTCTCAAGCGTCCTCTCAGCCATCACCGCATCGCCCTCAATTGACATCTTCTTTACTGACGTTATCTGAGGTAGATCAAGCAATTCAGCAAGCCTAGAACCAACAAGCCCCGAAAAGCTGTCCAGTGAAGTCTCACCGCAGAGAACAAGACCATACTCTCCGATTTTCCTTATGGCTTCAGCCAAAACAAGCGCTGTACCAGACGTATCAACATCCTTAACATTCGGGTCATTCACGATGTACGCCTTGTCAGCGCCCATCGCAAGAGCCTCACGCAAAACAGCCTTAGCATCCTCAGAACTCACGGTGACCGTGAGAATCTCAGCGTCGCCAAGCTTTTCCTTAAGTCTTATGGCCTCTTCCAAAGCGTTCTTGTCAAAATCGCTCATTTTCCTTGGCGCAGTAGCCGTAATCAACTGTCCAGTCGCTGGGTCAACCTTCAACTGCGAAACATCAACCGCCTGCTTCAGACACACAATTATCCTTCTCAAACAGATCAACTCCTGAATATTCAGACCATATTTCGACATTGACAGTTCAGACTATTATATAAAAAAGTTTCACCACAAACACGCCAATGTCTAAGGCTAAATACTGTTACCGCAATATCACAAATCCGACCAGGCGCCAGACATGAGCTCCACCATCGAATGTTCTGTTTGCGGCAAGACCTCACAGAACCTACTAGCCTACAAATGCCCCTCCTGCGGCCACCCGCTGACAATCACACAAAGTGAGAAATTCAGGGCAGAACAAATCGTCAAAAAGACCCACAGCCTTTGGCGCTATGCAAAGTTCATCCCATACGCAGAAAAAAAGGATATCATAACGCTAGGCGAGGGCTGGACACCCCTAGTCAAATACTCGGGCAACGTTCATTTCAAGCTTGAAAACCTCAACCCAACAGGCTCCTTTAAAGACCGAGGCTCAACTACCCTCATCTCAGCTCTACACAAACAAATACGCAAAGCCAAAGGCTACGTTTCGGAAGACTCATCAGGCAACGCAGGAGCCTCGATAGCCGCATACGCCGCCCGCGCTGGACTCAGAGCCAGAATCTACGTTCCAGAAGGAGTCTCAGGACCAAAATTCAACCAGATCCGATTCTACGGCGCAGAAGTCGTCAAAGTCGTAGGCAGTCGCAGCAAAGTTGCGGAAGAAGCGCAAAAGGTCACAGAAGGTGGATTCTATGTTGGGCACATACTGCACCCGCTTTTCAGAGACGGCATAAAAACACTTGCCTACGAAATTGCTGAGCAGTTCGATTGGCACATTCCAGACCGCGTTTACGTACCTGCTTCAGCGGGAACCCTGCTTCTGGGCATACTGA
>Ga0315279_10004228_pt1 | contig 19400 bp, 18 predicted proteins | sample YL17G06_20_MG_FD_203694 | JGI IMG/M metagenome (GOLD analysis project Ga0315279, IMG submission 203694) | Sediment microbial communities from Yellowstone Lake, YNP, Wyoming, USA - YL17G06_20 | ecosystem: Environmental > Aquatic > Freshwater > Lake > Sediment | place: USA: Wyoming | collected... | reverse complement strand
TAATTATCAATGATCGTAAAATACTTGAAGAAATTACAAAAGTACATCCCTACTCTAAAATGCTGCACGAAGCGCCTGCTGCCATACTTGTTTGTGGAGATGTAAATTTAGAGAAGCATGAAGGATATTGGGTAATGGATTGCTCAGCTGCCACTGAAAATATTTTATTAGAGATAGTTGAGCAGGGATATGGTGGGGTATGGCTGGGAGTGTATCCTGTAAAAGAACGTGTTGAAGGAATAAGAAAAATCTTGAGAATGCCTAAGCATATTATTCCCTTTTCTTTGATTGCATTTGGACATCCCGGGGAGGAGAAAGAACCTAAAAACGAATTTCATGAGGAAAGAATAAGATATAATTATTGGGAATAATGGTAGTAGGAAGTTTATTTTACCGAACAAAATAAATTTATTATAATTTAACCGAATAATGGGTGAACTCAAGGATGATTTAAAAATAGAATATAGATAGGGTAAGGCATGAGTAAAAAGATTAAAAATGTCTGTTTATATGGTGTAGGAGGCGTCGGTGGATATTTTGGCGGGAAGATAGCTCATGAAATTAGTAAAGGTAAGCATGCTATACAGGTCTATTTTATAGCCCGAGGAGAACATTTAAAAGCCATTCAAGAACAGGGGTTACATTTGCTCACTGATAAAGGAGAATTTGTTTGCTATCCGAATGTTGCTACAGATAAGGTAGAAAAAATTCCTATCCCAGATTTATACTTATTGTGTGTAAAAGGGTTTGACCTGGGTAATACTGTTGCATCAATTTCAAAAAATATATACAATGATACCATAATTCTTCCCTTGCTTAATGGAGTAGATATCTATGAACGTATCAGGACCAATTTGCATCAAGCGATAGTCTCGCCTGCCTGTGTCTATGTTTCCTCCAGTATTGAAAAACCCGGAACGATCAGACAAAAAGGTCCTGAGGGGCAGATCGTATTTGGTAAAGACCCGAAATATGTAGACTATAATTATACGTATCTTATTGAGTTCTTTAATGAGATGGGAATTGGCAACACCTGGTATGATAATCCCTATCCTGTAATATGGGAAAAGTATATATTTATCACTGCGCTTAGTTTAATGACCGCTTATTCAGGAAAAACGTTGGGAGAAGTACTTTCTGATGATAAGTTAAAGAATATGGCGGAAGATATCATGAAAGAAGTTGTTTTAATTGGGAAAGCAAAAAATATAGATTTTGAGCAAGATATAGTGGAAAAAACTCTACAAAAAGCCAGGAATTTTCCCTACGAAACCAAGACCTCGTTTCAAAGAGATTATGAAAAAGGGAACACCAGACATGAAGGAGATATTTTCGGGGGGACTTTAATCCGTTGGGGAAAAGAATATAATATTTCAATTCCCACCATTACAGAGGTGTATGGAGCGTTAATAGCACGGTAAAATTTAAGAGGATCTTACTTTAGGAGGGAGAAATAAATGTTGAAAGAATTAATCCAAGAAGGGTATGGGGTTAAAGAAGATTTAAATTGTGCAGAAACTATTTTGTATGCTGCTAATCAGGTTTATCATCTTGACTTAAACTCAGATTCTCTAAAACTGGCCGCTGCCTTTGGTGGGGGGATGGGAATTGAAAGTGTCTGTGGTGTATTGGCTGGTTCTCTTATGGTTTTAGGAAGGCTTTTTATTAAAGAGACTGCTCACCAACATCCTGAAATTAAAGAATTAAGTAAAGAATTATTTGATACTTTTCAAAAGGAAATGGGTGATATTCTGTGTAAACCATTAAAAGATAATTACCGAACAGAAGAGAAAAAATGTAGAGAGGTTGTTTTAAAAGGAGCAGAAGTTTTGGATAAAATAATTATCAGGGAACTAAATAAAAGAAAAAATAATAATTAAGTCTAGATAAGTAGTTATAAAAATAGTAATTATAAATTATGGTAAAAAATAATAGAGAAAAGGAGAAGTTAGTATGAGTGAGATTATTGACTACAAGATTTATGGGGATGACATGCAGATTGTGGAGATTGAATTAGACCCAGGTGAAGGGATAAGGGCTGAAGCAGGGGCAATGATGTATATGGACGAAAAAATAGAAATGCAAACTTCTACTGGAGGAGGCTTGTTTAAAGGATTTAAACGTATAATCACCGGTGAGTCTTTCTTTATCACCACTTTTCTTAATCAGGGAAATGGAAAAGGTCATATTGCTTTTGGAGCTCCTTTCCCAGGTAAGATAATTCCTCTGGAGATAGATAAACTGGGCGGAAAATTTTTATGCCAGAAAGATTCTTTCTTATGTGCGGCGAGAGGGATTGAAATTGAAGTAGCCTTTACTAAAAAAATTGGAGCCGGACTTTTCGGGGGAGAAGGTTTTATCCTGCAGCGATTAGAAGGCGATGGATTGGCTTTTGTGCATGCCGGAGGTACGATCATTAAAAGAGAAATGCAGGATGGTGAAGTTCTTCGGGTGGATACCGGGTGTCTGGTAGCTTTTTCTCCAGCAGTGGATTATGACATTCAATTTGTGGGAGGATTTAGGAATGCCCTTTTCGGTGGTGAAGGTATATTTTTAGCCAAGCTGACTGGTCCCGGGCTGGTTTACTTGCAAAGTCTTCCTTTCTCACGTTTAGCTGATCGAATTATTGCGGCCTCTCGTTTTCATAAAAGAGAAGAACAAAAGGGCATTGCAGGTCTTGGCGGTAATATTTTAGGTGGAATATTAGGGGGAGATAAAAAATTTTAAATTATTAATCTAATAAAGATTATAATAGGTAGAGTGGTTTATGAGGTCATAACTCAAATGGTTCCCCTTCTATTTACCTGGGAATACCTGCTTCGCGGTTTTCTTCTGTTCGGGTTTAAGGTAGATTTTATATAGAATTGTAAAATAGATTAGTTTGTGTTTTAAAAACTATAAATATTTTTCAGATTACCGAGGTGAATCACCTTAGCGGAGAAACATATATTACTTCACTTGAGGAAAAGCGTATAGAAATTGAAGATATGCTTACTTACTACCATTGCTTAATAGATGATTTTTACAATGAAGAGATAACTATTTTAAATACAACTAATGCCATAGTAGAATGTGACGAACATGTAAAATTACAAGATTTATTAGATGAGATAATTTATTATGAATCAATAGATAGAGTAAAATTAACCTTGATTAAGATTGATGGTGATTGGAAAGTTTCTATATATGAACTTATTGATACAGAAGAAGTAATACCCTAGTGAATTTTACCATAATTATAAGCAATTATTTCTATGCTTTTAAAAATATAAGAGTGAGAGAGGATGCCAGATTATCGTAAAGAGGTGGAATCTATTAATGATTTCTTTTTGTGGATTAACTTGTACCGAATGCCCGGCTTTTATAGCTACTCAAAAAGATGATGATCAAGAAAGGGAGAAAGTAGCAAAACTTTGGTCTAAAGAATATCACAGTGATATAAAACCAGAAGATATTAACTGTGATGGGTGTGTAGTAGAATCCGGTCGTCTGGTTAATTATTGCAAAGTTTGTGAAATAAGAAAATGTGGCTTGGGAAAAGGACTTAAAAATTGTGCTTATTGTGATGATTATATTTGTGAAAAACTAACCATGTTTTTTGAAATGGCACCTGAGGCCAAGACTACTCTTGCAGAAATTAAAAAAAATCTTTAGACTTAAAATTATAAAAACTTCTTTTTTGAAAAGTTACCATATATCAAGTTGAGTATTAATTCTACAAAATTAAATCCAACCACTTATTGCCCTAAAACGAAACCTAAGACATTGAACAATGACCAGAATCACAATAGAGGTGATGTTTGTTCAGTTGAAATGCCGTTACAGAGGAGGTGGGTATATAAAGATTAGGCTTACAAAGTAGGAAATAATATTATTTAAAATAGGAGGCATATATTATGAGAAAAGTTATAAATTTCCAATTAGTAATTACCTTTGTGTTTTTGATATTAATTTCTTTTTGCTGTATAGGTTATACAGCAGAGGAGATCCTCACCTGGGACAATACTTTTGGTGGAATTGAAGTTGATATGGCTAATTCTATTATCCAAACTGAAGATGGTGGATATGCCCTTGCCGGATATACCTGGTCAAAAGGTGCAGGACGACAGGATTTTTGGGTAATAAAACTTTATGAAGATGGAAGTATAGAATGGGATAGAACCTTTGGTGGAAGTGAAGCTGATGTAATATACTCTATAATTCAGACCAAAGATAAAGGCTATGCTGTTGCCAGGAAGACCAAATCAATCGCTTCCGGAGAAAAAGCCTGGGCAATAAAACTGAATACAAAAGGAAACAAGGAATGGGATAATACCTTTGCCAAAAGAACAGATGATGAAATATTTTCAATTATCCAAACAAAAGATAGAGGTTATGTGGTTTGCGGATATACCGAATCAAAAGGTTCAGGAGGATATGATGCCTGGATAGCAAAACTTGATGAAAACGGAGAGATAGTCTGGGATAAAGCTTTTGGCGGGGTTGAAGCCGAGGTAGCAAACTCTATTATTCAGACCAGAGATGGAGGCTATGCTCTTGCTGGATATACCTGGTCAAAAGGAGCAGGAAGAGAAGATGCCTGGATGATTAAGCTTGATGAAAAAGGAAATTTAGAATAAAAAAATTAATTTATTTTAAAAAAGAAGAGATTTCGGGGTAAATGTCGAATTATTATAATTAGACTAATTTGGAGAAATGCCCTGCGAGATTGCGGAATCATTTGATGATTACAATGGCTGGTTGAGCCGCTCATGGCTGCAGGACGAAATAATCAATATTGATGTCCTTCCAACTGAAATACAGCTGCCAAGGAGATATGCTTTCCGTTATCTTAAAATTGTCGTAATAGATACCTCAGAAAGATACAAGGTGACCTTTTCAGACATTCATTGCAGTTCAGTTACATCAGGATATATATCGAAAGTGGAGTCTTTGGCGGATAGTGTGCCGGAGGATCTTAAAACTATGGACAGAATCAGTATTAAAACACTTCAGGATTGCATGCAGTCAGTATTTGAGGACGGCCCCAAGAGGGATAGACGATTATGGATCGGTGACTTGAGGCTCCAGACTCTTGCAAATTATTATACATTCAAGAACTATGATTTGGTAAAACGCTGTCTTTATCTTTTTGGTGGATTGACCCTGGAAAGCGGACAGGTGGGTGCCTGTGTGTATGAGGAGCCCCAGCCTCTGGTTGACGATATCTACCTGTATGATTATTCTCTTTTATTTGTTGCAACTTTGTATGACTATTATATGGAAACAAAGGATATGAAGACATTGACTGATCTCTGGCCTATCGCAATAGACCAGATTGAGATCGCCCTGCGTAGGTTAGATGAAAGAGGAATCGTTAAGGATGATCCTTCATGGTGGTGTTTTACTGACTGGCATCCGGATTTGAATAAACAGGCATCTGCTCAAGCAATCCTGATTTATTGCCTTAAAAGGGGCTTTTTACTGGCGCAGGCTTTACAGCTTGATGAAGTAACGAGATTTATTAAGGATAAAATTGAAGAAACATCAAAAGCGGCACTGGCCCATCTTTGGAATGCAGAGAAGGGCTTTTTTATAAGTGGTGCAAAAGGACAAATATCATGGGCGTCGCAAATATGGATGGTGCTTGCGGAAGTTTTAGATAAAAAGGAAAATGGCAGTTTGCTTGATCGACTTTTTACAGATCCCCCGGAGATTAAAATGGTAACATCTTATATGTATCATCATCTTATTGAAGCACTTCTTTTGTGCGGTAAGAAGGATAAAGCGCTGGAACAGATGAGGGCATATTGGGGTGAGATGGTAAAGGATGGAGCGGATTGCTTTTGGGAACTTTATAATCCTGAAGATAAATTTCTATCACCTTATGGCAGCAATCTTATAAACAGTTACTGCCATGCATGGAGCTGTACTCCGACCTATTTCATTAGAAAATATTTTATTCAAAATAACTTTACCTATCCTTAACAAGACGATAATAGAAGGGTAACCAAGAGGATGTTAAGGATTTACATCATTTGTATAGGAGGTTTAAATCTAAAAAAAATATAGATTTTATGGGAAGTCCAAGGAAAAATGGCAATGTGGCAAGTATTACTAATGCAATGATTAAAGAGCAGAAGATAGAGACGCTCAAACTAAAGTTTTTATCCTCGCAGATATGAATATAAAAGAGTGTCAGTTTTTAATCAAGGGCTTGACAGCAGGAAGCACTAAAGGATAAGATAGGTCATTAATAGAAAATATTTAGTTAGATTAAGTTTTTATTCTTCTGGAAGAAAATATAAAATAAAAGGGAAGGTTAATATGAAAATACTTCTTGTTTACCCTGAGTATCCAGAGACTTTCTGGAGCTTTAAATATGCCTTGAAGTTTATCTCTAAAAAGGCGAGTCTTCCGCCTTTGGGGTTGTTAACTGTGGCTGCCCTGCTTCCTAAAGAGTGGGAGAAAAAGCTAGTAGATATGACCTTAATAGAATTAAGTGATAGAGACATTAAATGGGCTGATTATATATTTATTAGTGCTATGTCTATTCAGAAGGAATCTGTGAAGAAGATAGTTGATAAATGCAAAAAGTTAGGAGCTAAGATCGTTGCCGGTGGTCCGCTCTTCACCTCTGGATATGAAGATTTTAAGGATATAGATTATTTTGTACTTAATGAAGCTGAAATTACTTTGCCTTCTTTTTTAAAAGATTTAGAAGAAGGACATCCGAAACATCTTTACACCTCGGATCAGTGGGTAGATATAAAAAATACACCTATTCCACTTTGGGAACTAGTTGATATAAATAAATATGCCACTATGTGCATTCAATATTCTCGAGGTTGTCCCTTTAATTGTGATTTTTGTGATGTTACCTTACTCTTTGGGCATAAAATGCGGCTTAAAATTAAAGATCAGATACTCGCAGAATTAGATAGTCTCTACTCACGGGGATGGAGAGGTGGAGTATTTATTGTCGACGACAATTTTATCGGCAACAAGAGAGAGCTAAAAAACGAGGTACTTCCCGCCATAATTGATTGGATGGAAGAACGAAAACATCCTTTCTCTTTTACTACTCAGGCCACCATAAATCTATCCGATGATGAGGAGCTTATGCAGTTAATGGTTCGGGCCGGATTTGGTTCAGTATTTGTGGGTATTGAGACTCCTAATGAAGAGAGTTTAGCTGAATGCAATAAATTGCAAAATATAAATCGTGATCTAATAGCTTGTGTTAAAAAGATGCAAAAATCTGGTTTAATAGTTAATGGAGGATTTATTATGGGCTTTGATAATGATCCGCCTTTAATTTTCGAAAGAATAATTGAATTCATTCAAAAAAGCGGAATTGTAAATGCTATGGTCGGATTATTAAATGCTCCTCGCGGCACCAAACTTTACCAGAGACTAGTTAAGGAAAATAGATTGATTCAGGAAGCTTCTGGTGATAATACCGACCTTTCTATTAACTTTATCCCTAAAATGAAATATAAAACGCTTATTGATGGTTATAAAAAAGTGTTAAGTACAATTTATTCCCCCAAATATTACTATCCTCGTCTCCTGACCCTTTTAAAGAATACTAAACCTTTACAAAAAAATAAATTTCAATTCCATCTTTATTATCTTACCGGATTTTTTAAATCTATCTGGCATCTGGGTATAGTAGGGAAGGAAAGAACTTATTATTGGAAACTCTTTTTCTGGTCTTTATTTCGACGCCCACAACTTCTTCCTATGGTAATAACCTACGCTGTATATGGATTCCATTTCCGTAAGATTTATGAAAATTATTAATTATTCTGGGGGTCTATAATTAAAAAAACATTCTGTAACTATAGAATAATCTGAAAGGTGAGGATAGTCAAATAACTTTCTTTATGCAAGAATAAACTATATGGCCAGAGGAGCATTTGTGGCTTCTGGGGGCTGTCAAAAGACTAGGTCTTTGTGACTCGACCTGAACTGCCGGATGTTCCTCTGCCTCTACTTGTAGTCTAATTCAGAAGATGCCTATACCAAGTGGCTATTATAGACGGGATATGAGATAGAGGCAAGGCCATAAAACATTAAGGAGGTAAGAAAGATGAAAAGACTATCTGGAGGAATCGATGTGGGGAGTGAATCCCACCACATCACTATCTTGGATGAGGAAGACCATATTCTGTACAACCAGAAGGTAGCTCACAAACTAAATGAATTTACGGAAAGTATAAAACAATTTAAAAAGATAGAGAGAAAAGAAAAAGGGGTAATCTCCTTCGCCCTGGAGGGAAAGAACGGCTATAGTGCACCATTTGACCGGATACTACTTGATCAAGGATTTACCCTCTACAATGTAGATAACTTAAAATTAAAGAGATTTAGACAGGCCTTTGCCGGAGAATGGAAAGATGATAAGAGAGATGCTCTGATGCTTTCCAAGATGTTAAAATTAAAAGAGCATATAAATAGCCAAAGGGAAAAGGTATTCATTAAAATAGAGAAACCCTCTCCTTTAACTGAAAGCCTTAAGCTCCTCTCCCGCCACCAGCAGACTCTAATTGATGAGAAGGTAAGGCTTGTTAACCGATTGAGAAAGAAATTACTGGAAGTATGCCCCCAGATATTAGAATTGGGTAAAGCAAAGAGTAAAAAGCTCATCGCTATTTTAACCAAGTATCCTGATTTTTCTAAGTATAAGAGGATTACCCTTTGCTCTCTGCTGAAGATAAAGGGAATAGGGGAAAAAGGAGCTTTCTTCTTACTTAAAAGGATAAATCATATAGAATATATGCCCGGCCTAACTGATATATACAAGACGATCATCTTCTCTTGTGCCAAACGTATCTTAGAACTACAAGAAGAGATTAAGGATATAGATAAAAGCCTGGATGAAATAGGAAAAAAGAATAAAGGAGTTAATCATTTAAAGACTATCCCCGGAGTTGCTACCAAGCTAGCCAGCAGGTTAATCGGAGAAATCGGAGATATTAATCGTTTCCCTTCTGAGAAACAGTTGGCTATCTACTGTGGAATAGCCTGTGTAGATAATAATTCAGGAAAGGTAACTAAAGCCAAAGCAGTGTATAAGGCCAATAAAATATGTAAGCAGACTTTAATTACCATGGCCGGAGGTAGTATCCGTCTTAGTCTTCAATGCAGGGCTTACTATCAAAAAAAACGGGCAGAAGGAAAAAGTCATAATCATACTCTTCGCTGCTTGGCCCGGCAATTGATTAAAGTAATCTATAAAATATTAACTGAAGATAGAGATTATATGATTAGGAAAGAGTTAAGGAAAGTTGCATAAAAAAGTTTAAAATTATCTTGATTTTTCAGATGGGAAGTTCAGGTCTTTACAGGCTGACCGAGAATAACTCAATTATACAATAAAAAACAAGAAGTAAGAAGGCATTTTTGATATAATAGATAGCAAGTAAAGGAGGTTCTAAAATGCCTAAATTTAAGCCTTACCGGAAAAGCCAATTTATGTTATTCCCCAATTCGATTGATGATTATGTATCCCAAAATCATTTATCCAGAATGATAAGTAATATCGTAGAACAGCTCGATACCAGAAGCATCGAAGATAAATATTCACCCTTAGGGCAAAACACCTATCATCCGAAGATAATGATAAAACTGCTCTTCTACGGTTATGCCATAGGAGAAAGGAGCGGGCGAAAGATCGCCTCTAAATGTGAAACCGATACCGCCTATATCTACCTAGCTCAAATGTATAAACCTGATTTCAGGACCATCAATGATTTCCGGAAAAATAATCTTGAGGAATTATCAGAATACTTTATTGATATCCTCCTTAGGTGTAAAGAATTGGGCTTGATCTCGGTAGGTCAAATGAATATTGATGGTACCAAGATCAAGGCCAATGCCGCCAATCGCCGAACCAAAACCCAAGAGGCCTATCAACATTGGCTAAAAAGGATCGATGATAAGATAAAAAAGATACTAGAAGAAGCAGAGGCCACCGATGCCAAGGAAGACCAAATCTACCAGGATAAACGAGGAGATGAATTACCGGAAGAAGTCAACACCGAAGTAAAGCTCAAGGCCAAAATTAAAAAGGTCATAGAGCAATTCAAAAACGAAAAAGAAAAGATCAATCTCACCGATCCGGATGCCAGGTTCATGAAGGATGGCCGTTATCGTATCGATACCAGTTATAACTGTCAGGCCTCCCTAAGTAAAGAGCAGATCATGCTGTCAAGTGAGGTCATCACCGAGGCCTCAGACCGCAAGGCCTTGGAATTAATGGTAGAAACCAGTGATAACAATTTAGCACAACCTGTAAAAGAGATAGCCGCTGATGCCGGATATTCCAGTTATGATAATTATGAGTATCTGGAAAAGAATAATAAGATTGGATATATCCCTGATCAAAACTTAAGGAAAGATTCTAAGAAAGAAAAAGATCCCTATCATCATACTCAATTTCACTATGATCAAGACCAGGACCTCTTTCTTTGTCCCGAAGGTAAAATACTAAAGCTATACCAGATACGCAGGAAGGATTGCGGTTACCGAAAATTTCAGACCAAGATCTATAAGGGTAAAGATTGTCCCCACTGTCCGAAAAAATCATTATGTACCAGACAGAAGTATCGTACCATTAACCTGGAAGACCGGAGAGAATTACTTCTACAAATGCGAAACAGGCTACAGACTGAGGTAGGACACAAGAAGTACCTCCAGAGGCTCTCTACCACCGAGCCGGTATTTGGGCATCTGAAATACAATCTGGGTTACCGGCACTTTTTCCTGAGATCACTTAAGAAAGTAAAGGGTGAATTCAGATTGATGTGTATCGGTTGGAACTTGAAGAAAATGCATAAACTGCTGGCTTTTGGTTAAGCCATTTCACATAAATAAGCAATTTTAATATCGAATAAGTAACCTACCTAGCTAATTTTAATAGAATCTGATTTATATAAAGTACAAATTTTAAAATTCTCGGTCAGCCTGTGGAGACCTAACTCCCAAAGGTTTTGACTGGACTTGACGTCTATGTTATAATTTCAAAAATAATAGTTAAAAGCAAAGCGTGGGAGAAGTAACAGATTACAAAATTTTACAGAGAGTCGTTTATGGTGAGAATCGACAAAAGATTTTAAATAATTTGTGAATTGGACCCACAAGCTTCGGGCTAAAAGGGCTAAAATAGCCTGAGTAAGTTTTGACGGATTTTTCCACCGTGAAAAGGAAAAGTGTATCGGTATATAATTAATGTACCTGTATTCTATAGAGTAGGATTTTCTAAATAAAAATCCTATTAGAGTGGCACCACGGAATTAACCTTTCGTCTCTTGGACCTGTCTGCGTACGAACACGCACAGGCAGAGATGAAAGGTTTTTTTATTTAGAATTAATATTATATACCAATATGCTCTATAAGAGGTTTTTTAACCAAGGAGGTGCAATATGTTCATATTACGTAATTGGCCCCCTCAGGGGGCAAAGACTATTTTCAAAAGAGAGTAATAGAAATAAAAGAAAACTTAATTAGAGAAAATAATTTTAAAAATAAAAGGAGAAAAAGATGAAAAGAGTTAAATTTGTTCTTGATGAAAAAGAAATGCCGACTACCTGGTATAATATTCTGGCCGATTTACCTGAACCACTTCCACCTCCTTTGCACCCGGCAACCAGGAAACCAATTAAGCCTGATGACCTTACTCCCTTATTTCCAATGGCTTTAATTGAACAGGAAATGAGTACCCAGCGGTATATTGAAATTCCGGAAGAAGTACAGGATATTTATCGAATGTGGAGGCCAACTACCCTTTATCGGGCCTGGAGATTAGAGAAAGCATTGGATACACCTGCTAAGATTTATTATAAATATGAAGGGAGCAGTCCTCCTGGAAGTCATAAACCTAATACGGCAGTAGCCCAGGCTTACTATAATAAAAAAGAAGGAATTAAGCGAATAACTACTGAAACGGGAGCAGGTCAGTGGGGTAGTGCCTTATCTTTTGCTGGTGCCTGTTTTGGTCTGGAGATTAAAGTATATATGGTTAAAATCAGTTATATGCAAAAACCTTATCGTAGAGTAATGATGCAGACCTGGGGGGCAAACTGTATTCCTAGTCCTTCTCCTGATACCCAAGCCGGGAGAGATATGTTGGCTAAAGATCCTGATTGTCCAGGAAGTCTCGGACTGGCTATTAGCGAGGCGGTAGAGGAGGCCGCTAAGCGTGATGATACCCATTATTCAATAGGAAGTGCATTAAATCATGTTTTATTACACCAGACCATAAACGGATTAGAAGCTAAGAAGATTATGGAACAGATTGGTGAATATCCTGATATTATTATTGGTTGTGTGGGAGGCGGATCAAACTTTGCCGGTCTTTTCTTACCATTTATGAAAGATAAGATTGAAGGGCGAAAACCTGATTTAAGAATAATAAACGTTGAACCGGCAAGTTGCCCGACTTTGACTCGGGGTCCTTATGGTTATGATTATGGTGATGTAGCTGGGCTTACTCCTTTACTAAAGATGTATACCCTGGGACATGGTTTTATTCCCCCACCAATTCATGCGGGAGGTTTGAGGTATCATGGTATGGCTCCTATTATCAGTCATTTACTTAAATTAGGATTAGTTGAAGCGCGGGCAGAACACCAATTGGGGACTTTTGAGGCTGGAGTAACCTTTGCCAGAAATGAAGGTATTATCAGTGCTCCGGAAACCAATCATGCTATCCGAGCTACTATTGATGAAGCGCTTAAATGCAAAGAATCTGGAGAGTCAAAAACTATACTACTGGCTCATAGTGGGCACGGTCATATGGATATGGCTGCTTATGAGGCTTACTTTGCTGGAAAATTAAAAGATTATGCCTATCCTCAGGAAAAAATTGAAGAAGCCTTAAAAGAACTACCAAAAGTTTAAAAGGAGACAATTATATTAGGGGATTTTCCTTTGCCACTCTGTAATGAATTTGGTGGAAAAGGAGGTCCCCTAATAAATCAGGAGAGCCCTATAACCCTCATTACAGAATTGGTAAAAAAATCAGGTAAAATTTATACCTTTATAATATTCCTTCTAAATATATCCATTTTCCATTATCTATTTTTTTCATAAACATATTTAAATCAATATTTCATTTATTATTTTAAAAAAGAAGGAATTTTTAGGATTAATGTAGTATAAAAACAAAAGAGGGAGAGAGGGAGAAGAAAGATTTTATTTAAAATTTAAATGTAGTATAATTAATATAAAATTATAGTAATAATAGGAGGCATAAAAAAGTGATAAAAATAAGAAATATCTTATTCACAATTTTAATAGTTATTTTATTTGCATCAAATTTAGGATTTTCAGCAGAACTACCCAGAGTAGCAGTTATCGGATTTGATTCCACTTCTCCTGGTTACCTCTGGAGTATTGATTCAGAGCTATCCAAGGCAGCTACCGATTTAATGATCAATGCCTTAGTAAATACTAATCGTTTTCGGGTATTTGAAAGAAATAAGTTAGAAGCAATCTTGCAGGAGCAAGACTTTCAGGTTTCTTCTGGAAGAGTTGATCCTTCTACTGCAGTGAAAATCGGCAAGATGATCGGAGTAGATTCTATAGTAACTGGGAGTGTAACTAGTATAATGTTTAGTAAATCAGGAGGAATTACTTTAGGACCTTTAAATCTAAAGAAATCAGCAGCTACCGTAACAGTTACAGTAAGAGCAATCAATGTGACTACGGGAGAGATAATATTTTCCGAAGTTAAAAAAGGGATTACTTCCAAATCTGGAGTATCTCTTCGTATCCCAGTCCCAGTAGTCGGAGGATTAGGTTTATCTTCTCAATCAGTAGTAGATATTTTCTCGGCTATAGAAGATGTCTGCCAGCAAGTAGCAGTAGAATTTGCAGCAAAGATAGATAGCAATGTAATGATAGCATCTTCGTCTTCCTTCTCCTTAGAAGGATATGTAGTAAAAGTGGATTCCACTTCCAGTGGGGAAATAACCCAGGTTTATATAAATCTGGGAGTAAATTCCGGTATCAAAGTAGGAGATGAAATAAAAATATCCCAGGAAGGAGAAGTCATATTAGATCCTAAAACTCAAGAAGTTCTGGATAGAGAGTTAATTTTAGTAGCCCAGGCAAGGATAATCCAAGTCAAAGAAAATATTTCTATAGCCCTGGTTACTACTAAATTCTCTAATCTATCCATAATGCCTACTGATATTGTGCAGGTAATTAGATAAAATATAGTCAATAAAATTAGTTAAAAAAATTATTTAATTCCCGGTGAATTTCAAAAAATAATATACTTTATTAATCAGTCTTTTTAATAAAATTCAATTTATTAAAAATATTTTTCTATTTAAGAGATTAGAAAAATAGAGATGATAATTTAATCATCTTAAAAGGAGGATATAAGAAATGTTTAAAGAATTTAAGGAATTTGCTATGCGGGGTAATGTGCTGGATATGGCAGTAGGCATTATTATTGGTACTGCTTTTGGAACTATTATAAAGTCATTGGTTTCGGATATTATTATGCCACCGATTGGTCTTTTATTGGGTAAAGTTGATTTTACTAATCTTTTTGCCGTGTTGAAAACTGGGACGAAAGCTGCTGCTCCTTATACTTCTCTAACTGAGGCCCAGGCAGCTGGAGCAGTTACCATCAATTACGGGATGTTCATTAATACCATTATAAACTTTATTATTGTTGCTTTGGCTATTTTTATGGTTATTCGAAGTATGAATAAATTTAAAAAACCAGAAGCAATTCCAGCTGAACCTACCACTAAGGATTGCCCCTACTGTTTGATCAGTGTTCCTATTAAAGCTACCCGCTGTCCACATTGCACTTCTGAATTGGTAGTAAAATAAAATTACTATTAAAAGAGATGGGTTAATAGTTTAGTCTATTTTATTTTCTATAGTTTTAGTTACTTAAAAGAGCCAAAAGTATAGAAATTAAATACCCAGAGATTAATCCAAGAATCTTTAGGGAGAGAATTTATATCTAACTGTTTTTTAAAAAAGAAAGGGAGGAGAGATGATGAAAAAAATTACCTTAAAAGGTTTATCTATTTTAAATTTATTAGGTTTTTTTGGTATTGTTCTTATAAACTATCTGGCGGTTACCCTACCTTTAAATAACAAGACTACCGGCGCCTTAGCCGATCAATATCCTAACCTTTTTGTACCAGTAGGACTTACTTTTTCTATCTGGGGGATAATCTACTTATTGCTGGCTATTTTTACGGTATATCAGTTAGTTTATGCTTTCAGAAAGGATATAAAAAATTCTTCTTTTTTAGAAAAGATAGGATACTTATTTTTCGTTTCTTGTTTAGCGAACTTTAGCTGGATTTTTGCCTGGCATTTTGAAAGGGTCTTTCTATCTTTTTTGATTATGTTAATTCTTTTATTATCTTTAATAGCGATCTATCAAAGACTAAATATTGGCCGTTCGGCTGCCTTAAAATCTGAAAAATATTTAGTCCATCTTCCCTTTAGTGTATATCTGGGCTGGATTACCATCGCTACTATTGCCAACGCTACTGCACTTTTAGTGAATCTGAACTGGAATCGTTTTGGGCTCAGCGAACCATTCTGGACTATCTCGGTTATCATTATTGGAATATTAATTGCACTTTTTATGCTTTTTTATCGAAAAGATATTTTCTATAGTTTAGTGGTGGATTGGGCTTTACTGGGGATATTAATCAAAAGACTTACTGTTGATATTGTAAGGATACAAAGTATAATCACGATAGTTTGCCTGGGTTTAGTTATGATTTCTCTGGGAATAATTATCCAAATAACAAGAAAGAAAGTTTATTAACCATTATAAAAAAGAAATGAATTGCCTCCTAAAGCGTTTCTTCATATCTCATTTAGATATTTATTTGAACTAATAATCCGATTAATTCACTTTTTAGTAAATAAAAATAGGATAATTAGTGATGAATTTTTTTGTATTCTAAATAAGAATAGATAAAAATATAAGTAATAAAGATAAAGAGGGAAGACATCGCCAGATAAAAACTGTAGGGTTTATTAATAATTCCAGCTATTATAAAGATAAGTCCGCTTAAAATAAAGGCATAACCTCCTATCCGATGGGTTTTTTTCCATACCGTTTCATCAGCCAGAGTCCAGGGAAGCTTTATTCCAAAGGTATAGTTTGGTCTGATCTGTCCCATATAATTTCCGATAACTATAAATAATATTCCAACTCCAATAGGGATAATTCTGGCTACACTAATCTGATACCCCAGAGCAGAAAAGATAATTATCCAGTGAAGGGTGATTAAAAATAATACCAAAACGTTCATCAACATTGCATAGGCTTTTTTATGTTTTTTATAAGATTCTCTTCTGGGGTCTATTTCCGGGATATATATCATTAATAGATAAATAGCCAGAGGGAGTAAAGCAATAAGCCAGGCGAAACTCTTACTACCATAAGAATCCACTTCTCCTTTTATACCCCAGTGCATAGGTATTTTCTCCAGTAAGCTAGAATAGATAAAAACAGTAGCAATTACAGATATAAGGATTAAAATTATTATTCCTTGGTGAATTTTAAAAGTCATTTTTGTTCTCCTATTCCTCTGAAATTATAGAACCATTTAATCAGTTCTTGCAGGGCAGTAGTATTTAATGAATAAAGAATATTCTGCCCCTGTTTTTCTCCTAAAATCAGTTCTGAATTTTTTAATAAATTGAGATGATGACTGATGGAGGGTTTACTAATCTTAAAATGGTCAGCAATCTCTCCAGCAGTCATATCTTTTTCGGTTAATAATTCTAAAATTTTTCTGCGAGTCGGGTCGGAAAGGGCTTTAAAAACACTATCCATATCTAATATCCTCTTTTGATTTATGATATTTAGATAATTAGACAAATATCTAATTATAATTATAACTTAGATTTTTAGAAATGCAAGTTTAAAATGGAGTGTACCTCTTATTTTTCTTCATTTCTTCATTTGAACCATATTTTCCTACAATATATTCCACTGAATTGTAAAAAATACCAAGATAAAATATTTGTAAAATTAGATTATATAAATTATAATTAATATACGCCTAAGTTTGATTTTTTTATAGCTCGATGCTTGATAAATCATTAGGCAATGCACATATTCTGGGTCAGAAATTCCCCTTATCTATAATAACTATAGTAGTACTGCCGTGAAAGTAGAATTTTTCTGCATACCGGAGGTAAAATAAAATGATATCCCTCGACTCGTTAAAAATATTTTTTAAGATGTTAATTCCTCTATTTTTTATTTTTTCAATAATTATATCTGATTGCAGTAATAATAAGTTTGAAAAAGCCACCTTTGCCGGCGGCTGCTTTTGGTGCATGGAATACCCTTTTGAAGAATTAAATGGAGTTGTAGAGGTTATAATAGGTTATACTGGTGGAGAAAAAAAGAACCCTACCTATGAAGATGTTTCAACCGGAAAAACCGGTCATTTAGAAGCGGTTCAGATTACCTACGATCCTTCCTTAATAACCTATTCCGAGCTGCTTGGTGTTTTCTGGAAGCAAATAGACCCTACCGATGCCGGAGGCCAATTCGCCGATAGAGGTGAGCAATACCAAACCGCTATCTTTTATCACAGTGATGAACAAAAACGCTTGGCAGAAGATTCGAAAAAGGAACTACAAAAATCGGGAATATTTCAAAAGACTATCGTTACCAAAATAATAAAATCCTCCGAATTTTATAAAGCGGAGGAGTATCACCAGAGATATTACCAGAAATGCCCGGTAAAATATGATTTATACCGAACCGAATCAGGCCGTGAGGAATATCTCGAATTGAAATGGGGTGATGTTATGAAAAATAGTGATGAGGAGTATGAAAAACCCTCAGAAAAAGAATTACAAAATATTTTGACTCCTTTACAATTTAAAGTAACACAATCATGCGGAACAGAAAGGGCCTTTGATAATGAATATTGGGATAACAAAAAAGAAGGCATTTATGTGGATATCGTATCTGGTGAGCCACTTTTTAGTTCTCTGGATAAGTTTGATTCAGGGACCGGCTGGCCAAGCTTTATAAAACCACTCGAGCCGGATAACATTTTAGAAAAAGAAGATAATAGTTTATTTATGAATAGAACGGAGGTTAAAAGCAAACAAGCAGATTCTCCCCTCGGCCATGTATTTAATGATGGGCCCACACCAACAGGCCTTCGCTACTGTATAAATTCAGCTGCTTTACGGTTTATTCCCAAGGAAGATTTAGAGAAGGAAGGGTACGGACAGTATAAGAAGTTGTTCGAAAAATAAGTTGAATGCATAAATGTGAAAAAAGAAATAAAAAAGGAAATAAGCGGGTATACCTCTGGACTTTTTAGAACTTAATACGGTGAGGCACCATTAAGAGAAGAATGGTTTTAAACTCGTTGAACAGAATAAAGGTAATCAGGGGAGGTTAACGAACAAAGTTACATACTATATATTTTGATAGATTAGATAAAAATAACAAAATTTTAGTAAAGTAGAAAGAAAATGAAAAGTGGAAAAAACCATTTAAAAAAATCACACCAACATCGTAGTGATTTAGCAGGAGAGTATGCTTTCGGAGATATAGGTCAGTTAATTCTGCTGGTCATCTTTCTTATTGTATGGGTTACGGACTCATTTGTAACCAAATATTCTACTTTTCTTACCCAATATGTGTTTGTTTATCTACGCGTCACAATTGCTCTAATTATATTAATCTCATCTGGATTATTAGCTGGGGTTGGTCTTTACGTAGTATTTGGAAAGATAAGAGAAGAACCGCAGGTAATTACCACTAGCGTATTTTCTGTTGTACGTCATCCGATATACCTTACTGCGGTACTACTTTATCTTGGATTCATTTTATTAACACTATCTCTCCTTTCGGTTTTAGTGTGGTTCTTAATTATAGTATTTTATTATATGATATCGCGATATGAAGAAAAACTTCTGGTGCAAAGGTTTGGGTCGGCATATGAGGAGTATAAGAAGAAAGTACCTATGCTATTTCCAATTAAAATCTTTAAACGGTAATCATTCACTTAATATTGTTTCTATTTTAATATTATAATAGAAAAATAAAATAATTTTTATTTCACCAACAAAACAGGTAGGGTAAATTAATTATGCAAAATTTGATTACAGGGATACAAAAAACTATTGGGTTGAGCCCTGAAATACAAATAAAGTTCTTTACTTCGCTAATTATTATTTTGATCCTCTGGTTTCTTCGAACCTTAGCTATAAAGTTGGTTTAGTTTCGTACTGAAGATGTGCGTATTAGTTATAACCGGAGAAAGATTTTAAGTTATATAACAATTATTTTAGGCATTCTTTCAGTTACCCGAGTATGGTTTGTAGGTTTTCAGTCTATTACTACTTTCTTAGGTCTATTAACAGCAGGTATTGCTATTGCCTT
>Ga0315279_10004227_pt1 | contig 19401 bp, 16 predicted proteins | sample YL17G06_20_MG_FD_203694 | JGI IMG/M metagenome (GOLD analysis project Ga0315279, IMG submission 203694) | Sediment microbial communities from Yellowstone Lake, YNP, Wyoming, USA - YL17G06_20 | ecosystem: Environmental > Aquatic > Freshwater > Lake > Sediment | place: USA: Wyoming | collected... | reverse complement strand
TATTGCTCTTTGTCAGGCGGGCCAGGTCGAAGGATTTGATTAGCTCTTCAACCAGCATAACCTCCCGCTGGTCGCCGGGATTCCAGCCGAGCAGGGCGAGAAAGTTCACCATTGTCTGGGGCAGATAACCGCTTTTGAAAAAATCCACGATGTTGATTTCTGGCAGATGAACGCCGAGATATTGGGCCATTGCGTCAATGTTGGGCATATCAGGTGTAGTTTTGCCCTCAATAAAATCCTGGAGCTCTTCGCGGGAGACGCTACCTGCTTCAGCGAGTTTTTCGAGGTCGATATTCTCTGTTGTTTTGATTGCCTTGCGAAGCGCCTCCGGACGTTCGCGTTTTGATAGTTTTCCGCCGCTGTCACTGACGGTAACGGACATGTGAGCATACTGCGGCAGGGGGGCGTCTGGAAATAAGGCTTGCCATAATGCCTGCTGGCCGGGCGTGTTCATCAGGTGCTCCTGGCCGCGAATGACGTGGGTAATCTTCATCAGGTAGTCATCGACAACGCAGGCAAAGTTATATGTCGGAAAACCGTCGCTTTTTTGTATGATAAAATCACCGAGTTCGGCTGCTGCGAAACCGACCTCACCTCGTATCAGGTCACAAACGGTAATCGTTTCGTCAGGCATAGCGAAACGGACCGTTACGGGCCTGCCTTCGGCACGGGCTTTTTCGGCGTCTTTAGCATCAGGAAAGTTCTTGGGACGGGAATATACAAAGCCCTTCTGCCGGGCACGAAGCGCATCAAGCTCTTCGGTGGTATCGAAGCAGTAGTAGGCCTTTTGCTCATCTAACAGTTTCTGGACGTATTTATCGTAGAAATCCATCCGCTGGGATTGAAAATATGGCCCGTTTGGGCCGCCGACTTCGGGACCTTCGTCCCAGTCGATTCCAAGCCATCGCAGGTCCTGCATTACCTGCCGGGTGGCGGTTGGGGTATTTCTTTTGAGGTCGGTATCCTCGATACGGAGGACAAATATCCCGCCGGTTCTGCGGGCCCACAGCCAGTTAAAAAGAGCTGTGCGGGCTCCGCCTACGTGCAGATAACCTGTCGGCGACGGCGCAAAACGCGTTACGACTTTCCCTGACATACCTTATGGCTCCTTGTTGCTCGTGTGATACCAGAAGACAATAAAGTAAGCCACAGGACACTTATTGTCAAGAGTTACGCGCACAAACATAATGACCGGTTCTATTTTTTAGACACCGATTTACACGAATTAACACCGTTTATTAAAGATTTGGATGTTTTTTGGACTTGACAACGATGCGGCTATCGCCTATAAACAACGCAAGAATAACCCGCAATGGTGCGGTCGAAGATATGTTAGGCGAAAGTTTGATGTGGGTAATTTGCATGGAGGAATGATGTATATGTTTAGCAACCCAAATAGATGGATGAGGAAAGCAAATGAATGAAGAAATAGATGACACGTTGAGAAAGTACGCAGAACGCGTGCAAGGGTATAAGGATAGGTTGGGTAAATGGAATGAAGATGAGGTGAAGGGGTATCTCATTGAACCGTTTTTGAAAGCTTTGCTTTGGGACCCTACCGACCCTAATTTTGTTCGTCGCCAATATCCTGTAACCATGGGGTCTGAAACAAAAAAAGTTGATTACGCCCTGATGTCTGGAGATTCCCCTGCTTGTGTTGTTGAAGCAAAAGCGGGCGAAATAGACGTATCCGACGATAGGCAAGCACTGAGCTACGCTCGCAATCTTGATGTATCATGGGCAATCGTAACAAATGGACAAAGGGTATGTCTATATGGCACTGAGTTCTACAAGTCTGAAAATATAATGAATGCTTTAGTAATGGACATTGCGATTTCTCCCGAGAGTATCGATGTTTCTCTTGGTTCTCTAAAGTATCTCGCAAATGGAACATTAGACTCAGAAGAAGTCTATGATGTTTTCAAACTCCTTAACGAGCGCCGAGCGCTTCTCATCTTTTTACAAAGTAGAAAGGGTGATTTGATTAAGGCCATTGCTAAATGGATTGAAGACCACTGGGACAAGGGTTCTGTAGATGACGCATCACTCCCTTCTTCTCTTGAAAGTGTATTTGGAAGAGTTGAAAGAATTGAGGAGAAGCCTGTCAAGATACAAACTCCCACCGCTCGTTTTACTGTTATAGTAGCCAGTGATTGGAAATACAAGCGTGACCTTGGGAAAGGGGTTTTTGAGTTGAAGGACGATCCGGCTAAACGAATAGATGTTTCGTTACCTGGACCTGATGTGGAACGCCAGTTAGAAAAATTAGGACTTCGTCTCAGCACAAAAAATGCATTTGGAGGCTTTTACTACAATCTACGCAGAGAGGCAGGACTTGTAAGGAGCAGGTGAATTTCTTTTTCAAAGAATCCAAACCTTTGCCTGACAAGCATGTGTATCCGACGGACCGCCGCACATGAGAAGTTGGTGGTTGTAACTCTGAGCCAATTTGCGATTGCGGATTGTGGATTTCAGATTGCCGATTTGCGATGGTTTGACTCTTTCGATTCCTCTCGGGGCAGGATTGGCTCATCACAGGCCGCTCAAGACAGGTCCGCTCAGTGCTGACGGCGGCCTCGCAATGACAAATACTGGATTCCCGCCTGCGCGGGAATGGCAAAATCACGAGAGACGAACGACCCATCCTTTGTCCGCTGCGGCGGACTACGAAGGGCAGGCGAGCCACAAGCGACGGATTACGGCGGGCATTTGGCACAGGCGGAGCGGAATAGCATTGTGCTAAGATAGCGGTCGCCGCGGTCGGGTATTATGGTAACAACCGTGCCGGATTTCATCCCCTCGGCGACACGCAAAGCGCCGGCGACAGCAGCGCCGCTGGAGATGCCGGCGAAAATGCCTTCTTCGGATGCCAGACGCCGGGCCATTTCAAAGGCCTCCTCATCACGGACAACTATTACATCATCCAGTTGGGAGCGGTCATAAATGTCGGGGACGATGGATTCGGTCATATTCTTTAGCCCCTGGATTGCGTGGCCAGGAGGAGGTTCGATGCCGATAATTTTAATATGTTTCGACTTTTCCTTCAGATACCGTGACACGCCCATAAGCGTCCCCGTAGTGCCCATACCCGCAACAAAGGCGTCGATTCGGCCTTTGGTCTGCGCAAAGATTTCCGGCGCAGTTGTTTCGTAATGAGATAAGGGATTATTTTTGTTGGCGAACTGGTTCGGCATAAAGTATTTGTCGGGATTTTCATCAAGAATTTTGTGGGCCATTCTTATCGCACCATCAGTGCTCTCTCTCGCAGGAGTAAGAATAACCTCGGCGCCGAGCGCTTCGAGGATGTGGCGTCTCTCAGAGCTAACGCATTCTGGCAGGGTGAGCTTGACGCGATAGCCTTTGGCGGCACCAATCATCGCTAATGCGATGCCCATATTGCCGGAAGTTGGTTCGAGAATGGTTTTTTCTTTGGTAAGCTGGCCTGACTGTTCGGCTTTACTTATCATATAAAGAGCGGGGCGGTCCTTGACCGAGCCGCCTGGATTGTTGCCTTCGAGTTTGGCAAAGATTTTAACTTTGCCGTTCCGCGCCACGTTCTTTAGCTCCACTAAGGGGGTATTGCCAATAGTAGAAAGTATATCCATCGGTTTTTTCTCTAAAAGTTTAGCACATCCAGAAGGCAGCATAATATCAAATATAAAGCCACTCGTCTATCTTGTTTTAGCAGTTCTTTTTCGATTTACGATTTGTAGTTTTCGATTTACAATTCATCCTTCGTAGTACTACGGAGAATGGATTGGTGCCGATTGAAAGTTGGCAATATAGGAGCTGAACGATAGGCCATGAATACAACTAACAACGACAATAGCAAAAGTGAAAAAGGTGCGGGCGAAGGGCCGGCGAAGCTGGACTTTGTCCGGCAGATTGTTACCGAAGACCTCAAGACTAATAAATGGGGCGGCAGAGTCGTAACGCGGTTTCCGCCTGAGCCGAACGGCTATCTGCACATCGGGCACGCCAAGAGTATATGTCTGAATTTCGGCATCGCGGCTGAATTCGGCGGCAGGTGCCATTTGAGGTTTGATGATACCAACCCAGAGAAAGAAGAGCAGGAGTACGTTGACTCCATCATCGAAGACGTCCGCTGGCTCGGCTGGGACTGGGGTAAGCATTTATACTTTGGGTCGGATTACTTTGAGCAGATGTATGAATATGCTGTGCAGCTTATAAAAAAAGGTGCGGCATACATCTGTGATTTGAGTGCCGGTGAAGTTAGAGACCATCGCGGCACTTTGACCCGGCCGGGCAGGGATAGTCCCTACCGTAATCGCCCGGTTGAGGAGAACCTGGACTTGTTTGAGCGGATGCGGAAGGGGGAATTTCCGGATGGTTCTCGCACGCTGCGCGCCAAAATTGATATGGCACACCCGAACCTGAATATGCGCGACCCGGTTATGTATAGGATTCTGCACGCAAGCCATCACCGAACGGGCGACAAGTGGTGTATTTATCCGATGTATGACTGGGCGCACGGGCTTGAGGATTCCATCGAGAGGATTACCCATTCGATATGCACACTGGAATTTGAGAACCATCGGCCGTTGTATGACTGGTTTCTTGACGAGCTGGGTGTTTATCATCCGCAACAGATAGAGTTTGCCCGGCTGAATCTGACTTACACTGTGATGAGCAAGCGTAAGCTTCTGCAGCTTGTGCGGGATGGCCGCGTCAGCGGATGGGACGACCCGCGAATGCCGACGATATGCGGCTTGCGCAGGCGGGGCTACTCGCCGGAGTCTATTCGCAATTTTGCAAAGGTCATCGGCGTCAACAAATTCAACAGCACGGTCGATTTTTCGCTGCTGGAGCATTGTCTGCGGGAAGACCTCAATAAGACATCGCCGAGAGTAATGGCTGTGATTCGGCCGCTCAAGGTGGTTATAGATAATTTCCCCGTTGGCAAAATCGAAGAGATGGAGGCCATAAATAATCCGGAAGACCCGAAAGCTGGCACGCGGAAAGTGCCGTTCTGTCGAGAGTTTTATATTGAGCGGGACGATTTTATGGAGGTCCCGCCGAAGAAATTCTACCGGCTGGCACCGGGCCGGGAGGTTCGCCTGCGATACGCTTATTTTATTCGCTGCATTAGCGTAGTTAAGAATGCCGGCGGCGAGATTATTGAGCTGCACTGCACTTATGACCCTGCTACTCGCGGCGGTGACGCTCCGGATGGCCGCACGGTCAAGTCAACGCTGCACTGGGTTTCGGCAGCTCACGCACTACCAGCGGAAGTGCGGCTGTATGAAAATCTATTCACAAAGGAAAATCCGGATGATGTGCCGGAGGGCGAGGACTTCACATCAACGCTGAATCCGAAATCGCTGGAAATACTTACGAACTGCCGCGTTGAGCCGTCTTTGGCGGGGGCAAAACCATTTGCCCGGTATCAATTTGAACGGCTGGGTTATTTCTGTGTTGACCCCGATAGTTCCGTAGGTAAGCTCGTATTCAATCGCACGGCAACGCTGCGTGACGAATGGGCAAAGATTCAGAAGGCACAAAAAGAAACGGCGAAATGATAGCTTTTGGCTGTTGTTATTTGCCGAGAATCATTTTTAGTGAAACACCAAGCAGCACCGCTCCAAAAATCTTTTTCAGAATGGGTTCGGGTATTTCGACGGCGAATTCGGCGCCCAGCAGGCCGCCGATAAAGAAGCCCAGACATACAAAGGCGGCTATCTTCAGGTCAACAAATCCCTGTTTATAATACGCCCACGCGGCGAGCAGGCCGATGGGCGGCACCATTAAAGCCAGTGTTGTGCCCTGGGCTGTGTGCTGCGACATACCAAATAAAAAGACCATTGCCGGAATAATGATTATGCCACCGCCGATACCTAACAGTCCGCTAAAGATTCCGGCTACAAGCCCTAAAAGCAAGTATAGAACTATATTCATAAGATGACTCATCCTTTCTTTATGTATAAGAGATTATCTCAAAACACAAAATGTCATTCCGAGTGCAGCGAGGAATCTATTTTTTGGCCAATCAGACCCTTCCCCATTCGACTCGCCTGCGGCTCGCTCAGGGTCAGGGTGACAGTTTGGTCAGCCAAATAGCTCTCTGAATTTTTCTTCGATGTCAGTGCTCTTGCAAAGCACCTCCCCAACAAGGACCGCTTTTACGCCGATGTTCTTTAGTTTTTCCACGTCGGCTCTTGTCTTTATTCCGCTTTCGGCGACCAGCTCATCTTTATTGTCGAGAAGTCCGGCTAATCGGCTGGTCGTATTTAAATCGACCTGCATTGTGTCGAGGTCTCGGTTGTTGATTCCGAGGACGCTGTAGCCTTTTTTAGGAAAGCCGACCATACTGCGGACCCTCATCAAAGTGTCGGCCTGATAGACCTCCAGAAGGACCGTCAGAGACAATTCGGCTGCGGCTATCATAAGGTCCATAAGCTCGCCGGGCTTTAAGACCTCTGCTATTAAAAGTATCGCATCTGCGCCGGCGGCACGGGACTCATATACCTGCCAGAGGTCAATGATGAAGTCCTTCCGCAAAACAGGCAAATCGACGACCTGCCGTATCTGGTCTATGTATTCGAGTCGGCCCTGGAAATACTTTTCATCGGTCAGGACGCTGATTGCATCGGCGCCGCATTTTTTATAGGTTTGCGCAATTGCAACAGGGTCGAAATCCGCACGAATGACTCCAGCCGACGGCGAGGCCTTTTTGATTTCTGCGATGACGTTTATGCTGCGACTATTGGGCCTGGTGACAGCTTTGTAGAAGTTGCGGCATTTGGGCAGAGTGTGGACCTGCTCTTTAAGCTGCTCGATGCTTAACTTTGATTTTCGGTAGCTTACTTCGGCCCTTTTGTCGGCTATTATTTTATCCAATATGCTTGCCAATGTGGTTCACCCTGCGACCTTGACGTAGCCCATACGAATCTCGTTGATAGTATTTTCGAGAAGTTTTTCTTCCTCTTTGGTCAAATTGCCTTTGGTTTTTTCCTGAAGGGTCTCGAGCATATCGATATTATATTTCGCCAGCGCCAGGTCCGGTACTCTTTTTTCCTGCCCTTCTATTTCCAGCAGCCCTAAGGAGAACAGGGTTTGTGTAACGAGCATACTTACCAGTGCAGCAAAATTACCCTTCGGTAAAGGACCGTGGCGAGGGTGCGAAGCTTTCGCCTTTTTCTTTTCGGTTTCCTCCTGTGCGGCTAATATCTCTTTTTCTTTTTGCGCCTCCTTTTTCCAGTCCTCATCAATTATTATCTTTTTTTCTTCTTCAGCCATTCTAAAGCTCCTTACGGAATCCGTTTTTCGATATTACCTTTTTCGATACTTTTTCGTATCTCTATCGACATCCCGCTTCTGCTGGCGTTCGGTGATTGCCCTTCGTTTGTCATACTGTCTTTTTCCTTTAGCCAGTGCCAGCTCTATTTTTGCCAGGCCTCTATTACTGAAATAAATCCGCAGAGGGACAAGGGTAAAGCCGCGCTGCTCGAGTTTAGTTCTTATCCTGCGGATTTCGGACTTGTGCAGCAATAGTTTTCTTTTTCTGTCCGGCTCGTGGAGCGGCTGACCCGGCTGCTGATACGGGGTAATCTTTGCGCCGACCAGCCAGCACTGGCTGCCATCTACCCTCGCGTATGAGCCGGTAAGGTCAGCCTGGGCGGCACGCAGGGATTTTACTTCGCTGCCCAATAGCGACAGTCCGGCCTCGAACCGTTCTATAAGCTCAAAGTTCGCGTATGCCTTTTTGTTGACCGTTACCTGGTTTTGTTTAACCTTGTCCTGGCGTGATTTCGCTGCCATTTACACTATGATAACAGCAGGAGGAGGATTTTGCAAGGACACCGCAAGACAGAAGTGCAAATATCGAAGTGTAAATATCAAAGTTGGATGTCCAAATACAAAATCTTCGCCGGTTCGTTTTTGGATGTTGCACGTCTGCGGTGGGTTGGAGTATGGTCGCAAAAACAATATCCGCCAGAGCAGGGCACTTTTACTTGATGAACCGGATAGACAGGGGATATCGGCAGTGCTCGCCGTTGTTGGCCTTAATCGCCGCAATAATCACGAACACAATATCCACAATCATTACGGCTGGCAGCAAGACAAACCCCAAGCATGCAAAACAAAGAAGCCCCGCGACCAGCCCGTATATCAGCATCGAACTCTGAAAGTTGAATGCTTCCTTGCCCTGCTCATCAACAAACGCGTGCTGGTCTTTCTTTATCTGCCAGATAATCAGGGCCCCAACAACCCCTCCTATCGCGGGTACTATCCACCATATCAACCACGCCAGTCCTGCCAGATGGCAGAACATTGCCCACTGACGGGCGTTTTTGTCCGGCTCTTCGATGATAGAGGGACGTCCCGACTCCGGGGGGATCGTGCTACTTTCTGTCGTGTTTTGTCTTTCGTCTCTTTTTGTCATAGTCAAACTCCATTCTGTCAAGGTATAAATGATGAGGCAAAGATTTTTTCGGACAACCAGCTATAACTGGGTGAAGTACAGCTTAACTTGCTGGTCACTCATAAATACAAGAGTAAGTATCCCAACAACCACGCTTATCCATCCTGCCAATGTAATTATTGCGACAATTTCTAAAACAGGAATAGGTAACAAATTCGACGGTCGGTTAGGACGAGACTTTAACAAATTGCTCGCCGAAAGAATCTCAACAATACCAAGGGGGATCAAGACGATAGGAAAGACGAGCCAGCAGAAAACAACACCTGCTAGTATATTGCAAACGCCCGAGCCAAGCCGCATACCTGCAATTGCTGTTACTTTACCCGGTTTTGAAGGTGCTGGGCCAGTGTCTCCAGAAGGAGCGGTGTGTGTGAGCACTGGTGGCACCTGCTCGGACTGAGGGGATTGGTCTGGTCTTGCCATAGTTTAGCTCCTTTCTACTTGTGGAGTAATTTAATTTGATAAGTGCATTGCTTTTAACAAAGGCTGATGAAAGGGTCAAGAAAAAAATTTGACACTGCGGTTGAAAATTACCAATTCAAGGATGCGGGCCGGCACCGCTGACATCGATTGGTTTTATATCAAGCTTGATTGCGGACGATTGTGGAGCGAATCTAACAGTGCCTTTCTCGAACTTGACAAGAAGCGGGTCGGTGAGCAGGTTTGTCTGGTCCTGCGGGAGCAAGCTGGTGCCAGCACGGCTGTAATCTGTCAGTTTGTGAGATTCCACCTTGCCTTTTTTGCTGAAGAGGATGTTGTTCTGGAATGTTGTAATCGCCTCACGGTTGTCGAAGCTGATGGTGCCCTTTGCCCAGATGATGTTCTTCTCGAAGACGTAGTTTGACGACCTTGGGAATGTGAGTTTCGCATCGGTATCGCTGATAAAAACGTTGTTACGAATTGTATTGTTTTTGGCCATATGGTTGTGCGATGGTCGGACGACGCCGATTGATAAATTGTCCTCGACCAGGCAGTCCTCGGCCTGCTCGTCAAGGTAATAAGCGGAAGCCCCATAGCCGCCCGTGTCGATAATGTCACGAATGAAATTACCGCGCAGGGTAATGTTCTTGCAGAAAGTGATGTAGATGCCCGCGCCATCGTGGAGCTCTTTCATCGCGCGGAAGATTAGATTTTGTTCAATACGGTTATTTTCTCCGCCGCAGTTGATGGCTGTGTATGGTGTGTCGTGGATTCTGTTGTGGCTGACTTCTAAGTCTCTGCCGCTGGTAGAAATCGCGATGGCGCTTGGGTAAGTCAGGCCAATATCGTGTATGTGGTTGTCGGCGATGACCAGGCCGGCGCCCCGGCAATGGATGCCGCAGGCGCCTGTGTTGAAGATGCAGCATTGCTCTATGCGGAGGTTATTGCCGGAGGCCTTAATACCCTGACCACCCACGTTGAGGATTACCAAACTTATCAGTTTGCAGTTTTCGGCGGATGTGACCGAAATTGCGCCATCGAATTCTTCAGCACCGAAACCGCCGGCCTTAAGGGGCGTATTTGTCACCGAAAACGTCACGCCGCGGATAGTTATATTTTTAGCAGGGGCATCCTTGGTTCCTTCGATTCTGATGATGGATTCGATGGTCGGAGCGATGACATCAGCGATGGTTATATCTTCCTGCGGCAGGGGCCAATAGACTAATTTGCCGTTCGTGCGGTCGAGATGCCACTGTCCCGGCTCGGTCAATCCTTCTTTGATGATGTTCCAGATTACATACTTTTTGACGCCGAACGCTCCCGGCGGATGGCCAGAGGGGTTGGCGAAGGTAATAGTTTGGGAGGCGGTGTTCATCGAGGCAATTCCGACCAGCGACTCATCCCACATATGATAAATGGTGAGTTCAGCATTGTTGACATCCAGCCAGGGGCCGATGTCCTGTGGGCGATATTTTAGCGTGGTCAATTCTTCGTTGGTTGGTTTGCGTTTCCATCCACCGCCTGTTGTGCTCATCCAGGGAACATTGAAGCTGTTTAAATGTTCAAAGAATCCTTTTTGAGGCAGCCGGGCGCGTCGGCAAAATCGCCCGTTCACCACAAGTGACCTGAAATCCCACTTTCTCTCTTTGACGTCGGGCAGTGCAACCGAGTAGAAATTCTGGCCATCTTTTTTCCAGCCGGTAATTTTCCGTCCGCCATAGAGGCAAACTTTGGCGCCTGGTGCTGATTCTATTGTCAGTCCCGAATCTTCGTTGCCAAGTACCAGTGGCTTGTCGAAAAAGTACGGTCCGGCTTGAACAACGACTTTTCGCGACCGGTCAGTGCCGAGTTTTCGGGCCGCCTGGCAGGCGGCCTCGAGTGTGGTGAAAGGGCCATCTGAGGATACCAAGAACGTCGCCGATTTGAGCTGGTTTGAGATAGAATTCGGCTCAGTAGCAAAAGATTTTAGGGACATTACGGAAAGACAAATCGCCACCAAAACATACCAATTTTTCATTCGGACTCTCCTTCGATAGGTTCAGGCAGCCACACTGCCATCCGGCTGCTGCCGCGATGCGCCCAGGCGTAATAGGGAATTGCGACCACCTCAATATCCTCAAGCGATGCTTTTCCGTCTGATTGGGGGCGCTGAATCTTACCTTTGCCCCTAATCGTTACTATACCGCCCAGGAGGTCAGCACGATATTCGGTGTGCAATTCGGCATCTGGTGGTAGGACCAGGTTTACTACGCCCTGCGGATTGTCCACGCTCTCGAAGCAATACACCAGAGGTCCGCGCTGGATAGCTGCTTTACCTGCGTTGTCTTTTACATTCTGGTGGCAAAACACACGCTGAATCGGTGTAGGCAAATCCAGCTCGATTACGTCTCCTTTCTCCCATTTTCGGCGGATACGAGCGAAGCCCTTATCCGTAACCGGACTAACGGTGCCGCCGTTCACCTTCAATGTTATCTTATGACCGGTAGAGGCAGACTCGTTCGAGTAGTGGTATAAATCGCCCGGCAGGGGCTGATTCCGTGCCCAGCCGGGAATACGCACATAAATCGTGAATTCCTGTAAACGTGTAGGCTCAACCATAATTTCCACACTCCCGTCCCAGGGGTAACGCGTTCGTTGCTTCAGATATATGATATTGCTGTTGGTTCTGATTATGGCGGTTCCTGCGATGAAAAGATTCACATACAGGTCATCATTTTGCTGTGCGTAAGCGTATCCTGGAAGCGAGGGTATAAAGCGGACCACGTTTGTAGGACAGCAGGCACAGCCAAACCAGGGAGTTCGCTGATAATTTCCGGAACTTTCCAGTGGGTTCTGGTAGAAGAACTCATCGCCCTTCATAGAAACGCCCGACAGAAACCCATTATAGATGACCTGCTCCAGCACGTCGATGTATTTTGCATCGCCGTGCAGCAGGAACATACGGTAGTTCCACATAGCATTTGCGATGGCGGCGCAGGTTTCACAATAAGCCGTTTTGTTGGGCAGCTCATAATCGCTGCCGAACGATTCGCCGCCGCCTCGGGCGCCGATGCCGCCGGTCAGGTACAGCTTCTTCGAGACCACGTCTTGCCATATCCGGTCAAGCGCCTGTATGTATGGCTGGTCGCCGGTTAATAATGCGACATCACCCATTGCGGAATACATATAAGCAGCACGGACTGCGTGGCCGACTGCCTCGTTCTGGTCGATTACCGGCTTATGGTCCTGGGAGTATTCGTCGTAGAGTTGATGTCCTTCCGGACGACCTCGCTGGTCGAGAAAGAAATTCGCCAGTTTCAGGTATTTTTCATTGCCGGTCAAGCGATACAGCTTGACCAGGCCTATTTCGATTTCCTGATGGCCGGGCACATCTCGTTTTTTGCCGGGGCCGAAAGTCCGGTCGATGAGGTCGGCATTTTTTATGGCCACATCCAATAGTGTGCGTTTGCCGGTGGCGCGATAGTGTGCTGCCGCCGCCTCATACAGATGCCCGACATTGTATAGTTCGTGGCTGGAGGCAAGGTAAGACCAGCGGGTCTTGCCGGCATCGTCGGGCAGGTTATTCGGGTCAATCGTGCGGCAGGTATAAAGGTAGCCATCATCTTCCTGTGCCGCAGCAATTTTGGCAATCAAATCGTCGAGATATTTATCGAGATAGGGGTCGGGGTAAATGCTCATCGAATACGCCGCACCTTCGATGACCTTGAAGACGTCCGAGTCGTTGAAACGAGTGCCCTCGAAATTTCCTTTCATCAGCCCGCCGGCTTTGGCGAAGTTGTCGATTCGGCCGGTCTCTTCGCACTTCTTGAAATTATGGGGAATAGTCACGGTGCGATTGGTTTCTATCCGTGGCGCCCAGAACCGGTCGGCAACGATGACGCTGGAGAAAGGCACCTGCTGAAGGCCGGCAGATTTATGCGAGTTTTCCACCCCGCAGCCCCCTATTAGAAGTGCAGACAAAACTATAACTGTAGTTGTAAAGACGCGACTTTTCGAAAACCGAATCCTCTTCATATTTTGCTCCTTATCTATAGTTCTACGGAAGCGACTGCGAATCTGGTAACACGCTGATATTATTTTTAGCAGTAACCGGCTAAAGAGAGCAAGAACAAAATTCGAGGCGGACGGCTTAAACTAGAAAACTAATTTGCCAGAACTGCCTGGCCCCGATAATATGTTCAGCGTGCGACCTGAGAACTTGTTTTGTTGTTGGAGAATCGTTTAGAGTTATGGGTGTATCGGAAAATATCATTCCGGTGTTAATAAGGGACACATATTCCGCACTTATACAATTCTTTCACCCGGCTTATCTGGTGCAGCTATGAGGAAAATATCGTTAGTTCAGTTGAGGGAAAACCAAAAGGCCAAAGTATGGGAAATTTCCGGTGGTAGAATTCTGCAACACAAAATGATGAGTATGGGTATTTATCCTGGCAGAAAGATTACGAAACTGAGCCATTTTGCCATAAGAGGTCCGGTGGTTGTAAAGGTAGGCAGGGGCGTCTTGGCTTTGGGCTACGGCATAGCTGCTAAAATTATCGTGGAAATAGAATAATGGACAAGATTTTTTTATTGGGCAATCCTAATGTCGGTAAAAGCGTAGTATTTTCGCGCTTAACCGGGATTCATGCAATTTCTTCCAATTATCCAGGGACTACCGTTGAGATTTACAAGGGGTATTTAAAAATAGGCGAAGAAAAGATTGAAGTAATTGACCTGCCCGGAACCTATTCATTAGAGTCAACTTCCAAGGCGGAAGAGGTGGCAGTTTCTTTGTTGAAAGAATATCCCAAAGATAAGAGTGCGGTAATAAATATTCTTGACGCAACCAATTTAGAGAGAAACTTGTTTTTGACTTTGCAGTTGATTGAAGAAGGATTCAGTGTGATTGTGTGTTTAAATATGTGCGATGATGCAGCACACAGGGGAGTTCATATCGATGTTGAAAGGTTGGGAGAGCTTTTGGGGGTACCGGTTGTTTCTACGTGTGCTATAACAGGTGTGGGCATTAAATTATTGATAGAAAGGATAAAAGAGGCCCATTCAAGTCCTAAAAATAAACTTACCCATGAGGAGCGTTGGCAAGAGATTGGAAAGGTCATAGAAACTGTGCAGCATCTTACCCACAGACATCATACCTTAAGAGAAATACTCGAGGATGCTTCGGTAAAGCCTTTAAGCGGACTACTTATATCAGGCATAGTTGTGTATATCTGTTTTAAAATTGTGCGTTTTTTGGGTGAATTATTAATAAATAAAATATTTGACCCTTTATTTTTTGACTTTTATCAGCCCATTTTAGAGCGGTTAAGCATTGCATTAGGACAAAAGGGCTTTATTCATCATTTGTTAATCGGAGAGTTAATCAACGGAAAATTTGACTTTAAGCAGTCTTTAGGCGTGCTTACCACAGCGCCTTATATTGAATTTGCTATGGTTCTGCCTTACATAGTTTCTTTTTATTTTATATTAAGCCTTTTAGAAGACATAGGATATCTACCCCGGCTGGCAATATTATTGGATAGTTTACTGCATAGAATCGGGCTGCACGGTTATGCAATTATTCCGGTGCTTCTTGGCATTGGTTGTAATGTGCCGGGGATTTTATCTACGCGTGTTTTAGAATCAAAGCGCGAGAGGTTTATCGCTTCAACCCTTATATCTATTGGCGTGCCTTGTGTGCCTTTACAGGCGATGATATTCGGGCTGCTGGGCAATTTTGGAGGATTTTACGTTGCCGGAGTTTACCTTGTTCTGTTTTCTATATCGATAATATTAGGTATAGTTTTGAATCGCGTCTTGGCCGGCTATAGTCCGGAACTTCTAATAGAGATTCCGCCATACAGGTTCCCTCCATTACTAATTTTAGGAAAGAAACTATATTTTCGCATAAAAGGTTTCTTGATAGAGGCGGCGCCGATTGTTTTATTGGGCGTTTTAGTAATCAATGTTCTTTTATACTTTAGGTTGTTAGATTTTGTAACCGGCGTATTTGCGCCGGTAATTCAAGGATTATTCGGTTTGCCAAAAGAGGCAGTGATTGCTCTGGTAATCGGATTCTTGCGAAAAGATGTTGCGGTGGGCATGCTTATGTCTCTGGCGCTTTCTCCCAAGCAGTTGTTTATTGCAGCAACATTGCTTGCCATATCCTTTCCTTGTATTGCTACATTTGTAGTTCTGCTAAAAGAATTGGGTTTAAAATATCTAATTATGGCAACTCTGATAATGATAGCTGTAAGCATGGTTGTAGGTTCGATACTTAATTTTGTGATTTTGCGTTAAGATGTAAAACTAAATCCGCCACACGTCTGGCAGATAAAAACTGCGGGATTCTTTTCTTTACTTCATGATTCTTCCACCTTTGGCAGGTCAGGAGGGTCTTCTGCTTTCCTTACAGAATTTGCTCATCAACTCTACTGCCCGGTTCATTCTTTCAGCAGAGCCGTCCATCTTTGCATAAGCATCGATAAGCTGGAGCAATTCCGGGTCCGGCGGGACCTGGCCATAGTGGTGCGCTACGTTGACGATAGCGGCGTCAAGACCATACTCCATTGCCTTTGCGATGTAGGCCCTGCACAGGCCGACCTTCCGGCCCGGCAAATCACGTGCGCAGTTGCTAACACCAAGGCAGCAGTGCACGCCCTTCATTTTGGGGTCGCTTTTGATTTTCCTTATCGTCTCAAATGTCCGGTAGGTATAGCCGGGAACGCCTGGCTCCATCGGCATATCTATCGCCAGCGGAAGGACGGTTGAATCGAAGAATATCTCGGCGTTTTTGAAGCCGTATTCGCCGACCGCTTTTTCGAAAATCTGCTCTGCCATAGAATATAGCTCATCGACTGAGTGCAAACCGCCCGGGCCGGTCGGCGCCTCATTACTTTCTAATAGCCCGATGAATGCGAAGTCGAAATCTTTTTTGAGCGGCAGGATTTTATCCATCGTATGGACCTTGACCGAGTTTATGAGCGGATGTCCCAGAAATTTCGGATTTTTAACGCTTGCGTTGTACCACTCTTTCAGACCGGCTGTCAGAATATTGTCATTACTGCTGTCGATGCAAATCGGCACACCCTTGCCCCATTTTCGGACCAGCCGGGCATATTCGACCATCATATTGACGGCAAGTTGTGGAATGTCCTCGCCGAGGGCGTCGAGGTTGACCGCTATGTAATCAGCGCCGTCGGAGGCCTGCGATTCAATCAGGGCCTTGATATAATTCAAAGGTCTGCTCGGTGCTACGTATGCATCAGGCCCGAGCATACTTAACTGCTTCATTATTTCGCCGGTATTAGGAATGGAAGCGTGGATTGACTCGCCAATGGTAATCAACGGTTTTTTCATTGTAAGGTCCTTATTGAACACCTCATGACCGGTATTTTTTACTTGCTGCGGGGACAGGATACCAGAAATATCGTCCGCCTGCTATTTTTATTTATGGCCTGAATTCGCAAATACTTATGCGATTCAAAGGTATTCCAGTATGTTGTATTGCCCTTTGGAGTGGTCAGGAAAGTTTGCTTTGGGTAGATTTCCGGCATTGTGGATAACCTGTTGACAACTTAAGATTTGTCTCTTTTAGAGCCGGTTTCATCGCTGCCGAAGATATTAGGCAAAAATAAATAGCACTTTTCACTAACATCTCCCCAAACCCGCAGAAATCTGTTATTTAGGGTGTAACTGCTTTTATCTAAACAAGTTATAGTTGTCGATATGGTTGCGTTTTGGATGTGCTTCTATTCGGCTTTTTGTGGACAAAGCCGCCCTTTTCAGCGGGAGCAGATTTTCCTAAATTTACCCGCCAGACTTATGGCTGGTTGAAAAATGACATTGTCGGTGGATAATTCGTAGAAAAGGCCGCCTGGAGGTATGAAAATTGCAGTGCCCAAATCTGGATTACAGGATTTGTTAATAGTCGTTGGTCTATAGTGAATAGTCGATGGTTAGCGACTTGTGACTAACGACCAATGACGGGTGCGATTCACGTTTATAGATAAAAAATGGATTCCTAGTGGCACGGCCATCTTGGCCGTGTTTTCACGGGCTGGAAGCCCGTGCCACGTCGTATAAAGGTAATCTACCTACAAAGATGAATCGCACCCACCAATGACTGACGAATAAGAGGAGGCATTGACAACTCACAATGAACAACGCACAATGGACAACCGCAATGGAATTTTTCAAGAGCGGTTTATTGATAGTGTTGCTTTCGGTTTTTCTTGCCGGCCAGGGTTGCAAAACCCCGCCGGCAAAGCATGTCGTGCTGCAAACAACAGACGCCGCCTGGAGTGAGCCGGTCTGGAGCGAGGCAGTTGAAGGTCTGCAATGTCGGTTGCGGCCTGACAGACGAACTTGGAAGGTGGGTGAACGGCCAAGCTTCAAGGTGGACATACGCAATCAGGGCAAGCGCATATTTGCATTCCTGCCTTTTCACCAGTTGCAGCTTTGCCGGATTCAATTCGATGATAAGCGGTATCAATGGCCCAGCCCGTTTATGATTGATAGTCCTGTGTGGCCGTTAGCTCCGGGCAGCCAGTTCAACGACATTGCAATCACATTGCACGAGCGGTTCAAGATAAATCTTTCCCCCGGCAGGCATATTGTTCGTGCCGTTTTTTCCTTAGAGGGAATTGAGGTTGTAAGCAATCCGGTGGGGATAGAGATTCTGCCCCAGCGTCTTCCTGTCGAAAGACAGCAGCGGGATTAAAGAGCATTCTCTGATTTATCGGGGCAGTGTGGGGCTGTTGAGAAACCTCAAATGCAACGTTTATAGATTGCCACGGCCACCTTCGGTGACCTCGCAATGACGGAAAAACCTACTGTTTGTCATTGCGAGGAGCGAAGCGACGAAGCAATCTCGACTTTTTCAACAGCCCCGCAGTCAGCTACTTTTGAGCCGGGCGGACAATACGGTCTTTGGCCTTGAAGAGTTTGGCGTACTTACCCGTGAGGTCAATATACTGCTCTTTGTATTCTTCGGAGGGTTCGATTTCACTTCCCTCGTGCCATTCGTTGAAACTGGTAACCAGTATCCAGTGCGGGTCGGCCTTGAGGGCCTCTTCCCACTGCACACGGTAAAGCTCGCCGTCATAGCGGCCAACGGAAAGACCGGGCTTGCGAATTTTTGTATCATCATAGCCGGGTATCACCGTTATAGCACAAATCTTGCCTGCCCCATCGGCCAGCTTTACCCAGGATGGATATGTTTCTACTGCCCACTTTCGAGCGGCCTCAGGAGAGAGATTTCTAAGCGAACCGGCTGTGTTGTAGGTATGAACGCCGTCGAAAGTGCGGGCAGAATCCTGGCTGAACTGGTCACCGATTGCCACAAAGCCGCCTTTGTAATTGGTATTGATAATTTCGATGGCTTTGCGCCAGTCGCTTAACCCCATCTCTTGCAGGGTGCGGCCGTATATGAACACCACGGGTTTTCCGCTGACTTTGAGAAAAGCAGGATGTTTCCCGTATTTTTCCAGAAATTTGGTAATGTCATCAGCAGCCGATTGGGGATTCTGCGGCCTCGGAATGGTTTCATAATAGATTGTGGCGGTCAGACCATAACGCTGGCAGCCATCGAGAATTTTGGGCATTGCGCGGTCGGAATAGTCGCCGTGGCCCCACCAACTGACAATAAGCGTGTCGATGCCGGCACGCTTTGCCCATCGGCAGTGCTGGTCTATCACGTTTGGGTCGTGCGAGTCGTAGGCGCCGAGCGCCGGGTAGTGGGTGCTTGCCTCGATGTCCTTATTGACTTCATCGATGTGTCCCCAGTGCACTGTGCTGCCTGCGCCGCCCGGCCCATCAGCGGTGCCATACCAGGGATAATAGAACGTCATAACCCTGCGTCCAACCGCGTCAATTTGCTGCCGGGTTTCTGCATTTGGCTGCCCGTTTACTTTTGCTGCCGTTGCTATAATGAGCGCAAAAGATAACACATTGAAAAAGGTTGATAAGCTTCTGTTTCTATTGGCGCCGGTCATAATCGGTCTCCTAATCCACGTCTGTCAAAATTTGAAATTATCTGGTATATCAATACTCGACCGCTACTAAAGTTCGCGGTGCTATTTTTATGGAAACCAATTTGCCGTCTTTACAGGAAAGCTCGACATTGCTCTCGGTCGGTAACACAAGCACTTTTTGTGGTTTGACGGTCTTGGAAAATTCCAGAGACACGTCAACCGTCTCATCATTGAAATTCTCGACAATCAGGCAATTTTCGTCAACTAAATATAAAGACGTTTTGTTAGGAGCATCGAATTTTAATCCAAACAGCTCCAGCAATTTATTCCGAATGGGATTGAGTTCTTCTCGTGTTAATTTGAGCAAGCTGCGGGGATTCCCGCCAACTTTTAAGACCATCAAATTTTCGACATCGAGCTTTGTATTGTTTAGCCGTTTGGCGAGTCCATCTGTAATCAGGATGGGCTTTTTGGCATCGAGCATTTTCTTTAGTTTGTCGGAAAAGCCCGGGTCCTTAAGAGCGTGAACCGGGAAAAAAGCAGCTTTGGCATCAGTGTCGATTTCAAAGGCAGGGACAAGCG
>Ga0315279_10004226_pt1 | contig 19403 bp, 21 predicted proteins | sample YL17G06_20_MG_FD_203694 | JGI IMG/M metagenome (GOLD analysis project Ga0315279, IMG submission 203694) | Sediment microbial communities from Yellowstone Lake, YNP, Wyoming, USA - YL17G06_20 | ecosystem: Environmental > Aquatic > Freshwater > Lake > Sediment | place: USA: Wyoming | collected... | reverse complement strand
GTCGAGATCGCCCCCGCGATGAACATCGCCGGCACCACGCACGCCAGCGTGTGGTTCACCGCATACCACTGGAGCAGCCGGAAGGCCTCGAGGATGGCGCCTGTCACCGTGCCGCTGCCCAGCGGCAGAAAATAGGCCACCAGGAACACCGCCGCCAGCACGGCCATCTTCTTCCAGTCTTTCACGAGACAACTCCTCGGCAGCCCCCAGTTGCGGTCGGTGCCATGCGTCACTATGTGATGTCGCAATCACGTTGCGCCCGAAAAAAAACGCGCTACAGCCTCCGCAAGACCGCCGTCTGGGCCTTGACCTGGTCGCGCAGCACGTCGGTCACGCACGAAAGGAAGTTCAGGATGCACGGCGTCTTGAGCGAGTAGATGACCTTCAGGCCGTCCTTGCGGCAGTCCACGATCCCGGCCTTGAGCATCACGGAGAGGTGGCGCGAGACGTTGGAGCGCTTCGCGCCGACGTGCGTCGCTATGTCGCAGACGCACCGTTCGCCGTCTTTGAGGAAGTCGATGATGGCCAGGCGGATCGGGTGCCCCGCGGCCTGGATGATCTCGGCCTTCATCTCGTAGAGTTTCCTGCTCGTCGCGTCCATCGGCAACTCCGTTACAAGGTGCTCACATAGTAGCACCGCGCCCTTGGCTCGTCAATGGCGAAAATGAAGATACTGCCCGTCCCGGCTCGACACCTGTGTCGGATCAAGGGCTTCTGCGCTCCCCTTCAGGCGCGTGCTCTTCCCGTCGAACGTCTACCGGTGTAACCATCTCTTCTTTTGCCCGGGAAGTGCCTTGCCATCCACAAAGACGCGCGTGACGATGGTGTCCGACAACTGAGCCGGGCAACGACGCGGCGGCTGATCACCGCCGGGTTGTGACCGAAAGAACCAAGGCCGTGTGCGGCCACACAGCCACGCGGCCTTCCTGCGCCGGCGGAACAACGACTCGCCGCTCAGAGATGTCGGCTAGTGCTCGTGGCAGCGGCAGAACGCGCGGCCCGGCTTGACCTTGCCCGCCAGGAACGCCTGCACCGCCTCCTCGGGAGATGCCTCCATGTCCAGCACGAAGGCTTGGATGCCGGCGCGCTTCAGGTCTTCGGCCGCGCGCCATCCCATGCCGTAACACAGGACGACCTGGCAGTCGCTGAGGGCGTTGACGATTTCGGCATGGCTGTGCGGCTGGGCATGGTCATGCGCCTCGTGTCCCTCGCACTGACTCTGGGCATGGGCGGTGTACGAGTTCTGCCGCACCTCCCGGCTGGCGATCTGGCCGTCGGCCACCTCGAACACAATGAAACTCCTGCTCCGCCCGAAGTGAGGGGAGATGGAAACGCCGTCGGTAGAGGCAACTGCGATCTTCATGGAACGCTTCCTTTCGTTGGTCATCACACAAGATACCGTGGAGTCACTCTTTCGTTTCCGGCGGCGCCTCGGGCTTCGGCCCCGAGGCGCTGCGTCCGCCACGGTGGCACCGAGCGCGACCTCCGCACCCGCGCCGGCCGCCGCCCGCACCCCGGTCCTCGGGCGCGCGATGGATGTTCAGACCCTTGCACTTGGGGCACTCCTGCGGCCGCCCGGCGCCAAAGGGCAGCCCCCACGTGTGCCGGCAATCGCAGCATTTGAACGTGCGCATTTCGGCCATTTCGATTTCTCCTCCTTCGATTCTGAGGGCCTTGCCCCCCACCAATGTCTCGGCCACCTTCCTGTGGGCCAACTCGATGATCCGGCCGAACGTCTGCCGAGAAATGTTCATCTCTCGGGCGGCCTGTTCCTGGTAGAGGCCCTGGAGGTCCGCGAGCCGGACAGCCTCCAACTCATCGACGGTCAGGATGACTTCCTCAAGCGAGCAGGCAGGTACACCCGCGGGCTTGAACACCTTGCACCGCGGCAGCCCGGCCACCCTTCGGCAACATTTCGGTCTCGGCACAGCCCACTCTCCTAGACTGCCGCATTTTAGGCATATGCTCAAAACCTGTCAAGGGGTATCTCGGCAACGGGTGCATGACCGTAGCTGCGCGCCCCTCTCAAACCCCGGCGAAATGAGGCCGAAAAAGGCATCACACCTGGCACCGACGCAGCGCACCCCCGTTTTCGACCCCGGGAACGCGGTTTCCACTGCAATTGCGGTCATGCACCCCTCGGCAACCGAGCATAAATTGCCGCATGAATTGCCGAGTTGACTTCGCCGGACAAGAGGGTTATAGTTGTCGAAAGCGGGGATGGAGTCCCCCATAAACGCCAGGAACTGGCTAATGACTCCTACTCAGGCTAAAGCCGGTAGGAGTTTTTTGTCAGGGCGCCGATACTCCTATAGGCAGCGGCCTGTGGGAGTTTCTTATGCGCGAGCCGGCAAAGGCAGATTGCGCCAGCGCAGCCCAGGGCGTCGGCCGGGAGGCGCTTAACGGCTTCCTGCCGCACGCTGTCCAAGAAGCCCGGCGGGTCTGTCGGGACTTCCATATCACTTCGCTTTTTCCGCTGATTGACGCCGCCGATGCCGCGCTCCACGACAACGACGTTCTGGATGTGGCCGTCGTGGGCCGGTTCAAGGCGGGCAAGAGTTCGCTCCTGAATCTCCTCATCGGCCGCGACATCCTGCCGGTTGCGGTCCTGCCTGTGACGGCGGTCGTCACGCGCATCCGCTACGGGCCGCAGGACCGCGCCACGGTCCGCTACCTGGACGGCCGCGAAGAGGACGTGCCGCTTGAGCGACTGGCGGATTACGTTACGGAGCGGGGGAACCCCGGCAACGCCAAGGCGGTTGCCATTGTGGATGTCCAGGCGCCCGACCTGCGGCCGTACACGGGCGTGCGGTTCGTGGACACGCCGGGCCTCGGGAGCGTCTTCGCCCACAACACGCAGGTCTCGATGGACTGGCTGCCGCGCGTGGGCGCGGCCTTCCTGGCGGTAAGCAGCGACCATCCGCTCTCGGAAGAGGACGTGCGGCTCTTGGAGCACCTTGGTCGGCACACGCCGGAGGTCGCCATTCTCGTTACGAAGGCGGATCTGGTGTCGGCCAGGGACCTGGCAGCCATCACGGAATTCACTCGTGAGCAGACGGCCGGTCGCCTACGGGCGACAGTGCAGGTGCTGCCTGTCTCGACGCGGCCGGGCTTTGAGCATCTGGCGCAGGACCTCCGCGAGTTCCTCGACAGCCGCATCGTTTCGCACCGCGCCGAGAAGGCCGCCGAAATCCTCCGGCACAAGGTGCTCACACTGCTGGCCGGTTGCCGCGAGTACCTGCGTGTGGCGCTCTCGGCGGCCTCTGTGGCGGAAGAGGCGAGGCTGCAACTTCGGCGGGAATTGGAGAAGGAGCGGCGCGACCTGGCCAGCGTCCGCAACGAAGTCTGGCTCCTGGCCACGGACCTCAAGGGGCGACTTCAGAAGGACGCCCTCCAGCGGTTCCTGGAGCACCACGGGGAACTGACCCAGGGCTTGGGCGAGGACTTGTGCCGCGAGATGCATGCGTGGCGTGGCAACCTGGCGAAGACGACCGCCCGGTTCGAGCAGTGGACGCGAGAGGCGATGGTGGTCCGCCTCGTCCCGCTTTCGCACGAGGAAGGCGGCCAGTTGGCCGACCGGCATGTGGACGCGATTCGGGCCAGCCTAGAGCGCGTGGTGCGAGGTTTCCAAGACCGGCTCTCGCAAGGGATTCGGCGGGCGCTGGGCGTCTCGTTCTCCGGCGCGGAATTCGAGGTCGCCGTCATGCCGCCGCGCCGGCCCGACGCGGGCATCGACCGTGTCTTCGATACGCCATTCGAGTTGCTCTGGTTCCTCATCCCGATGTGGCTGGTGCGGCCGCTCGTAAATCGCCACTTCCTCCGCATGCTGCCGTGGGAGGTCGAGAAGAACCTGTGCCGACTGGCCGCCCAGTGGACGGCGGCCATCGGGCGATGCGTGGACGATGTGGCGGGGCAGGCCCAGGAGTTCATCCAAAGAGAACTGGCGACGGTGGAGGACCTGCTGGCGAAGGCGCCCGACCGGCGTGCCGCGGTCGAGAAGGCGCTGGCCGAGATCGAGGCCCTGGAAGCACGGCTTTCCCGGGAGTGACGGCGCCATGCTACGGTACTTCTGCCCCAACTGCTGGAGCGACTTCGCCGAGGATCTGGCCATCTGTCCCCGATGCGGCGTGGACATCCACGCTTTCTGGGACTCGAAGAACATAGCCGAGAAACTGGTCCTGGCGCTGGACCATCCCGAGCCGGAAACGCCCATCCGGGCGGCATGGATTCTGGGCGAGCGGCGGGAGGCGGGGGCGGCACAGGCCCTGGCAGTGCTCGTCAGACGAACGCGAGATGTCTATGTGGCAATGGCAGCCGTCGAGGCCCTCGGCAAGATCGGCACGCCGGAAGCACTGGGATTCGTGAGGACGCTTTCAGTCTACCCGGCCCGGATGGTGCGAGAAGCAGCCCGAGAGATTCTGAGGCAGCATGAGGCGGAGCCTCAACTACACGAGGGTCAGGAGGATCGGGGATGAAGGCTACGCTGCGCGACTGATCTCCGCGCCACTGGGCTGCGGGGCGACTTGCGGGAACACGGGATTGAGACTGGGACCATGACAAGGAGACCACGATGAAGCCGGAGATCCGTAACATCCATGCGATGGAGATTCTGGACTCCAGAGGGAACCCGACCCTTCGCGTACTCGTGACCCTCAGCAACGGGATGACGGCGTCCGCCTCGGTGCCCTCGGGCGCCTCGACGGGCGAGAACGAGGCGGTCGAACTCCGGGATGGCGACAAGAAGCGCTACGGCGGGAAGGGAACGCTGAAGGCTGTGGCCAATGTCAATAAGACGATCGCGCCGAAGCTGGTCGGGCTGGACCCGGCGCGCCAGGCCGAGATTGACCGGCTCATGATCGACCTGGACGGGACGCCGAACAAGGCGAAACTCGGCGCCAACGCCACTTTGGGCGTGTCGATGGCCGTCGCCAGGGCCGCCGCGATGGCCGCCGGGCTGCCCCTCTACGCCTACCTGGGCGGGCCGGGCGCCACGCGCCTGCCCGTGCCGATGATGAACATCCTCAACGGCGGCAAGCACGCCGACAACAGCGTGGACTTCCAGGAGTTCATGGTCATGCCCATCGGGGCGCCGACCTTTGCCGAGGCGCTGCGCTACGGGGCCGAGACGTTTCATGCCCTCAAGAAGATACTCGCCAAGAAAGGGTACGCCACCAGCGTCGGTGACGAAGGCGGTTTTGCGCCGAACATCAAGAGCAACGAGGAGGCCTGCGAGGTCATCGTCCAAGCCATCGAGGCCGCCGGATACAAGCCGGGCAAGGACGTGGCCATCGCGCTCGATCCGGCCGCGAGTTCGTTCTTCGAGGGCGGCGCCTACGACCTCGCCAAGTCCGGCCAGGGCAAGAAGACGAGCGCCGAGATGACGGACCTGTACGGGAAGTGGATCAAGAAGTACCCCATCGTTTCCATCGAGGACGGTCTGGCGGAGAACGATTGGGACGGTTTCCGTGCCCAGACGGCGGCACTGGGGGACAAGGTCCAGATCGTCGGCGACGACCTGTACGTCACGAACACGCGGTTCATCCGCCGCGGCATCCAGGAGAAGGCCACCAACGCCGTGCTGATCAAGCTCAACCAGATCGGCACGGTCACGGAGACCATCGAGGCCATCCACATGTGCCGGCAAGCGGGTTGGGGGTTTGTCATCTCACACCGGTCGGGCGAGACGGAAGACGCCTTCATGGCCGACTTCGCCGTGGCGATGGGCGGCGGGCAGATCAAGACCGGCTCGGCCTGCCGCAGTGAGCGCATCGCCAAGTACAACCGGCTCCTGGAGATCGAGCAGGAGCTGGGCGAATGTGCCCGCCTGGGGCTTTGATAGAGGAGGCGCCGACATGGCGCCGGACAGCTTCCGCCATCCAGTCGTCGCGTTGGCGACGAATCATTGTCAGACGCCGGCGCCGGCCCCCTCCGGGCCGTCGGAGGCGGGCCCCTTGCGTTTCCGCAGCATCCTGTTTCAGGGCCCCGATGACCCCGCTGAGAGGGACACGCGCGAAGCGCCCGACTTCTTCCATGACCTGAATCTCGATCAGATCGTCGGGGCTATCACGTCGAGCCGGTCGGACTACCATCTCACGCCGTTCTTCCATGCCCCCCTCGCCGACCTCGATGCAATCGCCTATCGCCAGGAGATCATGCGGGACCTCGACGGGACGGCGCTCTGGCCAAGCGTCCAGACGTTCTCCGAGAGGATGCGCGCGATGCGCACCGGTCTCAGCCTGGTGAGCCACGCCTACTACCCGCGCGAGAAGCAGCGCCGGTTTCTGGGAGCGGTCGGCATCTACGTCGAGGCCGTCCAGGGCCTCTGGCAGGATGTGCGGGGGATCGAGTTGGCCTCGCGGGGCATGCGGGCGTTTCGCGAGTACCTGGCGGCGTATGTCGGGTCCACCCCGTTCAAACGGCTCGTGGCCGAAGCGACGCGAGTGAAGGCCGACCTGGCCGGCATCCGGTACTGCCTGCTCATCAAGCACGGCCGGGTCACGGTCCGCCGCTATGACGACGAAGCGGACTACAGTGCAGCGGTCGAAGCCACCTTCGAAAAGTTCAGCCGCGGCGCCACGAAGGATTACCGGGGTACCTATCCGGAAGGCGGGAGCCTGAACCACGTCGAAGCGCAGGTGGTGGACCAGCTGGCGCGCCTATACCCCGGCCCGTTCCGCGCCCTCGAGACCTTCAGCGCGGAGCACGCGGATTACGTGGACGAAACGCTGACGCGGTTCGACCGCGAAATCCAGTTCTACGTGGCCTATCTCATGTATGTTGGAAAGTTTCGGCGCGCCGGCCTGAGCTTCTGCTACCCGCGGCTCTCGCAAACGTCCAAGGAGGTCAGCGGCCGCGAGGCCTTCGATGCGGCGCTCGCCCACAAGCTGATCGACGAGAAGGCGGCCGTCGTCTGCAACGATTTCTTTCTTCGAGGCCCGGAGCGTATCTTCGTCGTGACAGGTCCCAACCAGGGCGGCAAGACAACGTTTGCCCGCCTGTTCGGCCAATTGCATTACCTGGCCGGCTTGGGCTGCCCGGTGCCGGGCACGGAGGCGAGGCTGTTTCTCGCCGACCGCCTGTTCTCGCACTTCGAGCGGCAGGAGGACCTCGGCAACCTCCGCGGCAAGTTGGAGGACGACCTGACCCGAATCCGCCACATCCTCGACCGGGCGACGCCGAACAGTCTCATCATCCTGAACGAGGTCTTCGCGTCGACGACGCTCCAGGACGCAGTTTTCCTGAGCCGCAAGATCATGGCGGAGGTTTCCCGCCTGGACCTCCTGGGCGTCTGGGTGACCTTCCTGACCGAACTGGCTTCGTTCGATGACAAGACGGTCAGCGTCGTCAGCATGGTGGACCCGGCCGATCCCGCGATTCGGACCTACAAGCTGGAGCGCCGGCCGGCCGACGGACTGGCCTACGCGCTGGCGATTGCCGAGAAGCACCGCGTGACGTACGGCCGGCTGAAGGAGCGGATCAAGGGATGAAGGTGCGCCTGATGCATCCGGACCGGGATTTTGACCTCGCGGCGCCCGGGCTGCGCGACGCGCAGGCCCTGACGGAGGACCTGGAACTGGAGATGCTGCTCGGCGCCATGGCCGGTGAGAACCCGTTCGTTCTGCACGTCTCGCGACAGGCGCTTCTCTCGGGCCTCGGCTGCGCCGCAGACGCAATCCTGTACCGGCAGGATGTGCTGAAGGACTGTCTGAAGAACCCGGCAGTCGTGCGGGAACTCTATGGCCTCGCGGTGGAGGCCGTCGCACGAAAGAAGGAGCGATGGCTCGGCATTTTCTCCAGGTTCCCCGATGGAATCCTGCACGAAGCGCTGGCCTTGCTGAGGTTGTTCGTGGGCGCGCTCAGGACGCTGAAGGCCGTAGCGGACGCGCAGGCCGACCGGTTCGAGTCGGCGGGCTTCAAGGCGCTCTTCGCAATGCTTCGGAAGGAGTTCAGCCCCGAGTACTTCGCGCACATCCAGGACCACGTGGCCGCCCTGCGGTTCGACGACGGCGTGTTGCTGAGCGCCGAGCTGGGCCAGGCGAGCGAAGGCGTCCACTATGTGCTACGCCGGGCGCGCCACAAGGGGCCCCACTGGCTCAAACGTCTCCTTGGCCTGGGGCCCGACGCTTATACCTTCCGCATTCACGAGCGCGACGAGGCCGGCGCGCGGATTCTGTCGGACATACGCGAGCGCGGCATCAACCTGGTCGCCAACGCGCTCGCCCAGTCCACCGATCACATCCTGAGCTTCTTTCAGGTGCTGCGGACGGAGTTGGCCTTCTACGTGGGCTGTCTGAACCTGAGCGACCGACTGGCGGCCATGGGGGCGCCGATCTGTTTTCCTCGACCGGAGGCCGCGGGCACGCACAATCGTCGCTTCCGCGGATTGTACGACGTCTGCCTGGTGCTCACCCTGGGGCGCCGCGCGGTGGGCAACGACCTTGATGCCGACGGCAAGGGCCTCGTCGTCATCACGGGCGCGAATCGGGGCGGAAAGTCGACGTTCCTGCGCGCCGTGGGCCTGGCGCAGTTGATGATGCAAGCGGGAATGTTCGTCGGGGCGGAGTCCTTCGCCGCCGAATTGTGCGCGGGCCTGTTCACCCACTACAAGCGCGAAGAGGACGCGACGATGAGGCGCGGGAAGCTTGACGAGGAACTCGCCCGAATGAGCGAGCTTGTGGACACGATCGCGCCGCATTCGATGCTGCTCTTCAACGAGTCCTTCGCCTCGACGAACGAGCGCGAGGGGTCGGAGATTGCAAGACAGATCGTCGGCGCCCTGCTGGAGAGGCGCGTCACGGTGTATTTCGTAACGCACCTCTATGACTTCGCCCGTAGCCTGTTCGACAGAAGGATCGAGCAGGCCCTCTTCCTGCGCGCCGAGCGGCTCGATGACGGGACACGAACGTTCCGGCTGGTCGAAGGCGGACCGCTGGAGACCAGTTATGGCGAAGACTTGTACGCCAGGATATTCGCGGTCGGGACGGAGACACGGGGTGCCGAGGCATCCTAGCCGGAGCCGCCCAGCGCGCCAGGCCGCCGCGGCCAACAACCTCGGCGCGGTCGCGGCTGTGCGGCGGCGCCCCGCATGAAAAGGAGGCTCAAATGGCACTTCCATCCGAAGCGGAACTGCTGCGGATTTACGTCGATGAGTTGGACATGTATGGCGAACGCGCCGTGTATAAGGCTATCGTGGAGGCGGCCCACAAGCACGGGATGGCGGGGGCCACCGTGCTGAGGGGAGTCGTCGGCTTCGGGGCCAGTGCCTGCATCCACGCCGGCGGGGCCTTCCAGATATGGAAGAATCTTCCGATGGTGATCGAGATCGTGGATCGGCCTGAGCGCATCGCGGAGTTCTTGCCCGAGTTGAAGCAGGTCATGCACAAAGGGCTGGTGACTCTTGAGAAGGTTCGCGTCGTCACTTGAGACACCGAGGGGCCGGTGGCTGCGGGCGGCGAGCAACGGCGCCGCGGGCAAGTGAGGGATGAGCCCGAACGCCTGCGAGAAGGAGATAACCGATGGCACACAAGAAGATTCTGCTTGGGCTGGATGGTTCCAAGGGGTCATTCACGGCGCTGGAAGAGGCGGTCTCGCTGGCCAAGGCGTTCGGCGCGGAGTTGCACACTATCTGCGTGGAGGAGGTCCCGCAGTACGGGGGGACCGTGGGCGAGGTCATCGAGACCAAGGATCTCGAGGATCACAAATTCCACGAGGCGATTGTGCAGGCCCGCGCGATGGCCCATCGAGAAGGCGTCGAGATCCAACCGCACGTCATCGTGGGCCACGAGGTCAAGACGATCCTCGAGTTTGCTAAGGCGCGCGGTTTCGACCTGCTGGTGATCGGCTTCATGGGCCATTCCGCGGTTTACGACCGGGTGATGGGAAGCACGTGCCAGAGCCTGGTGCGGCTGGCGCCGTGCAGCGTTCTGGTGGTGAAGTAGGGTTCGCGGCGCCGCGAGTCGGGAACCGGGACGTCATGAAAGAAGCCAAGTTCGCCAACCTGGGCGAGAACCACAAACGATCCATCGGAACCGTGGCTGTCCTGCTGGACCGGATGCTGTGCGGCTTCGAGGCCTACGCCAGGGGACGTGAGTTGCACGGACTGCTTTACCATGAGCGGAACCGGCTTTCGCCGGAGCAGCGCCAGGAAATCCTAGACGAAGTTGATCGCATGCGGGGGGTCCTCAAGGAACTCCAGGAAACGTTCGGTCTGGAGTCCGAGGTGGAGGACGTCTCGCGCGTCATGTGGGGCCGCAGTATGGCGTTCTGGGAAGACCTTGTGGAGACGGAGACCCGGTACTTGTGCCGATACGGCGCGACACCGCCGGGCCTGGAGGACTACCTGGACCCGAGGATCGAGAGGCTCATCGAGCGCATGGAGGCCATCTCACGGGTTGTCGGCAGCAAGGCGTCGGGGCAGGGCCTTGGCACGGAAGAACCGCAGGGCAAACCATAACGGGGGCCGAGATGCCCCGGAAGAAGGACAGCCGGAGCCGCGAGGAACGGGTTGAGGAAATCCTGCGCCCCGCTGCCTATCTCGGCTACGACCGCGACGCCCTGGCGCGGCACCTGATGGCCTGCGGGGCATTCCGGATCGCCGAGTCGCAGTTCCGGCGGGCCGTCTGGCTCAACCCGTTCGAGCCGGCGTTCAAGCAGCACCTGGCGTTGTGTCTGCATGCGGAGAAAAGGGACTCCGAGGCGAAGGAGTGGATCACGCAGGCCCTCCAGCAACAGCCCGACGACAAGGAAAGCCTGAGAATCCAGGGGATGATCGACTTGGCACTGCGGGAATCGGCCGGCCAGACCGCCGAAGAGAGGGGCTGACATGAGCAGCGTGCCTCCTCCGACCGCCCGGGGCGCCGGCGTCGCCCCGGACATCGACAAGTTGAAGGCCTACACCAAGGCCAAGCAGGCCGTGGCGCGCGAAGTACGGTCCCTCAAGCAGTTCCTCACGCAGCAGGGAGACCCGCGGGGAGCCGACGCGTGCCATGAGTTGATCGTGCGGTTGGCCGAGGACCGGTTCAACCTGGCGGTCCTGGGTCAGTTCAAGCGGGGCAAGAGTTCGCTGATGAACGCCGTCATCGGTCGGGACCTGTTGCCCACGGGCGTTCTGCCGCTTACATCGGCCATCACGGTCCTCCGGTTCGGACCGCAGGAGCGGCTCGTCATCTATCGCGAGGGGTCCCGCTTCACGGAAGAGGCGCCCGCGTGGCGCCTCGCGGAGTACGTCACGGAAAAGGGGAACCCCGGCAACCGGATGAAGATCAAGGCCGCGCACCTGGAGCTTCCGCTGGAGCTCTTGCGGCGCGGGCTGGAATTTGTGGACACGCCGGGCGTGGGCTCCGCCATCGAGGCCAACACGGCCACGACCTACGGCTTCCTGCCGCAGTGCGACGCCGTGGTGCTGGTCACCAGCGTGGAGACGCCGCTCACAAAGGCGGAGCTCGAGTTCGTGGCACGAATCCGCGAACACGTCCGCAAGGTCTTCTTCGTGCTGAACAAGATGGACCTGCTGGCCGGCGCCGAGCGGGACGAGGTGCTGCGTTTCGTGTCCGACACCCTGAGGGCCCACACCGGCGAGCAAGCGATCCGCCTCTTTCCGCTCTCTTCGCGGCTGGGCCTGGCGGCCAAGATGGCCGGCGACCTGGATGCTTACGCAGCAAGCGGCCTGAAGGCGTTCGAAGAAGCGCTTGCCGAGTTCCTGTCTTCGGAGAGGGCCGCCACCTCCCTGGGGTCGGTCCTCGACAAGGCGCTCCGGTTGCTGACTGACGCGGCGCCCAAGGATGCCGGTGCGCAGGCGACCCAGGCCGCTCTGACAAGGCGGATGGAGGCGCTCGGCCGCCGCCTGCCACGTCTTGAGATCGCGGTCGGCGATGGCGAGATGCCTGGGCTTGCTCAACCCACCCCTTCTGCGGTTGCCGTTCAACAACCTGAGCAGCCGCCTTCAGTCGTGGCCGAGACCGATCTGGCCCAGGACCTGCGGACGCGCGGCTGCCCGGTGTGCCAGTTCGTGGGAAAGACGGCGGCCGACTTCTTCGCGCACTGGCAGTACGCGCTCTCGTCCGAGGAGGCCGCGCAGACGGCGTTTACGGCCGAATTGGGTTTCTGCCCGCTTCACACGTGGCAGCTCTTTGCCATGTCGTCGTCGTTGGGGATTTCCCTGGGATACCCGCGACTCTTGGAGCGCCTGTCGTCGGATCTGTCGCGGGCGGCGGGCGCCCCCGCACCGGCCGGCGCGCTCCCGTGCGTCCCTGACGCACGGAACTGCCGCGTATGCGGACTCCTGCGGCAAGCGGAGAGGGCCTACGTTCAGCGGCTCGGCGAATTCGTGCGAACGGCTGAAGGCCGCCAGATCTACGCGCGGTCGCAAGGCATCTGCCTTCGACACTTGAGGCTGCTCGTGGAGGCCGTGGCCTCGCAAGATGTGGTCGAGTTCCTTCTGACACAAGCGGCTAGGCGCTTCGAGGAGGTGGCCGAGGACATGCAGGGCTTCGCCGTGAAGTGGGAGGCCATCCGTCGGACCCTCCACAACCGGGATGAGGAAGATGCCTATGCCCGAGCCGTCGTCCATGTCGTTGGCGAGAGCCGCGTCTGCATCCCTTGGAGGCAGGACGGAGACCTGTGACGCCCGCCGGCAGTGGGAAAGGCCATGAAACGTAAAACCGACAAGCACATGCCCTACTTCACGGTCCTGGAGGCCCTCCAGAAGGCCAAGGGCTGCGCGCTGTGTGAGCTGGAAGCCGACGGCATGCGACGGTACCTCGACTCGCTCCTGTACGAGTCGGTGAACGACCCCGGCGTGCGCGAGAACCTGATCCGCTCCAAGGGCTACTGCCTGCGCCACGCGGATCTGCTGCTCGGATTCAAAGATGGTCTGGGCACGGCGATTCTCTACCAGGACCAGGTGCGGCTCTTCCTCGGCTTCCTGTCGGGCCTCCAGGGCATGAAAGCGAAGGTTTTCAAGAAGAAGGGGGCGGCGGAGTGGGGCCGACACCAGACGTGCCCGGCTTGCCGTCTCCAGATCGAGGGGCGGCAGTACCACATCGACGTTCTCCTGGAGGGGCTGGCCCACGAGGAAATGCGGGCGGCGCTGGAGGCCAGCCCCGGCCTGTGCGTGCCGCACTTTCTTCTGACTCTCGACCGGACCCGCGATGCCGAGCGGCAGCGGTATCTCATCGAGCTTGAGGAGAAGCGTTTCAGGGAACTCCTGGGTGAACTCCAGGAGTTCTGCCGCAAGAACGATTACCGGTTCCGGAAGGAAGGCTTCGGCAAGGAGGGCGATTCCTGGATCAGGGCCGTCAAGATGCTGACGGGTTCCAGGGATGTGTTCTGAGACGCGCGGCCCGAGGCCTGGCGACGAGGCGCTGCGACCAGTGCTGCAATCGCGCTTGACGGGGCGCACGCACGAGGCTATAGTTAACCATGTTCGTGGCGGGGATGGAGTCCCCCCAAATCGCCAGACCGGCTAATGACTCCTACTGCGTGAACCATGCGGTGGGAGTCGCACTGTTTACCGACCCGCCGCAGGGCGGGTTTTTTCGTCCCGCCTTCACGCCGGTGATGGAGTCCACCGCAACCGCCCCGTTGGCTGATGGCTCCTACGCATGCATGGATCATGGTTCGTCGGTGGTCTTGCGTAGGAGTGGATTGGCCAATGGAATACACCTGGCTTGTTTCGGCACTCTGGATCGGCCTGGCGCTGGCGGCGTCGCTCATCTCGATCCGAATCGGCCTGTCGGTCGCCCTGGTCGAGATCGTGGTAGGCGCGGTGGCCGGGAACACGGTGGGGCTGGAGATCACCCCATGGGCGAGCTACCTGGCCGGCGCGGGGGCACTCGTTCTGACGTTCCTGGCGGGCGCGGAAGTCGACCCGGTCGTCGTCCGCAAGCACTTCTGGCCAAGCATGCTCATCGGCCTGGCGGGGTTCGTGGCGCCCTTTGCCGGCGTGCTCCTCTTCGCCCGGTACGTCTTCGGCTGGTCCTGGCCGCAGGCCGAGATCGCAGGCCTGGCGCTCTCGACGACGTCGGTCGCGGTCGTCTACGCCGTCATGGTCGAGAACGGCTACAACAAGACTGAGCTCGGCAAGGTCATCCTGGCTGCCTGCTTCGTGAACGACCTGGGCACGGTCGCCGTCCTCGGCATCCTGTTCGCCAACTACGACATCTGGCTGGCGGTCTTCGTCGTGGCGGCCGCGCTGGCGATGGTGCTCTTGCCCAGGTTCAGCCCGTGGTTCTTCCGCAAGGTCGGCAACCGCGTCAGCGAGCCCGAGACGAAGTTCCTGCTGCTTATGCTGTTCGGCCTCGGAGGGCTGGGGAGTGTTGCCAAGGTGGAACCCGTCCTGGCGGCCTACCTGATCGGCATGGTGCTCGCGCCATACTTCCTGGCCGAGCGGGTCCTGCCGCAACGCCTGCGCGTGACGGCCTTCAGCCTCCTTACGCCGTTCTACTTCTTGAAGGCCGGGTCGCTGGTGAAGGCCGACGCGGTGGTCTTCCAGATCGGCATCATCGCGGTTCTGCTGGTCCTGAAGACGGCCACCAAGTTCGCGGGCATCGGCCCCCTGACGAAGAAGTTCCGTTTCACCGGGCGCGAGGCCATGTACACGATGCTCCTGATGTCCACCGGCCTGACCTTCGGCACCATCGCTGCTCTCTGCGGTCTGACCAACGGCATCATCGACCAGGACCAGTACACCGTGCTGGTAACGGCGGTCATCGCCAGCGCCGTCGTGCCGACGCTGATCGCCGAGAAGTGGTTCCGGCCCAGGGCCGAACCTATCGAGGAGGAAACCAATGGATCTTCAGGAATCGGAACCGGCTGAACTGCCGCCGAAGCGCTGGCTCAACCGGAACGTCTTCGCGTTCGGATTGACCAGTTTCCTGAGCGACGCCAGCCACGAGATGGCCACGGCCATTCTGCCGCAGTTCATGCAGACCATCGGCGCGTCGGCGGCGGCGCTGGGGTTCATCGAGGGTGTGGCGGACGCCCTGTCCAGTTTCGTCAAGCTCGGCGCCGGCTATCACAGCGACAGGATCGGCCGCCGCAAGGGGTGGTCGGTCCTCGGCTACGCGTTGACGGCCGTCTCCCAGGCGATCTTCGCGTTCGCCTTCGCCTGGCCGCTGATCTTGGTGGGCCGGTCTATCGGGTGGCTCGGCCGCGGCATCCGGGGACCCTTGCGCGACGCCATGCTGGCCGACTCGGTCACCCCCCAGGATCGCGGCAAGGCGTTCGGGTTCCATCGCGCCGGCGACACGGCCGGAGCGGTGGCAGGGCCGCTGGCGGCCTATGGAGTCCTCAGCCTGGCGGCGACCTACCCTGGCATCGAGAAGGCCTTCGCATCGTGGTTGCCGGCTCTCTCAGGTGCGGCAGGCTGGGAGTTCCGCGTCATCTTCCTTCTTACGCTCGTACCCGGCCTCCTGTCGGTCGCCACGATGGCCTTCCTCGTGACCGAGAGACGGCGCACACGAAACGTGGGCCTGCGTTTCTGGGGAGCGATGCGGGCCATGCCGCAGGACTACCGCCGGTTCCTCCTGGCGGCCGGCGTTTTCGGGCTCGCGGACTTCGCTCCTACGCTGATGATCCTCCGCGCCACGACAGCACTTGAGCCCAAGTTGGGTCTTCTGGGAGCGGCCCGCGCGGCGGCGCTCCTGTACTTGCTCCGCAATGTCGTCTACGCCCTCGCATCCTTCCCCATCGGGGCGCTGAGCGACCGGTTCTCGCGAACCCGCTACCTGGCCGTCGGCTATGGGGTCGCGGTCATCACGTTCCTCGGCTTTGCCTTCGCCACACCGTCAGTCTGGTGGTTCATTGGCTGCTTCAGCCTGGCCGGCATCTTCATCGCTTGGGAAGACACGATGGAGGGCGTCGCCGTCCGGGACTACGTGGGCCCCGAGATCGCCGGCACGGCCTACGGGGCGCTGGGCGCAGTCAACGGCATCGGAGACTTCGCTTCCAGCCTCATCGTCGGCGTCGTGTGGACGACCGTTAGCCCCGCGGTGGGTTTCTGCTACGCCGCTGTCGTCGGGCTGGCAGGGACGATCCTCATGGCCCGTCTTCACAGCCGCCACACGCCGAACCACAACACATGAGGTCGGGGTATGGCTGGGCTTCCTGACCCTGATGTTGCCCTGGTCGTGAATCCGGAAGGGGCGTGGGATGGGGTGGGGCTACCGATTCTCGGATAGGTTTAGGAGCATTGAGGAAACGCCGGAGCCGTTTCGGCAGGCGCTCCTGGAGATTGTTCCGCCGCAGGAATCCGTCCGACTCCTGGTGCACAGCCCGCCGGACTTTATCTTGGGCACGAGAAGGCCTGGGACCCTGCTCACCGTGACCGACCGGCGCTGGCTTATCGTGTACGAGAACGCAGACGAAACCACCACGGTCGCTGAGGCGAGTTTCACAGACACCTTGCTTGTGGAACTCACAACGATCCTGCTCTACGGCCAACTGAGACTGCGCTACGTGGGCGAAAGTTCAGGGCGCAGCGCTGCCGTCGAGTTCAACACCGTCTGGGAGGAGTACTATCGTGAGGCCGCCCACCTCGTGTTGCACAGCATCGGCGACGCACCAGAAGGTCCGGCGAGCGACCGGGAGCACGTTCTGAGTTTCCTGGAAGATTGGCCGCTGAAGTTCCTGAATGCAGCCCTGCGATACCTTCCACCAGGGCATCGCCTGCGCGAGGCCGTCCACTGGCCTGCGGTCTGCGGCAAGTGGCACAGGGAGCTGGCGCCGGCGGCGGCCCTCCTCCTCACCGACCGCGCGATCCTGCTGATCTCGGAGGAAAAAGCAACGTTGTGGCGGCGGTTGCGCGGCGGGCAGAAGTACGGCCAGATTGCGACTTACATTCCGTTAGTGCGGCTGGCGGGCGTTGGACTCGGCGAGCGCGAAGGGTGCGGCGTTCTGGATATGGAGATCCGCACTGGCCGTGGGAAAGAGAAACTGGACGCCCTCCTTCCTCTCGCCGCAATGCCCGCTGTCTCGCGCCTCATGAATCTGGCCCTGCACCCCGAGTAGGAGCCTCCGCCCACAAGTAAGGAGCAGCAGCGTGGAACTCCTCAATGGGACCGGGCTTAAGAAGAACTACGGCGGCCGTAAGGTTGTCGACGATGTTTCTTTCTCCGTCAACGAGGCGGAGGTCGTCGGCCTCCTGGGCAAGAACGGCGCCGGCAAGACCACGACCTTCCGGATGACCATCGGTATGATTTCGGCTGACGCCGGCCGCGTCGTCTTCGAGGGCGAGGATGTCAGCGGCTTGCCGATGTACCAGCGCGCCCGGCGCGGTATGGGCTACCTGGCCCAGGAACTGGCCGCCGCGAAGCACGGCCGCCTCGATCTTTGAGATGACCTTCAGGTGGTCGCCCGACCAGGCCAAGGTGAAGGCGGCCGGGAAGTACGTCTCGCAGAACCGGCGGAAGTCCTTCTCGCAGGCGGCGCGGCGGTCGGGGTTGGCGGCGTCAGGGATGGGCGCGATGTCGCGGCCGGCGGCCGAGAGGCGGCGGTTCCGCGCCGCCGATGAGGCCCGCAGGGCGTCGTAGCCGGCGAGTCCGCCGTCGCCCGGGCCGCGGCGGGCGTGCCAGGCGGCCACGAGCCATGCGGCGTAGCCCAGGACGTTGACGCGGGTCGAGTCGCCCACGCGCAGGCCCGCGCGGACGATGTTGCGGCGGACGCGGGTCTCGCTCGTCACCTCGCCGAGGCAGGTCGAGTTCAGGAGGCCCGCGAGTTTGTCGGGCCGCATCACCTTGAGGTCGATGCTCATACTTGGCCATCCGTGAGGCGGGGTTTCTCGGCCAGGTCCTTCTCCAACCACGCCATGAGTTCCACAAGGTTCAGACGGCCGTCGGCCAGGACGGGCGCGCCGGCGTCGATGGCGGCCTGGACGACGTCCACGGTAACGGCCCTGCCGCCGGCAGCCGAGAGCAGCCGAGCGGCCTCGGCGGCGGTCAGGGCCGCCGGGTTCAGTTGCTGCGAATTGGGTTGGTCAGCGTCCATCGGGAATCTTCCAGATTCCGGCCGCCCTCGCGTAACTCGCGCCCCGGGCGCGACATGCGGCGGCAGACTTTATGCCCTTTCCTGCATATTTGCCCTTGCTTCCGGGCGGAAAACATGCCCTGATCCACGTGCCTGCCCGCCGAAGCCTTGGCGAAGGCGGGGTGGGGCGAACACGAACCACGAAGGAGAGCACGATGAAGACGACGCAGAAGACGGTCGAGGGCGCGAAGGGCTGGGCGAACATCGCCCGGCGCGAGGTGGCGGGCAAGGTGGTCATCAGCATCCACGGCGACGGGGCGGCGGGTCTCTTCGACTTCAACGCCGACACCCGCGACGAGCGCAGCCAGCAGTACGCCGCCGCCCGCCTCCAGCGGGAACTCGACGGCTACCAGGGCACCGCGGGCGATGTGGCCGACTACCTGCGGGCCATCCAGACCTTCGCCGACTAACCGGCCGCATGGGGCGGCCGCAGAAAGGAGGAGACCATGATCACCAGGAAGCAAGCCGAAGAGGTGTTGCCGCACGTGCGGGCGGCCGTCGCCGCCCTGCACAAGGTCTGGGAGAAGTGCCGCGAGGTGGAGCGGGCCCTGGGGCGCGACCTCGACGGCCTGGAGGGCGTCATCCAGGACATGGCCGCCGGCCTGGACAACCCCGAGTCCATCGACGTGGACTACGTCCGCGACGCCATCAATGCCCAGGTGGGCGACGAGGTGGCCGAGGCCGACGCCTGCCCGAAGTGCCGCGAGCGGAAGGTCGACAACCTGGTCTGGCAGGATAACGGCAAAGTGAAGTGCACGACCTGCGGCAAGCAGTACACGCCGCCGAGCAAGTAGGAGCCGAGCATGTTGACCCTCAAGCAGAGACAAGAGCGGGCCGCACGTCGCGCCGCGAGGATCGCGGCGAAGCACGAGGCCATTCGGGCAGCGGCCCTCGGAACCCAAGAAGGGAGTACGGTCATGAAGAAGAACGAGGTGAAAGTGGGCGGGACTTACCTGGCGAAGGTCAGTGACAAGGTGGTGCCGGTTCGCATCGACGGCGAGAACCCGCACGGCGGGTGGGACGCCACCAACGAGGCCACCGGCAAGAAGGTCCGCATCAAGTCGGCCCAGCGCCTGCGGGGCGAGGCCAAGCCCAAGGCCGCCGCCAAGGAGGCCGCCCCGACCGCCGACGTTGGCCCCACGGCCAAGCCGGACGCGAAGGTGGCCCCGGAGGCCAAGGGCAAGAAGCCCAAGGCCGCCAAGCCGAAGGGCGAACGGAAGCCCGGCTGCCTCGACGCGGCGGTGCGGGTCCTCCACGAGGCCGGCAAGCCCATGAACTGCACCGACATCGTGAAGGAGGCCCTGGCGAAAGGCTACTGGCAGACCAAGGGCAAGACGCCGCACAGCACTCTTTACGCCGCCGTCATCCGTGAGATCGCCGCG
>Ga0315279_10004224_pt1 | contig 19406 bp, 22 predicted proteins | sample YL17G06_20_MG_FD_203694 | JGI IMG/M metagenome (GOLD analysis project Ga0315279, IMG submission 203694) | Sediment microbial communities from Yellowstone Lake, YNP, Wyoming, USA - YL17G06_20 | ecosystem: Environmental > Aquatic > Freshwater > Lake > Sediment | place: USA: Wyoming | collected... | reverse complement strand
CGCGAACGCTGTCCACGTGCCTCGCCATGTGTGGTTTTTATGGAAGCCGGTCAGTCCTTACGGACTTTCTTTCCTGGCCTCTTCGGCGTCCCTAGCCGCGCTGCGACCTCTGCCTTTTTCATGCCCTTCAACTCCATCAGCATTTTTCTCACTTCAGGCTTTCTGATCGTTATCTTCCCGGACTTCTTCTCCCAATGTGCGATGCTGATCCTGTTCATACCGACCAGCGTGGCCAGGCTGATCTGGGAGAGACCAAGCCGCCGACGGAGGCTCTTGATCCCCCTGGCATAGACCGCGACGTGCTCGGCTTCCGGTTCCGAAGCGGCCTCGCCCCGCTGGCCCTGACCGACCGCGGCCAGTTTTTTTGAAAGATCCTTGTTCTCTTTCTCGATGGCGAAGATTCTGCTTTTTTGTTCGGCGAACCTCTTTTTTAGGGCAATATGGTCCCGGCGGAAATGCGAGAGCGCCAGGCCGATTTCCCGGCGGGAGATTCGCCGAATCTCATTTTTGATTGTCTGAGCGAGGGTGGACATGATAAAGGCTCCTTGTATCTTGAAGTTGCACCGATCCCCCGATTGATGAATGAACAATTCCGCATACTGACCGGCTCGCTTTTATCATATCACTCCTCTCGCCGGAATTACAGGTTGTCGGGACTTCCGGGAAATAGTTCGAGCATCGCAGGAATGAAATTGAACGAATTCGCCGGTGATGCTCCAAAGCCAAAAGACTCCATTTTTGGCTGGACCAGTTTTAGAGTAAGGCTCCCGAGCCGAGATTTTTCAATTCATAGGTGGTACACTAATTGGGAGTAGGCCAGTTGAACGAAATGATTTGCATATATTGCCTTGAAGACAAACCAAAAAGCGGTTTCATAAACGGAGAGCACGTAATTCCTCGATCCTTAGGGATATATAAAAAAAACCTAGTACTTCATAATATTGTCTGCGATGATTGTAACAAATATTTTGGAGATTCTCTGGAAAACCATCTTGCAAGGGACTCTCATGCCGGCATCGCAAGATATAGGTTTGGAATTAGGCCAAAACGTAGCCCGAAATATTCGCGAATGGTTTTTAACATCGAAAGAGGACACGAATTGGAAGGCTTGTTTGTAGAACCATCGTATCCCTTTGGGGGCAGAGAAAATGATATCGAAATAGTAGATCAAGTTAAACTATTCCACAAAGGAGAAAATAAATATCACGCTTTTCTATTGGTGAAAGTTCCAAACAAAGAGGAATTAGAGAAATTAGGCTATGATTTAGTTGAACACGAAATTAGGGTTTATGGGAACATCGAAGATATCGTTGCTCAACTAAAGACAAGAGGCATTGAATTAAATACCATAGTAAAAACCGGTCCAATTACTCGTCCTGATGCTCCAATACCGGTAAAGGTGGTAGGAAGGATCGACAGGACAATCGCGCGCGCGATTTCAAAAATTTGTTTTAACTACTTTGCCTATTTTTTCCGACATTTCTTGTTGCAACCGGATTTCAACGGGATAAGAAAATTTATAAGGTTCGATTATGGCGATCTTGATGATTATTTTTTGGTCTCTAATAAACCTTTAAACGTAACGGACCTTAGAACGAGAAAGATCATATTCCCTGGACATATTATATTCATAGAACGTTTAGGAGACGCAATCGTTGGAAATATTTCTCTATTCTCTGCAATCGCTAGGCTTTCCTATAGAATCACTTTATGCGATAGATACTCAGGTCTATGGTTCCCGCTGAAAATGGGTTCATACTTTGATCCGAAATACAAAATCATTACGCCCCTCCATCCTTTAAAATCGATACGATAGTGGCCTACCTCCGCTTAGTGTGCCACCTGTGAAGTGAAAGTTTTAAGCTCAATACGTCGGGGCGGGTAGCCGTCTTTATGTCCCCCGGCGGGCCTGCTTGCGTCCGTCTGCCACTATCCCGATAATGCTCTGAGAAAAACAATGTTGTGTCTAATAGGTGAGGCCAAATTATCGGGCTCAGCCCATCCCTTTAATCGAAGGAAGACCCGCCGTCCTCTTCCGGCTCCGGGCTTTCCTCGGCCTCAAATGACATTAGAAACTTTCTAGCCCTTCCGCTTTGACATCGTCCATCCGCCAGAATATCATCCGATCATCTGAAGGAGGGTAATATGAAACTTAACAAATCGACCACGGTTTTATTGAATGTCGTTTTAATTCTCCTTGTTGCTATCTTGTTTAAAAACCTTTTAAGTTTTCCAAAATCACTACACGCCCAGGATTCAGTCAGATACCAAGTCTTTTTCTACCATAGTGTTGTAAACCCGCTAACGCTGTTAAACGATATGGCAAAACAAGGGTGGCATTATCATAGCTGGATCGGAGAACCGAATGAAGGCTATTTAATGTATACGCATTAATAATTGTTACACATAAGGCTGGTTTATGTTAAACTGTAAGCATGGAACCTACCGATATCCATCATCCGGAGGTGACCCGGGAAAGCCTTGTCGCCTTCGCCAAGACCATTCCTGGGGCTTGGATGGGATTGAAAGTCGCTGCCCTCCTGTTGATCGTCGAAGGGCAAAGACCGGGCTGGACAGCCCAGGTTTTGGGGCTGACGCGCATGAGCCTAAATCGCTGGATTCGGGCCGTGAATGCGGACGGGATAGAGGCCCTGAGAAGCAAGCCCAGACCTGGGCGGCCGTCTCGGTTGACCCCGCAGATAGCCCAGGAAGTGGAACATCATTTGGAGCAATCTCCCCAGGATTTTGGTCTGAACCGGGCTCGTTGGGATGGGCCCACTCTGGTCGAGCATTTGAAACGCCGATACGGATTAAAGCTGAAAGTGCGACAAGCTCAGATGTGGATGCATCAACTGGGATATCGCTTAAAGCGGGCCAGCTATGTCTATCTTCAAGCGCGGGCCAAAGATGCGAAGCAATTTCGCCGGGAGTTAAAAAAAACTTCAAAATCTGGGGCCGCGAGAAACGGTGGTCTTCCAGGATGAGACGGGATTTACGCTCCATCCGCGATTGGGGCGAGGATGGGCTAAGAGAGGATATTCCTTTCGTATTCCGACAACCAGCCAACATCAACAACGCCTTAATCTTTCGGGGTGGGTGGCCCCGCTTCTGGGACGCTTCGGGATTATTCGGACGAAGCGCGGCGATCGGGAAGGCTTCATGAAAGTATTGCGCCATCTTTATCGGCGATTGCGGGCTATACGATCTGGCTTTACATCGATCGAGCTCGCTGGCATAAAGGAGAACCGGTTGAGCGTTTCCTTCATGCGCATCCGCGTCTTCATCTGTCTTATCTTCCGCCCTACCAACCGGGCTTGAATCCCCAGGAGCGAATCTGGAAACAAACGCGATACGAAGCGACAACGAATCGGTGGTTTGAGAACTTAGAATTGATCTGGTTGGCCATCCGGAGAACCGTTGGCTCATGGTCGCGCAAGAAAATTCGTCGATTATGTAACATATCCAAATGCGTTAACATTAGTTTTCGAGAAATGATCTGACGATAGGCCGATCTTCAGCCCTTCGGCCTTTACTTGATGGCGTCGGTTATGGCTTCTTCTGGCTCCATCGATCAGTCCGGCGAATTAAGCTCCTCGATCTCCTCCCCTTCCATCTCGTCAAACGAACGTCTGCAATCCAGGCATCTATAGACGGGGCATTTCCGCTCTGCCCATTGTCCGCCTTCGGGCCGCTCTACAAAGCGGACGGTGAGCACGGCTTCCCATAGCCGTACCTGGGGGCTTCCGCAATAGGGGCAGCTTAATTTTTCGTCCATGATCCAGGATCTAATACTATTTCATTCCCTGCAAAGCGGCCAGCGCCCCCCACAAGCGGGCGGTATAGGCCCCTCCTCAGGGCAGTTGAAAGATCGCCCGTCCTAGGGGCTCTTAACGCGTTTTTTTGGGCTCCCGGCCGTTTTCATTCCCCCGCGAACGTTGACATCGTCTATTAGCCAGAATATCATCCAATTATCAAATGTAGCGGCCGTAAAAAGTAAATGTGATGTGACTTCCTTTGTCTTTGCTTCGGGCTTTATAAAGCAGTTCAATAGGATGATGGGGCAGATTGATTTCGACTTTTATTGATCCGCCACGTCGGACATATGGAGAATGCAAAATGGCGATCCTGCAGGAGATTGGAGCTGAGAAGATCCATCGAACAATACAGACCTTCTACAGTGAAGGCAAGGGGGAGCACCACCGCTATCGCTCATGGGAGCACTGTTATAACTTTTTCCGTCAAGCCAGACCGAACGGTCTAGCCGCCGACCGAAATCTTGCGGCACTCCAATTAGCCTTCTACCTCGCCAGCTGGGGGATGTATCGCGGATCGAGTTTCCTGCTTCAACACGCCTATACGGTTCACCGCGGGGTGATCGACCTAATTTTTGAAGCGCGATTTGACACGCTCTGGGCCGCGGACTTCGGCGCAGGTGAGAAAGACGGTCAGTTGGTACCTCGTATCGCCGAGCTAATTGTCGGCGTCGAACAGGCATATAAACCTTTCGCACCCACTACTGGCTCTGCACAGCCGACAGACACGCTAATTACGAAGATTATCCTCGGCACCTTCGCTTGCCTACCGGCTTGCGATGAATATTTCATCAAGGGCTTCAAGAGTGAAGAATTCAAGTATTCTAAACTTAACGTAAATTTTTTAAAACGCATTCTCGGCTTCTGTCATGCGCACCTCCCCGAGCTTCAGAAGGAGCAGGCCAGCATAAAGCAACGCTGCGGGCTTCAATATCCCCTCATGAAACTCGTAGACATGTACTTCTGGCAACTTGGGCGTGAGGCAGGGAATTGAACCGTTTTATAGGGGCCTTGCATGATTAACAAAGCATTTGACCTTATCGATGAGCGGGATCTATTAAGTTTAATAGAGAACGCGGTCATAGAGAGAATCGATATTGATTATAAGCAAGCCTTGCCATCTAATTCCGAATCCGACAAGAAGGAATTCCTTGCTGATGTCTCTTCTTTTGCGAACGCGGCAGGCGGCGATTTAATATTTGGAATTTCTGAAAATCGCGAGAAAGGTATACCTGATAAAATAATTGGATTGGAACTAGATAATATCGATAAAGAGAAGCAACGGTTAGATAGTATCATTCGGGACGGATTATCGCCGCGGCTTCCATCTGTCAATATTAGAGAAATTAAACTCGCAAGTGGAAAGTTCGCTTTATTAATCAGAATTCAGCAAAGTTGGACCAGTCCTCATATGGTTATATATCAGGGGAGTGATAAATTCTTTTCCCGTAACTCCTCGGGTAAGCACAGACTCAATGTAGATGAACTACGAGATGCTTTCAATTTGTCTGAAACATTAAAAGAAAGGGTTTTCTCGTTTAGGAACGATAGGGTGATGAAAATCATCAGTGGCCAGACGCCGGTCATGTGTTATGACAATCCGAAAGTCATCGTTCATCTAATGCCGTTGTTTTCTTTCCGACGAAATATAAGTCTCGATATTCAAAGTATCGCTGAGCGACCAGAGCACTACAACTGTATGCAGCCCATTTTTCATAGTATTAATGATCGTCGATACAACTATGATGGCTATCTAACGATATCAACGGTCCGGGATGCAAAAGCGGCCGGATACTTCCAATTATTTAGAAATGGAATTATTGAGGCGACTGACTCCTATTCAATAAAACCGTTTGAAGGCCAAAAGTTTATACCCAGCGTTGTTTTTGAAAAAGAGCTGATGAGTTCAGTCGAACGATATCTTAAGCTAATCGAAAATATCGGCTTGCCGTTACCGATTTATTTATTCCTTTCTTTGATAGGAATACGAGACTACGTTTATGCAACACCACCGAAACGATTTCCAGATGTAAGTATTCCCTTTAATCGAGATGATTACCTCTTTCCTGAATATGTCATTCAAGACTATCGGGAACAAGCTGTGAAAATATTACGACCCTGTTTTGATTCAATATGGAACGCCGCCGGATTTCCCAGGGACGAATACTATAATGATTCTGGTGAATGGCGCGAGCCAAGACAGAATTATTAGTTTTCGTTTGTGGCTTTCAATCCTACCGTTCTTTTATTATATGAAATAATATATTTTCCATACTTATCAATAGAATAACTGCTTTTTCCCGTTAACTATTTCATCAAGTCCGAGAAAAAATATTAAAGTTTTCTTTAATAACTAATAATCTCCGCTCGGCACGCTTGAAAATCTCACTTCAGAAATGGTAGATTAAGTGGGGGTACGTAATGACTAGCCAGGCTCAAACGGAGAGGAACCCCTCTATTATTGAGGTCTGCCCCGATGAAAAAGACTATCGCTTTATTCTTTTTGCCTATAATCAGAATGAACCGGGTTCCCCCACTTGCATCAGCATGAAAGGACTCAGCTATAACCCCATCTGCGGCCGGGTCGTGTGGGCCTGGAATAAATTCTGAACGCCCGTTCAGCGGGTCGGAGGGGAAGTTGAAATTTTTTAAGATCATTATGGCGCTCGGCCTAGTCATCGTCGCGGCCATCCTACTTGTTAATAAAGAAACGGCATCTTCAATCCTGGAATTCTTTAACGGAAAAACATCTGCCTCGCCTTCCCCTAGTCGTGCAGTTCTTACGATGGCTAAATATGACGCGATTAAAACCGGCATGTCTTATATTGATGTTGTCGCTATCATCGGATTCGGTGGAGAAGAGCTTTCCCGAAATAAAATCAATGGCGTGCCCGGCGTAATGGAGTCTGTCGAAACCATCATGTATCAGTGGGTAAATAGCGGTGGCAGCAATATGAACGCCATTTTCCAGAACAATAGGTTATTCCAGAAGGCGCAATTTGGATTGAGATAAGCTACATAGGAGGACTCTATGCTTCAAATTCTCATTTGGGGAGTCTGCGCTCTGATTTTCGGAGTCGGCTATTGCGGGATGATGCTGGAGAAATTAACCGCAGGAAACAAAGTGAAATCGACTACCGGCGTGGCGATATTTGTTTTAATGGTCATTTTCGCGGGTGCCATTTTTTACTTATCGCTGCAGCAAGCGCAAGGATAAAGCAATCTTTTGAGCAAATAATCTTTCTTATTAGGAGGGAACCATGAAGAAGTTTTTTATTCTTGGTGTTGTTGTCTGCCTGATTGCCGCGGGAATCTTATTCGCTCAAAAAACCATCCGGGTCCCAAAGAATATCCCCGACGGTGATATCGTTTACTATGTCCAAAGCGGAGACGCTTATTATCACCTGAAGGATTGCCCTGATATCTCCGGCAAGTCCGTTGCATGTGGAACAATTATCGCCGAAAACGGGCGGGGACTCGCACCTTGTCCGAAATGCCTTTTCAAGGATCAGGTCGTATCACCGGAGCCAAAATTAGCCGGGGCCGCCGAAATCACAAATATGCACAAAGTCGCCGAATGGCAAGGAGCTTCGATAAAAAACACGGAGACCTTCGAGGTCGCCTCAAAAGAATGGAAAATATTTTGGGCTACACGAGGGGACTCGAACTTTTCGATCACGGTTTACGATGCGAATACAGATAAAATGGTCGATCTCGTTGCCAACATCATAGGCTCAGGAAGCGATACTTCAGTTATCAGGGGAAAGGGAAGATTTTATCTAAAAATCCTGGCGTCCCAGGATTATAAAATTCAGATCTATGATCAGAGATAGGAAGGAGATCAAAAAGAGGCCCTTTGTCCTGGTTTTGGTCGTCTGCCTCGCGACAGCGTATTCCATCGGCCAGGAAAAAGATATCAAGGGATGGCGCAATGCCAAATGGGGAATGTCGGAGGACGAATTATTATCCACATTTAGGGGGGAGGCTGTTCGTTTAGACAAAATTTCGGAATGGCCCGATATGTTCGCTTCAATATGGATCAAAGATTATGATATTGCAGGGAACAACTATGATGTCTTTTTCCAAATGGATAAGAAGAGCAAACTTCTCAAACAAGTGCTCATTGGGGGAAAGGGAAAACGTGAATATTCGTTTGAATTTCAAAAATTAGAACAGATGCTCACGGAAAAATATGGAGCGCCCTCCTATAAAACTTCTAGCAATATTGCTACCAAGGAAGCTTGGAATTATCCATCTACAATCATAGAGCTCTTAACCCTACACGTCATCAACCGTTTTTCGACTTTATCTCTTGTTTATCATCCGCCCGAAGGAAGCAATAAGATTTGAATTAAATCCTTCGATCAAAAAGGATGGTTCGCGTGCTCGTCTTCGCCGTCGTTCGGATTCGCTGTCCGGTGTGTGAATCCGTGCTTGTCATGGGTGAGATGCGCGAAGGCGGACACGATCTCCTGACGAAGACCTGCCCCACATGCCATGCGACGATCGTCTACCGCAAAGATCCCGCCACCGGGAAGATGGTCGCCGAAGAGGTCAGGCCCAGCTGACGCTGAAGGAGAAATGCTATGGGTTTAATAACGTGCCCCGATTGTGGTAAAGACCTTTCAGATCAAGCCCCGACCTGTTCAAATTGCGGCCGTCCCTTTAAGGACACCCAGCCCCAGGCCCCGCCCACGCAGGCACAACCTCAAGTTATAAAGAAATCTTCTTCAAATTCCGGGTGCATCGGCATTATTTTTGGCTTAATTATCCTTGTGGTAATCGGATATTCCTTCCGTTCTTGTTTCTCCTCTTCGTCCATTTCACCCGATTCGTCGTCTACTTATTCTCCCCCACCTCCGACCCCAGCTTCGCATTTCACCATTAAGACTAATAAATTTTCGACTGATGAATATGGATACTATGAAGTCGTGGGAGAAATTAAAAATATTGACGCTGTCTCATTCCGGTTCGTGCACGTTAAAGCCACTTTTCTGAATAAAGCGTCGGTCGTCGTTGGCGAAGACACGACTTATGCGTGTGCGGAAGATTACATTCTCCCCGGCGGAACAAAATCCTTTAAATTTATGGGGCAAAGCAAGCCGGACTATAATTCAGTGAGGTGTGAGGTAACTTCCTGCGATTCGGTTAAATGATTAGCCGGCCGGCCAAAGGCGACTTAAACGAAGACTGAGATCACCCCCCACGGTTGCCCCTCCTGCCCGCGGGGCGAGATCCGGAGGGGGATGGTCTACTGCCGACATTACAAGATGAGCACGATAATTGACCATGACGAGCGGCCGGAGTATTGCCGGGTAGAGAGGATTCTAAAAAGCCGTTCTCAATATGAGGCACCGATGACCTGCCCCCGATTATTGTACTACCTCTAAAGTGAGTTTTCGAGTGCCAGGAGATTCGCCGGATTTTAATCGAGCGCAGCATCTATTAGTTCCACATCTTTATGGGATACGCGGAGGGTTTGGGTTGGATGGACATCAAACAAGCCCGATGGGACGAGCAGCGGGCGCAAGGGGAAAATAAGCTTTTCGGTCCGGCCTTTAGTGCGCAAGAAGATCGTTATATCGCAAGCAACAGACTTAAGAGAGTTTACGATGGCTCCTCTTTTCACGCTTGTCTAAAAAATCCCATCTTAGATTATTCTGACGCGATTGCGGGATATCAGACAGTCGGCTTATGGTTTACAATCGGGACAGATTTTCAAGTTTGACACCACTGCATAGCTGGCAATAGACTACCGATATGAATAGGGAGAGTCAAATCGTCCGAATTGAAAATCCTATATTCAGGAGAGGAAAATGTCTAAAGAAAATAGTCGGAATATAGGCTTTATTTTAGCTATCTTTTTATTTTCAGTTTCTTTGGCGTTTTCTCAACAAATAAAAACTGTAACTCAAATTGTCGACCAATACGGGAAATCAATAGTTTTAATTGTATCCCAAAAGATAGGTTCCAACGCGGTTTCTCTTGGAAGCGGATTTATCGTCCGATCAAACGGGATAATAGTTACAAATTATCATGTGGTTAGAGATGCATATCCCGCCTCAGTGAAATTAAGCAATGGCGATATATATGAAGATATTTCAATAATCGAAATTGATGAAAAAAGAGATATAGCCATAATAAAAATTAAAGCTATTAACCTTCCTATAGTCTCCCTGGGTAACTCCGACTTTAATAAAGTCGGAGAAAATATTGTTGTGATAGGCAATCCTGAGGGACTGGAAAATACTGTTTCGGATGGACTAATAAGCGGAGTCCGAGATACTGGTAAAGGCTATAAGTGGAATCAAATAAGCGCACCGATTTCCGGAGGAAGCAGTGGAAGTCCGGTGTTTAATTTGAAAGGGGAAGTTATAGGAATTGCAGTAGCATCGATGATCGATGGACAAAACTTAAATTTTTGTATTCCTATTAATTATGCAGTACCGCTAATTAGCGAAAAAATAAAAATGACACTTGCAGAATATGTCCAAACGATCCCAGAATCTATTATGGAGAAGATTATTCAAGCAAGAGGAGGACGCGAGGCTTTAAAGTCCATATCGGATATGATTAGTTATGTATCATTCGAAGTGAAAAAAGCGAATTCCAAAGTTGATTTTGTTGTATATAATAAAGAGCCGAATAAAAAAAGAACCGAATTTATAATAGATAATAAGGTTTACGCTACTTGCGTTGATGGAAAAAGAGCATGGTCAAATGCTAAAACCGGATATTTTGAAGAAGAATTCGGAGATACGTTAAAGAAGAGTTTACGAGATGCTGTAGGATTTGACAGAATATTTAATCCTAAAAAATATGGAATTATGAGTTCGTTTGTTGGAAAGGAGAAAATTGAAGGAATAGAATATTATGTGATTGAAGCAAAGGATGAAAACGAAAAATATTATTACTATTATGATACAAATACTTATTTTTTATATAAAGCAAAATATTATACGAATGATCTAAAAGGAGAGAAAACCCTAACCGAAGAATATTACGGAGATTATAGAAATGTAAATGGGGTATATTTTTCTTTTAAAAATATTGCCTATCAACATGGAGAAGAATTTACGCGTAAAATTTACGACAGAATTATTATTAATAGCGGCTTAGACGATTCTCTTTTTACGATATTGAAATAATCCTGTGACCGGAAAATAATCTTTTATTAATATCCTTCGTGTTCTAAATCGGGAGGAAAGAAGGGCAATTTAAGAAAGCCAAGCTCTCGGATTCGAGGCGATTGCTTTTTAATCATATCTTCGAGCTCTCGAACAAATCTATCGGCATGTTCCTTTTTAAAAGTTTGACTGGGTAAATGGAACCCGGACTCGTTATTTTGACGATTGATAAAAATATCTGTATAAAGAGAACTTTCTTTTATATTCGCAGTAATGTTAGCAAGTTCTAAGAAAAAATCTCGTTTTTGTTTTTCATAATCTGCCCAATTTAAATATTTCGCTGGAAGGAGGTTTTTCGCGAACTCTTCAAGTGTATTTGGATTATAACTCAAATATCCCAGGCCGTGCGCTGTTTTAGATAGATGATGGTACCAAAAATCCCAGAAATGCTTTACTTTCTCGGCTGTGTCAAATTGATATTTTGCATCATGTAATTCAAGGCAGAGAACCGCTTTTCCTAATTCCTCCATGCCAATACAAGAAAAAAATACTGCTCGTGCGTAACGTTCCCGCCATAAAAGCAGTTCTGCATCCGCATATAATTCTTCAGCATTGCGAAAACAAACTTGAGCAGCGAGTTTAATTTCGGAGAGATCGAGGCTTCGACTAATAGTATGCTTTTTCAAGGTAGTAATCCTTTCATAATTGGAAATTATATCATTAGAAGAGAGGATTATTCATTATCAACTGGGTTAATTGAAAGACGTCCTTGCGTCTCCTTATCCTCTCTGCCGTATATTCAAAACACGGGCTTGTTAAAGAACTGTCTCAGTCCGCGTCCAGAGCGCGGAATAACTTGACCGGCATGTTGATTAGACCCGGCGAGCCGCTCTATTTCCACTGACTTTGCTCAGGATTCTTCTTTCTGGGCCGCGAATGGTTAGATCCTAGGTCAACAAATCGATTTACTTTTATACAAAAGAGAGCTATTCATATAAATCCGATAGGTATATGGGCATATGAACCGAAACAGCTTTAAAACGGACCCTAAGGCCGTTATCTGTTTCCCCAGTAGGAGGGTAGCCGAGCGGGCATTTTCGCCTGGCTCCACATGCCCTGGCATGTTTTCAGCGGTATTTTATAGAACTCGGAGACCCATTTCGGGCTCGGCTTTTTTTATCATAGCTTTCTCGCTTATAACTCGTGATAAGGAGGTTAGAAAATGGAAAAAGTGAAATACCTGGACAACGAAGAAATAAAACGATTCTTCGATGTCATAGGATCAATCCGGGATCGGCTGATATTCAGCTTTCTCTACCACTACGGTCTCCGGGTAGGAGAGGCCTGTTCCTTAAAGCTTTCGGACCTCAACGCCCAGCTAATCGAAATAAAGATACCGCGATTAAAGGGCGGTATATCCCGAACGTATTCCATAAGTTTGCAGGATGCAAAACTTATAAAGAAATGGCTGAAGCTCCGGCAAGAATTTCCTAATGCCGACGGGAATCCCTACTTGTTCATAACGAAGAGGAGCCTCAGCGGGCCGGTCTCTCAAATAAACGTCCAAAAGGCCCACGACCGCTATAGCAAGCTGGCGGGAATTGATAAATCAAAATCCCATCCTCACGTTTGGCGTCACAGCTGCGCCATTAAACTTTTGGAATCAGGGAAGGATATATTTTTTATCAAGAGCTACCTGGGGCACCGGAGCCTGCAATCCAGCCTAGTTTATTTGGAAAATATGCCGCCCGATTATATCAGACAGCGCTCCGCTGAAGCGGATAATTTCATCCCCGGCTTCTACCCCTTGCAATTTAATTGGAATGAACCCTTTGACGACCTTTTCGAGAAAAAGATCGTGGAAGATGACGCAGCTTCTCCCGTCCCGAGGATGCCTAGTTTTGGGCTAAAAGTGCCGGAAAATAAAAAGAAGCGCGCCCGGAGAGATTCGAACTCCCGACCCTTTGGTTCGAAGCCAAATGCTCTATCCAGCTGAGCTACGGGCGCGCCCCAAGGTGCGTTTCATCATAACGGCCGGCGCCGGCCAAATCAAGAGAGAAGCGCGGAGCGCCGGCGCGCTCAGTCCCTCACGAAATGCGGCATCTCGAAGGGGATCTCCAGCGACAGCTCGACGAATCCCCGATAAGCGCCCCCCTCCGTCCAGGGGGATTGATAGATGAGCTTCTTCACGCCGCGCTTTTCAATCGTGTAGACGTTCTTGCGGCCCTCGGCCAGTATCGTTCTCAGCTTGGTCCGGGAGGGTTCCGGATGGCAGTCGAGGGCGTTCGTTCCGATCAGGGCGGCGCCCCCGTCGGAGGCGAAGGCGAGAATGGCCCGATCGTTCATCTCCAGGATGATGCCCCGGGGATCGCAGATCGTTACGGCCGCAGGGAATTCCTTAATCCAGTCGATTCCTTGGGCGCTCATGGCCTTCACTTCGAGGGGGCGAAATATTCGATCATGTCGTCGATGGCCTTGCGGCAGACGGCGCAGAACTCGTTCTTGGGGCTCCCGATCATCAGGCAATACATCTGCGGCCGGTAGAGCCCCTTGGCGGCGTAGCCCGCGCCTTCGAAGACGCCGACCTTGTCCTCGAGGTCTTTGTACTGTTTCCGGACGGCCTCGATCTTGGCCGCGATCTCCTTGTCGACCGCCGCGGATTTGTCTTGGATGGCCTTGATCTCGTCGGCCGCGGCCCCCTTCTCCTGGCCCTTGGCGACGTCCTCGCGCAGGGCGGCCCGGTTTTTCTGCCTCTCGGCCTGGAGGGCCTCGATTTTTTCCTTTCCATATTCCGTCGGGACGGCGATGCCGGGCGAGAGGAGGGCCTTCCACTTCACATTGGCCGGATCGAGGAGGGCGGTGATGTTGGGCTCGAAGGGTTCGACGCCCTTGGGGTAAAAATCGTTGTAAGACACTGGACTGGCATAATACTCGTCGGCCAGGCCGCCGAAGGAATGGCCGAGCTCGTGGAGAAACACGCCCGGGCTGGCCTGGTTGTCGACGGTCGTGACGCAATAATCGAAAGCGATGCTGCCGCCTCCGTAGCGCTTGCTGTCGACCAGGACGACGATGGCATCATAGGGCACCTGGGCGGCGATTTCGTGGAGACGATGGTCCGCCTCGATCAGCATGTAGCGGTCGAGATCGAAGGCGTTGAAGGAAGCGTCCAGCACGGTTTTCTTGTAGGCCTTCTGGCGGGGCTCGTCCATGGCCCGCTCGGCCGAAGGCCGCAAGACGCCGCGGATGCTGATGCGGGCCTTAGCGCTTTTATAGGGCTCCGCAGCGAAGAGCGTCGCCGCCATGCGGTCCACATCGGCCTTGAACTTGTCCCGCTGGTCGGCCGTGTAGCCTTCGGCGATGAAGGCGAAATCGAGCGTCTTGCGCGGGTCGCCGGCTACGACGGGCTCGTAGACCCAATCGCCGGCCTGGGCGGTCTCGTGCAGGATGTGATAGTCGGCCGGGTCGATCATCCGGCTGAAGAGAGGGTGAAGCAGATTCTTTTTGTCCCGGACCTCGACGACGAACAAGACGGGGCGCTTCGGATAAGGGAAGCGGACGCTCCGCTGGAAGACGCGCTTGGTCCCTTCCAGGGCCGGTGTGGTCGTCTTGTATTCGGCGAACATGCCGTCGAATCCGCGCGAGTAGATCAAGCGGTTCGAGGCGATGTCGTAGATCTTCAGGACGTAACGGCCGTAGCCGAATTCATCCACCAGCCGGGTCCGGGTCTCCGGCCAGATCGGCTCCTCCAGGATCTTGTCGACGGTGATGAGCTCGTCCTTGGCGTCTCCGACCTGATACAGGTCGACGCGCAGGGCCCTGTCGGTGAAGTCGTCGTCGTAGGCGCTGCGCGTTTGGGCGAACAGGCCGCCGCAGAGGATAAGCGCGGCCGCGGCCAGAAGGAGGCTTTTTTTCATGATTGGATCTCCCTCAGATTGAGAGTGGGGCTTGGCTATTTTAGGTGGATTCCGCCGGGTTTGGCAACATCAATCGCTTGACCAGGATGGTGGCGTAGGCGCCGCGCGGCAGGGCGAAGGACAGCGCGATCGCGCGCCGCCCGGGATGCAGGTCGTCCGCCCCGGTCTCCAGCACCTCGAGGTTCTCCGGATGGACGACGGCCCGGCGGCGGAAGGACTTGAAATAGACCTTGCGCAGGGCCCGGGTCCGGAAATCGGAACGGCGGAGATTCCTTTCTCCCAGGATTTCGCCGAAAAGCGCCTCCGTCCGTTCGTCCTGAAAGATCATGTGCGGGGCGGCCGTGGGCAGCCACAGATCCCTGAGCCCGGCCCGCGAGGGATCGTCGAGCGCCCGCCAGAAGAGATACGCACCCTCCGCTCCGGCGACGGCCGACACGTCCCGGACGGCCCCGCGGATCACCCGGCGCAGGAGTTCATTCCAGAGATGGGATTGAAAGGACGAGTAGCGCATGGAGACCTCGTCCTGAGGGAGCTTGTGCAGGGCGCGGGCGAATTCCCGGGGATGCGCGGCCAGGTAGCCAAAAATAATCTTCTCTTCCCGGCTGGAAGCGATTTCCAGACAAGCCGGCCAATCTCGCCATTTTTCGAAAACAGTGCTCCGCCGTTGGCGTTCGGCTAAGGACATTTCCGGCGTCGTCGAAGTCAAATAGACCTGGATGGCGCCGTTGTAATGCCGGCGCAGGACTTTCTCGGCGAAAAACCCACGCTCCGGATCATAACTGCGGAATCGTTGGTCGTCGAAAAAGTTGGGCACGCCAAATTCGCGCAGGCCCGCCAGAGAGCCTTCCAGGGAAGCGGTTTCGCGCAGATCGCGGATGGTGATGCGGAAGACGTTGGCCTGAATGAGATCGGGGCCCATGGGCCGTTCCATGAACCCCCCGGACTCGAGGCGGAAGTTCCGCTCCGTGCGGCTGAAATCGCGGCCGTCCCGGATGGTGACGAACTGGGAGGTTAGGCCGTGCCGGTCTTTCTTGCCGCCGTAAGCGATCGCCGCCGGCGAAACGCCGCAGATCCGGGCCAGGTGGCGGACCAGGTCGGGTGTGGTCCAGCCGCTCTTGGTCAGCCGGTAGACCCGATGATCGCCCGCCTCGAGAAGGGGCAGTTCGGCCCGCTCCTCGACGACGAAATCCTCCGGTCGGGCCTTGATCATAGGCCGATTATACAGGATTCGCCGCGCCGTTTGTGCGGCGGCCGGACTTCGGATAAAATATTCATGTCCGATAATATTTCTGAAGAAACGAGTCTCCCATGCCGATTCAATCCAAAAAACGGTGGATGTTGTTCTCCGCAGCGGTCGGGCTCGTGGCTGTCTTTGTCCTGTTCAAGTCCTTCCAGTCCGTGCCCGCGTCATACGCGACGCTCACAGCCCGGGACGCCGTCGAGACCGTCCTGGCCACCGGACGGATCGTAGGTGAAAAGACCATCCCCTTGGGCTTCATCCGCCCGGGACGAATCGACCTCGAGGCCGTCCAGGACGGCGACCAAGTCAAGGCCGGGCAGGTGCTGATGCGTCTGGACATCCGCCAGGACGAGATCGCCGTGGCCTTGAAGCGCACGGCCCTGGCCGTGGCCAAGCTCAATCTCGAAAAAATGCGGACCGTCGACGTCCGGGACGCCGAACAGAAGGTCCGCCAGGCCCAAGCCACAGCCTCCTACGCGGACGATTTTCTCAAGCGCCAGACCGAGCTCTATAACCAAAAAGCCATCGCCCAATTCCAGTTCGACACCGCCCGCCGGGACAAGGAACTGGCCGGCGCCGTTTTGGACGCCGCCCAAAACCAGCTCCAATCCCTGCAAGGCCCGCAAAAGGCCCTGGCCGAGCTCGAAGTGAACCAGGCCGAAAACGACCTGCGCAAGTCCGAAAATGACCTACGCGACGCGGCCCTTGCCGCCCCCTTTGACGGCCGCATCGTCGATCATGCCGCCCACAAGGGCCAGTTCGTCACCGGCGGCCAGCGGATCATCACGTTCATCCCGGACACCCCGAAGACCTACGCGGAGATCCAGGTGGATGAAAACAACGCCGGCCGCCTGCGGCTGGGCCAGATCGCGACCGTCTCCTCCCCGGCTTTTCCCGGCCGCGTCTTCCCCGCCTCGGTCGAACGCCTCGGCGCGATCGTCGACAACCAGCGCGGGACCTTCACCGTCCGACTGGCCCTGGACAAGCTGGAACGCGCGCTCCTGCCCGAGTCGTCGGTCTCCGTACAGATCGTGACCGGAGAGGCCAAAGGAGTGCTCCTCCTCGAACAGCGTTTTATCGTCCGCGAGGGTCAGACCGCGGCCGCGTTCGTCGCGGAAGGAAACAGGGCCGTCCGCCGGACGATCACCGTCCGCGACCTCGGCAACGGCCAGTTCGGCGTCGAAAGCGGCCTCCGGGATGGCGCTCTCGTCCTACTGCCGCAGGGCCTCAAAGACGGATCCCGGATCAAGGTCGCTCCGATCAAGAACTGATCATGTTCAACCTCGCCGTCGCCATCCGGTTCTTGAGGGAGGGCCGCGGCCAGACCGCGCTCATCCTCTTCGGGATCACCATGGGTATCGCCGTCCAGGTTTTCCTGAACTCGCTGATCGTCGGTCTGCAGGCCAGCCTAGTCGATCAGACCGTCGGCAAGTCCCCCCATATCACGGCCTCCATGCCCGACCTCGTACCGGAGTCCAGCTACGTCAGCCCGGACGGGCGGACGGCCTTGAGCCGGATCGTGACCAACCAGGGGAACGTCAAGCCCATCCGGGACTGGCCGCCGATCGCCGCCCAGCTGGAAAAGCTGGGCGCCTTCAAGATCGTCAATCCCGTGGCCCGGGGATCGGGATTCATCCTCCAGGGAGAGAAATCCCTGCCTGTCGTTCTGCAGGGGTTCGACCTGGACAAGGCCGACCGCCTTTATGATATCCGCCGGCGCATGACCGCCGGCCGGCACGAGGTGGGCGGCAACAAGGTCCTCATCGGCCGGAACCTGGCCGCCAAGCTGCGCATCGGGATCGGGAGCCCCCTGCGGATCACCGTCCCCAGCGGGACGACCGACCAGTTCACCGTCGAGGGGCTCTTCGACCTGCAGAGCCAGCCGGTCAACGAGACCTGGGTCATCCTCTCGCTTTCTCGGGCCCAAATCCTCTTCGGGCTGGACCAGGGACTGACCGAGCTCGAGCTTCAGGTCCCCGATCCCTTCGCCGCGGAGAAGTGGGCCGCGGACCTGCGGGCCGTGTTTCCAGCCTTGAAATGGCTGAGCTGGCAGGAAACCAACGCCCAGCTTCTGGGCGCCCTCCAGGCCCAGGGCAGCTCCTCCTATATCATCCAGCTTTTCGTCCTTCTCTCCGTGACGCTTGGAATCGCCTCCGTCCTGGCCGTTTCCGTGGTCCAGAAATCCAGGCAGATCGGCATTCTTAAGGCGCTCGGGGCCTTGACCAGAAACGTCAGCCGGATCTTCATCATCCAGGGCGCGATCCTCGGGTTCTCCGGCTCGCTGCTGGGAAGTCTGGCCGGATGGGGCCTCATCCGCATTTTCCAGGCGGTGAGCGCCCGGTCCTCGAGCTTCCCCATTCCCGTCGAATTCGGGGCCATCGGCCTGTCCGTGGCCATCGCCACCATCTCCGGCACCCTGGCCGCCTTCCTTCCCGCCCGCCGCGCGGCGCGCCTCAATCCCATCGAGGTGATCCGGAATGGCTGAATTCCTGCGCCTCCAGGGTCTCCGCAAAGTCTACGGCAAGACCGTCCAGACCATCGCCTTACGCGACCTCGACCTGACCATCCACGAAGGCGAATACGCGGCCATCATCGGCCGCTCGGGATCGGGCAAGAGCACGCTTCTCAACATCATCGGCACGCTCGACCGGCCGACGTCCGGGGCCATGCTCTTCGAAGGCCGAGATCTCTTCACCGAGGACGATGATGCCCTGGCCTGTTTCCGCAACCGCACCCTCGGCTTCGTCTTCCAGTTCCATTATCTTCTACCCGAATTCAACGCCTTGGAGAACGTTTTGCTTCCCTACCGGATTTTCCACGGCCGCCAGGCGCCGGAAGTCGTCGCGCGGGCCAAGCGGCTCATCGAACGGGTCGGCGTCGGACCGCGCATGCTCAACCGGGCTAACGACCTGTCGGGCGGGGAGCAGCAGCGCATCGCTATCGCCCGCGCGCTGATCAACGAGCCCCGCCTCATCCTGGCCGATGAACCGACCGGCAACCTGGATCACGAGACCAGCGAGGCGGTCAAGGGGCTTCTGCGCGAGATCAATAAAGAGTCCAAAACGACGTTTCTCATCGTTACCCACGACCGGCACATCGCCGCCGGCTGCGACCGGGTCATCGAGATCGACGACGGCCTGATCAAGAACGATTTCAAGACCTCGGAATTCAGCGAAGACGAGAATTGGCGGAAGCTGGCGCCTTGCGACTGCCGGGAAAAAATCCGCTGAGGCTAAAGCTCGACGTTCACCCCGGCGACAAAGCCGTCGCCCCGGGGCGCCGTTTGAATCGGCCGTCGCCGGTGTGATATATA
>Ga0315279_10004223_pt1 | contig 19408 bp, 11 predicted proteins | sample YL17G06_20_MG_FD_203694 | JGI IMG/M metagenome (GOLD analysis project Ga0315279, IMG submission 203694) | Sediment microbial communities from Yellowstone Lake, YNP, Wyoming, USA - YL17G06_20 | ecosystem: Environmental > Aquatic > Freshwater > Lake > Sediment | place: USA: Wyoming | collected... | reverse complement strand
GGCTTCAGCCGCTCCGGCGCCGGCGCCCCTCACCCTTCCCTCTCCCCAGGGGGGAGAGGGTGGGGTGAGGGGGCCTCCCGGTGTATTAGACTCCCGTGATGCCAAGGCGGATTCGCGTTTTTCACCCGATAACATAGAAATTCAGCCTGCGGCCTGTGCTGCATGAAAGACGTGTGAGCGGACCGAAGGCCAGGCAGAAAAAATCAAAATAAGTGATGGCTGATCCGGGTCAGGGGTTGGCCGCCTGGCTGGCCTGCTGGGCCGGGGCCTGCTTTGCTTCCCTCGACGCAGGTTCGATCCGCTCTTCCATGATCTTGCCGGCTTTGAACGTAACCACCTGTTTGCTGGGCACCATAACCTCTTCGCCAGTGCGGGGGTTGCGTGCCTTGCGGGACTTGCGAGTCCGCACCTCGAAGACGCCGAAATTCCGCAGTTCGATGCGCTTTTCCGTGGACAGGACGTCAACTATGCCGTCCAAAGTCAATTGGACGATCTGCTTCACCTTCTGCTGTTCGACGTTGATCTTCTTGGCGATCTCGATCACCATATCGTTCTTAGTCACTGTCGCCCCCCGCACTTTCACAGGTCGAGCTTGCACAGGCACTTGGGCTTAAACGCCTACAGATCGTTCCGTGCCCCAAGTACATTCTGATGCTCGCCTTACTGTTTACCACCCTTGCGGAAACTGTCAAGGCACAACTCCAACCGCCAGCCTGCCTTATTGTGAAAAATTGAACGCCGTGTAGCACCCGCGCCCGCGAAAAATACGCTGCGGCATTGCGCTGCGGCCCCTGCCCGGCTATATTCGCGCGTACTGTTCAGTCCGAGCCGCGGTCGTGGGGGAGTCCCGAGGCCTCGGGACTGGCGCTGCTTGCGGCTCCAAGCTTGAAGGGCCTCATTCGCTTTGCCCAGGGCAGCGGCAGGTCAGATGCGGCAGGTTTTTCTGCGAAAGGAATCGGGCTTACGGCAACCGAAGACGCAGAAGTTGAGCTATACCTTTCGGAGATCAGCAAATATAAGCTGCTGACTGGGGAAGAAGAGCGGGACTTGGCGCGCCGCGTGGCCCTCGCTGATACCGAGGCCCGCAACCGCATGGTGCGCTCGAACCTGCGCCTTGTCGTCAGCATTGCAAAGCACTACACCGACCGCGGCATGTCCTTTCTGGACTTGATTGAGGAAGGCAACTTGGGCCTGCTCAAGGCCGTGAGCCGTTTCTCACCCGACCAGGGCTGCAAGTTCTCCACGTATGCTTCATGGTGGATCAAGCAAACCATCCGCCGCGCGCTGATCAACAAGGCCAAGTCAGTGCGCGTGCCAGCTTATATGGTGGAGCTGCTGACGCGCTGGAAGAGGTCCACGGCCACGCTGTCACAGAAACTGGGCCGTGAACCCAGCCTCGATGAGATCGGCAAGTACCTGAAGCTCTCTCCTCACAAGGTCTCCATCGTGCGCCAGGCCCTCAGCGCCTCGGCCCCGCCTGGACGAAGCGGCGATGCCGACGACAATTTCGACCTCGAAGACATTCTGGCCGGTGTGCCAAGCCGGGAGGAAGAGCCCGGCCTGCCTGGAGACTACGACCGCGAGGCCTTGCGCCAGGCCCTCGGCTTTGCCTTGACCGACCGCGAACGGCATATCATCGAACTGCGCTACGGCCTGGCTCCCGCTGAGGCCAGCCCCGACACCCAATCCTGGACGCTGGAGAAGATTGGCGAGACCATCGGCCTTACCCGCGAGCGAGTGAGGCAGATAGAAAACCAGGCCCTGCGCAAGCTGCAAATCTACCTGCAGCAGAAGGATGAGCGCGAGGAACTCGCCCGCCAGGAACGGCATCGGGCGCAGGAATTCGCTGGCAAGCCGGGGCTGCCTCGCGCCAGGAGAGAAGTCTCAGTTCTCCCGCAGGAGAGAAAACCGGTGTCTGCAACACGCAGGAGAAGAGCCACAGTGCGGATGCCGCGCCTGCGCCAGCCGGAAGCAGCGCCCCCGCGTGCGTTGAGCGGGCAATCGGTACATGAGAAGCAGGGATAGTTCAGCACATGAGGAGGAATTGTTAAGATGGCGAAGCACTTAGTCTGGGTGTCATTTGACCTCGGGATCCATGGTGACTACGAAGGCATGTACACGTGGCTCGACCAGCACAAGGCGAAGGAGTGCGGCGATAGCGTGGCGTGCTTCTGGTACGAGCACCCTGGCGACCTCCTGCAAGATATCAAGCAGGACCTGACCGCGAAGGTCAGCTTCAATACCAACCACAGAGTCTACGTGATTCGATTGGAGGACGGCAAGCCGCGAGGCAAGTTCATCTTGGGTGGGAGGCGCGCACCGCCGTGGGCCGGCCACGCTCCGAGTGAAGAGCAAGGCGAGGACATGGATGCTTAGATATCCCAAGACCGTTCTCGTGGATACAGGCTTCTGGATTGCCTTCTACGATAGGCGAGATAACCACCACGCGCAGGCACACCTGAAAGAACATTACCTGAAGAGCATGAACATCCTGGTGCCGTGGCCCAGTCTCTATGAGACCTTCAATACCCGGTTTGCGAAGAACAGGATCGCGGTCAGGAGCTTTGATGCACTGCTCCGGCAGACACACGTCGAGCGGCTGGATGACGTGCCATACCGAGAGAAAGCTTTCGATGAAGCAGTTGGTACAGCTCTCATCGGCTCGCGCTCCATCTCTTTGGTGGATATGGTTATTCGTCAGATCTTGGATGACATTAATGTTCACAAGGATGGACTCCTGACCTTTGACTTGGAAGGCTTCAGCGACATCTGCAGTAAGCACCGGATAGAGATCTTGTAGCCGTCAAGAATCAGTATAGATTAAGAGTCTGTTCTGTGGGAGGCTGTTGAGGACTGGGATAGGGGGAATTTCATCATGGGTTTCTTCGATCGCTTGACCGGGCAGTTCATTGAGATCATCGAGTGGGTGGACGATAGCCGCGACACCATGGTCTATCGCTTCCCCGTCTACGCGAAAGAGATAAAGAATGGCGCCAAGCTGGTGGTGCGCGAAGGCCAGGCGGCCGTCTTTATCCGCGAGGGCCAGTTGGCCGATGTCATGGGTCCCGGCACCTATACGCTGGACAGCAAGAACGTCCCCATCCTCTCCACTCTCCTGGGCTGGAAGTACGGCTTTGAATCGCCGTTCAAATGCGAAGTCTACTATGTCGCTACCCGCCAGTTCACGGACCTCAAGTGGGGCACGCAAAACCCCATCATGATGCGCGACGCGGACTTCGGCGTGGTGCGCCTGCGCGCCTTCGGCGCCTATGCCATCCGGGTCACGGACCCCGGCAAGTTCATCAAGGAGATCGTGGGCACCGACGGACTCTTTGAAACCGCCGAGATCAGCAATTACCTGCGCGACATGCTGCTGCAGGCTTTCGCCACGGCACTGGGCTCGGCCAAGATCGCGGCGCTCGACCTGGCCGCCAACTACAGGGAAATCGGCGACAAGCTCAGCAGCGCCATCAACCAGGACTTCGGCCAGCATGGCCTGGCCCTTACCCGCTTCTTGATCTCCAATATCTCCGTCCCGCAGGAAGTCGAGGCCGCTCTCGACAAGCGCTCGGAAATGGGTGCGGTGGGCGATCTGGGCCGCTTCACCCAATTCCAGGTTGCCAGCGCCATTCCCGACGCCGCCAAACAGCCGGGCGCGCTGGCGGGCATCGGCATGGGCCTGGGGGCCGGCATGGTCATGGGCGGACAGATGGCCGGCGCCGTCGGCCAAGGCATGGCGGGCGCCCAGGCGGGCAGCGATGATGCCATGAGTAAGCTCGCGCAACTTAAGAAGATGCTCGACGCCGGCCTGATCGAGAAGGCCGAGTACGACGCGAAGAAGAAGGAGTTGCTGGCGAAGATGTAGATTGGTCAAGAGCGGTTCCGTTGACGCGGAACAATTGCTTGCTACTATGTGCCATAGAGGTGACAAACCATGACTACACTGAATCTAGGACTGCCTGAAGCTATGAAGTCCTTTGTGGACCACGAAGCCGCCAGGCGCGGCTATGAGTCGCCGGCGAAGTACTTGCAGGCCTTGATCCGTGAGGAGGCAAGAAGAAGGGCGAAGGAAGAGTTGGAGGCCAAGCTCCTTGAAGGTTTGGAGGGCGAGTCCTCCCCCATGACTGCTGACGATTGGAAGAGCCTTCATGAGCACGTGGCGCGACATGCGGCAGATTGCGATCCCAAAGGCTCGAGGATGCGCAGGGCACTGAACGCCCCGAGGCGGAAGACGGCATGAGCCTCCGTGTGTTCAAGTTGCCAGGAGCGTTCCGCGACCTGTTTGACATTTGCGAATATATCGCCCAAGACAACCCCGATGCGGCACGCCGCTTTCTGGTCGCGGCTGAACGCGAGTTTTCTCGCATTGCGGAGGCACCTGCAATAGGAAGCCCGTTTCAGTCGGAGAACCCGAAGCTAAGAAGCTTGCGCTCCCGGAGAGTACGGGGGTTCCACAACTATCTGGTCTTCTATCGCTTTACCGATACAGAGGTCGAGGTCGTTCGGGTGTTGCACGGAGCGCGGGACTTGGAGGGCATCCTGGGAGAATGAGCGATTCCACAAACGAAGCCGGCAGCGTCGCCAAGGAAGCCGCCAAAGAGCGCAAGTTCCCCTGCAAGTCCTGCGGCGCGGACCTGGTGTTTGAGCCGGGTGTGAGCCAACTCAAGTGCCCTTTCTGCGGCCACGAGGAGAAGATCCCCCAGACAGCGCAGGAGATCAAAGAGTACAGCTTCAACGACTACCTCGCCAAGCCGCGCGGCCGCGGCTACGGCCAAACCTCCGGCCGCGATGTCCGTTGCGGCGGCTGCGGCGCGGTCACGCATCTGGACCCTTCCGTGCGCGCCACCACCTGCGCATTCTGCGGCGCGCCATTGCTTACGGACGACCAGGCCGGCGGCGCCGCGAGTGAGGACGTGATCGCTCCAGAAGCCTTGCTCCCTTTCCAGGTCACTGCCGCGCAGGCGCAGGAAGCCTTCCGCAAGTGGGTTCGCTCTTTGTGGTTCGCTCCCAACACCCTGAAGCAGGAGAACCACCTTAAGCAACTGCAGGGCGTCTATCGGCCTTACTGGACGTACGACGCTCACACCGTCAGCTACTGGTCGGGCGAGCGGGGGGACTACTACTACGAAACCGAGACATACACGGCTTACGAGAACGGCAAGGCCGTGACCAAGACGCGCCAAGTCCGCCGCACGCGCTGGACTTACGTCTCCGGCGTCTATACCGAATTCTTCGACGACGTGCTCATCCCCGCTGGCAAGACCATGGACTTTGCCACGACCTACCAGCTTACCGCCCTGAAGCCCTACTCTCCTGATTACCTCAGCGGCCTGGGCGCGGAACGCTACGTGGTCTCATGCGAGGAGGGCTGGGGCAAGGCGAAAGGAGTGATCGCCGACGCCATTGACAGCGCCGTGCGCGATGAGATTGGCGGCGATGAGCAGCGCGTGCACTCAGTCAACACCGCCTACAGCGGCATAACCTATAAGCACATCCTCTTGCCGTTGTGGCTGAGCAGTTACCGCTACGGCAACAAGACCTATTCCTTCCAGGTGAACGGCCAGACAGGTGAAGTCTGCGGAGCGCGGCCCTACAGCTTCTGGAAGATATTCTTCCTGGTGCTGACGGTGGTCGCGGCCATCGCGGTCATCGCGATCCTGGCGCACAGTTAGCCTGCATTACTTTTCGGTTTTCGATTGGGCGCCCGGCATCGCCCAAATCGAAAATCGAAAATCGAAAATGCTCACTCCGGGCTGGCCGTCAGTCCAACCGAGATCGTCTTCTCCACCCCTTCGTTGTTCGTAATGCTCGTCGGCGTCTTCACCGTCACAACCAAAGCCTGGTCCGCGCCATTGGCCAGTTTCGTAGTGTCGGTCAACTCCTGGGCGGCGGCCGCCAACGTCGCGAGAGCGTTCGTTCCCAACTGGGCTTGGAGCACAATCGTATCAACTGCCGGAGTGCCGCCGATTATCCACCCGCCGCTGCCTGTCACCGCCGCGCTGATCCGGGCGTTGGTGCTGGTTTTCGAGGTGTTCTGGACCTTTATGACGATGTTGTTATTGGCATCATTGCTGCTGCAGGTTTGGCCCAGGTAGATTCGGTTTCCGGCTGAATTTCTGACCGTCCAATCCAAGGCGGTTACGTCCCCCGGCTGCTTGCCGGTCGTGCCGGCGCCCCAGGCGACAAAGATGCTCTTCGGGATGGTGAACTGCACCAGAACCTGCAGCGGGGGCCCTTGAGTGGCTGGCCCAGGCTGAATCGTGACTGAAACAGTCGCCACATTGGAGTTTGCCATGCCATCGTTGGCCTTGAACGTGAAGCTATCCGAACCATACGCGTCCGCACTCGGTGTATAGGTGTACGCTCCGGTCGAAGCGTCGTCTATTGCCACGACTCCCTTCTTCGCATTTCCGACGATGCTGAAAGTCAGCGCGTCGCCGTCAGCGTCAGACGCGACAAGCATCCCGGATTGCGGTGTGTTCTTCACTAGCGCCAGCGTTCCGTTGGAGGCGACGGGCGCGGTGTTGGGAACAATATTCGCAGTAGCGTCCTGATAATTGGTCTCAAGAGCCACGAGGTTGACGTCGGATGTGGCGCGCGTAACCGGCTGGTCAGTGAAGGTAACCGGTGTGCTTGTCGCCGGGCCCGGCGAGGCCACGGCGAAACGAATCTCAGCAATGGTCTTGACACCCGCGCCATAGCACCCGACTTCGCCCCAGGAGAGCGTGGCGCCAACGGCCCCCGCGGCGGTCTGCTGGGAGAGTGTTACGCCCGCCCCGGAATCCGCGCCAAGGACCGCGACGGGGTTGGACAACACGAGGGAATCGAAAGCCAGGCTGAAGGCAACAGTGTTCTCCCCGCCGCCGGAATCAAGGTCCACGAAAATCGAGCCGGTGTGGCCGCGGAGGAGCGACGGCGCCGGACGGAATCTCAGGAATCTGTCCTGAAGGGTTAACCCGTCCGCGACATCGCCATAGTCGGAATTGCCCCAGGTGCTGGAGGCACGCACACGATAATAGTACCTGGTGGTTGGCTGCAGCCCCGTATCCAGATACTCCTGGATATCCGCCGTGTTAACGGGCACCTGGGCGATCTGGACCCAGCCGGTCTGGCCATCGGAACTGCGTTCGATCTTGATATCCGTCGCACCGCCTCCGGTGTTATACCAGCCCACGGTCAACTTGGTTTGCGAATATGGCAATACATAAATGTTCTGCAACTGGTTCGGCGGCGGCGGATCCATGGTGGTGGCATCGGCTACATCTGAGAATGCAGAATCGCCGGAGGCATTGCTGCAATAAACACGGTAGTAGTATTTAGTGGCAGGCGAGAGGCCGAAGTCCTGATAGAAGGTAACATCCGCGCCCAAGGGCAGGAGCGCGGTCCAGTTGGAGACACCGTCGGGACTGCGTTGAACAGTGTAGCTGGTTTCATTGGTTGCGCTGTCCGACCAGGAGGCTTTGATCACGGTGCTGGATTGGGCCGTGGCGGAAAGGTCCGAAGGCGCGAGAGGAACCAGCATATCAATCCGCCCAGGTGTTCCGCCATTGGCCACGCTCTTCCGCCAGTTGATCGGATCGTTGCCAAAGGTGAGCAGCGGGGTGGCCAAGTCAGTGTGAATGCGAACAAGAGAGGGGCCATTGCCCGCAGGTTCCTGCGGCCAAGGCGCCGTATTCGTGTAATCCAGCGCCTCAACGACAATGTAGTCGGGCGCAACCGGTTTTTGCAGTTCGAGGTGCATGCCAGCGGTGTTCAGTGTGCCGGTCCAGGGACCATATACAGTGACACCTGGCGGCACGTTGTACTTAGTCCTGAATGAGCCGGGGTTGTTTGAGTTGGGGTCGCTCATTCCACAAACGACCGCCAGGCCGTTGGCGGGAATCGTCGAATTCTGCGGGAAGGAGAACGAGAAATTGGTGCCGATGATTTTCCAGGTATTCGTGGGAGTACTCGGATCCCACAGATTGACGTCACTGGGAGTGATGTTCTTAAGTTCAATGAACTGGTCTCCCGTCCCCGTCGGCTGGTACATCACCTCATTGAGGACGACGGGGCCGACCTGCGGTGGGGAGTTTTGCTCGCCCGGAGAGGGGGAAAGCTGCGCCACGAACTGTTCGGCGCCGCTGCTGATGACGTAGCGCCCGAAGGACACCCCGGTTTCGGCTGCGCCGAAGGAGAAGCCGTGCCAATAGCCGGTCAGCACGTGGGACACGGGATCGGCCGCGAAGACGTAAACCTCTTCGCCGTGGGAACTCAACCCAAAGCTCGCCCCGTATTGAGTGTCACTGAAGGAGACGTAAACTCCCGCACCCAGCGTGGTGCCGTTGGGGATGCAGTACTTCTGCGGAACGGCGGGGTCATCGGTCAGATACCAGCCGCTGATATCAACCGTAGAACTCCCCGTATTGCACAATTCGATGTACTCGTGGGTGGGCAAGGTCGCGTAGGTCAGCGCCTCGTTGATGCGGATGCTGCCGTAGGTGCTGGGCGGCGCTGGATCATCGGCGCCGGGCGAACCGCCCGCATTGGTGCTGGCGCGCCAATAGGTGGCATTGCCATAGTCGGCCGGGGCCGAGGCATCGGCGGGAACGAGCGAGAACCCGAACCCGGCAGCCGTGGGCGGCCAGGGCGGAGCGACACCGTAAGTGAAGGAGAGGATCGTCGCGCCAGTGGGATAGGTCAGCGTGAGTGTGTCGCCGGAATTGCTGAAGTGCCCGGAATACTGGCCGTACGCTGTTACGCCAGGGTACTTGGCGGCAAGACTGGGAGCATCCGCAGCCAGGACGATGAATTGTCCCGCATTCATCACGGAATCGGCCGGGAAAGTGTAGCTGATTGCCGAAGTGAAGGTTGCCCCGCTCAGGTCCAGCGCCACTGAACCCGTATTCTTCAGCTCAAGGAACTCGAATTCCTGGCCGTCCGGCGGGTTGTACATAAGCTCGGTCACCTTGAGCGTGGAGAAGTCTTGGGCCGAGGTGAACGTCGCGCTTGTCATAGCGCTCCAGGTTGAGCCATTAAGCACGCGTGCCTGCAGCGTGCCCGCCCCACTCAGGACCACCCCCGTGGTCGTGGTGGAACCGGCAACAGCGGTGCTTGCGATCCCGCCGCCAATGGCGCGCGCGTCCGAACCGTCCTTAGTGTAGTACACGCGTCCGGACGCATTAGGATTGCTTACGTTGCAGACGAACCCGGGGTTGATATTCCCACCATACTGGTTGAAGGTAGGGGCTGAGAGCGAAGAAGGATAGAGGCCCGCCGCGATCAACTGGTTCAGCACGATCTGGGTGCGATAGGGGAAGTAGTTGTTCAGGATGCCATTGCAGACCGAGAGCCAGTCATTGCGGTTGGCAGCGGGGGACATCCCGCCTGAGTCGCCCCAGCGGGCGGATTCCCCCACGACCGCCGTATTCAGTTGGTTCATGCGCGTCTGGAAGCGGGCCGCGCAGGGGGCGGGCGTCAGCGCACCGTTGTTGAAGAAGTGCTTGCGGATGTGGTCGGCCACTCTCAGGCGGAACTCAGAGTTGGCCATGCACTGCTGGAAGACCCACTGCGGGTTGCTCTTCTCCAGCGTATCGCCGGCGCTGTAGGGGCCGAGGCGGTTCTCGTTGACGTTCAACAGCGTATGCTCGGAATCGTGAGCGAAGAAACGGAAGCCGCCATACTGTCCGGTGCGGTTGCGCGTGGCGAAAATATTGTTGGGCGAGGCGTTGCCCAGGAAGTTTGAAATCGGCGCATCGAGGTTGCCGCCGTAGTACATAACCAGCATGTAATCTATCATTTGGTCCAGTTCGAGCAGGTTCTCGTAACCCGGATTGACTGTGCCGTCTGGGTTGCGGCCTTGTATTTTGAAGTAGGCCGCATTCGAGGACAACCCGGCCTTGCACTGCTTCCATAGCCGCGTCCACGCCTCCAGATTCCCGTCAGTGGCGTAGATATTGTATCCGGTGTCGCCGGAGGTTTTGATAGTGTCGTAATCATCCTTATCGCCCCCAAAGTAGTTGGCGGAGAACGAGGCTTCGCAGCGCTCGTCCGTATTGAACAGCCCCCAGTATTGCCCGTTGATAAAGAGATGGAAGTAGTCTCCCCGCGATCCCGTACCGCTCATGGCCAGTTGCGTATCGCGGGTCCAGTTGTCACGGATGAAACATTCCTGGCCCTTATTGTGATCAAAACTCCACGAGTAATTCATGTCGCAGCGGATGTCAAACTTGTCTATTTTCTGCTGAGCCGGCAGAGGGCCAAAGAGCGGCTCCGACAAGGACCCCTTGTCATATTGCTTCTTGAAGAAAATGCGGAAGGCGTGCTTGGGATTGCCGGTGCTGCGGCTGTACCCGCCGCGGATCCGGACCCCGCAGAGCTCGCCCCAATTGTTGGCGGGGCCTGCCGGATCCAGGAACTCCACCTCGCCCGGCCGTTCCCAGGTGTAGCCGTCGCCGCCTGGGTTGGCATAGATCCCCGTCGAGGAGTCGAAAAGATCAGCCCGTTTCATGGTAAGGCACAGCGCGCGAATGGACGTGAGAGCCGTGCCGCCAAGAGCAGGATTGATCATGGCGTTCCACGGGGAGACGGTCACGATGTTGGGATCCATGCCGTAGTCCACCACGTTGCCGCCCCAGGTCGAAGGCCATCCTGCCAGCATGGCGGCGTTGTAGGACTGGTTAATCACGTCAGCCGTGTAAATATAGGTCTGAGTTTCCGCCAGGGTCGGTGACATGCCCGTCTTGTATCCGACGGCCCGCAGGACAGTCGTTCCTGTGATGTGAATGGGCCCTGTGTAAAGCGTTCCGTTCAACGGGGTCTGGGTGGGGCATGACCCGTCCGTGGTGTAGCGGATGCTTGCATCTGCCGTATCGGTCGTGATCGCGACGTCAATAGCAGCACTGTAGAATCCGCGTTTGACGCTCCAGTGGAGGTCAGACACAGTTCCGGTTCCCGTGTCATTGTCGGCAATCGTCACCGTGGCCATGGCCTGCGCGGGGTTAATGGCATAGAGAGGATCCGGGAGCAAGGTGAGGGTCACGGTCTGCGAGCCTTCAACGTAGATATCATCAATGACTTGGATCACGTACTGTGCAGAGGCAGACCCGTTGTAGAGCGTAACGGAGTCATGCACTTCATAGCGCACATAGCGCCTGCCCTCGATGGCTGTGCCCCCCAGGGCAAAGTGCACCAACAGGTCCCCCGAAGTTGTTCCTTGCGGGCGCGAGATGGTGAAAACGCCGTTGACCGGCCCGGTTTCACTGGCGTTGGGCGTCGTAGCGACCACCGAAAGGACGGGGCCTTGTGACAGCTTCAACTTCACGTTGCCTTCCACTCCGTCAAAACCGTCCACAGCAATGCGATACGTCGTCCCTGCGGTGGCGGTGAAGACGACCACGCTCGTCTTGGTGCTCGTGCTGGCGTCATCATCCTGTGAGAGCAGCGTCAACGCGTTCACTGCGGAGCCGGTGTAGACGGCCAGCGTGGTGTCCATTGCGCCGCCATCGGCAGCGGTGCTGTCCGCGGTGGATAGCATGTAAGTGCCGGAGACCGGCGCGAGCCACGAATACCAGATGGATTTCAGCCCTCCCCCATCACCGTGGTTGGGTTCACCGCTTTCCCAAGTCGCGTTCAGGTTCGTTCCCGTAACTGTGATCGGCAGCGTGCCGCTCAGCGCAATAGCGTTGGCGAAATTGTCATTGGCCGGCGGGAGAGAGGTAACGAAGTTCGCAACGGCAATCACGCTCGTGTCGTAATTCGGCGCCGTGGCCATGGCCTCCACGGTCACGGGAATCGTCAGGACGACGGGCGCGGAATAGACCGTCGAGGAGGTGGTCGGGGGTTGGCCGTTGGTCGTGTAGTAGATCGTTGAATTCGGGGTCGCACAACTCAACGACATGGTGAACGTCGGGTTGGGCATCTTCACGGTCAGAGAGGACACCGGCGTGCCGTTGCAGGAGATCACAGGCGTTGCCGCCAGCGGGATGTAGGCAAGCGCACTGTCGGGAATCTGCTGTTTGGAAACGCCCGAGCCCGTGGGCCCTTGATACCGCACTTCCAGTCCATAGCCTCCGCCGCCCTGCCCCCATTGGACCTTAATGGCGTGCTTGCCTGCCGCCAGCGCGATCGTGCCAGAGCGCTCTGTCATGCCCTGTGAGTAGTTATTGTCCACGACAAGGGTGGAACTGGGCCCGATAAACAGGCGGCTGCCATCATCCGACGTGGTAAAGAAGGTCCACATGCCCGTGTTGAGGACCGTGACGTAGCCTGTGTACTCGAAGCTGATGTTCGTATCCGTCGTGCGCGGATCCAACAGGAAATTGCGGATTGACCCGGTCTTGGCGGGGGTGATTGTGGTGAAATCGGGAAGCACGCCGCCGCCGCCGGAGGTCGTGTAGAACTTGTATTTCACCCCCTGAACCGTCCCCGCGGGGGTTTCCGCCGGAAGCGGCACAAAAAACACCGCCCTGGATATGGAGCTGTCCGCGTACCCCGGCGTGGTCGCGATGGCCTGCAGCGTGCACGGCGAACTGATGACAAAGGACCCGCTGTACGTTGTGCCATGGGTTCCACTCGGAGTCGAGCCGTCTATGGTGTAATGAATGGTGCTGCCGGCGGTCGAGTCGGTTATCGTCACAGTGCTTGGCACGATATTGCTGTTGGTCGCGCTAATCACAGGCGCACTGGTGGGCGTCAGGTAACTCAACGCCGAGTTGGGAATCAACTGCTTGGCGGTGCCGGGGCCCGCATAACTCACAGTCAGCCCGAAGCCTCCTGCGCCTTGCCCAAACTGGACCGTCACGGCATGCGTGCCCGCCAGAAGATTGATGATGCCGGACCGTTCGGTCTGGCCCTGGGAGTAGTTGTTTTCCACCACCAGCGTGTTGCCGATATACAGCCGGCTCCCGTCATCTGATGACGTATAAAACGTCCAATTCCCCGCTGTGGGGACCGTAACATAGCCCATGAATTGGAAGCTGAAATCGGTGTCCCGCGTGCGCGGGCTTATGTCGAAGTTGGTTACGCTTCCGCTCTTGCTCGGCGTCAACTGCGTGAAATCCGGGAGCACCCCGCCCGATCCGGAGGAAAGGTAGAACTGGTAATACAGTCCCGGTTGCGTGCCCGTCGGATTTTCCGGCGTACGCCCCGCGGCAAACGCTTGTGTTGGCGACACCACCGCGCACAGAACAAGCGCGATCACAGCCGCGCGCGCAACCGATGAAATCACGGTCTTCGGTGACATCATTGTCCTGACCCTCCCTCGAGTGCTGACAGACCTGTTGATGGGCACAACGAGCGTGCCCAGCCCAACTGATTTCCTGCGGGGTTATCCGGGCGCCAAGGCGCAGCAGAGGAAACCAAATCCCCCCAAGCTGCCGGCACGCCACTGGGAACGATAGACCTAATCATCCCGCCGCACCCCCCAAAGAAGGAGAACACATTGCCTCACCGTTATCTTAGCGCGGTTCAGACGTATTCCCAAAGAAAAATGGAAAAATCCGCAGGCTATTCCTTCGTGATTTCCCAGCGGCCCCACAGATGCGGGCATAGCTCCGCCTCGCTGGGCACGTCCGCAACGATGGCTGTCGCTTTGTTGCTCCAATAGACCCGCTGCGTCGTGGCCGTCCCGCTGCCGCGCAGGATGCCAAGGTCGCCCTTCAGCGCCTGCCCGGCCGCGGGCTTCAGCCCCAGAACCGCGAGCGGCACCGCCAACTCGTAGTTGCCGTCGCTGCCCGCGAGTTGCACTTGTGCGCTGACCTCATCCACCCGGTCGAACGTCACCGTGCGTCCCGGTGAAGAGAACGGGACCGGCTGCTTGTCGTCCGCCACAACCGCGCGGTAAAGCAGCGCGCGCGTGGCGCCTTTTACTTGCGTGACCAGGAGCCGCAGGTCGCCTGCCACCGGCTTGGTGCGTTTGGGATCGGCCGCGGCATCCGAGCCGACCATAAGGTCCAGGGCGCCGCCTGTCTTGAAAAGCGCATTGGGCACGTCGCCGGAATTGCGCAGCAGGTCTTTGTCTCCTGTGCGCCAGGCTGCGTAGAGCCGGCCTTCCGCTATGGCAACGGCGCCTGTGACGTTGTAGGGCTTGGCGTTCGAGTCGAAGTACGCCGCCGTGCCGCGCTTGTCAATATCCGCCCACTCCGCGGTTGGCCAATCCTCCAGTTTCCCATCCACTTCCGGAGGCGTGGCGCGCATCGCGACCTTCAATACGGAACGGCCTTGCGCCGCCTGCCGCGCCGCCTCAGCCTGCACGAAGTATGCGCGTGCGCGGTCCAAGTCTCCTTCGGTCACGGAGATGCTGATCGGGTCAAGGCGGTGGATGCTATCCAGCCCATCCACGCGCACGATGCAGCTTGGGCGGCCGGCCATGAGGTAAATCGCTCCGTCTTTGGTCTGGGTTACCGAGGGCCAGAAGTTCTCGTCGCTGGGCGTCATGGAATTCAACAGCATCCCGCGCTCCGCCGCCGGCATGGCCCACGGCCGGCCCAGCCGCATGTCCTGGAGCAATTGCGCGACGAACAGCCCGTCGGCTGTGAATACGTAGATGGGCCCATGATTGCCGTTCAGCATCCATAGCGGCTCTTGGCTCTTAGCTCTTGGCTCTTGGCCCTGGCCTGCCGAGTTTTTCGAAGAGTCAGAAACCAAGACGCTGACGGGGTTGCCCAACAGGCGTGTGGTTCCGATGACCATGCCGGGCTGATCCGGGACCGGCGCGTTATGCGAGGCGTGCAACCCCGGCCACAGGCTCGGGTAGCTCCACATCGGCGTCCCATCCTTTACTCCGCCCAGCCCCGACGCGGAGTACGGCTGAGGCGCGTTGGTGTGAACACTCCAGCCGCCGCCGAGGACCAGCGCCTGGTCGCAGCCCGAGGAAGGCGGCGGCTGCGCCTTTTCCACGAGCACCTGGGCGGATGCCAGCTCGTAGAGCGGCACGCTCTGAGGCGAGAACCGCGCGGGCGCGAAGCGCACGGCCTGGTTGTTCAGGCGCGCGGCCACAATGGACAAGTCTCGCATAACGGTGATGCCGCCGCTGTTGGGCGCTTTGCACATCTGGACTTCATCCGGCTGGACCTGCCCATCCGCGTTCAGATCGCACCATAGGAAGAACGCCGCCTTATCCGAATAGTGCTCAGCCTTTGCATCCGTGCCCTGCGGCCAGACAGCGGCGAAGGCCTTGTCCTTCAGTACCGGCCATTCATTCGCCCGGCCTGCCGCGGCCACCGGCGTCGCGATCCCGTTGCGGGCGATGAAGATGAACACCGTCCCGTTGCCGTTGGTTGGGTTGCTGTTGTAGGCGTTCGTGAAGTAACGGCGCCCGTCCACGTAAACCGCCGATTCCGGCATCCCGCTGCGGAATCCAAGCGGCAGTGCGCCCGGCCCGGGACGGTAATAAACCGAAGCAACCTGGTCCTGGTGCCACGGCATTATTGCCGTGCGAGCCGCCCAATCGAGCTTGAACTCCATGCCGTGGTAGTAGAAGCGCGTCTTGTCCTCGGGATCAATCGAGCCGCCCCCGCCGTACTCGGCCGGCCCATAGAATGCCTTCAGCAGCGTCCCATCCTGCGACCAGACACTGACGCGCTTGGGCTGTGAATCCTCTTCGGCAACCCAGATGCGGTTCTGTGAATCCACAGTCACGCCGCGCGGGTTCTGCATCTTCAGCGGATCATAAGGCCCGGCTTGCGGCGCGCCGCGCTTGCCTATGCTGCGGAGAGGCTTGCCGTCGGGCGAGTAAACCTTGACTTGGTGGCTCTGCCCGCGCTCTGAGACGTAGATGTTCCCCGCCGCATCAAGCGCCAGCCCATGAGGCGCTTCCAAGCCGCTCAGGAGGTGCTCGGGGGCAAGGAGTTTCACAGGAGCAGAGAGCGGCGCAAAGCGAACCAGTTGCGTGCCGGAGAGCGCCAACAGGCGCCCTTGACCGTCGAACGCCAGACCTTGTGGCGAGGCCAGCTCAACTTCCAGCGGTGCCACGGCATCCTTGCCGTGCGCGTCCACCAGCAGCAACCGGCCCAACGCCGGCAGGCTCACGGCGACCAGGCCGTCGTACACAGCCAAACCGCCAATCTGGGCTTCCCACAAGGCGTCTCCGACGCCAGTCGCCGGCGGCTTGAAATTGTACTTCAGAACGGATTTGTCTTCCTTGGCCGTCAGTGCCGTGATGCGAATCTCGCCTTGCTGCTCCTTGGTCTTCTTATCAGTGTTGGCGCTCCACGCCGCGGCGGCGTAGGCATACACGCCGCTGACCGCACGCGGCCCGGCGTCGCGCGCGAGATACGGCGCGCCCGTCCAGAGGCCGCCGACCCAGCCTTGCCCGCGCCACTTCTTCCCGTCCAGGTCAACCCACGCCAACCCGGCCGTGCCTTCGGAAACATAACTGCCGATCATGACGCACGGCCGGCCGTCCTCCTCCTTCCCCCTCTCCCCTCTGGGGAGAGGGGTCAGGGGTGAGGGGTCGGGCGCATTCGGCACGAAAAGCACGGCGCTAGGCGGGGTGTGATTGGCGAGCCAGCCGCCGGACTTGTCCGCCGTCTCCCAGGGCACGCTGCCGGCACTGTAGACGCCGAATTCGTACCTGAGATCAACCTGCTTGTGCCACAAGCCGCGCACACGATACTGCCCAGGCCCGACCAGTTGCGTCGGGATGAAGTAAAGCCCGTGCGCGGCCGCGGACGGGTCGCGCCCCAGGTCGTCAGAGCCGTCCCACCAGACCGTGTTCTCGCCCTTCTCGAAGAACGTGTCGGCAATCAGGTTGCGCATGCGCTTGCCGCCGGCGTCGTCAATCACCAGCGTCACCCAGCCAGGCTCGGGCAGCGTGAATTTCACCGCGATCGGCGGTTTCTCCGCGGGCGCGGGCTTGGGGAGCAGCGCCTTGCTGAGCGGCGCCGCATCCAACGGTTGCAGTGCCAGCAGCTCGCCCAGCCACACGCGTTTGCCTTGTTTGGCGTGCCCCTGTACGTGCGGATGGCCGCCCTCGCCCAAACTCTTGGTGATGCGCAGGCGCAAGGCGCGGGTGCTCACTTCCTGGCCGAAGTCCAGCCAGTCCACTGGCAACGTAACGGGATAGCGGTTCGTAAGCCCCGCGAAACTCTTGACCGTCTTCCAGGCGTCTTGAGGCGCTTCGCGTGGATGAACGCCGGCCGGACCGTCGCAGGTCTGCACCTCCGCATCGGCAAAACCCGCGAAGCAAACGCCCACGCCGCGCAGCTTCACCGGCGCGCTCCAGATCAGCATCAGCCATTCAGGGCTTTCAGGCGACACCACCTGCGCCCGCTGGCCATTCGTCCTGTCAATATTCGACCACTGTTCCCAACCATCGGCGTGCTCGTTGGCGACCTTCTGCGCGCCTTTCTCGTTCGAGCCTGCGTGCGCGACCGCCTGCGGAGACATATTCGCCAGGCGCACCGGCAGGACGTAAGCCCCGCCGAGCCAGCCGGCGTAATCCTTATCCGTCACTTCCGCATTGTGTGAGAAACGCAAGCTCCGGGTCTTTACTTTCTCCGGCAGCGTCCAGAGCACGTAGTTCTCGCGCGAGGCCTCCGCACTGCAGACCTCAGCGTTGCGAATGCGCTCGGCCTTGATCCACAGCGCCCCATCGGCAAGGTCGCCGGGATACGCAGCGCCTGGTTTGAGCGCGCTCACCTGCACGCCGCCGCGAATCAAGATGGAACCAACTTCAAGCGCCTCAGTAAAGCCCACGCGCAGATGCCGTGGCCCCGGCTTCTTGCTCGCGCCAAACGCCAGGCCGGAGTGTCCCGGCGCGCTCTTGTCCGTCCAGATTACCCACTGAGCCTTGCGGCCGTCGTCTTTGGCGTCCCGAGGCGTGAGGGCCGTCTCCTGCCCCTCGCACCATTCGGCAAACGCCGCCGCATCCAGGTTGGCGCCGGTCACGGGAGTGCTCAGCCCAGGACCTCCGTCAGCCGCCCGCAGCAAACTCACCACAGAGGCACAGAGGCACAGAGCGAACATTTTCGATTTTCGATTTGCGATTTTCGATTTAACAGCTTGCGCCAATCGCAAATCTAAAATCGCAAATCTAAAATCCCTTCTCTGCGCTGAATGGTCCATGTCAGAATCCCGTTCCCTTTCTAGCCAAGTCAATGATGCGCATATTGTCCCGCGCCTCTTCCAGGGTTATCGGGAACTTCGCGCCGCACTTCGCCGCCTTGTAAACTTCACCCCAGAAGTCGAACTTCTGCTTTGGCGCAACTGGGAACTGCTCCTCAATCCAGTTGAGTTGCTCCTTGTTGCCGAAGCCGGCGCCCTCGGCCGGAGTGTCGCTGCTCGCTTTGATCTTCCCCAAGCTCTTGGGATCGAGATAGCGCATCCGGCACTGGTCGCCGTCTATCTGGAGCGCTCCGTATCGCCCCACAATCTGCAAGTTGGGCTGCCCGATGGCGACTCCGCCGCTCACTTCGATATCCACCACTGCGCCGTTCTTGCCCCGGATGAGGACCTTCACGTGATCCTCGGCATCCCCCACCGCCGCGACTCGCTGCAAGTCGCCCCAAACGCTTACTGCCGGGCTGTTCAGCAGCCGCATGCCGCCATCAACCATGTGCGGTCCCCAGTTGAAAAACAGCCCTCCGCCGTAGCGTTTCAGCGTCTGCCAGTCATTGCGGCGTTGATAGCCAAGCTCCCGCATGCGGATGAGTACCAGGTTGCCGAGTTTCCCGCCCTCGATTATCTCCTTGGCCATCAGATAGCCGGCGTTGCCGCGCCGGTTATGCCGGACCAGCAGGATGCGCCGGCACTTGCGCGCGGTGGCGATCATGCGGTCGGCCTCCTTGGCGTTCATGGCCATGGGCTTCTCGACCAGCACGTTCTTGCCTGCCTTGAGCGCCTCGATGGTCATGGGGCCATGGTCAATCGAGCGCGTGGCGATGACCACCAGTTCGATGTTCGGGTCTTTCAGGAACTTCTTGAAATCAGTGTAAGCCGCCGCGCCCTGTGCCGCCGCCAGCTTCTCGGCCCGCTCCTTCAGCACATCGCAGCCAGCCACGATGCGAATTTGGGGCAAGTCCTTCACCTCCTGCGTGATCATGCCCCAGCCCGCGCGTCCAATCCCGCAAATGCCGATCCTAAGCGGCTCGCCAGTCTTCACCTGCCCACCATTCTTCACCGCCATGCCTTCACTCCTTTCCGTGCCTGGAACCCCTCCGCTTGCGGGAAAGGGCTCGGGAGGATTTGCGATTTTAGATTTTACATTTTCGATTGCCCGGCGCGGGGTGTTCAAATCGAAAATCGCAAATCCAAAATCTAAAATCCAAAAGGTCCTCGCAGCGTTCGAGGAAACCTGCGCTTAGTATCCCGGAGACGTGCCCGGAGTTCAAGAGCTTAGAGTTGAACGCTTTGAAACATTTCGTTCACGTCCCCGAGATTCGAAGGTCCCCGAAATTCAAATGTCCTACTTGCGCATTTACGCAAAACA
>Ga0315279_10004222_pt1 | contig 19409 bp, 15 predicted proteins | sample YL17G06_20_MG_FD_203694 | JGI IMG/M metagenome (GOLD analysis project Ga0315279, IMG submission 203694) | Sediment microbial communities from Yellowstone Lake, YNP, Wyoming, USA - YL17G06_20 | ecosystem: Environmental > Aquatic > Freshwater > Lake > Sediment | place: USA: Wyoming | collected... | reverse complement strand
GCGGCCCGATGAGGTCGAGAATCGAATCCCCCTGGTTGAGCTGCATCATCTCCCGGGTGGACTTCCCCACCGCCTGGATGACCGCGGTCACCGTGCCGCGCTGGCGATCGAAATCCGCCACGGTGAGAGGGATGCGCTCGCCCTCTTCGTTCATCCGGACTATCAGGAAGTGGCCGGGCTGCGCCGCCCGCGCCACGTCCGGTGCCTCGACCTCCCACATGTACGTGACGGGCGAGTAAACTTCCTTCTTGATGATCCGATACCCCGCGCTCATTCTGCCACTTCCCCTGTATTGCCTACGGCACATGGCGTCCGGCCGGGTTCACCATACGCCACCAGCCATATCCATGCAACTATTTGCCCGACAGGGCCACGGCCTGCTCGGCGGCCTTCTTGATCTCCATGAGGATCGCCTCGGCCAGATCCGGGTTGTGAAGGCCCCTGGCCTTGACGACGAAGTCGAATCCTCCTCCGGTTGACCGAACGATCAGAGTTCCCCCTGTTCCTCCAATCGCTCGTACTCCCGGGGATGTTCGTGCCGGAGGGTCTCCTCGGACACCTTCCCCGTCAGCCAGGTCCAGTTCATGGGGTACACGTCCGGATTGAAGATCACCATGTAAAAATGCCAGACGATGATAGCCAGGGTGGCCAGCCAGGCCTCGTAGTAGTGGACAAGCGTGGCCACGTCCAGCACCCATTTGGCCAGGAACCTGAGCGCGAAGTTCTCGAACCAGAGCACGGCCCCCGTCGCCGCCATGACCACGGAGCCCCAGATCAGCGCCCAGTACTCGGCCTTCTCGATATAACTGAAGCGGTCGAAGCGCGGCGGCTCAGCCCGCAGGCCCAGGAGGTATCCCAGGTTCTGAAGCGTCTCGATGACATCTTGGAAGCGCGGCAGCATCTGGAGCAGCAGGGATCGGCCCCGGCGCGTCGGCAGGTACGCGAGGTGCCAGAGGCAAGCGAGGACCATGACGACGGCCGCGCCGCGATGGACCCAGCTTCGGATGGCATGCCCTTTCTCCAAGGCCACGAACCAGGCGAAGAGCCAGGTGTCGGGGAATTTCAGGGCGAACCCGGTGTACACCAGAACGAGGAAGCTGACGGCGAGCATCCCGTGCTGCCAGCGCTCCGTGATGCTCATGCGCAGGACCCACCGCTGCGGGCCGCGCGCCTCGCTATTGAATTCGCCAGCGCTCTGCGTCGCAGCCCCGCCGCCCCGGCGACGATACTCCCTCCGGAGCTTCTTGACGAAATCCAGACCGTTGTGCAGGCCCATCCCGGCGATCGTGACCGCGATCAGGAGGAGATAGAAGTTTCGAACGTAATACAGGAACGGTTCTTCTCCAGCGGTCAGCGCCACGTGCACCTTGCCCTTGGCGAAATTTTCGCCCGCCCCCGGATGGCATTTTCCGCACGTCACCGGGAGATTCTCTTTGGCGATACTCGACTTTGGATCGCTCGAGGGACGGACATCGTGGAACCCGTGGCAGCTGGCGCAGTTCGCAGCGACGGTGGAGCCTCCCCTGACGGCCAGCCCGTGGAAGCTATCAGCGTAGGTCTCTACACGGCCGCCCGGGATGCCGTACTTCTCATTGATCCGCGCCACATCGTGGCAATTAGCGCAGGTCTTGGAGACCCGCGCAACACTGACCGAGGATTCAGGATCGCGCGCGGCGCGGATGAGATGCTCCCCATGGCAGTCGGTGCAGACCGGTGCGTCGGTCGCCCCGTTACGCATCGCGGTACCGTGGATACTGCCCAGGTATTCCTTGCTCTCCCGGGCGTGGCATTTTCCGCAGGTCTGCGGGACGTTCTCCCGGTAGACGGATGACTTCGGATCATTGGCCCGGCGGAGGTCATGGCTTGAGTGGCAGTCGTTGCAGGTGGCTGCCTGCTTCCCCGCCGCTACCGCCCGGCCGTGCACGCTCTTTTGATAGAGTTGATATGCTTGGGGGATTGGAATCTGCCAACGCTCGACCAGAGCGCGGTCGGCATGGCAGCGACCGCAGGTCTCCGCCATGCGGTTCCGGTTGGTGGGAGAATCCGGGTCCGCCTGCGCCCGCATCCGATGAGCCTCGCCGTGGCAGTCGAAGCACAGGGCTGCCTCCTTGACACCGTTGGCGAGGGCGCGGCCGTGGACACTTCCCAGATAGAACTTGACGGTTTGTTGATGGCAGGCTTGACATGGGGCCGTCCCCAGCTTTTTGGCAGGCGTAACCTCGTGGGTCCCGTGACAGCTCTGGCAGTCGATCCCCGATGCACCGTGGATACTCTTGGCGAAGACGCCCGCCTCTTTGGCGTGGCACCTCTGGCACTGGACGGGGGCGAGCTTCTCGGCGTGGGGAATCTCGGCGATGCCGGTGTGGCAGGCCGTACACTGTAGTTTCCCGTGGACGGACGCATTGAGAACGGCCTCGTCTGCAAAGAGCGAAACCGACTTGCCTCCCGCCTCTTTCTTGAGGTCCTTGTCGGCATGGCAGCCGAGGCAATCCTCGTTGCTGGGTCCCTTCGCTTGCTCTGCCGGTGTCTTCTTGGATACGGGGGGAGCCGGCCCGGCCACGCCTAGTGAGGATACGGAAACGGTGAGCACCAATCCAAGCAGGATAAGGACTATCGGTTTTCGGATCATAATGACACCAATCTTGTCAAGAAAAGAAAAACCCGTTGAAAGTTCAGCAACTTATGTGCCGCCATGACTTAATAAGTGAGACTGATTCACTCTGAATAGAATAGTCATCCTAGTGATGAATATCACAACACTTACCTCCCGAGCGTTGAGACCCTTCGGCGCGAGGGTTTCTCTGACCTTCAAGAAGGTCCTGCGGAAATGTGTCATCCCATTTCGGGGCTGTGTCTTTTCCTACTTCTCAAGTCACCGCACCCGAATGAGGCAGAGAGAGCCGCTGTCCAAGAAGCCCGAAGGGAACCGAGGGGATGAGGGCCGTCAGAAAGAGCCAAAGCCCACCCCGCTGTTGGCGGGGTGGGCTCCGGGAGTTGGACGGTTTTGAGATAGAAACAGGGGTCAGCTCTTCCGATGGCACTTGCTGCAGTTGGCCGCATCCTTCACGCTGAACGCCTTGCTGCCATTATGGCACGCCCCACACGCCTGGCCATTGTTCATGTCCGCCATCTTGAAAGCGGACCGTTGTCCCTTCGCCATCTTGAAGATCTTCGTGTGGCAGTCGGTGCACTTCAGATTCTGGGCCATGTGCTTCTCATGGCTGTAGACGACCTTGCCCTGGCTACCGTCCGCGAACTCGAAGTCTGCGGGACCCTTGGCCTGGGCCCAGGCCTTCTGTACCACGATCACGCCGAAGAAGGCGATCAGTCCGACCACAACCGCAAGGGCCAAGGTTGACCTCCACGTCAGCCTCACGCAACTCACCTCCTCTCATTCCTTGAAATTCTCACCCACCGGCCGACCTTCGCATCGGCTCTTTGACGGCCGGCCTTGTCCGCCTATTCACGGCGACGGCCGGAATCCGAACCGCCCCCGTCAAATCTGGCTCCGGCTCCCTACCCCTCCCCTTGTCGCCGGTCGATCTCTTTGATCTTCAGCACCAGGCCCACGATGGTCACCAGGATGATGGCGACGGAGATCCAGAGGCCCCGGTGCCGGAAACGGAGGTCTTCCATGGCCTGGGTGCCCTTGGCAAACATCTTGTTGGCGATCTGGACTCCGTCGTCCGTCAGCTTCTTGACGGCGACAGGGTCAACCAGGTGAACGGCCGCCTGTGCCTTGAGTAAGATATCCATGGCGCCCCGGAGTTCGAACTTGGCCTGGCTCACCTCCATCCCGGCGTTCTCCGCCTGGTCCAGGATCTCCGTGGTGCGCTGCACGTCCCCGCGCAGCTCGTCCAGTGATGCCCGGATCGCCGCCGCCTTCTGGTAGCCCGCCGTGTTCGGGGTATGGCAGTTCAGGCACACCGCACTGTCGGTGGTCCCCACCATGGCATCGCTCGTCTTCATCACGTCGTGATTGCTGTGGCAGGTCACGCACGGGGGCAGGCCCATGGCTGCGAAGGCCTTCTGGTGGGGGCCCTTGCTGAAGAACTCCTCGGGGACGCTGTGACAGGTCCCGCACACATGGGCCACTGAATCCAGGCCCGGTGGCGTGGCTCCATGATTGCCGTGACAGACGTTGCAGGTTGGGGCGGAAAGATCCCCCTTCTTCGTCAGCGCCTCGTAGTGGACGCTCTGCTTGTACTTCTCCACGACATCGGTGGGGATCTTGTAGCCCTGCATATATTTTGGATCGCCGTGACACCGGCCACAGCTGTCCACGACCCTCACCGGGTACGTCCAGGCCTGCTGGTCCTTGATCGCCCGGATGTTGTGGACGCTGTGGCAACTGATGCACGTGGCCACCTTCTGGTCGCCCTCACGAAGCCGCTTCCCGTGAACGCTGGTGTAATACTCTTCCACCTGGTCCACGCGAATGGTCGGGTTGAACCTCTTCATGTAGACGGGGTTGCTGTGGCACTTGCCGCAGAGCTGGGGGATGGCCTGATGCGTTGGCTTGCCGATGAAGCCCTTGGCCCGGCTCATGGCTGCCCCGGCATCGAATTTGGTGGGATCGCCCCCGTGGCAGTCCTGGCAGAGGATCCCCTTGGCCAGGTGGATGTCCCGGGCGAACTCCTCCGCCGGCGGCGTCACCCGGGGATCACCCAGTGCCTGGTGGCACTCGATGCAGGCGTTGCCCTCCGGAAGCTTCTGCGCCGACGCGTCACCCGGCATGAAGAGGGCCCAGGCCGGGATGAGCACGAGGGGCACGAGCCACGCCTGTCGCATCCTATTTTCCCCCCGACGCCGCGTATCCCAGCACGCTCAGCACCACGATGTAGGTCACGACGCCTACACCGATCCAGAAGAACAACGGGCTCTTTTCGCCTCGTGCCGTCTTCTGATCCAGGAAGGGCACCAGGAACAGGAACAGGCCCCCCAGGCCGAAGCCCAAGACGCCGATCATCTCGCCATCGATCGGACCGATCTTGGCGGGAAGGTATTTCAGTGTCTGGAACATGTACATGAAGTACCACTCGGGTCGAATTCCTGCCGGCGCGGGTGCGAAGGGGTCCGCCTTGACCCCCAACTCCCACGGAAAATAGGCGGCCAGCGCTCCCAGAACGGCCAGGGCCGAGAGCCACCCCACCAGGTCCCGAAGGAGGAAGTTGGGCACGAAGGGCATGGTCCTGGGCGGGCGACCGCTGTGCTCGATCTCGGGCGGGACGCTCATTCCCTGTTTCTGCACGAGGAAGAGGTGCAGGCCGAGGATCCCGGTCATGAGGAGCGGCAGGACCGCCACGTGGATCCCGTAGAACCGGGAGAGCGTGGCCCCGGTCACGTCCTCGCCTCCCCGGAGGATTCGCGTGATCAGGTGCCCCACCACCGGGACCTGGCCGGCCACGTCGGTCCCCACCTTGGTGGCGAAGTAGGCCAGCGTGTTCCAGGGGAGCAGGTACCCGCTGAAGCCGAAGGTGAGTGCGATCCCGAAGAGGAACATCCCGCTGATCCAGGTCAGCTCCCGCGGCTTCCGGTAGGCCCGGGTGAAGTACACGCTGAACAGGTGGATCATCAGCGTGGCGATCATCAGGTTGGCCGACCAGCTATGAATCGAGCGGATCAGCCAGCCGAACTGGACCTCGGTCATGATGAACTGGACGCTCTCGAAGGCTCCCTCCGCGCTGGGCCGGTAGTACAAGACCAGCAGGATCCCGGTGCAGACCTGGATGATGAACAGGAACAGCGTCATGCCGCCGAAGTAATACCAGAGGGTGTGGCGGTGGACCGGCACCACCTTGTGGCGGATCAGCTCCCGTGCGCCGCTGAGGTCGATGCGCTCCTCCACCCAGGCGGTCGCATGCCGGTACGCCCTGGTCAGGAAGGCCAGCGCCTGCTCCATGCTCAGGCCCCCTTGCTCACCACGATCTGATCGCCCTTCACGTTGACCTTATAGGGCTCCAGCGGACGCGGCGGCGGCCCGCTCACGTTCTTGCCGTTCAGATCGTAGATGCCGTTATGGCAGGCGCACCAGATGTCCTGCTTCTCTTCGCGGTACTGCACGGTGCAGTTCAGGTGGGTGCAGGTGGCGGTGAAGGCCCGCAGCTCCCCGGCCGGGGTCTTGATCAGGATGCCGGGCTGGCTTCCGAACTTGAAGATTCTGCCCGTGTTCGTCTTGACCTCGGCGGGCTTCCACGGGATCGTGACGCTGGCGATGGTCGGCTCGCCGCTCTTGGGCGGGATCAGATAACGGACGACCGGATAAAGCATCCAGACGGCCATGGCGCCGAACCCGGTCCCCAGCAGGAAGTTGACGAACCCTCGTCGCGAGCTCGCCACCGTCTCCATGCCCCCTCCCTCCCCGGCGCGCGATCCTGCGCCTCAGGCCCCCGCGAGGGCGGCCAGCGCCTCCCGCGCCGCCGCCACCGTGGCGTCCAGGTCCTCGCTGGAGTGTGCCGCGGAGATGAACGCGGCCTCAAATTGGGATGGCGCCAGGCTGACCCCGCGTTCCAGCATCGCGCGGAAAAAAACACCGTAGCGCTTCGTGTCGGCGGTCTTGGCCGTGGCGTCATCCGTGACAGGGATGCCCGTGAAGAAGCTGGTCAGCATGGAGCCCACGCGATTCGTCCGCACGGGGATCCGGGCCGCGGCCGCCGCCTGTGAGAATCCCTCGGCCAGCCGCTGCCCCTTGGCCTCGAGGTCGGCGTAGAATTTCGGCGCCTGGAGGAGGGTCAGCGTCTCGATGCCGGCCGCCATGGCCAGCGGGTTTCCCGACAGGGTCCCCGCCTGGTAAATCCCTCCCAGCGGCGCCACCTGCTCCATGATGTCGGCGCGCCCGCCGTACACGCCGACCGGCAGGCCTCCGCCCACGATCTTTCCCAGACACGTCAGGTCCGGGCGTACGCCGTAGCGCTCCTGCGCGCCGCCCCAGGCGATCCGGAACCCGGTAATGACCTCGTCGAAGATCAGGAGCGCCCCGTGTTGCCGGGTGATCTCACGCAACCCCTCCAGGAATCCGGGCTGCGGCAGGATGACTCCCATGTTGCCCGCCACCGGCTCCACGATGACGGCCGCGATCTCGGTCCCGCGCGCTGCGAAGACCGACCGGACCGACTCGAGGTCGTTGTAGGGCAGGGTCAGGGTGTGGCGGGCCAGGTCCGCGGGCACTCCCAGGCTGTCGGGAACACCGAAGGTGAGGGCCCCGGAACCGGCTTTCACCAGGAGGCTGTCGGCGTGGCCATGGTAGCACCCCTCGAACTTCACGATGGCGTCGCGCCGCGTGAATCCCCGGGCCACCCGCAGGGCGCTCATGCAGGCCTCGGTCCCCGAACTGACGAAGCGCATCCGCTCCAGGCTGGGGAAGGCCGCCTGGACGAGCCGGGCCAGGCGCGTCTCGAGTTCCGTGGGCGCGCCGTAGCTGCTGCCGGACTCGGCCGCCTTCTGGATGGCGGCCACCACCCGCGGGTGCGCGTGGCCCAGGATCGCGAGCCCCCAGGAACCGACGTAGTCGATGTAGCTCCGGCCGTCCACGTCGGTGATCCGGCTGCCGTTGACATGGGACACGAAGAACGGATCGCCCCCCACGGCGCGGAAGGCGCGCACCGGACTGTTCACTCCGCCCGGAAAATAGCGGCAGGCATCCTGGAACAATTGCTTGGAGCGATCGCCCATGCGGGTCTCCCCTCCCGGAGACTCAGGCGGGCCGGCGGTGAGCGCGGTTATTTAACGCGAGACCCCCGAGCCTGTCAAGACCGGGGACACAATGTGTCAGAGACCGAACAAAACGGAAGGCGCATCCCACGCCCGGCTCAACAGGGCGCCGGCAACGGGGGCGGCCAGGGATGAGGCCTGCACGGTGCGGAACCGGACCGGGACGGCGAGGGCTCTGGCATCACCGATCCTGCTGCCGGAGGAGCCGGGCTGCATCGCGAGCGAAGTACGTGAGGATCAGGTCCGCGCCGGCTCGCTTGATCGCCGTCAGCATCTCCAGCATGACCTGCTCTTCGTCCAGCCAGCCCCGCTGCGCCGCCGCCTTGATCATGGCGAATTCGCCGCTCACGTTGTAGGCGGCGACGGGCACGCCGAACTCCGCCTTCACGCGCCAGAGGACATCCAGGTAGGGAAGGGCCGGCTTGATCATGATCATGTCCGCCCCCTCCTCCAGGTCCAGGCCGACCTCACGCAGGGCCTCGTCGGCGTTCGCGGGGTCCATCTGGTAGGCGCGGCGGTCGCCGAACTGGGGGGTCGAGTCCGCCGCCTCGCGGAAGGGGCCGTAAAAGCCGCTGGCGTACTTGGCGGAGTAGGCCAGGATCGGCGTCTCCTCGTAGCCGGCGTCGTCCAGCGCCTCGCGGATGGCCCCCACCCGCCCGTCCATCATGTCGGAGGGCGCGACCATGTCCGCGCCCGCCTCGGCGTGCGAGAGGGCTGTCTTCGCCAGCAGCTCCAGCGTCGGATCGTTCTTGACGCGGCCCCGCTCCACCACGCCGCAATGGCCGTGGCTCGTGTACTCGCAGAGGCACACGTCGGTGATGACCACCAGATCGGACACCGAATCCTTGATGGCACGGATGGCTTGCTGGACGATGCCGTCTCTGGCGTAGGCCTCGGAGCCCGCGGCGTCCTTGCTGGCGGGCAGCCCGAACAGGATGATCCCGGGGATGCCCAGCGCCGCTGTCTCCTTGACCTCTTTCACCAGCTCGTCCACCGAGAGCTGGAAGTTGCCCGGCATGGAGCCGATCTCGCGGCGAACCCCTCGCCCGTGAGTCGCAAAGAAGGGCATGATCAAGTCGTCCACCGCGAGGCGCGTCTCGCGCACCATCCGTCGAAGCGTCTCCGTCTCCCGCAGTCGCCGCGGGCGGAAAACCGGGTAATACATGGTCCACTCCCCTGCAATGAGAAATCGAGGTCCAACCACCGACAACCGGGAACCGGCAGAAGGGATCGGTTGTCAGAACGCCGGCGGGATGAGACCCGGGTGAGGCGCCGCCTCCTCCCGGCTTTCGTGGGGCGCCACCTGGGCGAGCAGCTCTTCCACGTTCGCCAGTTCCCGTGCCATCCGGGGATTGGGCTGGTACGTGCAGAAGGGCTCCTCCTCCAGGTAGTTCCCCGTGGCGCCCAGCGCCCGAGCCCGGCAGCCCCCGCACAGGACGCGGTACTCGCAGGTCCCGCACCGCCCCTGGAGCAGGCTTACGTCCCGGATGCTCTTGAACAGGGGCGACTCGCGGTACACCTCCACCAGCGAAGCCTGCCGGACGCTCCCGGCCAGCAAGGGCAGGTAGCCGCAGCCGCCCACTTCCCCGATGTGAGAGACGAAGCAGAAACCGAATCCCGCCATGCACCCCCGGCTGAACCCATGGGCCGGATGCGCCCGCGGCGCTACGCCAGGCCCGGGTCCGGCGCCCGCAGAGCGGCCCCGCCTCCGCTCCTGGACCTGGACGCGCTTGTAGTGGGGAGCGCACGTCATCTTCACCTGGATGGGCGCCGTCTGGGAGACCTCGTACACGAAGTGCAGGGTCTCCTCGTACTCCTCCGGCGTGATCTCCATCTGGACCTTGCCCCGGCCGGTCGGCACCAGCATGAAGACGTCCCAGGTCACCGCGTGGAGATCCACCGCCAGCCGCAGCATGCTGGCTAGGTCGTGGCGATTGTGCCGGGTGACCGTGGTGTTGATCTGGAACGGCAGTCCGCCTTCGCGGGCATAGGCCAGGGACTGCGTCGCTTCGGCGAAGGCCCCCGGCACCTGCCGGAAAGAGTCGTGGAGTTCTGCGGCGCTCCCGTCGAGGCTCACCGAGATGCGCTGGACCCCCGCCTCCTTCAATCGCCTGACGGTGGCCGGGGTGACCTGCGTCCCGCTGGGCGACATCACCACGCGCAGGCCGGCCCGCGTCGCCCGGGCCGCCACATCGAAGATGTCCTCCCGCCTCAACGGGTCCCCACCCGTGAGGATCAGAACCACTGGCTCCTGAAAGGCGGCGACGTCATCCACCAGGCGAAACGCCTCTTCGGTGGATAGCTGCCGGGGGTCGGGGTGCGGCTGCGCCACGGCGCGGCAGTGGACGCAGGCGAGGTCGCAGGCTCGGGTGGTCTCCCACGCAACCAGGCGCGGCGCCTGGGCCGGATCGGATCGCATCAACCGATTCCTTTCAAACGAGGAAATCGGGCAATTCTTAACAGGGTTGGGTCGGTCGGTCAACTCCTATCTGTTTTCGATGATCTGCCCCATTCGTGGACCCGGATTCACGCGGGAGGGCCGAGCGCTCGCGATCGCCCACATCAGTCGCGATCGCCATTCGTGCGAGCACGGGATGCCGCGACGCCGGGGAGTCAGAAAACGCTTGCGGGTTTCCCTAGCGCCCTCCGGGCATCGTGTCTCCGCCGAGGTTCCAGCCCGCCGCCCTCCCCGGCGTCGGCGCGCCGATCCTGAGGTCGAAGCTCACGTGGACACTGTCCTCCGTCCTCTGGTTCGGTCCCCGGCTCCGGTGGGTATACCTGATGCCAACCTCCCAGCAACAACTGCTGTAGCGGAGACCCACGCCGTTCTCCAGGAAGCTCGAAGAGTGCACGTCATATCTGGTCAGGAAATCCAGCAGGATCGTCTTGGTCGCGTGCAACTCGATTCGGCCCACCACCCCGTTCGCTTGCTGGTCGCGGGCATAGGTGGACCCGATCTCCAGCGTCATAAGATCCGGCCGTCGCAGCTCGATCCCGGCATTGATGGCGTCGGTCCGCCGATCCTCGGTGTTGAAGGCCAACGTCCCTCGCACGGCCGCGCCGGGAATCGGGCTCAGGCTGGCGTTGAAGACGAGATCGGACAGATCCCGCTCGCGTGCCTGGGAGAATCCATTGCCCAGGGACCGAACGACAGTGACCGCCTGGTCCACCCGCTCGGGCGTGAGCCCCGCCAGATAGACGTCCGAGAATTCCCGCGTCCGCGGCGCCAGATTCCAGCTCTGCAGGATGTCCAGCGTCGCCACCTCGTGGCTCCGGACCTCCCCGCTTGCCTCGCGCCAGCGCGCGACCAGCCGATTGGTGAGTTGATAGACCACCCGGTTCTGGGCACTGATGAAGTCGGTCGGATCGAACTGCGGCAGCGACTGCTGGTTCGTCCAGGGGATGTACTGATAGGCCAGGCTCGGCTCCACGATGTGGGTCAGCCGGAGGAGACCCAGGCCCGGCTCATCGAAATGCCGGCCGAACCGCGAGGTCAGTCGCTCACCCAGCTCCACCAGGATCCGGTTACTTCCGCCACCGGACCGCTCGCTCCCCGTGTAGGCTGTTTCGCGCGCGGCCGCCAGGCTGGTCGCGGTCAGCCAGGGACCCAGCGCCACCGGCAGGCGCAGCCCGGGATGAAGGTCGAAGCGTCCCGCATCCTCGCCCTGGCTTCGCGTGAGGTACACCGCGGAACTCTCCCATTCCGCAAGCAGTGGTGTCCCCAGCACTTGGCCGGGCAACCATTGGAAGCGCACATCCGGTAACCGGCCGGTTCGGGTCTCCGTGACATCGGAGACATCCCGGGTGTAGTTGAGCAGGCCCAGGAGCATGTACTGCGGGGTCGTCTGGGTCACGAACATGTTGGAGGGCAGCGTCCGCTGGGTGCGGTCCAGCACCGTGGAATCTACGAAATCCCGGGCCAGGGTCCGATCGCTCTGGATCCGGACGTCCGCCTTGCCGTTCCAGGTGGGCGCCAGAACCTGGTCGTGCTGCCATTTGAACTCCGCCCGGTTTCTCTGGGGTGCCCCGGGCGTGATGTCGTAGAGGTACCGGGCATTCATTTGCCCGCCGGAGCCCTCTGGCAGCAGGTACCGGTATTCCGCCAGGGAATCGAATCCCCGCTTGACGCGATAGATAGGGGTGAAGGTGGCATCCTGGGAGGGGGAGATCGCCCAGAAAAAGGGCTGCTTCACCACGAACCCATCTGTGTTGCCGTAGCCGAATCGCGGGATGAGGAAGCCAGTCCGCCGCGGGCCGACGGGAAGGGCCAGAATTGGAGAATACAGCGCCGGGATCCCCCGAATCCAGAAAGACGTGTTGCGGGAGACGACCCATTCGTCCTGGTAGACGGTGGCCGCTTGGGCCCGCATTTCCCAGTCGACGGTCTGGCCCTCGGGTTGGCACGCGCGACACGTGGTGAACCGGCCGTCCCTGAGGCGGTACGTCCGCTCCCCCTCGCGCCGGATCTCCATCCCGCTGAAACTCACCCCGGGCGAGAGGAGCGCTTGCCCGTTGGTGACCACCCCCAGGTTGGTGCGGTAGTTGTACTCGATCCGGTCCCCCTCCAGCCGGTTCAACCCCTCCATGAGGATCACGTGACCCGTGGCGACCAGCGTCTGGTCATCCAGGTCCACGGAGACCTCGTCGGCAAACAGCGAGCGACCCTCCAGCACGATGTGGACGTTTCCCTTAGCCGCCACCTTCCGCTCGGCCTCGGAGTATTCGACGCTGTCGGCATCCACCTCCACGGCGTCCCGCAGTCGCTGCAGCCGGTCCAGGTCCTGCCGAAGGTCGTCGGCGGCGTGGCCTAAAGGTGTCAGGAGGAGGCAGCAGAGGAAGGTGGCTGTGGCAGCGAGACGTAGTCGCATGCGGGCTCCGCGCGAGGAATGGCAACGAGGCCTTATATCAAACGCCGAGGCGGGAGGCAAGGGCGAACTCGCCCGCTGCGGCGGGCGGGAACTGCCCCGGAGAGCGCGGAGGCGACGGCGGCAATGGTGTCCCGGGTCCGCGCCGCACGGTCGGCCGAGGGGGGCGGGCCATCCCGTCGCCGGGGTTCGAAACAAGGTGAATAAAGTTGCAACGTCCCGTATCACACGATTCGGCTAGATGAGGGCGGATTCGAGGACGATGCCCCGGTCCAGCATCCGCACCGCCTGGACGAGCGAGGCGTGCAGGGCGGCGGGAAGCTCCGGACTGTCGATCAACTGGCGGCACAGGTCGATCAGTCGGCGGAACGCCCGGATGAGGTCCCCCTCGTGTCCGCCGAAGCAATTGCGGATGAGCCGGAGCCAGTCCTCCTCGCCGGTCGTCCACTCGTAGGTCGCCGCCAGGTAGGTCGTGTGCGTCGAGATCGGCAGGTTGACCCGCCGGCCCTGCTGCACCCGCTCGACCTCCCCGGCCAGCGACTCCAGGGCCTGCACGCGACGCCGGAGATGGGGCAGCCGCCTCAGCAGGTCCCGGGCATAGAGGGTCTCGATCTCGCGCGGCTCTTCCACCAGGCAGGACAGCAGCGCCGCCGCCTCGGCCGGCGTCAGCCCCTCCAGCAGGCCCGAGAAGGCCATCCGGGCCACCAGCAGCTCGTTGTCGTGGCGCAGCGAGGCGATCAGGCGGCCTTCGGGGGAGAGCGTTGTGTCGGTGAGATATTCGAAGTGCTGCAGCACCTCCACGACCCGCAAGAACTGCTCCCAGTAGGATTGCTCCAGGTCCCGCAGGTTCCGTCCGCGACCCTCCAGGGCCTGCCGGATCCGGTCGGATCGCTTGAGCACCCGTTCGTGATTCCCCCGGTGCGGGCAGCGGTGGCACGGTATCTGCGAAAGCAGGAGCCCCATGGCCTCGAGACGCTGCCGCGCCTCGTGCAGGCTCTCCGACCACCCCGCCATGGCGCGGCCGCCGCGAGCGCGGCGGCCCCCTCCCCGTTTCCCGCCAATGCCCAGGCGCCGGACCCGCTCCCGTTCCGCCTCCAGCGCCGCCCGCTTCTCCCGGTACGCCAGAAGGTCCGTGATGGGACAGCAGGGCGAGCTGATCCCCTCTGCACTGGCCAGCCGCGTGAGGAGCTCCGCCCGTTCCTTTTCCAGGACCTGGATCCGCTGACGATTCTGGTACTGGCCGAAGCTGGACTCGATGACCCGGCGGATCGCCGCCGGGTCACGATACAGGTCCACCAAGAGCGCGGCCGAGCTGTAGCCCACCCGGAAGCGGCTCTGGATCGGCTCCGGCGCGCCCGCCAGCAGTTGCCGCACCTCGTCCTCGGCCTCCGGCGCGTCCAGGCCGATGAGGCACTTGCCCTCAGGGTCGATCCCCCGCCGGCCGGCCCGGCCCGCCATCTGGGTCAGCTCATTCTGCGTGAGCTGGCGGAAGCCGATGTCGGTCCGCTTCCGGATGCCCTGGATCACCACGCTCTTGGCCGGCATGTGAATGCCCAGGCTCATGGTCTCGGTGGCGAAGACCACCTTGACCAGGCCCCGCTCGAACAGGACCTCGGTCAATCGTTTGAGGGCCGGCAGGACGCCGGCATGGTGCAGGCCCGCGCCCCGCCGCAGCCCATCGAGCAGGAGGCCGTTCACCTCGGTCTCGGGCATGATGCTGGGATAGTCGCGCAGCGTGTTCGCGATGGCCTCTTCCACTTCGGCGCGGCGATCGGGTTCCAGCAGGGAGCCGCCGTCCTCCAGGAACCGGCGCAGCGCCCGCTCGCACCCCGACCGGCTGAAGATGAAGTAGATCGCCGGCAGCCAGCGCCGCTCCTGCAGCTGGGGGATCACCCGGCCCGGGCTGGCGGGACGCCGGCGCCCGTGCGCGTGCATGGCGGCCCTGCGCTCCCACTGCCGCTCGCCCCGGACGCGGACCTCGGGCGTGGACGCGCGGGCGCGCCGGGGTCCTTCCAGCGGGACGACCTCGCCGTCCTGGTGGCAGAGCAAGTACTGGAGCGGGACAGGTCGCACCGGGTGATAGATGGCGTGGATGGGCCCGTGCACATCGCTGATCCACGCCGCGATGTCCTGGATGTTGCTGACCGTCGCCGACAGCGCCACGAGCTGGATCGTGGCCGGACAGTTGATAACAATCTCCTCCCAGACCGTGCCGCGGCCCTCGTCGCCCAGGTAGTGGCACTCGTCCAGGACGGCCGAGGCGATATCCTCCGGCTTCTCGGTGAAGAGCAGGTTCCGCAGGATCTCGGTGGTCATGACCAGGATGGGGGCCCGGGGATTCACCTTGACGTCGCCGGTCAGGATGCCGACTAGCTCGCTGCCGTACTGGCGGGAGAAGTCCGTGAACTTCTGGTTGCTCAGCGCCTTCAGCGGGGTGGTGTAGATCGCCCGCCGCTGGGCCGCCAGGGCGCGGTAGATCGCGAACTCCGCGATGAGGGTCTTGCCGGCGCCCGTGGGGGCCGAGACGATCACCGACTCCCCGCGGAGGACGTGGCGGATGGCCTGCTCTTGGAACGGGTCCAGGGGGAAGGGATAGCGCTCTCGGAAGGCCTCGAGAAAGCGCTGGTCCCCCTCGCTGAGCCGCGCGAGCGTTGCCGCGTCGGGGGTCGGTCGAGTCACCGTCGTGATGTTCCTGTGCCGGCAGGCATCATGTCATCCTGTGGAGGCGCATCCCCGTCCACGGTCCACGAGCGGCGGGGAGGTCACTGCGATCGCGGGCAGCCCGAGAGTCGGATCGGAGACGGGAGTGCGGGACAAGGGGGCGTTCACTCGGCCGGCAAGCGGTGGCGTTTCCGGAACTCCCACGGGGGCTCCGGATTGGGCAGGGCCCACAGTCCGTACTTGCCCACCTGCGCCTGTCGTTCCGCCACCTCGAGCGCCACTCGGACCTTCGTGACGGGGACGTTGGGGCTCACCCAGGCAAGTCCCTCTTTCACCAGGATGAGATTCACGCTGAGGTCTCCCAGCCATACCACCGCCAGAGTGCGCCCTAAGTGGTCCTTGCCATACGTGTCGAGTTGCACCTGCTTGTCCACCACGAGGTCGCGGAGGTACGTGGCAGCCTCCGGGCCGAAGGGTTGCCCCTCGGTCGGCTGCACCCCAGATCGCCCCGGACGGGGAGGCTCGGGCGGTTCGACGCCCAGGAGTCGCACGTCGTAGCGCGCGAGTTCCGGCGTGACCACCACCAGGCTGGTTGCATCGCGCACGGTGCGCACCGTGCCCCAGAGGTGCGCCTCCGCAGATTCACTCGGGGCGGGCGGGCGGCCGGCCTCACGAGATGCGGGCGGGGCTGGGGACGCAGGCTTGGTCCCCGCCTGGGCCCACGCCGCCGCCAGGAGCAGACAGAGCGTCGGAACGACCCAACCGGCGCTCAAGGTTCTCCGGATCTGCCCGGGGGAACGTGGACGAGAAGGAATCAGGAGGACGCGATTCATGGTGAACGGTGTCCCGATGGAAAACGCTGAGACGACCAAAGTGAATCAGGGGCCCGCCGACCCTCTCGGCTCACCTGAAGACACGGCTATGCTCTCACTGCCGGCGAACCGTCGGGCAAGCGCGTCCGCGTGAGATGCCTCACCGTCCCCGGATCCGTCCGCGAGGGCGGGGATTACTCCTCGAGGACCGGCTGCGGTCGGATCGCTATGACCTGTTCGGTGTTGACGGCCAGAAAGGCCCGGCGGGTGCCCGACGGCTCCACCGCGTGGGTCAGCGCGATCATCGGAGGCTTGGTATTCAGAAAGTCGAGCAGCCGGCCGCCGACCGGCAGGGTGATGTAGCCGCGATACCACCCCCGCGGTGTGAGCAGCTCCACCCCCATCTCCTCCCGTTGCGCCATTGCTCTGCCCTCTCTTCTTCCTCGAGAATCGTGTGGGGATCATCCGATCGCATGTCGCCCATGCGTCAGGCGGTCTAAACGACCTGAAGGCTATCCAATGCCACACCCCGTGTCAACGAAGAACGCGAACCCCCCCGGGCGCCCCCGCGGCGAGGTCCCGCGCGACCGGCTGGGTGCAGGCCGAAATGAGCAGCGCCCTCGGACGTCTGCAGACGGGCCATATCATCTTCCCTGTACAGGCCCCGCAGTCCACCACCCCAAGCTGAGCCCCTCCAGTTCCTGGGCATGCGCTCATGCGCCTTCGAGGGCGGAATGCACCAGCAGTCGGTAGGCTCCCCCCGCACGTTCCAAGCTGCTCAGCCGACCGATCCAACCGTGGCCTGCTCGATCACATGCTGGAGGGCGTCGTGGAGGCTTCAAGGTGTGCGTGGCGGGGAAACCGCAAAGGGGAGCGTAACTATCGAGTCGAGCTGGGAGCGATAGCGAATCGGCTGCAGAGGCTTGTCAGGCGCCTTCAGTTCCATGCGGCTCTTGTGGAAGTTGGGCTCCGTGCCAGACAGCCACAATCCACACAGTCTTATCCTTCACCCGGTAGAAGAAACGATAGGAGGCAACGATGACCTCCCGGAACGGGAGGTCGGGGAACTCTGGCAGCACCCTGCCGGAGCGAGGGAATTTGCGGAGCCGGGATAGAGTCTTCTCTGCCTTATCTCGAAACGCAAACGCCGCGGTTGGGTTCTCGCGGCAGATGTAAGCAATGGCGGCCAGGAACTGCGAACGCCCAGATGGCGTGAAACGAACCTTCAAGACCGCATCCCTTTCAACAGGGAGTCAGCCTCGGCAAGAACGGCATCCAGATCATAGCCTTTGCCCGCCTCAATTTCTTGCTCGCCACGAGCGAGCAACCGCAGCATCTCAAGCTCATGCTGGGTGTGTTCATAGGCTTCCATGCTTACCATGACTGCAGTCGCCCTACCCCGTTGGGTTATGAACACCGGCTCGCGCGAGGTTGCTGTGCGCTTGACGATGGCGGTCGCGTCCTGGCGAAGGTCGGTAATGGGAACGATACGCGGTATCTTTAGCATTGGCAATACCTCCTATACTAATGTTCAAGATACTACCAACCGTAGTGAAAGGCAATGGGTTTTCTTTGCCCCGAACGGGGCGGTCGATCAGCCGCTCGCGGGACGGCGAGCGGTCTCGCCGGGCCGAGCGGCGGCTGCAGCCGCGTGATGGGCCGCACCGCCGTCACCCTCGCCCGGTCAACAAGTCAACTTCGCCAATGACGTCCCTCATTACTGTGAGTCCGGCAGGGCCAAGGTTAGGCGCTTCGCTTGGTGATCCAGCCCAAACCGAAAATGTTTGAGGAAATCTCCGCCGAGTAGACCTGCAATCTCCGGCGCTTCGGGGAACACGTCAAAGATTCCAACGTCCATGCCTTTGACTTCGAAATCCCCCACCTTCACTGACTGCACCTGGACGACCGGAACAGAGGCGGTCTTCCCGCCTACCACCGTCACCTCGACTTTCGGCGGGTTGGGTGGCACTGTGATGCGCAACGCCCGAGCGAAGATGGGCGTAACGATGGTAAGGGAGGCACCGGTATCGAGGAGGAAGGCCGCTGGTCTGACGTTGTTGATGGTGACCCCGACCACGGTGATGTTATGGACGATCTCCACGGGGATCGAAATCTCCCGGGAGATACCCGGCGAGACCGACACCTGACCGGAGCTAACAATTCGATCCGATCCTGGAACCGAAGGGGAGCTTGTCTGCGTAGACGCGGGTGCCCCGGGGGACCGTGCTCCGCCTGGAGCTTTGTATTGAAAAGCGACCCTGTAGGACAAACGACCCATCGGGAGTGGCCGGGAGACGGTGCAATCGATTGGTCTTGCTGGGGCAAGGCCGCCATACACCATCCCGCTGTTGTATCGCCATTCTTCCTTCCCATCGACCTGTACCGAAACAAACCAGTAATATTCCTGGACGAGAACCTTAGGGGCTAGACACAGATGAACTCGGCGCCCTCCCTCCTGTATCTCCCTCGCCCATAACTCATAATTTGGGCCCTCCGCCTCGACAACACTTTGAAACCCCTGGATCTGAAGCACACGAACATCCTGTATGCTGGCACATCCCGCGAGGAATAGAAGCAAGAAGGCGACCGATTTCATCTTTCCTTCCTCTCCGCTGGAATGCTCGGCCCTGCCCGACACTATTCAACAAAGACCACCGGAGGTGGCCAGATCATGCAGCATCAGCCTGGATTGCGTGAATCGCGAGATATTCACGAGGAACAGCCTCAGACGTCCGACCTCAGTGCCAGTACCGATAGAAGAACCGCCAGGTTAACATCCCCTCGGGCAATGGAGAAGATGATGCGCAGTCCACTCCCGTTCGAAGTCCAGCCCTCCCCGGTATGCCGTAAGCGGCATCATGGCTCCATACCTCTCTATCGTCGACATAGACTTTGATTGCCCACTGGTAACCAGCATTGCCGATTCGCGGAACGACACAATAATCCACAACACGGTTGGCCTCATGAGATTCCTTGACCCACAGCTCGAAGTTGCTATCCTCACGGCTTTCGCCGCTCGTCGTGGTATAGGACAGCCTGCTCTGCTTATAACCTTGGGCCTTTAGATCATCCGCACTTCTAATCGCCCCAGCACAGCCAGCCAAAGAACTCGCGAAGAACGAGAGCGCAAGGAAGACAGCAGGCCGCCGCATCTCTCTCCTCCTCTGTAGGGCGCGGGAAGTCAGACACTGACCACGCCCAACAAGAACGCGGAAAATGCGCGCATCTATCCTGGCCTAGCCCAACTTAGCCGATTCGATACTGTGCGCGGCGGTAAGTAGTTGATGTTGCTCAGTCGTGGTCCCAAAGGTCTGCACTACATCGGGCTATCCGGCGAGAGCGGTCTGCGCGTACAGTCGGG
>Ga0315279_10004221_pt1 | contig 19410 bp, 16 predicted proteins | sample YL17G06_20_MG_FD_203694 | JGI IMG/M metagenome (GOLD analysis project Ga0315279, IMG submission 203694) | Sediment microbial communities from Yellowstone Lake, YNP, Wyoming, USA - YL17G06_20 | ecosystem: Environmental > Aquatic > Freshwater > Lake > Sediment | place: USA: Wyoming | collected... | reverse complement strand
GCTGCAGGCGTTCGGCGGCTATGATACCAGCCAAACCGGCGCCGTGCGCGCCGCGTGAACCGATGCAAGAGGGGAAGATCATCCACAGATTACGCAGATTGCGCAGATGAGAGAAAACATGGCCCCAGGCTGACTTGAGACCTGGAATCCCGGATTCCGAGAATCTGTGTCATCTGCGAAATCTGCGGATAGCTCCCCTCCTGGAGGGTGACGACCATGCTCATGGGTTTGCCGTGGTGGCAGATACTGGCGCTGGTGGTGCTGGGCGCGGTGGCGGGGGCGTCGAGCGGCCTGCTCGGCATCGGCGGGGGCGTGATAATGGTGCCGGCGCTGGTGCTGCTGTTCGCCTTCGGTCAACGCATCGCGCAGGGCACCGCCCTGGCGGTGATGATCCCGACGGCCCTGATCGGCGCCTACACCTACGCCAGCGGCCACAAGGTAAGCTGGCCGGCCGCCGCCGTGATGGTAGTGGGTTCCATCGCTGGCGCGCGCTACGGCGCGACGCTGGCGCTGGTGCTGCCGCAGGAGGTGCTGCGCACCCTGTTTGCCCTGCTGATGGTCATCGCCGCGGTGCGCATGATGCCCAGCGGCAGCGCTCGCGACATGGGGATGCTCGCGGGGGTGCTCCTTATCGCCGTGGCGCTGCGGCTGTTCGCGCTGCGCTAGAACGAGTGCAGTGACCTCGCAAGCCACGGCCGAGGGCGGCTGCGCCCATGGGCGCGCGGTGTCCCTGCTTCGCAGGGCGAAGTAGCCCGACCGCGCGATGAGCCAAATCCGCGTTCATCTGCGGCGAGAACGTCTCCTACTCCCGCGCGGCGGCCGCCAGGATCTCCTCGTCATTGCCGCGCACCACCGTCTGGCCGGGCTGCACCACCAGGAAGTCCTGCTCGTCCCACTCCCCGTCCACCAGCTTGCGCACCAGGCGCAGATCCCCGGGCAGATCCTGGAAATCCCACGACCGCTCCCGCGCGATGCGCATCGCCTCCGCCCGCAGCGTTTCCTGGGGGCCGAGACCGAGGCCGATGAACGCCGCCCGCCGGTAGTTCTTAATCCACGCCTGCTGCACCTCCAGCAGGTAGGCCGCGTTGTCCTCGCCGTACTTCTCGACCATCTCCTGGTAGGACATCTGCAGCCCTTCGCCCTCCTCGCGCGTCCGCGGCACGCCGTGTCCCGCGCGCTCGATCCACCCCGAGGTGTAGTAGTACGTCCCCGGCTGGTCGCTGAAGTGGCGGTAATAGATGTCCTTGGAGCCCAGGAAAAACGTGATGCAGTCGTGGGCGCGCGGGATGACCAGGGGCGCGTCGCGCGCCTGCAGCCCGAGGGTGCCGTTGCTGCACAGGCCGTAGCCCAGCGCGATGGCATCATACTTCACATGTGGCACAATGTCATCCTGAGCGCAAGCGAAGGATCTTGATGCGTCTCCAAGATTCTTCGGTCGCTTCGCTCCCTCAGAATGACATTGAACCACATCTATCGCCCGCTGCAGTTCTGCGCGCAGCGTCTCGGGGTTATCGTGCAGGCCGCGCGGCGGAAACTCGATGTCTATGATGTGCGGCGACCGCGCCGCGCACAGGCAGACCTCGCGGAACAGCACTTCACAAGCAATGACTCTTATTCGCATGCCAAACCCAGACTACCTGATCGAACCACAGAGCACACGGAGAACACAGAGAGGTCGTAGGGGACGATCTCCTGATCGTCCCGTGGACGGGCCGGGGCGGAGCCCGGCCCCTACGTGCCGCTTTGCGTCGCCTTCGTTTCCACTTCGGTCGTCAGTCGTTTGATGAATTCATCGAGGCTCTGCGCGCCCAGGTCGCCCGCGCTGCGGCTGCGCACCGCCACCTGCCCCGACTCCTGCTCGCGGTCGCCGAGAACCAGCATATAGGGCACCTTCTGGGTCTGCGCCTCCCGGATCTTATAGCGCATGCTCTCGTTGCGGTCGTCGAGGTGTGAGCGGAAGCCCGCCGCAACCAGCGCCTCGTGCACCTTGCGCCCGTAGTCCTGATGCCGCTCGGCGATGGGCAGCACCGCCACCTGCACCGGCGCCAGCCATGCCGGGAACGCGCCTCCGGTGTGCTCGACCAGCCCACCAACGAAGCGCTCGATCGAACCCAGCAGCGCGCGGTGCACCATGAGCGGGGTGTGCGCGTGCCCGTCGGCGCCGATGTACTCCATGTTGAAGCGGCTGGTGAGGTTGAAGTCGAACTGGATGGTCGGCCCCTGCCACAGGCGACCCATCGAATCCCTCAGCTTGATGTCTATCTTCGGCCCGTAGAACACCGCCTCGCCCGGCGCGCGCTTGTAGCCGACGCCGTGGCTGTCGAGCGCATCGGCCAGCGACCGCTCGGCGATCCCCCACTCCTCGTCCGAGCCCATGTATTTGGCATGGTCGGCCTCCCCGCGCACGCTCAGGTCCACCTCGAAGTCCTGGTAGCCGAACGAGTGCATCATGAACAGCGTCAGGTCGAGCACGCTTTTCACTTCGTCGCCGATCTGCTCGGGGGTGCAGATGATGTGCGCGTCATCCTGGGTGAAGCCGCGCACCCGCAGCAGCCCGTGCAGCACGCCCGAGCGCTCGTACCGATAGACGGTGCCGAGTTCGGCATAGCGGATCGGCAGGTCGCGATAGCTGCGAAGCTGGCTCTTGTAGATGAGCAAGTGGAACGGGCAGTTCATGGGCTTGAGGCGGTACTCTTGCTCCTCAATCATCAGGGGGCCATACATGCCCTCCTTGTAGAAGCTGAGGTGCCCGCTGGTCTCCCACAGATGCGCGCGCGCGATGTGCGGGGTGAAAACCAACTGGTAGCCGCGCTTCATGTGCTCCCGGCGCCAGAACTCCTCGATCAGATAGCGCACCAGCGCGCCCTTGGGGTGCCACAGCACGAGGCCGCCGCCCAGCTCCTCGGGCACGGAGAACAGGTCCAGCTCGCGCCCCAACCGGCGGTGGTCGCGCAGCGCCGCCTGCTCGCGCATGTGCAGGTACTCGTGGAGCTTCTCCTGGGTGGGGAAGCTGACGCCGTAGATGCGCTGCAGCATGGGCCGGCGCTCATCGCCGCGCCAGTAGGCCCCAGCGATGCTCAGCAGCTTGACGGCGCCCACGCGCCCGGTGCTCGGCAGGTGCGGCCCGCGGCACAGGTCCGCGAAATCGCCGTCGCGGTAGAGGCTGAGGCGGTCGTCGGGGATCTCTTGCAGCAGCTCGACCTTGTAGTCCTCGCCGCGCTGCTTGAAGAAGCCAACCGCCGCCTCGCGCTCGATTTCCTCGCGCTCGAAGGGCAGGTCCTGGGCGATGACGCGCCGCATCTCGTCCTCGATGCGATGCAGGTCCTCCGGCACGAACTTATGCTCGGAGTCGAAGTCGTAGTAGAAGCCCTCGGCGATGGCCGGGCCGATGGCGAGCCGCGTGCCCGGGAGAAGCTTCTGCACCGCTTGGGCCATGATGTGGCTGGTCGAATGGTGGTAGACCTCGCGCCCCCCCTCGTCCTCGAAGGTCAGGATCTCGACACGATCCGTTTGCGGCAGCGTGGCGGTGAGGTCGAGCAGGCCGTCGGCTGTCTTAGCGGCGACCGCCTGCTTGGCCAGCCCTTCGTCGCGAGCGCGCAGCCACTCGGCGATGGTCTGCTTGCCCGCGTCGGCGCGATCCACTTCGATAATGACGCTCATGAGATGACCTCCCCGCGGCAACTAAAACGCCCCCCGTGGTCGGGAGGCGAATTCGCGCAGCGCTGTCCGGCCTGAGGCGACGCGCTACGCGTAGGTCGTAGTAGCGGTAGCGAAGAAACGCATCAGCTTTGCGTACTTTCGGGGGCGAGGCGCGCAGCCCCGTCTCACGCTGCCCAGCCATCCGCTCGTGAGGGTGGAAAGGAGAAAGGTGACCGCAGGCTGCCGAGATGATTCTTCGTGTCGCCTTTCACCTTTCACCTATCGCCTGCTCCACCTCGGATCAGGAATGATCCGAGCTTATGGTGGGCGGTGTAGGAATCGCACCTACGACCTTCTGCGTGTCAAGCAGATGTTCTCCTACTGAACTAACCGCCCCCGATACGCCGTAGATTATATCCGGCCGGGCCGCCCTTGTAAAGGCCGGTCCCGCTTGTAGCGCGCCGCTGCCGATCCGCGTCGAGTCCATGGAGGCGACGCCGGCTCACGCTCGCCGTGGGCCTGTCTCGGCGGGCGGTGGCACGCCCGCCCTACAACCGCCGGCCATTCCAAAGCTTTATGCTCACATCCGGGCGCGGGGAAGCGCGCCGAACCGTTCACCGCCGGTGACCGGTGGCATCCATGAACGTCTCGAAAACGGCCACTGCGTTTTCGGTCGGCGTCTCCGGCTGAAGCGCCTTGGCGGGGGCCAGGATGTAGCCGCCCCCGCGGCCCATCTCGCGGCAGAGATGCTCCACCTCCTCGCGGATGCTGTGGGGCGTGCCGAAGGGGATGGTGCTTTGCGACCCCAGGCCTCCCCAGAAGGTGATCTTGTCGCCCCACCTGCGCTTCAGCTCATAAGGATTCATCGCCTCCGGCTGCACGCTCTCCAGAACGTCCAGGCCGATGTCGATGATATCGGGCATGATATCCGCCACGTTGCCGCAGCAGTGGCTGAGCGCCAACTTGCCCGCCTCGTGCGCCGCCCGGTAGAGCTGGGCCAGCCGCGGCTTGAGGAACTTGCGCCACCTGTGCGGCCCGATGATGACGCCGGTCTGCATGCCCCAGTCGTCGGAGAACATGATGCCATCCACCGGCAGCCGGACGCTCGCGGCCAGAAAAGCGAGGTGCAGCTCGGTGATGCGGTCCACCAGCGCCTCGTAGAAATCGGGTTCGGCGACGACATCCATCAGCACCTCCTGGAACCCGCGGATGGTCCACGTGCGCTCGAAAAGCCCCCACCCGAACCCTGCCACCAGGAAGGAATCCTTGCGCCGCTCGCACTGCTCTCGCGCGCGCCGCTCTAGCTCCGCGTCGATGAACATCTCCGCCGCGGGGAAGTCATAATCATCGAACGACGGCGAGCGCAGTCCCGCCCGCTCGTGGTGGACAGGGCGGCCGTCGGTCCTCCACACCGTGCCGAAGGCGTCGCGGTAGTGGTTGTCGTCCATCTTCACCTGGCGCTCGGCGTCAACCGCGGAGACGCCCACAATGTAGGCCGGCATTTCCTCGCGCCAGGCCGAACCGCCGTAGTGGGCGTCCATGCGCTCCGCCACGTCGCCCTCAAAGCCGAGCGTGAACGGGATGGGAGCGGTCTCCCGGTGGTGGATCTGCTCAAGCACGATGTCCCGCGGCTTGGTCACCGTTGGGTCTCCCTTCTTGAGAGGGGATTCTTTAGCAGGAGGCAAGCTCCTGCCCTACGGAGTTTGTCCCAGGACTTGGGGTCACACGCGTTCTCACCCCTTCCTTGACCCTCCGGCAGGCCCATGCTACAATCCGCTTGTGCAGCGCCCCGACTTGTCGGGGCCGCGCGTGTTTTGAGGTGCCCGATTGCCCGCTATCAGCGACGAGCCCGCCAGCAGCCAGGATCACCGGAAGGCCCTGCGCGCGGTCCTGTTCGACCTCGACGGGGTCATCTATCGCGGCAAGACCGTGCTGCCCCATGCCGCGGACACCGTCGCGTGGGCGCGCGAGCGCGGCCTGGCGGTGCGCTTCCTGACCAACAACTCGACCGTCACCCGCGACGACTACTCGCGACGGCTGGGCGAGTTCGGCATCCCGACGCCGCCGGGGGAGATCATGACCTCGGCCTATGCCACCGCGCTCTACCTCAAGTCGCGCGGCGACGACAGCGCCACGGTGCTGGTCGTCGGCGAAGGCGGCCTGCGCGACGAAATCGCGGCGGTGGGCTTGCATGTGGTCCTGCCGCCCGCCGGCGACGGCGTGCGCTACGTCGTGGTGGGCATGGATCGCGCCTTCAACTACGCCTCGCTGCACACCGCGATGTCTGCGATTCTGTCGGGGGCGGAATTCATCGCCTCTAATCGCGATCCCACCTTCCCGGTCGAAAACGGCCTGCTGCCCGGCGGCGGCACCATCGTCGCCGCTATCGAGAGCGCGGTCGGCTTCGCGCCGCTGCTCATCGGCAAGCCGGAGACACTGATGGTGGAGCTGGTGCTGGCGGACGTCGAATGCCAGCCCGCCCAGGCCCTCATCGTCGGCGACCGCCTCGACACCGACATCAAGACCGGCCGCGCTGCCGGCCTCCACACCGCGCTCGTGCTGACCGGCATCAGCAGCGCCGACGACGTGCGCCGTGCGCCGGAGGGAATGAAGCCCGACTGGGTCCTCGAGACGCTCGCGCAACTTCCCCCGTTGATCGAGGAGCGCATCCTGTGATCCCGCGCGCGCTCACCATCGCCGGCTCGGATTCCTGCGGCGGCGCGGGCCTGGAGGCGGACCTCAAGGTCTTCGCCGCGCTGGGGGTGTACGGCGCGTGCGCCGTCACCGCCGTCACCGCCCAGAACAGCCGCGGCGTTATCAGCTTCGACGAGATCCCGCCCTCCCTCGTCGCGCAGCAGATAGACGCCGTGCTTGACGACGTGGGCGCCGACGCGGTCAAGACCGGCATGTTGTCCTCGCCCGCCATCGTCGCGGTCGTGGCCGAGCGCCTCGCCGCCCACGGCGCGCGCAACCTGGTGGTGGATCCGGTCATCGTCGCCAAGGACGGCACCCACCTGCTGACGGACGACGGGGTGTCGGCAGTGCGCGACAAGCTGCTGCCCCTGGCGGCCCTGGTGACCCCGAACGCGCCCGAGGCGGAGGCGCTCACCGGCCTGGCGGTGGCCGGTCGGGAGGACGCGGCGCGGGCCGCGCGCGCCCTGGTGGATCTCGGAGCCGGCGCGGCCCTGGTCACGGGCGGGCACCTGCCGGGCCCTGCTGTTGACATCCTGTGGGACGGCAGCGAGCAGGTCGTTATCGAGCACCCGCGCATACCCGGGCCGCCGGTTCACGGCACCGGCTGCGTCCTGTCGGCGGCGATTGCCGGCTACCTGGCGCGCGGGGTCGCGTTGGCCGACGCTGTCGCCCGCGCCCGCGAGTTCCTGCAGCGCGCGCTGGAGGAGACGTTTTCGACCGGCGGCGATTTCCGCCTGTTCGCGCCGTTCGCCCATACCCAACCTCACCCAGCCGAGGGCGGCCGGGGTCCATAGCCGAACTGCGATGCGTATCTGCATCAACCATCCCGACCGCCCCGGCCGCTGGCTGTGCGAGAAGTTCGATATCGCCTACTGCGACGACTGCTGCCGCTGTGCGCACAGTGACGGTTACTGCAAGTTCCGGCCCCAGTGCAGCATCCGCCACATCTGCGCGGAGCGGCGGGAGGCGGAGGGCAAGCAAGCGTCCGCCTGACGGGCCTGCCCGCGAGGTTTCCCCAGCCGGGTGCGGCGCGACTTCCACGCCGGGGAAGGTTCTGCGCCGCCCGCCGCGAATAAGTGTGTGGGCGCGCTGTAGCCCCTTGCTGCGGCAGCGAGACACTCTACCGGGGGCATCGGCTAATGACCAAGTTCATCTTCGTGACGGGCGGCGTGGTGAGTTCCATCGGCAAGGGCATCACCACCGCCTGCCTGGGCCGTCTTCTGCGCGATCGCGGCTACCGCGTCACCATGCAGAAGATCGACCCCTACCTCAACGTCGATGCCGGCACCATGAACCCCCACCAGCACGGCGAGGTCTTCGTCACCGATGACGGCGCCGAGACTGACCTCGACCTCGGCCACTACGAGCGCTTCGTTGACCTCAACCTCACCCGCCGCGCCAATGTCACCACCGGCAGCATCTACGGCAACGTCATCACCCGCGAGCGCCGCGGCGACTACCTCGGCAAGACCGTCCAGGTGATCCCCCATATCACCAACGAGATCAAGGAGCGCATCTTCGAGGCCGCCGAGAACGACAACGCCGACATCGGCATCGTCGAGATCGGCGGCACCGTCGGCGACATCGAGGGCCTGCCCTTCCTCGAGGCCATCCGCCAGATGAAGGGCGACCTCGGCCCCGGCAACATCACGTACGTCCACGTCACCCTCATCCCCTACGTCGGCCCCGCCGGCGAGACCAAGACCAAGCCCACCCAGCACAGCGTGCGCGAGCTGCGCAGCATCGGCATCCAGCCGGACCTGCTCATCTGCCGCTCGCGCATGCCCCTGTCGGAGGAGATGCGCGAGAAGATCAGCCTCTTCTGCGACGTCCCCCTGCAGGCCGTGATCGAGGGTCTCGACACCGACTCCATCTACGAGCTGCCGCTGATCTTCGAGCGCCAGGGGCTTGCCCGGCTGGTCGAACAGCGGCTGAACCTCGAAGCGCGCGCACCCGACCACTCGGAGTGGGAGCAGGTCGTCGAGCGAATCCGCAAACCAGAGAGCTCGTGCACCATCGCCCTGGTCGGCAAGTACATGGTGGTGCCCGACGCCTACATCAGCGTGGTCGAGGCCACCCGCCATGGCGGCATCGCCGAGCGCGCCGCGGTCAGCATCAAGCGCGTCAATGCCGAGGACATCATGGAACAAGGCGCTGAAGCCTTGCTCGGCGACGTGGACGGCATCCTGGTGCCCGGCGGCTTCGGCGGCCGCGGCATCGAGGGCAAGGTGGATGCCATCACTTATGCGCGCGAGAGCGGCGTGCCCTTCCTCGGCCTGTGCCTGGGCATGCAGTGCGCGGTGATCGAGTTCGCGCGCGGCTGCTGCGGGATGGACGAGGCTCACAGCGCCGAGTTCGAGCCCGAATCACCGCACCCCGTGCTCGATCTGCTGCCCGAGCAGAAGAGCGTCACCGACAAGGGCGCTACCATGCGCCTGGGCGCGATGCCGATGAAGATCATCCCCGGCACCCTCGCCCATCGGCTCTACGGTGCCGAGGTCGCCTCCGAGCGCCACCGCCACCGCTACGAAGTCAACAACACCTATCGCGAGGAGCTGGCCGCCGCGGGCCTGATCATGAGCGGCGTCTCGCCCGACGATCGCCTGGTGGAGATGATCGAGCTGGCGGATCATCCCTATTTCATCGCCACCCAGTTCCACCCCGAATTCAAATCGCGGCCGAACCGCGCCCACCCGCTGTTCCAGGGGTTCGTGCGCGCGGCGCTGGAGCGCAAGGAAGCGCGCACCCGAGGAGAACGCCAGGCGGCAAGGTAGAAGGTAGGCACGGATTTAGGCGGGGCGCGTTGAATGGAACCGTTAAGATAGCCGTCAAGCGTTAGAGGAGAAAGGACTACAAGCATGGCACCCAAGGTTGACAAGGAGTTTCTGAAAAACTACCCAACCGCCGAGAAGTCCTTCCTGGAGATCTGCAAGGAATTCCTGGACAAGCTGGAGGAAACTCAGGGCGACAAGTTCAGGAAAGCGGGGGAAGTCATCGGCAAGCGTCTCATGCAGGACAAGGTTATATTTGCCGTGGGAACCGGTGGTCACACCTACATGCCGGTGATGGACATGGTCCACCGGGCCGGCGCGCTGGTGGCGGTGGACGGCATACTGGACCTATCCACCTCTCCCTTTGCCGGCGGAACCCGCAGCATTCGCCTGGAGCGGCTGGCCGGATATTATACCGAGCTGATCGAGCTCTACCAGATCGGCAAGGACGACGTGGTGATCGTCTTCAACAACATCGGCGTCAACAACGCTTCCATCGAGGCTTGCGTGGCATCGAGGGAGCGCGGGGCGTTTGTCATCGCGGTGAGCAGCGTTGCCTGGCACGAGGGCATTCCCCTCGACCATGTCACCCGTCATGCCAGCAAGCAGCACATGAGCGAGGTGTGCGATCTCTACATTGACGACTACAACCCCGTAGGCGACGCGGTGCAGCTTGTTCCCGGCCTGGGGACGCCGATTTCCCCGATTTCCACCATTACCTATGGGTACCTGGTGCGCCGTATCGAGGAAGAGGCCATCCGCTATATTCTCGGCCAGGGAGTGGAGCCCAAGGTATTCTGGAGCGGCAACCTGAAAGACGGCATGGAGAAAAACCGCCAGTACGAGCGCGAGTATTTCCGCCGCCTGAAGATATTCTGAAAAACAGTGGAACGGCCGCAGGGGCTGTCGGAAGAGCTTGCCACTCGCTACGCCTCACGCCTCTTTGAGGCTGCCCGGGACACGCGGACTGAGTGTCTGATTCAGCACGGCCCAAACCGCGGTGAACGGTTACCTGTAAAACTGAACAGAGAGGTTCGTCAGGATGGCTACGAAAGAGGGCGCGATGTCGCCTTCTCGGCATTATCTGAAACTGGTTTGTCGGCAGATTGAGGGCATCCGCAGGGATTTGCCGCACCTCATCGCCATGGGCGAGAAGATGGCGGGCTATCTGCTGGACGGGGGGAATATCTGCACGCCGGCGGTGAACCCGTTTTGGCCGCCGGAGTTCGGAGGGCGCGCTGGCGGCCTCATGTGCATCAAGGGCAGCGTGGACAACGGCAAGGATGTGGCCTATTTCGCGCTGGGTGATCCGCGTAAGTCCGACCCGGCGAAGAACGAAGCATTGCAGAAGCTGATCAAGGCCAAGGCGCATCTGTTCGTCATCGGGCGCCGGGAGGACCTCGGTGCCTTGGCCGATCATCCCCGGATCGAGATGTGCACCGGCGGAGCCGACCCCGAGGAAGGGTTTTACCAATATGACCAATTTGCGCCGCTCGCGCATGTGCGGGCCTTCGAGCAGATCGTTCGGGGCTGGATTACCACCGGCGAGATGATCGCGGCGTGCATCCGGGCGGAGAAGATGCCGATCATATGGATGAGCGTCTGGCTGGAGGGGTCTGTCGCGCGCAATGCCAGCTTCGCTCACGACGAGCAGAGTAATTACGGCGAGCCGGGGGAATACGGGTGGAGTTATCCCTTGAAGCTTTTCCACCGGGAGCGCTTTGTTCCGCCGTTAGCGCCGGGGCATGTGGCGAAGGAATTCCTCGCCGGAGCGGAGCTGTTTGTCGATGCTCTGGACAAACAAAGCGCGATTCTCAACAAAGCGGGCCAGTGGATGGCCGATGCCTTTTCGTCCCGAAAGCGGGTCTGGGCCGTGGCCACCGGTCATAGCCATCCGCAAATACTGGAACTGCCCGAAAAGCATAACTATCCCATCGAATGGGGTCCGCCTATCAGCAGCATCGCGCGGGCGATTCCGGAGGATCTGAAGAAGGGCGATGTCGCCCTGCACCTTGGCTATGCTCCGGTTCATCTGCAGAACCTGGAGAACCTGCTGAAGCGCGGGGTGAATTACATCCATACCACCCCGTATGGCAAGCGAGTCGGGATGCCCGAGAGCGAGAATTTCCTGTGGTTTGACCTCCCCTGGCGTCCGGCTGATGCCTGGGTCGATGTGCCTGGCTACAGCGTGCGGCTTCTGCCTTCGAGCAGCACGGCCCATAACATCGCGTACAACGCCATTCTGTGCGAGATGGCCGAACAGCTCGGCTGGAAATAGGCGAAAGGGGGAGGATAAGCCGGGGACGGCAGGGCCGATCGCGCGCGTCTGTGTGGCCGTCGACAACGTGGCCCCGCCGAGGCGGCGCTTTCGCCAATCCCCCGGTCGTTGACATCGGCCCATCCGCCTGCTAATACCCGCCCATCCCTCGCCGCCTTCGGCCAGGAGCTTTATCCCGACGGCGCGGGCGCGGATTCGGGCGCGCGGTCCTACGGACCGCGCGAGATAACGCGACTTCTGCACGAAGTCGCCCCCGGTGCGGACGCGCCAGCCCCCGATGTTCGCCGCGCGCGCCACCGGGTGCATCGCCGCGCAGGAGGCCGGGACCGGCCGGTAGAAACGCAGCTGCATAGGCGGGAGCCTGGGCTCCCGCCGTCCCGTTACCGGAGGTATGGTATGCAGTTTCGCAGGCTTGGCCGCACCGGCCTCGAGGTGGGGGCCGTCGGGTTCGGCGGCATCCCCATCATGGGGGCCCATTGCCCCGTCGGCTGCGTCCCCGAGGACGAGGCCGTTCGCGTCATCCGCTACGCCCTCGACCAAGGCATCAACTTCATCGACACCGCGCGCTCCTACGCCGACAGCGAGCGCCGCATCGGCCTCGCCGTCAAGGGTCGCGCGACACGACCCTACATCGCCACCAAGACCTACATTGATCCCAAGGGCGAGGATCTCGCCCGCTTCTCGCGCGAGATAGACGAGAGCCTGGCCGCGTTCGGCCTCGACTACATTGACCTCTACCAGATCCACTACATTGATCGCGGCTTCGAGTTCGCCTTCCGCCCCGACGGCGCGGTCGCGCAAATGCGCACGGCGCGCGACGAGGGCAAGATCCGCCACATCGGCGTAACCGCGCACGACCCCGATATCGCCTTGCGGGCGCTGGAGACCGGCGAGTTCGAAACCATCCAGGTGCCCTACAACGTCGTCAAGCCAGAGGCGGCGGAGAAGCTGTTCCCCTACTGCCTGGAGCACGACCTCGGCGTCATCTGCATGAAGCCGATCGCCGGGGGCGCGCTCGCCACCCCGCACGAGGTGCAGCAGCACCTGGAGGGCAAGGACCTGCCCACCGCCACCAACGCTCTGCGCTTCGTCCTGTCGCACCCGGCGGTGTCGGTGGCGATCCCGGGCATGGACTCGACGCTGGAGGTGGACGAGAACGCCGCGGTCGCCGCCGGCGATGCCATCGAGCCGTTGAGCGAGGCGCGCATCCGCCAGATACGCGCGCGCTTGGCGATCCTGGGCGAGCAGTTCTGCCACAACTGCGCCTACTGCGACGCGGTGTGCACCGCCGAGATGCCCCTGTCGGAGATCTTCAAGCTCGAGCGCTACTACAAGCTGTACGCGCTGCGCGACCTGGCCCAGCGGTGGTTCAAGGAGCTTGGGCGTTCCGCCGAGGAGTGCCTGGACTGCGGCGAGTGCGAGAAGAAATGCCCCTATGGCCTGCCCATCCGCCAGCGGCTCAAGGAGGCGGCGGAGCTGCTGTCGGGCTGAGTTGTAGGGCGCGGCTGCCCAGCCGCACCGGCGGCGGGGCCAGGAGGCCCCGCCCCGGTTGGCGACGCGGAAGCCGTACATGACCCGCAACGGCCCGCGGGCGTGTCGAGTCCCGTTGCTCAGAGTCGCCAGGAGAAGTCGAGGCTCCGCAGCCCAAGATGTGGCACAGGCGCCCTCGCCTGTGAAAAGAGGCGCCGCCTCCGCGGCGCCAGCACAGCCGGGGGCGGCTATGCTACATGGGGCTGGCGCGCATTCCTACTTCTCGCGTCACGCCCTGCCCTGCCCGTAGCGCGCTTGCATTGTCGTGGGTTTTGTATTACAGTGCCCATGCTGCCCCGGCGGAAATGCAAGGGGCGGGTCAGGAACGCAGAAATTGCCGTTGCAACGACAGCCAGCCTCTTGAAAGGTCGATCCTTGGTTTGGGGGGCGGTCAAGATGACGCGAGCCCTGAGAATCCTCACGCTCACATTGTGTTCTGTTGCGTTGGTGCTGCCTGGTTATGCGGGTCAGAGCCCCCCTCGGTTCCTCTTCCATCAGGGCGAGACGCTGACTTATCGGGTACATCTAAGCGCGAAGGGAACCGGAGGCACGTCTGCATATGCGTGCGACCTGGATGGACAGGTGGGGCTTACGGTCAGCAAAATCCACCCTGACGGCACCGCCGAAGTCCAGATGTCCACGTCGGGCAAGGGCAATCTTGACTACGGTGGCGAGTCAGCACGATATGGCGAAGAACCGCGTCCGCGGCTCGTGCTGGTAATGAAGCCCAACGGTACGATTGCGGAATTGCGCGACCTCAAGGGCGCCAAGACCTCGCTCCTAAAGGACATGTTTAACTTGTTCAACGCCGGCGCAGTGATACAGGCGTACGCAGTGGGCAGTTATACAATGTTCGGTCTCCAGCTTCCGGCCAAATCCCTGGCGCCTGGTGAAAAGTGGACGGGCGTACACAAGCGCGAGCACGGAACAGGGGCCCAACTCGACCTAGCCAAAATGAAAGTTGAGTTGCAGAGCGAGTCGGTTAGCTTCACCTATGTCGGACCACGCGAATGCCAGGGCAAGACATGCGTCGCGATCTCTTGCTCGTCGGGACTCAAGTTCGGTATGCGAGGCAACCAAACGAACATTCCTGGAACATTCTGTTTCGATAGCGCGGAGGGCCGACTCATCAGCTTTGATGTCCACCTCGCGGGATGGGGCACGGAAAAACTTGATTTCGACTATTCCGTTGTCCTGGATAAGGTCACGCCGCCGGGTGCGAAGCCGGGATCTTAGCCCGTTGCCGGTCTTGGGCAGGAGGCGAACTCCTGCCGAACGAGCTTCAACGGGCACAGCATGCTGTGCCCCTACGCCCGCTTGTCCTTCGTGTCTTCGTGCCTTGGTGGCTCCCCTGATCTGCGCAATCCGTGAAACGGCTAGGCAGCTCCGCTGCCGCCGTGGCGGCCCAAAGGGCCTAGCCATCTGCGGATGCTTTCCGCGGGTGCTTCCTGTCTTCGTGCTTCGGTCGTGGACGGGCGGCGGTTCAGTTGACATCGGCGCATTCGCCTGCTAATATCCGCCCATGCCCGCCCGCCGATCCCTCGCCGCCTTCGGCCAGGAGCTTTATCCCGACGACGCGGCGCGCGCCCTGTGTCTCGCGCTGGAGACGGAAACGCGCGCCGACCTGCACGCCGGGCTCGCCGCCGCCTTGCCCCAGCCGTCGGGGAAAACCCGCGGCCGCATCGCCGACAAGCTCATCCAGCGCCTGGTGCCCGTGCAGCGCGGCAAGGTCGTCGTTACTCCGTTCGTGCGCCTCGCCGCCCGCACCACCGACGCGCGCGCGCGCACCGAGCTCATCTACTACCGCACCGCCCAGGCCGACGCCGTCATCGCCGCCATCGCCGCCGAGATCTTCTATCCCTATTTCATCCAGGCGCGCCCGCCCAAGGGTTTGTCCGCCACCCAGTTCCGCATGGCGAACACCGGCGCGCTCTTCGACTACGACAACGTCATCACCCGCCCGTTTATCTCGACCTACGCGCGCCGGGCATGGGGCTTTAGCAGCGAGCCGACCCTCACCCGCGCGCTGCGCGTCCTGCGCGAGGCGGGGCTCATCGAGATCCTGCCCGGTGCTCCCGGCGGCGCCCGCCACCCCTCCTTCGCCCCGGCGCCGCACACCATGACCCTGCCCACCTTCGTGTTCTGCCTGTACGAGCACTTCGCGTCGCGGCGCTCTCCCGCGCTGGCACTGGATCAGATCCAGAACGCCGACTTCGCGCGCATGTTCGTCGTCCGGCCGGTGGACGTGACCGCCCTGCTGGAGCAGGCGCGCCGGCGCAAGCTGGTCGCCCGCGCCCGCGGCGCCGCACCGCACTACGCGCCGGCCGCGGACCTGGAGGCGGTCGTGGAGACGCTGCTCGGTTTGGGCGCGCGCTGATCGCTCAACCATAGCCCCCTGAGCAATGATGCGCCGCCGCGACAGGATGTACGGTCGTCCAGGCGAACAGCCAACCCCAGGAACTGCGAGGAGGCATGCCACCCCATGAGCCCCGATTTCAAGATGCAGCGCACCACCATCAGCCTTGAGTCCGACGACATTCTGCGCCTTGCCGCCATCGTGACCGACGAGGATGAGGACGAGGCCCTCAAGTTCGTGCAGGAGGTTATCGCCAGTAAGATCGAGTGCGCCCAGGCGGCCAGGCACCACACCGCCTTCGAGGGCGACAGCGGCCATTCGCCCGCTCACTATACGCAGAAGGGCGAGGGCATGCACGCCCCCCACGAGCACCCGGAGTAGCATGTCATTCTGAACGAGCCCTTCGCGGAGTTTACCCAGGGCCGGGTAAAGATTCCTCGCTGCGCTCGGAATGACATCCCGGCGAGGGGCTCGGAATGACAGCCGCGCAAACATCCGCGTCAATCCGCGGCTATCTCTCTGCGCCCCGCGGGCTGAAGTCGAGGAAGGCCCGCAGCATCGCCTCCGCGTTCTCCGGGCGCACGTCGGGGCCCACCTCGCCGTGGCCGATCAGGCCTCCCTGCGGCGAAGCGAACAGCTCGCACACCCGCCGCACGTACTCGCGCACTTCGTCGGGAGTGCCGAAGGGCAGCACGTACTGGCGATCTATATCGCTGCGGATGCACACCCGCCCCCGGCACTTGTCCGCCAGCTTCTCCAGCGGCATGCACGAGAACTGCGGGTTGAGCACGTCCACCCCGATGTCGATGAAATCGTCGATGACCTCCATGGTGTACCCGTCGGTGTGAAAGTGGAAGTGCTTCCCCGCGCCGTGCACCAGGTCCGCGATCTGCTTGTACGCGGGCTTGAATAGCCGGCGCCACACCTCGGGGCGAATCATCAGCCGCTCCTGCGTCCCCCAGTCGTCCATGTATCCCACGCCGTCGCACTCGTGGCTCTCGAGCTGGCGGGGCAGGCGCTTCAGCGTATGGTCGAGAACGAGGTCGCGCAGCGTCTCCACCTCCGGCCGCCCTTCGGCGATGTCGATCAGCAGCCGGTCGTAGCCGCGCAGGAAATGCATGCGCTCGAACAGCCGCCCACCTCCGCCGCCGATGGAGACGTAGTGATCCGGGTCGCGGCGCTCCTTGCGCTGGGGCCACTCGCCGGCATAGGGATCGGGCGCGCGGTAGTCCTTGAGCGCGCTCCAGTCGGCGAGGGGATTGTTGCGCACCTGCCCCTCCGTGCCCAGGCCGAGGTTGACCCAGGTGCAGCCCCATTCGTCGATTTCCTCGCCGCGCTGATAGTGGCGGTTGTTCTCGGTGCCTCTGTATTCGCCGGTCTGGCCGGAGAAGTCGCCCGGGTAGCGCCGGAAGACGTCTCGCAGTTTCTCGCCGTGGTTGTCGATCGCGCCCGGCAGCAGCCCGTGTGAGATCGGGATGCGGTCCGGCCCACGAAGCTCGATCGCTCGCACCACTCGTTCTCTGCTCGTCACCGCTGCGTCCCTTCCCCAGCCGGGATGCCCGAGACATCGCCGCTCCGCAAGTGGCGCACGCCGGCTGGCGCCGTCCGCGCTTGGGATTCCCCCTTTCGCCGCGCGCCCGCCCGCGCCTATCGACCGGGCTAATGTTTCTCAAGCCCGCCCCCTCTTTCGCCGAAACTTGTCATGGATGCGCGCGCCCGTGCGGCCCCTCAGCCGTGATCGGTTTGGCCTTGCTCATGCTGAGCTGGCCAGGTGAATCTGCCAGTGGGCTGCCCTTGGCTGGTCGCGGGAGGGCGCGCCTTTGTGCTATGCATCATCCGACACGTGCGCCACATAACCGCGGCAACGGCGATGCTCTCGACAGCGGCCGCGCGGCGCTAGCCCAGCTGCGAATGGCGCTGCTCGCCCTGGCGCTGCTGGTCGCGGTGGCGGTTTACTACTACGCCGAGATCGAGGGCTGGCCGCTGCTCGATGCGGTGTATATGGTGGGCATCACCATCAGCACCATCGGCTACGGCGAGATCCATCCCTTGACGCCGACGGCGCGCGCCTTCAATCTGCTCTTTATCGGCGCCGGCGTGCTGGCGCTGGCGTGGGCCGCGCGCGCCGCCGCCGAACTGGTGGTGCAGGCCACCGTCTCGGGCGCGCTGGCGCGCAGGAGGCTGGCGAAAATGCTGAAGCGCATGAAGAACCACCACATCGTCTGCGGCTACGGCCGCATGGGGCGCGAGATCGCCCGCGAGCTGGGGGAGCACGGCGAGCCCCTGGTTGTCATCGAGTCCGGCGAGGCCGCCGAACACCGCACCGACGAGCCCGACGCACTACACATCCAGGGCGATGCCACCGAAGACCGCATCCTCGTCGAGGCCGGCGTCGAGCGCGCGCGGGGGCTGGTGGCCGTCACCTCGACCGACGAGGACAACGTCTTCATCACCCTCAGTGCGCGCGCCCTCAATCCCGACCTGTTCATCGTCGCGCGCTGCGACAGCGTCGAGGCCGAGGGCAAGCTGCTGCGCGCGGGCGCCGACCGCGTCATCTCCCCCTACGTCATCGGCGGCCGGCGCATGGCCCACGCGCTGCTGAACCCCGCCCTCACCGACTTCCTGGATTGCGTTGGCTTCATGGAAACCCGCGCCGAAAACGGCGAGGCCAAGCTCCACATGTGCGACATCGTTGTGGGCCCCAACTGCCATCTCGACGGCCGCCCCCTGCACCACGCCGACATCCACGAGCGCTGCGGCGCCGTCATCGTCGGCGTGCGCAAGCGTGATGGGCTTCTTCACCTGGGCGCCCCCAAGCACATCGAGGTCGCCGAGGGAGACGTCATCATCGCCATGGGCACCAAGCAGCAGGTCGCCGAGCTGCGGGCGCTGGCCCGCGCCGTAGACGGGGATTAGTAGGATAACAGCATCGTCGCCGCCGGGCCTGGTGCGGCCGGCAACCTGCCTGCGGATATCCAAACCGGGCGCGCCCGCCCCTGCGGGCGCGATTATTACGCCTCAATCCGCGGCTCGATTTCCTTGCCGCCGGATATGCGAGCCCGTCTCGTCCTTGGTCACCTCGACGCGGTCCTGGAAGGCGTCCTTCAATTCGTCGATATGCGTGATGACCAGCACCTTCTCGAAGTCGCCCTGGATGGCGTTGATGCACTCCACCAGCTTGTCGCGCGACTGGGCGTCCTGGGTGCCGAAGCCCTCGTCAATGACCAGCGTCTGCAGCTTGGCCCCCGCGCGATGGGCGAGCAGCCGCGCCAGCGCCACCCGCACCGCGAAATCCACGCGGAACGCCTCACCCCCGCTGTACAGCTCGTAGCGCCGCGTGCCCATCTCGTCGCTGATCTGCAAATCCAGCGTCTCCGCCGCGCCCCCGTCGGGCCGCTCGCGCTGGGTGACGAAGTTCACCTGCATCCGTCCCTCGGTCATCCGCTCCAGCAGCTCGTTGGCGTCTTGCGTGAGCTGCGGCAGCACCGTCTCGACCACCAGCGCCTGCGCCCCCTGTCGCCCGAAGGCCTCCGCCAGGTCGCCGTAGAGCACGCGGTCGCTCTCCGCTGCGTCGCGCTCCCGGCGGCGGCTCTGGGCGTCCCGGCGCGCGGCGCGGCAGGACTCGATCTGAGCGCGCACGGCGGCGGCTTCCGCCACCAGCCGGTCGCGCTCCTTGGCCGCGGCGCTTCTGCGGTGTTCCGACTCCGCAAGGACGGCGGCGGCGGGCTTCGTGTCGTCAGCCGCCCGCCTCAGCTCGTCCCGTTCGGCCTGGAGGGAGGCGAGATTCGCCTGCGCCTCGCTCAGGCTTCCCTCGATCTGCGCCAGGTGCGCCTCGTCCCGGGGCAGCGACTCCCGCGCCGACTCCAGCGCGCCGAGCTTCTTCTCCCAACCCGCGAGGCTGCGGATGGTCTCCTGCACCCGCTTGTGCTCGCCCGCATCGTAGGCGATCTCCGCCAGCGCCGTCTCCGCCTCGCGCAGTTGGCGCCGCGCATCGCCGGCATACGACTCTGCGTCGAGGGCCGCCCGCAGCCCGCCCGCGCGCCTGGTCAACTCCTCCGCTCTCGCCGCCGCCGCGCCGGCCTCTTCGTAGCGCCGCTGCACTTGCCCGAGCTCCTTCTGCAGCGAACCCGCGCGCGCCGCAT
>Ga0315279_10004220_pt1 | contig 19411 bp, 13 predicted proteins | sample YL17G06_20_MG_FD_203694 | JGI IMG/M metagenome (GOLD analysis project Ga0315279, IMG submission 203694) | Sediment microbial communities from Yellowstone Lake, YNP, Wyoming, USA - YL17G06_20 | ecosystem: Environmental > Aquatic > Freshwater > Lake > Sediment | place: USA: Wyoming | collected... | reverse complement strand
TTCCTTGAAAGCTCCAGTTGAGACCTTGATACACTTGAGGCCGACCTTGCGGAGTAGGTTATGGAGGCTACCTTCACCCCATGTAAAGATGTGTTCCCCACACTCTCCATGGAATGTAAAAGCAGGTACAACCACTATCAGATCGTTCCTTGTGACGCGAACCATCTCGCGCAAAGCGGAAACTGGTGTTTCTAGGTGCTCCAGCAAGTGATACGAGGCGACTTCATCGAAGGAATCAGAGCGGAAGGGCAAGGCGTAGACAGATGCGTAGACAAGATTAGGAATGCCCTTCACCACAAGCTTTCTCCCGTCACGGTGACGCTCAGATCCAAGCAAATCCACATTCACGTCACCAGTGGGCGTGTTTCCACAACCAACATCAAGTCTCATTCTTTCATTCCGCCGTGACCTAAGATACTCTCCATACATATTGGATAAGGTTTACTGCCGTAAGCATTCAAGTCAATAAGATAATTGCAGGGTCCTACCCATCGAGGTCGTCATGAAAGACAGTTGTGCATCAGCATTAGCTCAATGTAACCATTGTTCACTCATGTTAACACGAAAGGTCGAACTAAACTACGGTGAAGAGCACAATGCGAGACACTAAGCAGATCATTGGCATAATTGTAGAAACAGTGCTTGTTCTTTCCTCTGGCATCCCATTCCTCATACCACATTTTGCGACCTAGTGCTTCCTACACTTTGCGTTGCTCGCACGCACGCTGTGCAGATATCAAAGCATGCTAGTACATCGTTGTGATGCTACTGCTTTTGAAGAAGACGCATATCTTTTGGGTGCACAAGACAGGCATTCTTCCATCGCGTGGCGATATCTCCCGAAGTCCAAACTATTAGTCGGCTTTTCTTCTAATCTAATATACCCAGTTGGAGAAAGACGACTTTGAATATAAGCATTGTGAAGCAGTGGAGATGTCTCCGAAGTTCCAACTATTAATCGGCTTTTTGTTTTTGATATACCTGTCAGAGACAAAGATAGTGTCATAGATAAGATTTATTTACATGGTGCACTTTTATACAAAGCAATTTTGACGTCCTTAAGGATTAATGCTCTTGGAGAATTATAGACGTGGAAGAGATTAACATCTGTGAGCACCTAATATGTCCTAATTGCAAGGTGAAACTCGAGATGCGAAGACAGTTAGTATGCGGACATTGTGGAAGAGTTTTTCCGATAGGTTCTGATCATATTATGGATTTGTTGCCTACTGGTCTTTCTGAATCCGATAATGCAGAGGAACATTTTTGGGCCACAGATACTAGAGAGAGTGTTGAAGCATATCCTTTGTTATCATTGGTTCATAAGGGCGATGTCCTACTACAATTCTATGAGCAGGTTTTACCCAAGCTGAAATTGCATGGTAAGGTATTGGAAATAGGAAGTGGTACTTGCTGGCTTAGTTCATTAATCAAACTAGCATTCCCTGAGATTTATGTAGTCGCTACAGATGTTTCACATAGTGCTCTTCTCAAGGGAATTCAAGTAAGCGAATTTCTCCATGCTAGAATAGATCGGTTTATGACTTGTAAGGTTGAACAGTTGCCGTTTGAAAATGACTTTTTTGATTATGTAATTGGATCAGCAGTTCTTCATCACACAGATCCTAAAAGAGCTATACCTGAAATATCTCGCATTCTGAAAAAACGAGGTAGCTACATTGGGATATGGGAACTTGCGATTCCTCGAATATTAGGTATTTTGTGGGGCAGTAGATTTGGATTGGCTGGGCGTGCTGAGAAGGAAATTGGTGCCAAAGAAGGAAATTACAGCTTAGGTCAATGGAAGAGATTCTTTGAGGATTTTGGCTTCGAGGAAGTGATATTTAGTCTTGAAAGGGATCCGAACTATAAGCACTATCATTGGTTCATAAACTTGTACTACAAGGTTGTTGCGTTTTTGCCAGAGCTATTTGTTAGGCGTTGCCTAGCCTGTAACATGGCAATGACGGCAAAGAAAAAAGAGAGTAAACTATTGTCTGACTAGCAGGCTTTAGGCGAACGGCCTTGCTCGCATCGGTGGGAGTTTGGCGGAAAGCCAACCGCTCCCTGATTTTGCGTCTGGGGAAGCACCCCATGGGCATTCCTTAGAAGCGGATGAAGGAAGCCGACCATCAGTCGAAAGAGTCGGAGCGACGTTACCTATAGCCTTGAGTGAAAGGCTTGCACCGCTTTACCTGAATTTTCCAATAGAGTGAGTGTAACTCCCAGAAGGCGACCTTCAATCACTATCTAGCTAGGAACGCTCTGAGTCGCGTTTCTGATTGTGGTTGAGAGAAACTCGATCTGCGTCGCGTACTGGCGCATTTTGGGAATTGGATGTATGACTGCGGTATAGGACCGTGTGCATAACTCGCGTGCTAAAAGCGCAAGTTGAGTATGTTGACGTCGCAGGTGAAACCGAACATGCCAGAGGTTGAACTATCCTGCATTTAGATCTCTTCTTGTTTCGTCTTCAGCTATTTCCGTTTCATAACACTTCTGTACATTGCCTCATATTTACGTATTAGGTGTTGCCAATCATATTCCTCTGCTTTTTTCCTTGCTCTTTCCCCAATTTCGGTGACCAGATGAGGGCTTTCTATTAGCTTCTTCAAGCATGCGTATAAGTCATTCTCCTCACTGAACAAGAAACCAGTGCGCCCATTTTGTATGTACTCTTTAATCGGGTTAATGTCAGAAGCAATTACAACCTTACCTGAGGCCATTGCTTCCAGAACCGTTATGGCACCAGTCTCTGATACCGAGGGTATGAGCACTATATCGCACATATCGTAGAAACGCGTCGGAGATATGCTCAAGTCACCGAGATACTCAAAGTTTCCGAATTCTCTCAGGGCGTCTATCACACTTTTAGCATATTCCGCGTCTTCAATAATGCCAGTAAACACGACTTTGATTTCTTTCTCACCGCGCAACAGTTTTTGCAACGCAGGGATTACTCTATGAACCCCTTTGACGAAACAAAATCGGCCTAGATAGCCGATCGTTATGTTTGCCTTCCTTTGTATCGTTGGCTGTTTCGAAAACTTGCCAAAATCTATCCCAGCAGGTATGATCCAGATCCTGCTTTCTTGAACGCCTAGATCTACAAGAAGGCGTTTCTCCAAGTTTGAATATGCATAAACCGCATCTGCAACTCTAAATGGATACGTCACCAACATTCTGTAGAAGGGGGCTTTCCTGGCCTTGCAGTATATGGCCTGCGATAAATCTGATCTCACGACAAATCCGAGATTTCTCATTTTTTTCAAGACAGCGCCTAAGAAAGATGAAAATGAACCAAACGAATACGCGTGGATTATGTGAAAACCTTGCAGGATTTGTCTGGATGGTAGATAGATGGATAAGGGCAACTTCGAGAATGGAGTGGGAACTCTAAGACATGGCGCGTGTACAATTTCTGTTTGAGAGAATCTCTTTTCCCAATTCATGAACTCCGCCTTTTTTGTGACCCTCCAGTCTGAAGAAAATCGCGATGTGATTACTACGTTGCGATATCTTTTCGTTTCCAACAACTCCACTAATTTTATTTGGTCTCTCTCGAATCTCGCATCAAATGTATCAATCAAATGGAGGATCTTCATCAAGATCGCCTCAACTGCCTTGCGATTTTGTTATCCACGGTTTACATGTCAGCTTCTATTCCTTTCATTGATTCTACTTTGAACTACTACGGTTCTTTGGTCTTCGCCATTTCCAGACTCCTTCCCAACTAGTCAATCATCGTGGTCTACAGACGACTTGGATATTATCAACGTAAGCGACATTCCTAATGCCATCGAAATCATAGTTCACGAAAGACAAAGCAATATGATTAGGTAGAGACGAATTGAACACTTGTTGCCAGCTTCTGCCTAAATCATAGCTGAACAAACCACGACGCTCATCTAATGTAATAGCATTTGCATATCTATCATAAACTCCATTTGGAGTCGTGATTACCATTGATCGAGCGCTGTGAATGTCCGAAATCAATACTGCGAAAGTGTCATTCATGCCAAAGCCCTGTGTCGCATCTAGATAGAATGAAAACGTTACATCGGAACTGTTCGATGTGGAGATCCCTCTGCTCACGAAATACGCATATTTCAATTCCCATTGCGATACCGTGGGTACTGCTTGTGCTGTTATCCTTAAACATTTTGAACCATTGTATCCTGAGCCATTTGTGATAGTCACGTTTCCCAGACCAACCCCTAGGAAGTCATTTCGCCATCCATTTTCGCCCCAACGTGTGTATTCGAAGTCATCCAGAAAGACAATGTTTGGATCACGTTCTTCCAATTTGAAAAGGTAGGCTCTTCCGACGTTTTTAACAAGCTTGAAGTTTGGATTGCCTAAAAACAGTTCAGCATTCCACTTAGGCTGCCCGAACATCTCATAGACAATGTTAGACCCCACGAAAACATGCGATATATTCCAATGTTGCATTAGCTGATATGTAGTGGCATTTAGTGTATCGTTTTCTGTGAGTCCCACTAAAGCTTGATATGAACTGCTTAAACCACTTCCGGTGTAGGGGAAGACTATTCTATGATGTGAAATCGCTGGAATAAATAACCCCGCTTCATAAGGATGAACCAAGACTACGGCATCCGATGACAGATTGCTTCTCATCCATGTCATTAAGTCGTAGTCGTCCCGAGTCGTGACTGCGAACATGTTGTACCCACCTCTGAGCGCGTCGGGATCAACAAAGAACCTATAATATAAGAAAGGCGCTGTCACTGACGACAAAAGCAGGATTGTCAAAAGTATGGTTGCGTGAGAGTTTTTGGCAAGAATTTTCGGCAAGTGCTTGAGTTTGACTCTTTGGCAGAGCTTCGAAAGATTTGCAAAGAGGGCGACTATCAGAACGTTTATGGAAATCGAGAGAATAATGCCTTGGTGTCCCCATGATATAACACCAAAATCCACAGAAAACATGGTGGGCAAAAATGAAATAAACGACAGTAAAGCTCCGGCAGCAAAAACAGCCAATGCAAAAGCAATCACAGGTTTCTCATCCTTATGATTCCTTGTTCTCCAAAGTAACACGGCAAGACTAACGACAAGAAGTATCATTATTGCTCGAAGCAAAGCATAAGGAGATAGATTCTCAAAGGCCCACTGCAACGCTTGACTAGCGTAAAGTTGTTGAGGCGCCCACCCAGCAAAATCGGAAGGAATGCCAATATTATGTCCTGGATACTGGTAAAAAGCAATGAGTCTGTACAGAAAAGGACTTATGGGAAGCAAACTCACGCTGAAAATTAGGGCGAATTCACGCAAAGGATGGCCTAGCCCACTATGCTTTCGAGCAAAATAGTAGGCGAGAACCAAAAAGGCAATCATCATCAATGTCTGAAGATAAGAGATGATAATGGCTCCGACATAACCAAACAGCAAACCAAGGATTACAAGCTCTGCCAAGCTATGATCCATACGTGAAGAGGACAAGGAAAAAAGCAACCCTAGGCAGACAAGAAAGAAAGGAAACCCAACTAGGAAAGGGTTTCCTCCCCACACTATGGACAAGGGCCAGTTAGACATAAATGCGAAAACGAAACTCAAACCCAAGCTGTAGACTCTGCGAGAACAAAACTTCTTACCCAAGAAGTAAGCGCCTATTACAGAAAGCGATTTAAAAAGAATGGTACCGTAAAAAACGACCTCGGGGACTTCCATATTCAGCATTTGGGAGGCGTAAGCGAAGATTACGTGTGACGCTTGGGGGTAGATGATTCCCTCTTCTACATAGGGGTGCATAGTGACAGGCACTTGACTGTTTTCTAGGATAACCTGAACACTAAGCGAATGGAGAGATTCATCACGCGTACTGCCAAACACAAGGTTGCTTGCAGACATGATGTTTATGCCGAAAAAAATGAAAAATATTGCAAAAACAATGACGTAATCTGAAAGTATCTTCCTGTTTTCTTTCAGAAAAGCCTTAATTCTGCTGAGTTTTGCGCTGGACCGCACGGCTTTGAAATTAATGGCGACCGAAATAAGAAAACACAAAATCGTAAGTCCGACGACAGCAACCCAGCTGAAAAGTCGAAAAGGCAGCATAGCAATTGTGAAAAGTATCAAACCGCCGAGATAAATGTCCAGTATGCAGATTTGAATGAAATCCAGATCTGAGAAAAGCTTGAACTTGCGAGACAGAAAAAACCTTAAAGGTTCGCCGTCTATGATCAAAAAGAGCATTAAAGCAATCATTCCCAGCACTATTGCCAATAACGGCAACATATGACTTCCACCGTGGTCTCATCCATTAGGCACTGCTAGGAGATAATGTTTTTGCATAGAATACTGGGCTGATAGTACGTGAAACGCACCCGTTTTCATAACCATTTCTGCCAGGTCACAGTTGCATGGTCGATAGCGCTAAAACATTCCAAGATGCTACACAAATGGCATGAATGTTCGATCGTCTTGGGAAAGTTGCGGTTGTTGAGTCAATGCTATCGCATCTCCAGTAGCTTGCGATAGATGCTGACGATTCGGTCTGTGTAGTCTTGCCAGTCAAGAACCTTTGGTCCTCTAGAAATTCTTGGGTAGGTTTTACTCGATGCCGTGCGCATTGCTTTAGCTATGACTTCTGAAGCGAGAGAGCTGACCCCCTCTGCGAATCCATCTCTAACCAGATTTTCCAGTGGCCCATGGCCCAAAACGACAGTTGGAACGCCTATCAGCAATGCCTCGTAGACAGCTATGCTGAAGCTCTCCAGATGCGAGAGGAGAATGAAAACGCTTGCTTTTGCATATTCACATAGTAGTTGCTCTCTGGAAAGGTTGAACTTCCACTCTACAGAGGAAGCTATGTTCAACTTGGTGGCTAGAGCAATCAAGGAATCGCGTTGAGGACCTGTACCTATTATGACTAGTCTGAAGTCTGAGTCCATCCTTTTCTTCAACCACGCAAAGCCTTTGAGAACCATATCAACGTTCTTGTATTGTCTCAAAGCACCAACGTACAGAGCCTGTTTGGGAACTGCAGGGTCGCGTTTCACGTTTTGGACCTCATCTACATCAAGGCCTTCCGGCATCAAAACTACATTGTTACATCCTGGAAAATCCTCGCAGAGTATCTTCTTTTCATATTCTGAATTGGCGATTATGACGCTTGCGCCCGGAATAGCCACAACTCTAAGTCCGAGTTTGTAAAGGCTAAACAGGGAATTCCTTAGAGATGATTGACCGAATCGATGATAATGTGGCTGCAACAGTAATTCTTGATTTCTGTGTTTGAATGCCGCTGCAAGGAAAAGTGGAAGAGTGTGAATGCTGTGTGCATGTATTATGTCAGCTTTCTCTTGTCGCAGTGCTGTGTAGAATTCCGGCTCAGGAAGGAAAAGAGGATTTCCTCGCAGAGGAAGAAAACGTCTGACTGATACTCCGTTAATGTCTTCTTTTTTTCGAAGACTGTAACTTCGATCAACAGAATACACCGTTGCCCGTATTCCCCTAGCTACAAGATTCTCGCCTATCTTCTGGACAACTCTTTCGACACCACCAACATTCGGAAAATACTGCGGTGCAATCTGCAAAACGTGCATTGAACAATCCTCTTGGCGCTAAGATCTACCTTTACTTGAGTATTGAGGTTTTCGTGCTTCTTATTGGTTCCCACTTATACGGGATTCTCCCTCTTGTTGATTCAATTTTCGCTCGCGAATATGCAAAGACCTCCAAGATTCCCCCAAGAAAAGCGTATGGCACTTCATTTAGTCTCAGAGCCGTCACCGCACGTAAGATGTTCCCGAAACTTGCCGTGGACACTCTAAGGCCTGTCTCTCTTTGAAGTTGCATGTGGCCAACCCATATTCTCTTTCGTTGTTTGAACAGATCAGTTATGTTGGTCGGGCAACGAATGTTGACCAAAGCTCCAGGAACATAAAGGATCTCAAGTCCCTGTCTGCGAATTCCCAGTTCGATGTATGGCTCGTCGGTAGCAACATTCGTCGGAATGTCTTGAAGACAAGAGACGCGAATGGCGCACAGTTCCCCAGACAATTTTGGTCTTTGAAATAAGGAAACCATATGATGCAGGTGCCATATCACTCGCACGATACGATAGCAGGTTCCATTGAAGCCTTCAAAGGGGACTGGTTGCGCAAACGCAGCACCGGCGTCACTGGCCGTCAGTTTTGAGACAAGCATAGAAATGCTTCCATTCTTTGGTTGTGCATCCGCGTTGACTAGAACCAGCATGTCAGCGGATTCTCGCGTTATCTTGAAGATTTTGTTGAGGGCATTGGCTTTCCCAGTACGAGACTTCTCGATTATCGGCTCAATCCGGCTATCTTTCGCTTGGAATTCTCTTACAATCTGTGGTGTCTTGTCTGTGCATCCGGAGCAAACGACCAGGATTCTGTAGGTTTCTGGAAGGCCTTGTTCATATGTGAGGTTTTGAAGTAGTCGCCCCACGTTGTTTTCTTCGTTGTAGGCACATATTCCAATCACTACTTTGGATCGGGGCACCATCAAAGCTCACCAGCAACTGCATGATGCTGGTGTTTAAGGATTTCTTATTCTTAAAATGTACGTTATGAACTCTTTGATTTCGTTCGCGCTCAGTTTTGATTTTCCTTTCTTTCGGTTCACGAAGGTCATCGGAACCTCTCTAACATCAAACCTTCTCCGGCAAGCTTGGCGTATGGTTTCTATCTGTATCTCATAGGTTTGGCTGTGTAGATCGGGAACCATAGCTCTCACAAGTTTTGTAGAGTAACAACGCAACCCGCTTGTGTAATCATGTATTTTCGCCTTCACTCTGATGGAAGCTATTAGGTTGGCCACATGGCTTGTGACTAACCGCAGCAGACTCCAGTTTTGTATCCTGCCGCCTTTGCAGTATCTGCTTCCTATCGCAATTCCGTTTCCTTTCTTTGCCGCCAGCACAACGCGTGGAACATCCTTGGGATTATGCGAATAATCTGCGTCCATTGTGACAACGTATTTGGGAGGGTTCTCTAGTGAAAGGAACACTTTGAAACCATCAGTTATCGCCGTTCCAAGCCCGGTTTTCTCAGGTCTCGTAAAGAGCAGAATGTTGCCATACTCTTCCTGCAAGACCCTGACGATGTTTGCTGTTCCGTCGGGGCTGGAATCATCTATAACCAAGATCGATAGGCTTAGTTTGAGGTTTTCGATTTCGTCGATTAGGTTTTGGATGTTTGCGGCTTCGCAGTAGGTTGGAAGAATGACGCCTACCTCGGACTTGGTGCTCAAGTTTCCTTCGACGAATCTGTGGAAATCGTCTGTGAAGCTTAGGCGTAAGCTCCCTAAGTCTTCGGCTTCTGAGCCTATAACGTAAGGAGCTTGAGTAGTCATTGTGAGGTTTACCGCCTTGAATGGTCATGAATAATCTCATAATTACTATATAAATCCTATCATTAGACAGGCTGTTTTCACTCAAGGTTTAAGCTAGGTTTTTCTACGATAGTAGCCCAACGGATGCCTTATTCGCCTGCATAAGTCGTCGGGGTTTGTGCAGACTCCATGGGTCTTCAAAGTGTCGCATTTCGGCGGAATGTACCGTGTTCTTGAACCCTTGTCGCCTGCGATGTGTTCAACTTGGTATCGTGTCATTCTTTCGTTGAAGTCGGAGATGCTTTTGAACAGGTCAATGACAGTTTCGGGTGGCATGCCGATGTTTATGAGGAATGAGGTCAGGGTGAACCGGCCAATGTGTGAAAGATGTCGTCCTGATGTGAATGATTGGTAGAGCGCCTGGATGCATGGTGGGAAGGCTGTCTGCTCTATTGTTTTCGGGAAGCCTCCCATTTCGGTTTCGCCGATTTTCTCAATCGAGAGTTTCTTTATCTTTTCTGCAATCTCCAGTATTTTCTGCGGCAGTTTGGGCTTGTCCTTTGTTTCCAGTCTCTCTTCGATGTGTCTGCGGACCTCTTCACTCAGTAGTCTTGCGGTTTCGTTTCTTGTCAGGTAGACGTTGCCTTTTGACAGAGAGCGGTTGACGAGTTTCCATTTTTTCTCCCGGAGGTGTGTTGTGTTTCTCAGATAGTCGGTGAAGTTCAGTGTGAATTCGAGCGGAGGCTCAGGGTTTTCGATTGGCACGAGTTTCCAACCAAAGTTTCGCGCGATTGTATGAAGCCTTTCCTTGGGTTCCAGTTTCAGGTCTTCGTATGTTTGTTTGGCTTCTGCCAGAGCGTAGCGCTTTTTAATGAAAGGTTTTTCGGTTGCGATTGCCAGCATTATGGCGACTGGGAAGGAAAAGATTTCGATGTCTTCGTTTCGCAGTTTTCGGCTGACGAGGGTGTCTAGTATGGCTTCTACTATTCTTTCTTCGGCGCGTTCGAGAATCTTGCTGAATTCAGGGTCCGTTAGGTCTTCTATGCTAAAATCCAGTTTCTTTACATATTCTGTGGTTTCTTTGAGAAAAGGGTATTTTGCCAGGTCGTGTGGTGTGAATTTGGCCGTTGCCCTTTGCATCGTGGTGTTCTCGTTAGTCTGTTTCGATTCTCGGGGCTAGATAGAATGTTAATTTTCCCTCTTTTGCCTGTTGGAAGTCTAGTTTTATGGGCATATCTGAGGAAAACTCGAGTGTTCCAATGTCGGAGGTTGCTGATGCGGCTTTTATGATCTCTGAGAGATAGCTTAGACTGAACGTGGCTTTCGATGGTTCCTTGGCTTCTAGGTCCAAGATAGTGTCGGTTCCTTTTTGAAGCGATATTACGGCTCCCATAAGGTCGCCTGCCGCGTTGAGAACCAATTTTTCAGCGTCTGCTTCAACTTTCACGTGGTCGCTTACGAGCTGGGCGTCTTCTATGGCTTGGCTTAGGCCACTGGTTGTGGCTTTGACTTTGACATTGAAGGTCAGCTTTGGCGTGGGCACTTCTTCTTCTGAGGCTTCGAGTGTGGGCATGGTGAAGTTGCGCGTGTATTTGCCGGATATTTTGACTTGCAGTTTTCCGGTTTTCTCATCAAGAGAAAGCTCTACGACTTCGTCTCTTCCGGCTCTCTTGAGCAGTTTTAGCAGTTCAGTGATGTTTATGCACATCTTCGTTGGCGTGTCGCATTGGTATTCTTCGAAGACGGTTTTGGGCCATTCGAAGTCGACCATGGCGACGCGTGAGGGGTCCATGGCTCGGAGTTTCATGCCTTCTGGGTCGAGTTTGAATGTGGCTTCGTCTACGAGTATGGATATGGATGTGATCATGTCTCTGAGGAGCTTGACGTCAGCGACTTTGAGCTTGAACATGGCGGGATCTCCTTTCCTAGTGGATATTGCTTAGTGCCTAATAAAAGGTTTCACAGAATGACCTGCAGCTACGAAACCAACTGGTTCTCATCGTCTCTCATTATGAGTCTTCAACGGCTACCGAACGTGTCTTCGTTTGTTTTTCCAAATTGCGCAGAGAAGACATTGCTCCATGACGTGGGCCTTATTCGGTGCTTTCTTTTTCCTCAAGCGCCTTCCTTTCAGCCGTTTTGCCGTGGTGCGCGCTCTTTGACAAGTAAACCGTTGTCACTATGAAGACAGCTGAGATGGCGCTGAACAGATATAGCATGTTTCTCAGATTCTGTGTTTGCTGAGTGTAGCCGGACAAATGCTCTGCATAGGACGCGTTCAGTTCATTGAAGCCTTCCCGAAGTCTGCTGTAGTTGTTGAGAAGATTGATGTTGGCGACAGTCAGACTGCTGAGAGTGGCTTGCAGTGTGGCGTAGTTGTTCAGAATGGCAAGATAGTTCACGTTAGTTACATTCAGGGCCGTCTGTAGGACAAGATAGTCGCTAAAAAGATCATCGTACAAAACGCTCAAACTGAGAAGCTGCGCTCCTAAATCGCGGTAGCTCGCGTTAAGGAGATCATAAGCGCTACTGATATTGTTTAGGTTCGTCTGAAGAATACGATAGCTGTTAGAAAGATCGTTATAGGAGCCATTCAAACTAGATAGCTGCGACTGCAACATCAAATAACCGCTCAAAAGAACATAGTACCTCAGATTCAAGTCTGTCAAATTCGCCTGCACCTCAAGGTATTTGACAAGCAACTCGTCGTAGCGGTTCTGCACTCTAGAAGAGATTATGGTGACTGTTCTGTTCTGGCCAGAATAGGCGAAATATATGCAGGCATATGTTGAATTCGAGACACCAAGCAATGTTGGACTCACTTCGCCGTCGTCCATCAGCATAACATAAGGATATCTCATGAACTCGTTGGAGATTGTCATTCTGCAAAAACCACCAGCACTCTTCGGGTTAACAGTGTTGAAAACCACTATTCTGTTTCCTGTCTCTGGCCCAAGTTCAAATCTGAAGCCCGTGATAGTCGAGTTGCTGATAGTCATAACATGATATTCCTTTCCCGCTGAAACCACAACAAAATCAGTAAGAGGTCCCATGAGAGGATAGTCGTCTCGGCCACTGTCCATTGTTCGTGGCGTGTCCCATATTCCATCGCTGCCGGTCTCGTTTTGATAAGGCCCACTCTTTATGTCTTTGTCAAAGTAGTCGCTCCAGTAGTTGCCTTCAACACCGTTGTCCCACGTGTTGTTGCTTTCCTGGAAGAAGAATGTGGACGTGTTGTTGATGAAGTTGTTCTGGTAAATTCCATTGTTGCTGCAGGAAACAGCAGTGATTCCATAGTTATTTTCCGTGACACTGTTGCCTGAAATCGTGTTTCCACTTGATTTCCAAAGAGTGATTCCATCTCCTGTAGAGTGAAGAATATTTCCCGAGAAGACGTTGTAGTCACAAGTAGACAGCTTGATTCCATACGAATTCCCCGACATGAAGTTATAGGAAAAGACGTTTCCTGCAGATAGTTCAGCATCAACTGCTGAAAAATAGTTTAAGGACAAGTTATTATATCGAACGATATTGTTGTAGGAAAAGCTCAGACCGATTCCATCTCTGTTTCCTGCTATTCTATTGTTGCTGATAGTGTTGCCACTACAATGGTCCAACGCTATCCCGAAGCCCAGGAGGCTGTTGCTGTTCCTCACTGTAAAATTGGAGATGTGCACATTGTCGGTGTTTGTTATGTTGAATACGCTGCCTGTTCTATTGCCATCGACAATCGTGGCAACATTGCTTTCTCCAATAACCGAAACACTCTTGTTGACGACAACATTTTCAACATAAAGCCCATTACGAACGAGAATCGTGCTTCCGGCGCTCACGTTGTTTATGGCTCCTTGAATCGTATTGAAATCTGCTGGTCCATCATCGTCCACAGTCACGAGGACTGGCAGGGAGGCTGCCTTCACGGCTTGGATTCGGCATGGGATCAGGAACGATGCAGACAACAAACACAGAATCGTGGAAAGTGCCAAAATAACCTTGTTCATCTCAATCACCAATCTCTTGTGCCACACATCCAAAGTCAAACAACGACGTTCGGAGCATTAGAATCACTCTCCGGAGAGCAATTTTCCCAGTATCAGGGAGCCAGCCGCGGCAACTGAAAAGGCAAACACGAAGACGAAGGGGTTGACGACGACTTGCGTGATATCCCATAGGATCAATATGTAGGATGCTGCGACTATGAACGTAAGTAGAATTATCTTTGCTTTACCCAACTCAGCAACGTGTGTTTGCTGTTGGTTCGAGACAGATTGCAGAAGCTTTTGCGCTTCCTGTATTTGCTGTTCGGTCGCAAGGACTACAGTGTTTTTGTCGCTGTCTTGAAACTTGAAACTTGAGAGCGCATATCTTTGCAGTTCCCATGGAGTCTTTTTTGGCAAAATTCTCACGATGTTGCTCTTCTCCATTTTCTTCAGGATTGTTTGAATTTTGCGGATGAACGGAACGTCTTTTGTCTTCTCTTCTCCGTACAGCTGCCCTGCTATCTCTTTGACGTCGGGATACTGCAGCTGCAGTTGAAAAGACGCTATGGCTTTTGCAAGGTCGTATTGATATTCTCCTTCTCGCAGGCGTATGTTGCTGTTTCCGCATTCGGCCTTCATAGCTTCCTGCATTGATTGTATTTCGCTGAGCGTAAGCTTCGGCTGAGACACGTGATACCCCTTCTCTCCATGTTTCAACTGTGTCAACTGACATAATATAATATGTACTCTTGGTTATTTCAACCTTTTTCAACAGGTTCTACCGAAACAACACCTAACCTTTTCAACAATGATAAGTATTAGGGGGAAAGGAGCACTTATGGCTAATTACGAAGAGCAACTCAGTCTAATCTGTTTCCGTTTGAACAAGAAATATAGAAGTGAAATCGAAATCATAGCTTTGATCTTAGAGGCTGCAAGACATACTGGCACGGGAAGATACTATCTTATGAAGCAGACCGGGATCAATTTTTCACAGCTGAAGAAATATCTTGAAACGTTGGTCAAACTTGGCTTTGTTGAGGCAGATATCAAGGAGAGAAAAGTCTACTACCGGGCTAGCCAACAAGGCCTAGCATTTCTAGGCCAATACAACATCCTGCGAGACATGCTTATGGGCGTGTACTCTAAAAACGGATCAGCAAACGTCATTTACAACTCGCCCAGAGTTCGACAATTTCCATAAAGCTTCTCATCACAAATCTGCTAGAATTGGCTGGACGCAGGATCATTGGAAAATAGTGCGGAAGCCTCTTTCTAAGATGGCTCCCTGATCTGTCTATTCACGAACCTAGAACGTCAGGTTTGAGTGTCTAGCTATGTTCTCTGAATGTGCTGTTGCATTTCGTGCAACGCAAAGCTTCGCTTCGGACTCTTTCTCAATTTCTGTCATTTTTCAAGCCTCTCTAACATATTATAGAGTATTTCGGGCTTAAAAAGGCTTTTACATAGACTTCTCTAAAGCGCTTTGGTATTCTGGTTCCTAGATGCATGAGTCTCTATCAGAGCTTCTTTCCCGGATGTATTTTCGCTCCTTGGCAAAGCTTTGCTCTATTTTTCGAGTAAACTCATACTTGGCAAGAGGAGAATCTCTGTAATTAGGGTCGAATCGAATCTCTCTCTCCTCCATTTCTTTTGGGTATTTGATAAAGAGTTCACTTCTCTGGAATCTTGTTTCGAGGCTACTAGTGGGAAGCATACTCCTTAGCCTTTTAACAAGGTCGATATCAGCGATGGGAGTATCTGCCAAAACCAAGTCGATGTAGCTAAATCTATTGGGCAGCACATGCAAATAGTAGTTTCCACATTCAGTGATTCTGAAATGCGAAGCTAGACTCTTTGTGCCTTTCCAAAAAATGCTCCCTAAACGAGGGCTCTGATCATGGGCGAGCAGTCAGCGCCTGATTCTTTCGACGCGCGCTAATAAGAGCTCCTTCTAAGAGATACGTGAGAAGTTTCTCTTACTCTATGAGCTTGAAGGCTGCCAGAAGGCGCGCGCTTTGTATGAACGTTGGCAGAGTGAAAATTGATTGGAACTCACGGATTATTGTTATCGAAATCTTAATACGGACGCCTTTGACTGTTCTGATTAGATCGTGGGGGGAAAGGAAGACGGTACTATCAAAGGTAATTGTTAAGAAAATTTCTGGATTATTCGCAATAGCATTGATATTCATCAGTGCCCTTGCATACGTGAGTGCTCCACAGATTGCTAGAGCCAATCCAGCAGGTGCACCGCAGTACAGGAATGTTGGTCCCCCTAATGGAGCATCAATAACTGAAGGCGAGAATCTCGAACTATATGCTCAAGGTTACGCCGAAACTGCCTTAAACTGGGCTTGGTTGTCAACAAATGAAACGGGAAGCTGGAAGAATTATACTCGGCAATGGTCTGATTGGCATGCGAGTGGAAGCAACCCGATTATCGATGGCGACAGCGTGTTCGGTTCGGGTTTCAATACGGAAGACAGCAAAATCGTTAAGGTCGGCGACACGTATTACATGTTCGTTTCGAGCGGTAGCTCATACTCCAGCATGAAAATTTATATGTTGAACTCTTCCGCGCTCAGCGGTCCTTGGAGAGTGATGAACGGTAGCCAACCGATAATTTCTCAGGGTTCGTCTGGTTGGGATGTGGGTCAGCTTCGAGTGGCAGGTGTGACGTACCATGACGGAACCTGCTATTTGTATTATATGGGAACAGATGGAGGGGGCACGCAAAGCGTTGGAGTCGCAACTTCTTCGAGTGCGTTTCCAAATGGGTGGAGCAAATTTGCTGGCAATCCGATCCTGACGCCGACAGGTTCAGGATGGGAATCTGGCGGTACATACAGTTTGGATATTGAGAGAATAGGTCCGCCGGGGAGTGAGTGGTATGGTCACTACTCGGCTACGGATAAGACAGGGCTAGGCGGCGGATATTGGAGTCTTGGAGTTTGTTACGGCAGTAGCCCCTATGGACCTTTCACACGGTATGCAGGTAACCCGATTCTGCAGAGGGGAGTTGGGCAATTCGATAACGTTGGCTTGCCTCGCACCGATATAGTAAAGATAGGAAAAACACTGTATGGTGCCTATGAAGCAGCCTCTACTCCGTCGCCCTGGGATTTCCAAGTTGGAGAGTATTCAGGAGAAATCATGGGCGACATCCTGAATACTGTGTTCTCAAAGAATCCTGATAATCCAATCATCGCGGGAAACGCGGGATCTGCATTAGAGACTGCCAATCCTTGTTGGTGGTATGAAAACGGAACAAGATACCTGTTCGTGGGCGGAGGGTTTCCTTCTCCTTACATATGGCGCTATGTCGACCTGTTCTCATCTTCGCCAGTAAGGGAACACGATTCACCCATGGACATTTACAATGTGACTGAAGGTTGGGCATGGTCAAACTTCACATGGTCTAATCCCAACATAAGTTCAGGAACCACTGTTCAATGGAGAATATACTACGAGGACATTGAGGGGAACGTGAACGGAACCGATATACACAATTTTACAGTGACAGCACGGGAGTATGATTACGTTGACCAGACAAGCAACGTCGACGGGATACCAGACAAGGGCACGCATTCAAACTTCACAGCCGAGAAAGAATTTGACAGCTATTATGACACGTTAAACGAGCAACGCATCGGCGAATTTGGAATCATGGACAACAGGAAGAGCATCACGATCAGTCACAGCTACGTTGATGGAAACCAAATGAATTTCCCAGTTCTCATTAACATCTACGACGCGGACTTGCATGACAGTGTGCAGAGCAGTGGAAATGACATAGCCTTCACGGACAGTTCTGGAAATAAGCTTGATCATGAAATAGAGTATTTCGACAAGAACTACAACGGCACTCATTCACACCTCGTAGCGTGGGTCAGGGCAAATCTGACCAACACGGTGGACACTACAATTAGCATGATTTATGGGAACCCTAGCTGCGGAAGCCAGCAGAACCCTGACGGAGTGTGGGACAGCAGCTACAAGGGCGTGTGGCACCTGACAGAAGACGCCTCCGGCACAGGAACAATAGGCCTATACAAGGATTCCACGGCTAGCAACTATGATGGAGACGATTTTGTTTCGGCCACTGGGAAGACAGGCATAATTGACGGTGGACAGCAGTTTGACGGAAGCGACGACCACGTCAAGGTGGATAACTGCCCAGAACTGGGTCTTCAGAACAACTCTGCTTTCGAAGCTTGGATAAAGCCTACCACGCTATCAGGATATCAAGTTATTATGCGGAAGGCTCCAAACAACGCATTACTTGACTATGCCCAAGAAAATTACGGTGTATTCCTCCACAACAATCAGATCTATTTCGAGTTTTATAGCGGAGGAACCTACAGATATCATGAGACGACAACGGCAAACCTGCTGGCAGAAAACTGGCACTATCTTGTCTGCGTTTATGACAACTTTAATGACAGATTCAAAATCTTTCTAAACGGAAGAAGCATCCTTGATGAGTCTGAGACGAACCCGTTGGTCAATTATTCTGGCACGAATCTGAAGATCGGCGACCGAGCTGTAGAGAACGGCCAGCACTTTAACGGCTACATAGATGAGGCACGCTTGTCCAATTCTGTCAGAACTGCAAGCTGGATAAATACAACATATCAGAACATACACAACTTAGGAGGTTTCCTGTCTGCCGGTTTAGAGGAATCGTCTACGTCACCTGCAAGCTATGAGTTGGACCTAGAGGTCCAATGGACAAACGCAAACTTCACGCGATCAAACGAGGAATTATGTATAAAGACCGACGCTTTCAACGGCTCGGAAAGCCTCCAAGTAAGCGTCTGGAATACAACTGATAGCTCGTGGCATACTATTATGAACCTTGCTGCAAACCAATGGAACAACATTTCTGTAACGGCCTATTTAACTGAATCCACCTTCACAATTCAGTTCTTTAGAAGCGAAAGTACCAGCCAGCACTCTTGGAACGTCGATTGCGCACTTTTGCGCACTTGGGATCTCCATGACATAGCGGTAGTTGATTTGACTTGTGTAGAAAAGACGATTATCGGAGCAGGGTACAGCACTAAGCTGAACGTGACGGTAACCAACGAAGGCTCATTTGCCGAGAGCTTTGAACTTGTCTTGACAGCCAATCAGACAGTGTCTTCTCCGATAACAGTAGCTACGATGACTATATCTAGTCTTCTTCCGGGCGAATCGAGAACTGTCACCTTCACGTGGAGCACAACTGGCTGGGCAAACGGTAACTACACAGTGCGGGCGGAAGCTACCCCAGTGCCCAGCGAACTGGACGTATCAGACAACCAGCTGACAGACGGATGGTTATTTGTCTCAATTCCTGGCGACATAAATGCTGACAGAAAGGTGGATCTGATAGATGTCTACGCAGTGGGCAGAGCCTTCGGTTCAGTCCGCAACAGCACAGACGGATGGTACTGGCACTCACCGCGAAAGACTTGCTGTCCGCACAGCCCCAACTGCGACATTGACGATGATGGAAAGATTGATCTGAAAGACTACTACACTACCTGTAAGAACTATGGACAATCATGGTGAGTTTACAACCACCTCGCCGATTCCGGATGCTTCATTTCTTACAGACAGATCCTTCGAACAGGCTCAAGCTTGCAACTTCAACTGGTCTCAACCCGCATTCCTTGATGATTGTATAGATTAACGCATACTTCTTTGAGGCATGAGCTATGAGCATGTCAATCTTCTTCACAAGGAACCCTCGGAACTATGATCTCTTCTGTAGCGCACTTTCGAAAAGCGGATTCCGTAGAAGACTGCATAGTGTCTGTAGAAGTCAACTAGATTAGCTTTGAACGAGTCTTTCACTTTCTTTCTCGCAATATACATTAAAACGCCGTCAGCATTTTGCAAGTCTGCATGATCTGAGATTTCAATCAGAGCGCGCATCATAGTTGCTAAGTATGCTTCAGAAAAGCCTCTCTCTCTAAGCTTCAAAACTGCTGAAAGAATCTCTCCCTTAAATGCACAGTGTTTATGAGTATTCTCTGAATGTGTAGCTGCATTTCGTGCAACGCAAGAACTGTGTTGAGGATTCATCTGCGCCTCTTGTCTGCACCTGCCACACATAAGCT
>Ga0315279_10004218_pt1 | contig 19412 bp, 15 predicted proteins | sample YL17G06_20_MG_FD_203694 | JGI IMG/M metagenome (GOLD analysis project Ga0315279, IMG submission 203694) | Sediment microbial communities from Yellowstone Lake, YNP, Wyoming, USA - YL17G06_20 | ecosystem: Environmental > Aquatic > Freshwater > Lake > Sediment | place: USA: Wyoming | collected... | reverse complement strand
AAGGTGATAACCACGTTTCCAGATTGATCGAATTGTTTTATAGGAATCTTCTGTCCCATTTGGATGAAAGCTTCTTTATTATCCACGGTGGTGATTTCCGGATGTGCTACAATTTTTCCTTTGTTGCTGGAGACCAAAGCGGAGACGGTAGCCTCCAAATCAAAATCTGTTTGCGCCGTAGCATAGGTGAATGTGCCAATGGGATCGCTAACTTTATTTGCCTTTTGATCAAAACTTGCCTCCGGCTTGGCTCCTTCCAAAAGGTCCGCAGCCTCCCTGGAGATGATAGACCAATTGATCCCCAATTCAGTCATCGCTCCAGATTCAACCTCCAAAAGCCGAGTGGAGATTTTGATTTGGTCGGTCTCCTTATCCAAAATATTCACTAACTCTTTCACCCTTTCAATATTTTCAGGAATGTCTCTTATCACTAAAGAATTAGTTCGATCATCGGTGTCCACCGTCCCTCTTTGAGAAAGGACAGCTTTTACGCTTTTAACCATATCGCTGGCTGTGCCATATTTTACTGGTATCACCTCTGTTTCTAAGGTGATTAGAGTCTTTTGGTCGGATTTATGTTTCTCAATTTGCATCTGCTCGTTCATATAGTCTTGGGTGGGAACCACCCGGATATACCCGGATTCCTCCACGCCGGACAGGCTATAGGTCTGAAGCAGGATATCTAAGGCTTGGCGCCAGGTAACCTCTTGAAGGGTCATGGTGACTGTGGTATTTACTTGGGGAGAAACCACGATGTTGACTCCGCCGTAATCCGCCAGGAAGCTCAATACCGAATGTATGTCCGCATTTTGCAAAGTCAGGGCGGTTATGGGCTTCCCTTGCCCCCGGGATCCGGTTGATCCCACCATGGAAAAGCTTGCCAAAAGAAGGATCGCCGTTCCAAAAGCAACGCCGGAAAGTTTTAACCATTTTGGTTTTTTCGAATATGTTTTCATGACACTACCTCTCTTTTAATATCCGGTGGAAAGTTCCAAGGCTATGGTTCTTGACCATCCATATTCCTCTATTTGAAAGATGACCTTATTATCCTCCACGGAAATCACATATCCATTTTTGATCTTATCTCCACTTTTCAGTATGTACCCATATCCCTTCTCATCCTCAAGTAATGCTCGATTGCCCTCCTCATCTTTTAAAACCCCTACCAATTTTAGGCTTTCGAACATGGGAAGTGGAATCTTGCCAAAGTCGGTACTTATCCTCTCGGTCAAGGGAGCGAAAGGATCCCTTCTGTCCTCACCAAGATAATAGATGACTTTTCTTTGAAAAACCACCTCTAATTCGGTTCCTTCTGGTTTGGAAACAACGATTAAACTTTCTGGCGGCACCGTCTTTTCCTTTATAGATTTCTCCTCGGGACTTAATAAGGCTAACTTCTCTTCTTCCGCCGCCGGATTCATAGACTTAGTTTCGCTCCCCTGTTTAGGTTCCTTTACTACTTTTCCAGCCTCGGAAGCGGAGGATAGAGCTTCTTTTTGAGATGGGAGGGACTCTTTTTGAATGGGTTCCTTCTCACCTTTTGCGGTCGGACTGATAGAGCTAATTCTGCTCTCTTCTGGCGATTTTTTTACAACTTGTTCGACCTCAGCTGTCGAAGATATAGTTTCTTTTTGAGGGACGGTTGCCACTTTCTGAATGAATTCTTTTTTGCCAGATTCCTTTGCCGAGGTCTCTTCAGTTCGACTCTGCTCACCGCCTTGAGCTTGCCGAAGGGAGGAACTCTTTTCTTTCTCAATCTTCAGTGGTGCTTGGGAAGATGGTTTTGGAAATGAACCCTTAGATGCTTCTTTTTCCACGGTAATCTCACCCTTTTTATCCTCCCCTTGCTCCGACTGCAATTTTTTGTCTTTTTGATTAGGAGCTGAAAGAACTTCAGGAGGAGTTCCCGCTGTGGCTAAAACCACCTTCTCACCGGTTTGCTCAGAAGCCTTCTCTCTTTTTTCTACATCTTTTCCTGTGGATTCAAATTCAGACTTCTTCGGTTCCGGTTTAGCCATTGAAACCTGCGAGGTTTCCTCTTTTGTATTGATCTCCGAAGTATCAGCAAAACTGAGTGGTTTTTCAAAAGTCGCTTTTCTCTCCGCTTCCTCTGGCTTGACATTTTCGGCTGGCTTGAGGTCAGGTCGGCTATTATTTTCAGATGAGATCAAGAGAGTATCTTTAGATTTAAAGCTTTCTTCGGTAGTTTTTTCCAGGGGGATGGAGGAAGCTAATTTATCAGGTGACGATGTCTTTACATTTTCCCCGGCAGTCCAGAAGGGGAAGCTCAAGTCTTGAGCCGTCAATATGGCAATGGCTCCCTTCTTTTCCTCTCCTCTCTCTACTACCTTATAGATAGCTGGTTTGTCTAAATCCAGAACGATCCTTACAATTTTTTCCGGCTCAGCTTGGAACTGACTGGTTCGGATAGCTTTTATGGCGCCAAGTGGAAGAGACTTTGTAAAATTATGTTGAGGCAAGTTGTAAATGGCATCCTGGCAATCGATGATTACTCTATAGGGTTTCCCCTCTTCTGTCTCTGCGGTGGAGTGGACAAATTCGAAGGGTTTATCTGCGTAAATGGTGAGTTTGGTGAAATTACCCTCTTTTTCCAGACTGATGTCACTGATCCGACAAGTTCCCCAAGAGGAACTGGAGCATAAAAAGGAGCCAACTACGCCAGAAAAAATAAACATGACCAAAGTCAACCAAAGTTTCATCTTTAAAATCTTTTTTCTTTTCATAAAGTATTCCCTTTAGGGCTTTGAAATCGAGCTATTTCTAAAACTCAACCTTTTTGAGTTTCTCCCCTTCTTGAATGTAATAAGTGTTCAGTTTAAAGGAGGCCGTGATGGTTTTCTCCTCGGACTTGGGGGCCTGGGTCTCTTGAGGCACCCCGGTTATGGTCATCCCGGAGACACAAGCAATGAAAGGGAAATTCGCTATGTTGCTTAGGAAATTGCCAAAACTGTTATACGAGCCGGTTATCTCGACAGTAAAGGCGTTAGCGTTATAAAAGTCAATGGGAGTCGCTCCCAGAGGAACAACCTGAGTGATGCTGGTTTGGCTGAACTGAGCCGCAAAATGCATTTGAGTCAAAAACAAAGGAATCTGTTTCTCCTCCGGCAACAGAAGCTCCACCTGTTTGTATCTTTTCAAAAGCTTTTCATATTCCGCCTTCAGGCTTTCAAAACTTTTGGCTTTCATTTCCACATTCTTAAGATTGGTCAAAATACTTTCATATTCCATTTGCTTTTGGCTGAGGGCTTGCGAGTTTTTAGAGTAGATTCTGGCATACCCGAAATAAAGGATCAAAAATAGGATCAACCCGCCTAATAGAAGCTTTTGTGTTTTAGGATCTTTTAAATCCATCCATCCCCTCCCAGATTGGGTCTATCTGAGGTTTTGTATGTTCTTTTCAGAAGTTATGTTTTGAGCTATCTTCATACTATCTGAGCTTTCAACACTATCTGCGCTTTCCACCTTAGGCTCAAGCGCATAGACTAAATCGCCCGAAAGTCCAAAGGTGAAGATCTTCTGTTTCTCCATTTCAGATTTTTTTATGAACCGCAAATCCATATTCTTAAAGTAATCAGATTTCATCAACTCGATCAGAAACGAAGCTAAGCTGTTAATTGAATAGGCATAGCCCTCCAGGGTCACCTTTTTGGTCGGAGGAAAAAGCAAAGTCTTCTTTGTGGTGGTATCAGCTCCCGTGCCGGCTTGGGATTCAGAGGCCGGTTCCTCTTCCTTTAAGAGAGAAAGCCATAAGTGTTCCGGCACCCTCCCACTCAAATCCTCTAATACATACACCCAGGTGGCTCTATTTTTATCTAAGTTTTCTATGGCGGACATCCTCTGTAAAAGTTTGTCTTTAAGATCGGCCAAGGCATCCACCAATTCTATGTTTTTTTTCAGCGCTTCGGTTCTCTTCTTGGCATCAGCTATCTTTTGGTCCAAGGCTTTGAGCTTGAAAGTTTGGAGTATGCTGATCACCACAAACAATACTATCAAGACTCCCGCAGCCATTCCTACATAGATCAGATTTTTATTAAAGGCGAATTTCCGGCCTTTTCTTCTTAGCTCTTTGGGGAGTAGATTAATTTCAATCATGGTTATTTTACCTTTCTTGAGGCTAAGCCCACGGCCACGGCTAAAAGCGGGGCGATCCTATCAGGTTGGGCATCTTTAAAAATATCCGGATCATATTCGATATTCCTCAAGGGGTTGCCGATCTCTATAGGAACGTTCAATTTCGCCTGAATGAACTCCGGCAAAAATGGGATCAAAGCTCCACCGCCGAAAAGAACTATCCAGTCCACTTTAGGCACCTTGGCTGTGGATTTAAAATAGGAAAAAGCTACCTCCAATCCTGAGATCAGCTCCTCTGAAGCAGTGACGACCGTAGCTTTTAGCATGTCCTGATCGATGGAGGTTCCCATCTCTCCTTTGATGGTCTTTGAGGCCAGTTCCTGATTTATGCGAAACTCCTTCATTATGGCGTTGTAGATCAACCGTCCTCCGCTTCCCAGGTCCCGGTTGGAATGGTATAAGCCGTCTTTGAGAAAGGTGATGCTGGTGGTGTCAAATCCGACGTCTATTAAAGCAGTCACCTTATTCGGATCGATCTCATAATTGAGTTGGTAGGCGTTCAATATGGCAAAGGCATCGGTGTCCACGATCACCGGTCTTAATCCGGCATCGGCGACCAAATCGATATAAGAATTCAAAAATTCATTTCTGGCGGCCACCAAAAGGACATCCATTTTACGGGTCTCCTGGTTGACCTGGATTATATGATAATCCATGGTCACGTCTTCCACATCGAAGGGGCTCCTCTGCTCTGCCTCAAAAAGAATAGCTTGCTCTGCCTCTGTCCCTGATTTTTGATCGATGGTGATCTTGTCGGTTATTACCCCATGTCCGGAGATGGAGATGGCTACCTCCTTTAGGTTGGGATCGCACTGATCGATCAAGCTTTGCACATTGAAAATAACGGTATCTCTATCCCTGATCTCCTCATCCACCACGGTTTCCAGAGGGATCTCCCTCATCCCTAAAGCAGTTAAAGCCCACCCTCCGGACCTTTCCTCCAGCTTCACCAACTTGATGGAGGAAGCTCCGATGTCTAAGCCGGCCACGGTCCTTGCTTTTCTTCCTAAAACCATAAAAGTCTCTTTCGGTATAAGGTGTTAACTTTCGCTTCGATTACGGAACTTTTTCATCTATCTAAATTTTTAGGAAATTGCACTAATTTTCTCATCGGCTAAAATTTTGGAAAACTTAAGTGCCCCCCAAAAAAAATTGTCCGAACTTTTGGATCCGTAGGAGAAGAAATAAAACTCTCGACTTCTTCTGACATGCTCTTGTGCTTTTCCCTCCATTCAGATAGCTTGTCTTTCTTTTATAATCGGCAAGGAACAAAGGAACTTGATTTATTTCAAATCGGGGATCTTCAAAAAAAACCTTGCTTTTTTGAGGAAAATTAATATATTAATTATGAATCGAAAAGTTGCTTAACGAACCGAATAATTTGATCTTTCCAGAAAGGAGCCAATGATGAAACATATTAAGCTTTTCTTTCTGCTAATTACTCTCGCCATTTTCTGGCAAAGGGCAAATGCCACCATATCCATGTGCCTGGTGATTCATCCACCATTCAGGGCGCAGTCCATGGTGCGGCAAATGGCGATACCATCTTAGTTGCGCCGGGAGTCTATCATGAAAACGTGGACTTGGATTGCAAAGCTGTTCTTTTAACCAGTAATTATCTTTTGAACCAAGATACTTTGACTATTGATTCCACTATAATAGATGGATCGGGTGGGGATGCTTTATACTTGCATGGAATGGATTGTCTTCCGGAAAATGAGAGTTTCACAGTCATAGGATTCACCATACGGAACTCTCAGTGTGGTGTATTTAAAGAGTTGGGGTGGTGGTTTGAGGAGCCGAGGTCGATGTCTCGCATTTGTCACAATAGATTTATAAACAACAATTATGGAATATTCACCCTAACTTGGGACAACTGCGTCATCGATCAGAATATATTTATTAATAACCTGACTGGTGTCGATTGCTACGGTGGGGCTTCCAAGTATTTAGAGAAACCACAACCACCCTCCTGCACCACCATTGTGGAAAACAACGTTTTCTTGTTCAACAGTGAGGTTGGGGCTGTCGCATGGGGCGGGGCTCTTCAAATCTTCAGGAACAACATATTCTCGCGGAACACATGGGGCATTGTCGGAAGTTACTATTCCTCTCTCAACGCAGAAGGAAACGTAGTCTGCAATAATTCCATCGGAGTTTATTGTGAAATATCGGTCGCTTATGAAGATTCAATTATTATAAAGAATAATATCATAACGGCAAACGACACCGGGATATATACTAATGGATCCATTGAGCGTAGACAAATTCGCTATAACGATGTAAAGAGTCGCTTGGTGAATTTCATAGGATGCCCGGCAGGTTCTGGCGATACCACTTGGGGAACAAATTTTAATGGAACACCTTGTGATAGCTTTTATAATATTACAAGAGACCCTTTGTTTGCTGATACCATTGATTTTGAACTTTTATGTAATTCCCCTTGCATCGATGCAGGCGATTCAATCGCCCAAGTCCCTGAAAGTGGAGGTTACCGGATAGACATGGGCAAAAATGAGTTTCCTTATATAATAGGAGATGCTAACAACGATTATAGAATTGACGTTACCGACGTGGTTTTAGTTATAAATTATCTCTTTATACATGGTCCTGCACCTTGTCCCTATCATTCAGGGGATACCAATTCCGATCGCATCATAGATGCCAGTGACATTGTTTGCTTGATCAATTATCTGTTCTGTGGATCCACTTTTCCATGTTTTTGATGGTGAACAAAAAATGACCGGAAGCAATAATTGTGAGAGGAATTCATCCAGAAGTGCTGAACGTCGGTTGGGACGGTGAACTAAATTAGTTTCCCTCTCGCCCTTCCCTCTACCCACTGGGGAGAGGGGCAAAACCGTATCAGAAATAATTGCATCTGTATTAGGCATCAATGCCATATCTCTTGATCTTTTCGAACAAGGTGGTATAATCTATCTTTAAAGCCTGGGCGGCTTTTCTTTTGTTTCCCCGAACTTGAGTTAGGATCCGAACGATCAAAGCTCTTTCTGCCTCAGCTTGGGCATACTGCCCCACCTCTTTTAGCCCCGCGCCCTCTCTTAACCTGATCTCATTGGGGGTGGGAATTCTTATGGCTAAATGTTCTGGAAGAATGCTTTTGCCCTCACAGAGTATGATGGCTCTTTCGATGGTGTTTTCCAGTTCTCTCACGTTCCCGGGCCAATGATACTTATCCAACAAAGCCAAAGCTTCTTTGGAGATGCTCTTTTTGGGCTTCTTCATCTCCGCGCAATATTTCTTCACAAAATATTCAGCTAAATCGGGAATGTCCTCTCTTCTTTCTCTCAAGGGTGGAATGGTGATGGGAAAAACAGATAATCTATAATAAAGATCTTCTCTGAACAGGTTCTTCTCAATAGCTTTTTTCAAGTCGGTATTAGAGGCGGCGATCAACCTTACATCTACAGAAATAGTTTTTGTCCCTCCTAATCTCTCGAAAGTTCGGTCCTGAAGCACCCTTAAAAGCTTAGCCTGGAGGGCAATATCTAAGTCACCGACTTCATCCAAGAAGATAGTCCCTCCCTCTGCGATCTCAAATTTTCCCATCTTTCGGGCAACGGCACCAGTATATGCTCCTTTTTCTGACCCGAAAAGCTCATTTTCCAGAAGCTCTCTGGGAATGGCCGCACAATTTATAGCCACATACGAAGCTTTTGTTCTTGGGCTTAAATTATGAATGGCCCGCGCAAAAAGCTCCTTTCCAGTGCCGGACTCTCCTAAAAGTAACACGCTGGTATCCGAAGAGGCAACTTTCTGAATGAGACGAGAAACCTCTTTCATCTTCTCACATTTTCCGATAATCTCAGCATAACCCAAATTATGAGCCAACTCTTCCCTCAAGAGAATATTTTCTGCCACAAGTCTTCGATTCTCCAAAGCTCTTTTGATTAAAACATTCAGATGATCCGTGTCGAAAGGCTTGGCCAAAAAATCGAAAGCCCCTTGTTTCATGGCTTCAACTGCCGACTCTATGGTCCCGTATGCGGTCATCATGATGACCGCCACCTCTGGATCCAAATCCTTTAAAGATGAGAGAACCTCCAATCCGTCCATCTTGGGCAATTTGAGATCAGCCAAAATCAGATCATATTTTTTCTCTTTCGCTTTCTCTAACCCCCCTTCCCCATCCTTAGCCGTCTCCACCTCGTAGCCCTCCGATTCCAGGGTTTTGGAAAGCATCTGTCTCATGCTATCTTTATCATCTATAATTAAAATTGAAGGCATAGCCCCTCCTTGTAGACAAAAAGCGTCCCCCCAAGAATAGCTAATAATACTTATCGGAAAGATCGTTTTAGAGTTGTGAATTTTTCTGTCTGGAAAGAAAGATTGTATGAAAAATGGTCACTCCGTAAAACCCCGCCTTTGACGAAAATTGTATGAGGGGATTTATCTCTGTCCAGAAAAGGAAGACCGGAGGTATTGCTCTTTTATGGTTTGCATGTTCGGCAGGGGCTATAGCCTGAATCCAAAGCTTCATCTCTAGTCCTAAAGATTATTTTATTTTTCTCCAAAATACTCTTGGCATTTAGGCAATTGGGTCTGTGAAAGACAAACCTCTTAGATGCTTTGGAAGCTACATAATATTCCTCTTCCGATACCGGAACAGACCAAATTCCAATCTTTTTTTCTCTGGCTTGCTTTTGTAGCGAAACGAAATAATCTTTATACCTTAAGTTGGGACGAAAACTATATACGCAAGCCAAACCTTGTTTAATCAATTCCGCATTGACCAAAAGATTGTCCCCTCCTTTGGCGCGATCTGCGACAATCCATATATAAGCCAAAAGACGAAAATAATCATCCCTTTTTTCTATATCATATTCTAAAGTAATCTTTTTCCCTTCCACCATTTCCCGATTGGCCTCTTTTGCCTCCTCAAAATAAGGCTGAGATTCTTCTGGGGTATCTATACCAATATATCTGACCTCTTCTCCGTTGCTCAGAATTATTGTATCTCCATCTTTAATGCTTCTTACTTTCCATCCTTCCTTTGGGGAATAAAATAGAACTACTAATAAGCCAACTACCAGGATGAAAATCAGGTAAAATATCCACTTGGATTTTAAAAATTTGCTTTTCATTTCACTCTAATAAATCTGTTTCATCTGTTGGGAATTATCTTCATCAATCACTGTAATTGCAGTTCACTTGTGCCATCTTCATTTTCTGTAACATAAATTAAATTCTCCACCGAGTCTTTGATGTCATCAATATGGGTGATCAGAAAAATCTGCCTGAATCTATTTTTCAATTTGGCCAGGGCAGAAAGGATATTCTCTTTTCTTAAAGCATCCTGACTGCCGAAAATCTCGTCCAGAATTATAAAGGAGAAGTCGACCCCGCTGGACTCGGAGATCAAAAGGGAAATGGCGATCCTCAGGGACAAGTTAGCCAAATCGGTTTCGCCCCCGGAGAAACGCTCAATGGAGAATTTTTCTCCCTGATCATATATGTAAATTTCATAATCTTCATCCAGCTCCAAATCCTGGTATCTATTATCGCAGAGCTCCAAAAATAAACTTTTAGCGTATCGGGACAAGGTTGGTCTTATCCGTCCAATCAAAGAGACTCTGAAATCCGAAAACAATAAATCTAACTTTTCTAAGTATAATCTCTCCTCCTCTTCCTTTTTGATCTCCAATTCTGTTTCCTCTGCTTTTCTGATCTCACCCTCTATTTGCTCAACTTCCTTCTTTATCATATCCATTTGGTGATTTAAGTCTTTTAAAAGTAGCTCAGCCTCATGCACCTCTTTCCTTTTTTCCTCTAAGTCCTTTTCACCTTTTTTATATTCCTCTTCAAAAAATTGTAAAGTCTGGAGTTGGGCTTCAAGTTTTTCCTCATCTTGAGTCAAAAGCTTTATTTTGTTTTGTAATTCCGCTATCGCCTTTTCGATCTGTGGAATTCTTTTGATTTCTGAAGCAAGCTGAGTTGTCTTTTCTTTAATCTTTTCCTGCTGTTCAAATTCTATTTTAAGATTTTCATGAACCATCGAATCATAGGCAACCTCACCCAGATTCTTCAGAACTTCGTTTAAGGAGAGAAGATTTCTTTCCTTTTCTTCTAAACCGCTTTTTAAATTTTGCATCTCCCCTTCTTTTGTCAAAAGATTTTCCAATGATTTTTGTAACCTCTCTTTTTCTTCTTCTAATTTTGTTTTAGCCCGTTTGAGCTTTTTCCCCTCTTCTTTTACTTCGTTTCTTTCCTTCTCCAAAGCTTGCAGTTTTTTATCGAACTGTTCTTGCTCTTCCAAAAGATGCTTTCGGATTTTATGGTAATCATCTCCCATCGGTCTTAAACAGCGGTCACAAACTGAATCGGGTCCCAGCTCTTCTATGTTCGTCATCTGGGATTCTAATTTGACTCTCTGATCTTTTGTGGATTTAAAAGAGGCTTCAAGTTTCATATAGATGTTTCGAGCCTGCTCCAGCTTTTTCTCCACCGAGTTTGTTTCTTCTTTTATCTGGCTTAAGCTCTTTTCAACCTCCTTTTTGTCTCCCAGTTCGTTCTCTAAAAAAGCTATTCTCTCTTGGTCAGAGGACGTGGACTTCTCTAAATTCCTTAGCTGATTCAAAGTGATCTGTCTGTGTTCAGCCTTTATCTTAAGCTGGTCATATAAAGAGACCTTCTTCTTTAATTCATCATAAGAGACCAGGAGGGGATCAAGCTTTTCTTTTTCAGAAGCAAGTTGTAATAAACGCTCTTTTTCTTCTTCTTGGTGTGCCAATTGCTCTTGAATGCTTGCCCTTTCGGTTTGCTTTATGCTTTTCTCTTTAGTTAGAGAATTATACTGCTCATATTGGGATTTTAATTTTTCCCACAATTTCTCTTGATCTTTTAGGATAATAAGCTGAGACTGAAACTTCTTGGATTTATCTTTAAAGTCATCTTCCAAAATTAAAAGGCTCTTTTCTTTCTCTCCTCTCTCGGATTCAAGTTTCATTTTGTCTTTTAAATAGGTTTTATTCAAACTGAGTTTTTCCTCAAGTATCCGAATGTCTATTCTTAGATTTTTCAAAGCCGAATCTATGGTTTCTATTCCCAGCATTCTGGTCAGAAGCTCTTTCCTTTTATATGGCTGAAAATCGGAGAGGGCATTCAGTTCTCTCTGTTTGGCGAAAAATGAGGTCATGAAGGCTTTATAGTCCATGCCCAGAGTTTTTTCGATTAAGTCGTTAGTGGCAATAGTGCCCCGGGACACCACCTTCTTGTTGATCAGGACAGAAGCGTCCACAGAATTAGAAGCTCCCTTCAACTCCCGCACCACCTGATAATTTTCACCCTCAATCTGAAAATCCAAGATAACCCGACACACATCCGATATTTTTGCGGTGATGGTTTTGATCTCATCCTTGCCGGTGCGGGAAGCCTCGCTGCCGTATAAAGCCCAGGCGACCGCCTCCATCAGGGTCGATTTTCCTGCGCCGTTGTTGCCGATGATTCCCACTATGCCATCCGGAAAATCGAGCTGGGCGTATTTAAATCTTCTGTAGTTTTCCAGTTGAATTGATCTTAAATACATGTTATCAAAATTCAAGATCCAGTTCTCAGCCACTTCAGTGGCGTTAGCACCTAAACCTGACTAAAGTCAGTTAGAATAACATAGTTTCAAAATTCAAGATTCAAAATTAAATAAGAAATCTTGAATTTTGAATCTGGAATCTTTTAATCTTGCATCTTTTCGCTAAGATATTTCAAACCTAACTCTAATAATCTATCCTTGTTTAAATTCTCCACTACTGCTTGTTTTATATATTGTTCAAACTCTAAGGGTAATTTGCCGATGGTGGTTTCGGTGGTGAAAGTCTTTTCCTTCTCGTCTTTTCTTTCAAATCTCAAATCAAAATGAAAAGCCTTGGATTTAAGCTCTGTAATTTTTCGAAAATCTAAAGAATTGTAAACATATTCCGGAATGTTAATGATCTTCAACCTTACTATCTTATCTGTTATTTCTTGTGAATCTATTCGACCTTCAATCCCCTGATAAACCCCATCTGGATCTAAATCGTTGGCATCAAGTGTGGGAAGCTCGATCATATCACGACAGGTAACAGGATGAAATTTAGGTTTTAAATCTTGTCCACAGGATCCTGCGGAAACCTTGAATCTTGAATCCGGAATCTCGACTTCCACAAATCCTTTTTCCTGACCCAACTCCGACAGAGACAGCCTTTCGGTGGATCCTGCATAGATGGCACCAGGTGCAACTTGACAATGGCGATGATAATGACCTAAAGCCACATAATCAAAGCCCAGATCAAAGTAGGAAGTAGGAATTTCTTGCTCAGATAACTCCCCCATTGAGAATTCAGGGATGCCGGCTACCACTCCATGTAACATCAAGATATTATATTTCGCTTCTTGGTCAATTCTGACCTTAGCCAATTCCTCTCCGAAATTTTCTTGATCCAGACAATGGGGAATGGCGTGGATGGTGCACTGTCCGAAGGATCCCGCCTCGCGGGAATTTATACGAATGCTCTCATATTTATTCTTATATACTAAATGAAGAAAAGGGGAGAAGACTTCAAAAAATGAAAAGACTGAGCCCACTGATCTCTGTTTGGGGGTGTCATGGTTTCCCGAAATGATCACCATCGGTATTTTTAGATTCACTATTCGTAAGATTTGTCTTATGGCGAAATTGATGATTCTGTTGGTAGGTCTAACCGAATGAAAGAGATCACCGGTATGCAAAACAAAATCTGGCGAAAGCTCAATGATCTTATCCACCGCAGAGGCAAATGAATTACAAATATCCTCTTCTCTTTGATTATATCCGGATAAAGAAAGCCGTCGAGAAAACCCGGATGCCCCTAAATGGCTATCTGAAATGTGAACAAACCGCATGTGAATTTTAATTCAGAATTATCGGTTCTTCTCTAATTTAGTTGCAGAAAAGACCTCACCCCCTAACTCCCCCTCTCTCCCGCCTTTGGCGGGATGGAGAGGGGGACAAAGGGGGAGAGGTAAAAAAAACGGCTGATGATATTGCGTTTTTGTCAGCTAATCGCTCATACATTAGCAACTCTTTTGGAGAAGAACCCAATTTATAAACACCAGCACCTAACTTAAGTTAGGTGCTTGATCTTAATATGTTTTGGGAATCAAACGTTTGGTTTTTCTCATATATTCTCTATATTCCTCACCCAAAGTCGAGACCAATGCCTTTTCTTCAATGTTGATTCTACGAATGAAGGCAAATAGTATAGGAAAGAAGATGATGATAAAACTAACCCAATTACCCAAAGCCCACCCTAAGCCGAAAAAGGAAACCAAACTTCCGGCATAAGCGGGATGACGAATGGATTTGTAAAAGCCACTCTTTATGACTTTGTGATCTTTAAAAATAGCGACATCAACGGTGAAATATTTTCTCAGGGTATATATGGCAATCCATCTGATAATAAGTCCCAAGAGTATCAAGGCTAACCCGAACCAAACGATGTAAAGGCGAGCTGATTTAATGAATCCTAATGTTTGAAAGCTCCAAAAAACTCCTATGGTGATGCACGGGATAATGATCAGCCAGAGACTTCGGGGTGAGCCTCCCTTTTCATGGGTGGCATAACTTGTTTTTGAAGAACGGCGGAGTATGACTAACCCCACTTCTGAAAGTATCCAGACCGCCGAAACAATTATGACTAATAGATAAAAAGAAGGCATATCTTGTTCCTTTCAGGTTATTGTAGCACAAGCGCCAACACCTAACTTAAGTTAGGTGCTGGATTTAAAATTTAAAACGCGAGACAAGTCTCGCTACTCCGGGTGGTGGAGCTTTTAGAAAAACTCTTCATCTACTTTCACTTTCTCAAATTTCTTCCCGCTTTGCGGGACTCTGGTCTTTAACCATTCTTCATACAGATGAATTTTCGCAGGGATGGCAAATGGAGCTTGAGGCGAGGTGATCAAAGCCTCCCCCGCCTCCAGCATCTGAATCTCCGTTCCCAGATCGGAAATATCCTGCTTGGCAGAAGATTTCACGATGTTTCTGTCCCGCTCATCCGCCAATCCTAAAATGAAAAGGGTATTGAATTGGGACAACAATTCTTCATCGATCAGTTTAGGCTGTTGGGTGATGGCGCAAAGCCCGGTCTTGAATTTTCTGCCTTCTCTGGAAATTTGGGCGAATATGTTTATATCTGATTTCCCTTTTTGCGAAAGAACCCTTTGTGCCTCCTCCATCACGATCACCGTGGGCAAAAGCTCTTTGAATTTAGTTGGGTCTTGATAAGCTTTGTTATTGTAGGAGAAGACCGCCCGGGCCAGGACTGCTGAGATCAAAAGCTCTTCTTGTTCGGACATGTTGGAAGTATCCACCAACACCAGCTTACCAGATTTTAAATCATTGATGACATTTCTGGTGATGGACACAGAGGAGTCTTTATGAATGAAGGGGAGTCTCAAGATTTGACCCGCTCTCCTTTGTATAACTCCCGCAGTCGATTCAAAAAACCCTCTGCCGCTGGGGAGATTCACTAAAAGGTCGTCCATGGTAGCATAAGCCACCTTCGTCAACCAGTCTTCTCCGAATAAGTGGCTCACCGCATAAAGCAATTCTATCTGGGGCTGGGTGAAATCGTAAATATGACGAAGGTCTTTTATGTCAATCTCCCGGACGCTTATCTTAAGCTTATTATGAGGACCAACCAGATCGCGAGAGCTATAAACCCGCAATCTTTCTTTAGCCAGAGGATGATCCACCAAACCCTTATGAGATGGGTCTCCCCCTCCATCGTAGTATTCGCCATGTGGATCCAAAATCAACATGCTATATTTTCCCGATTCTAAAACCATTCCCGCCAGCACCTTCATCAAATTGCTTTTCCCCATGCCGGTGGTGGCAAAGATTCCGATATGATAAGGAAACAGCTCACCTGAGATTCCCACCGAAAAATCCAGGACATCTTCACCCGAGCGCAAAAACCCGACCTCCAAATCGCCCATAAATCTCATCAAGAAATCGAAATCTTTCTTCTCTGGAATTTTTACTTGCGAAAAATGAGAGGGAATGGTTTTGGGTTTTCTGAAGACATTTCCTTTTACATACCCCAAGGGAACACATCGTCCGACTTTATAAAGTCTTCTCTCTTTCTCATGAAATTCAAAAGATTCCTTTTGCCTATCCAGAAGCATCATATTGCCTGCGGTTCTTTCGGCCCAATTAGGATCCGATGCCTCCACACCATAGCTGACATCCACCACTCTCAGATAAAAAGGCAGACCTCTTTCCTCATCCTGTGCCAAAAGAATATCCCCCAGGTGTAGGTCTTCTTGGTAAAAAGTGCGAAAATAAAGCTCGGTGATTTTCTTTCCGGTTATTCTTCCTTTGTAATTCATAAAAATCCTTTTTTTAGATTTATTCAAAATAGATTTGAATTGGTAGCCGCAGGCTTTAAGGACTGTTGAAAAACCCCGTCGGCAGGGCTAAATGCCCTGCTCTATGGGTGATAACTTATCGTTTCCCATAGAGGCGGGAATTCATCCCGCCTCAAAATATGACTTTTTCAACACGCCCTAAAGGTTGCGGCTACAAAAGCCAATTTAGCATTTATTCAAATCCGCATTCAACACCTCATGAAAATCAGTAAATAATAAATCCCAATCCGCTGTGCTGATTCCCTTTTCCAAAGCTTTAGACTGAAGTTTGTATCTGATATCCTCCACCTCCCCGGTTGTTATTCGACAAAGATGGTGTGCGGCCGCCAATGGATAGGGATAGCCCAAAAATGCTGGATCGCTTGCGAGATTTGACAAAAAGGAAAAAACCATATTCGGATCGACCGGATCAAAACGATTGACATCCACCCTGAAAGCAAAATCGGAGGAGGCTTTTAACTTGGCTACATAAATGGTTCCAAAATAACTGGAACTTTTGGTGTGGAGTTCGTCTGCAGAAATCTGGCAGAACCAATTACAATTTGGACAAAATCTCTCCCCTATCTTGACCACTGCCGGAATCAAAGGCGACCGATCTCCCCAATAAAGGGTGCTGGTCTTGGTAACTCCCACCAGATGGACACCCTTAGCTTTCGCCCTTTGAGTGATCTTTAACAAAAAATTATGCGGTGGAGCAATGCTTGCCTTGAGCGAACCATCTATTAAAAGCATATCGCCTTCATTTAGCTCATCTAATAATCCTTGCGCTTCCTTCCACTCAGAGAACAAGCGCAGGCGATCTAACATTTTTTCGATTCCGGGTGCCTCAGATGGCTCTTCTCCGACCAAATCCCGATAAGCAGAAAAATACCTTTTAGAAATCTCAGCCTGAGAAATGATCTCTAATTTTAAAGGGATAGTCTTTTGCTTAATTCTTTTTCCATTATGAAAAATCACCGATCCGGTTCGATATATCCCGATAAGAAATGATCTCCCTTTGACCACCGTAGCGGAACCACCATCCACCGCCGCCACTTTTCTATCTGACTTCGTCTCTTGGATTTTCCTGAAGGAAAGCTCATTTAAATTCTTATCCAAAAGCAGAGGCTCTTTTTCCTCTTCACCTGAGTTCACCTCGATATAGGAAGGTTCCTGGCTAAGGGCGTCTTTGATGAAATTGACTGCCAGGTTTATCTCTTTATCAATATTTTCGGTTAGGTCCAGCATTCCTTATTTTATTAAAGCGCGTAGCCGAGGGTTCATCCCTTGGCTGGTCTCAAGATCCTGCGGACAAGCCCTTAAGGCTTGCCTACGCGGGTTTATCTATGTTCTCATCTATATTGGCATTCCCTTTTCTATTTTGTCAGAATGTAAATAACCCCGGTGCCGAAGAAAATATTTTGATAAGCCACCTCGGAAAAGCCCATCTTCTTTAATATGTTTAGCAAATCCTTTTGTTTGAAAAAAAGTCTTAAAGAGTTGGGTAAATAGCTATAAACGTGAGCGTGTCCTTTTGAGAAAATTCGAGAGAGCTTGGGAAAAATTTTATCATAATACAAAAAATAAATACTTTTTATTAATTTTACTTCGGGATGGGCGACATCAAGAAACACGGCTTTCTTATTTTTCTTCAAGACCCTTTTGGTCTCGTTGAAAAACAAGTCCAAGTCTTCCATGTGTCTTAAGGAAAATCCCATCATAGCCCCATCGGATATGTTGTTTTTGAAGGGAAGCTTCTCCACGTCGCACAGCACTATGCAAGCTCTTTCCAGAAATCCTGATCTTTTTAGTTTGGCTTTTGCTACCTTAAGCATATCCTCATTGAAATCACACAAAATCACCCTCCCCTTAAAGGAGTGACGAGAAAGAAGCCTGATGGCCATCTCACCGGTGCCGGCACAAAAGTCCAGAACTAAATCAGATGAAATCAATTTCGAGGTTACCTTGCGCCTCCACAGAATATCCAAACAGAAGCTTAGGATTCTATTCAGCTTGTCATATTCTCCGGATATCTCCGAAAACATTTGAGAAATGTATGGCTTATTGCTTCCCATGATTTTATTCATACTAACACGAACACACAAAATTTCTTACATTTAACTTGATCACCCCTCACCCTACCCCTCGTATGAGTGCATACGCATCTCCCCAAAGGGGAGAAAGGGGGCAGTGACATATAAAAACAAATGGGCTTGGATTCGTCATCCGCCATTCGTCATGATTTCATATTTTTCTATTCGCCACTTACCCCTTTTCTTATTCAGGAATAAATTAAGTGATTTTTCGAACTTTTCAAGTTCCTCTCCACTTTTTAGAGCCTCCATTTTAAATTTGAGTTCCACCTTAGCACTGTCTTTTATAATAGTGAATCTTTTATTTGCTATGTAGACATTTTTTATCTCTCCCCAAAAAGATAAATCCGTTATCAGTTTGGAGGCTAAATCCTTTTGCTTTTTGCTAATGACTGAGTCCAATACCGTCATATTTTTTTCTTTTAACCCTTTTTCAAATTTTCCCAAAAGCTCTTTGATTGAGGCTACATCGTTTTCAGGCGGTTTGCCCACGCAACCGAGGATCAAAAGCGACAAGAGAACTGCTATTAGAACTATGAGATATTTCGATTCTTTTATCAACTATTCTTCGTTTCTGAGTATTATGGTTTTGAGCAAAAAGCCGATATGTAATTATAAAAAGAAGAGAAGGAAAACACAACTTTTATTTTTGTTGGACCTTTGAAAAATGGACGGGCTAAGAGCCCGTCCTACGCGATATCACTTCACACAACACGTAGGCGGGGCTCCCAGCCCCGCTAAAACCCCCGAAAAAAGGTGAGGGCTTTCTCTGGTTTGGATAGAGGGGGGCTAGGAAACTATCCGGGGGGAACCAGAGTCCACCCTCATGATTTTTTTCCTTATACTTTTTTATCAATATACAAGCTTTTTGAAGCTCGTCAAGGAAAAAATTGAATTTTTTTAAAATTTTTCCGGCACGTGTTAAATGATCTGTCAGATCCTCTGATCTGACAGATCACCTCAATTTCGGTGTCAGAACAGGGGTTCTGACACCTCAGATAAATTCTATCTGATCTGCACCTCACCCTCCTCCGCGAAGGACTGGTTGATAAATAAGGATTTGGGAAGTAGGCTACGGCATGTTTTATTGTAGCCGCAGACTTTAGTCTGCGCAAAAATTCCACCCCCCCACAATCTAAAGGGACTGTTGAAAAACCCCTTGAATGTTATTGTGAGGAGCCCGTAAGGACGACGAAGCAATCTCTAACTCATTGATTTATATGGAGCGAGATTGCTTCGCTATCGCTCGCAATGATGGTCTCTTGAACTTTTTCAACAAGCCCTAAAAGTCTGCGCCTACCAACCTCCCCTCTTCCAAATTTTGGGGAATGTACAGATTTGTTTGAGGTTTTTGGAGTGTCAGGCTTCAGCTTGACCTGGGACTTCTTGCACGACAAAAAGCTTTAATAGGGTTCGCCTAAAAGGCTTGTTGAAAAAGTTATTTTATGGAGAAGTTTTTCGTAGGGACAGGGCTTGTCCCTGTCCTAACCGCAAAGCGGACAGCCACCCCGAAAAATCGGGATTTCGCTAAGCTCAACAAGGGCTGTCCCTACAAAATCTTTACTCCAATCTTCACTTTTGCATATTGACAAAAAGTGAAGGTGAGGTATATTTAGAATTAGGTAAGTTCATCTTAAGCTAATTAAGACCAATGAACAGGTTCAAGAGTGTAATCATCCTATTGATTTTCTTTTCTATCAGTCCCTTGGCAAAGGGAGGACTCGTTGTTGCGGGGTACCCATACCCCGCAACACTTCTGGTTCAGGGTGAGGGCACCCTGAACCA
>Ga0315279_10004217_pt1 | contig 19413 bp, 19 predicted proteins | sample YL17G06_20_MG_FD_203694 | JGI IMG/M metagenome (GOLD analysis project Ga0315279, IMG submission 203694) | Sediment microbial communities from Yellowstone Lake, YNP, Wyoming, USA - YL17G06_20 | ecosystem: Environmental > Aquatic > Freshwater > Lake > Sediment | place: USA: Wyoming | collected... | reverse complement strand
TCCGTTTCCCGTTATGCACTCTCGGCTCCCGAAGGATCTGAAGGCCGTTGGAAACGGCCTCAATTCCCGTATATGTCCCCCCTCCCATGGAGAATGCCTTCAGAAAAAGCAACAGCATTCCGCCTCCGCCGAGGACGGCCAGCCCAGCGTTGAAATCTGTGCGGATCTGGTGAGAAACGGGTCCGATCTGGGGAATGTGAGAGAGGATGCCATATCCTATGAGGAGGATATGGGTGATTACGAAAACAATGAAAATTGGCGCGAGCAGCGACACGGACTCTTTAACGCCCCGGAGATTCAAGATGACGAGAAGGATGATGGCGCAAATATCGAACGGGATCTTATATTGCTGAGCCGAGGCTGGGAAAAAACTGAAGATGGCGTCTCCGCACGAAACGATCGAGACGGTGATGGTCAGCATGTAGTCGACAAGGAGTGCTGCACCGGAAACGACTCCGGCTTTTCCGCTCAATGTATGCGTCGCTACGATATAGCCGCCGCCGCCCGATGGAAAATATTCGATGATCTTGGTATAGGCGAAAGAAATGATAAGGACCGTCGTAGCCGTCGCGATGGCCAGAAAGATCGCCAAATACGTGTGTTGGCCGAGAGTCTTGAACGCTTCTTCCGGGCCATAGGATGACGATGACAAACCATCTGCGCCCAAACCGATCCAGGCCAGGATTGGAATCAGGGCCAGCTTATGGAATAGTCTTGGGTCCTTGATGCTCCGCGGCTTTCCGATGAGCGTGTGTTTGATCTTTTCGAGGAATGACTGTCCGTCTGTCATGGGAGACATTCTCTACACTATTATCTTCACGGGGTTAAAGTCAAGGCGAGTCGGTTGACTAAAGCCCAGCCCTATGGTATCCAATATGAAGCAATGATAGCTTAAATTTTTACCCTCACGGAGGTGTCATAGTGTACGGCTGGACCGGCAATATTCTCCGCGTCAACCTCACCACAAAAAGCACTAAAAAAGAGGCTTATAGCGAGGAGTTCGCCAAAAAATGGGTTGGCGGACGAGGCTTCGCCGTTAAAATCCTGTACGATGAGCTCAAGCCCGGGATCGACCCCCTCGGCCCCGAGAATAAGTTCATCGTCGCCCTGGGTCCGATCGCCGGAATACCGGCCCCCAATACCGGCAAAGCGGTCGTCGCTGCTAAATCGCCCCTGACGGGCTTTTACGGCGACGGCAACCTGGGCACGCGCGTGTCCGAGCATCTCCGGAAAGCCGGCTACGACGCTTTGATTGTCGAGGGAAAGGCCAGCCGGCCGACCATGCTCTATATCGAGGACGACAAAGTCGAATTTCTGCCGGCAGATGAAGTCTGGGGCAAAGGGACCTATGCCACTAATGATTGGATCTACGGCAAGTACGGCAAAGGAGTGGGCGTTCTGAACATCGGCCAGGGCGGGGAGAATCTCAACCGTTATGCCGTCGTTCGGAGCATGGAAGGACGGGCCGGCGGCCGGCCGGGCATGGGCGCGGTCATGGGCTCCAAGCTCCTCAAGGCTATCGTCGTCAAAGGCCATCGGCCTATTCCGCAAGCTGACCCGCAGGGTATGAAAGCTCTGGGAGCGGGCGACTTAAAAAAAGTCCAGCAGATCGACAGGGAAACGGGCTGGTCCATCCAAAGCACGACCGGAGTCCTCGCCTGGTGCAACGAGGTGGCCGGCCTCCCCGTCCGGAACTTCCGCAAGACCCATCACCCCGACGCCTGGAAGATCGACGGCGAGCGTCTCAACAACGCCAGGATCGCGACCTACGGCTGCCCCAACTGCACCATGCGCTGCGGCATCACGATCCACGACCACGAAGGCCATGAGGCCGAGCTCGATTACGAAAACATCGGCCTCCTCGGTTCGAACCTCGAGATCTTTGACCTCCCCCAAGTCGGGTCTTTGAATTACTTATGCGACGAGTACGGCCTGGACACGATGTCGGCCGGATGTGTCCTCAGCTTCTACGCCGATGCCATCGACCATGGCGCGACGAGCGGCGACTTCAAGTTCGGCGACGCCGAGCGGGCCAAGGAGCTGCTCCGGATGGCCGCCTTCCGTAAGGGCAAGCTCGGAAATCTTTTGGCCGAAGGATCGCTGCGGATGGCCCGGGAATTCGGGCACAACTCCGAGGCCTACGCTATGCAGGTCAAGGGCCTCGAAGTGGCCGCCTACAACTGCAAGTTCATTCCGGGCCAGGCGCTGGCTTACGGCGTCGCCGCCATCGGCGCCCACCACCGCGAAGCCTGGATTATCACTTTCGAGATCAAGAGCACTACCAGGGAATCCTACGGCCCGGAGAAGGCGGCCAAGGTCATCGAGCTCCAGCGCATCCGGGGGGGCATGTTCGAGTTCATCGTCGCCTGCCGTTTCCCCTGGATCGAGCTGGGCTGGCCTCTGGATAATTATCCCAAATACTTCAACACAATCACCGGCCTGAATTGGACGCTCGACGACATGTGGCGGACGGCCGACCGGATCTACAGCTTGATCAAGCTCAACTTCCTCCGAGAGTTCCCCGGCGTTACACGCAAGGCGGACTACCCGCCGGCCGTCTGGTTTGATCCATCCAATGCCGACACCGAAGGCCCTATCGCCGGCAGGGTCCTCGAGATCGAGAAGTACGACAGCCTCCTCCAGCACTACTACGACCAGCGCGGCTATGACAACCGGGGTATCCCGACCAAAGACACCCTCAAGAAGCTCGACCTCGCCGAGGAAGCGGCCAAAGCCGAGAAACACGCGAAGCTGACATGAAAGTCAGGATCAAAATGATCGGCCCGCTGATCTACGAGGCCGGTTTCAGCGAAAAAGAGATCGAGATCCCGGCGGAAACGACCGCCGAGACCTTGATTGATATGATCCATATTTCCAAGCAGCGGCCGAAGATCGTGACCCGAAACGGCAAGGCCGTTGCTCCGAACGAACACCTCGAAGAGGGCGACAAGATCGCGATCTCTCCGATCTACTCCGGCGGATAAGAGCCAGTAGCTGGGGTCAAAGCTGCTCATTATTCAATTTTGAAAAATGAATAGGTGCGATCCCGAACAAGATGAACGATAAAACTCTCCAACCCGTCCTCATCAACGGCGAATGGCGTCCGGCCCGAAACTCTATCGGCTCTTTTCGTGCCGTTAATCCCGCCACGGGCGAAGAGCTCGCAGATTTCTATCCGATCTCATGCTTTGCCGATGTCGAGGACGCTCTTCAGGCTGCTCAGTGCGCCGTCCCCGGATTGATCAAAACGCCGCCTGAAACCCTCGCCGACTTCCTGGATTTATTAGCAGAGCGAATCCTGGCTCACTATGACGATCTGGTCGACATGGCCCATCTTGAAACAGCCCTGCCGAAAGAGCCGCGCCTTAGAGTTACCGAGCTCCCGAGAACGACGAACCAGCTCCATCAAGCGGCCGCGGCGGCCAAGGACCGCTCCTGGTGCCGGGCGACGATCGACACGAAGCTAAATATCAGATCGAAATACAGCCCCTTGGGCGGGCCTGTGGCCGTGTTCGGTCCGAATAATTTTCCTTTTGCCTTCAACTCGTCGGCCGGCGGGGATTTCGCCGCCGCGATCGCGGCCGGCAATCCGGTCATTGCCAAGGCCCATCCCAGTCATCCCGGCACCACCCGGATTTTTGCCGGGATCGCACGGGATTGCCTCAAGGCATGCGGCCTCCCTCTCGCGGCCGTTCAGTTGATTTATCATCTCCAGCCAGAGGACGGACTCAAGCTCGTGTCCCATCCGCTCCTGGGCGCAACGGCTTTTACCGGGAGCCGGCCGGCAGGGCTCCAGCTTAAAAAAGCCGCGGACAAGGCCGGCAAGCCGATCTATCTTGAGATGTCGAGCCTCAACCCAATATTCATCCTACCCGGAGCTCTGAAAGAGCGGGCCAAACGAATCGCCAACGAGCTTTTTAACTCCTGCACGATGGGAGCCGGGCAATTCTGCACCAAACCTGGCTTGGTCGTCCTGCTCAAAGATGAGGAGAGTAAAACTTTTCTGCATTCCGTTCAAGAATATTTCAAGCAGTCTCTCCCAGGATTCTTGCTCAGCAAGAACGTTCTCGAAAGCATCATATCCGCCCTCGAAACCATGAAGAAAGCCGGAGCGGAAGTCGTGACCGGAGGAAAACCGATTGACGGCCCAGGGATTTGTTTCGCAAACACATTACTTCGGGTTTCCGGCGACACATTTTTGAAGAAAGCAAAAGAATTACAGCAGGAAGCCTTTGGCCCAGCGTCTCTTGCCGTCTTGGCGAATGACGTTGAGCAAATGCTTGAGATCGCCATTTCTCTCGAAGGGAGCCTGACGGCAAGTACCTACACCCATACTCAAGGCGGGGACGATCCGCTTTATGCCCGACTTGAACCGATCTTGCGGGCAAAGACCGGCCGCCTGCTTAACGACAAAATGCCGACGGGCTTAGCCGTCACACCGGCCATGGTCCACGGCGGCCCCTTCCCTGCCACGGGGCATCAAGGATTCACGTCCGTCGGGATTCCGGCATCCATGTTGCGCTTCGCCGCTCTCCATTGTTATGACAATGTGGGCCAGGATCGTCTTCCTCCTGAATTGAAAGACAAAAATCCGACGGGCAAAATGTGGCGGTTGATCGATGGTGCATGGGCGCAGAGGGATATCTAAAACATCATTATCTCTGATCAACACGAAGAATAACATTTCGCATATGGGAATTATATCCTTGTCAATTTTACGTCCACGCCCGTATTATCTATTTTCTCGAGACCTGCTTCTTCCCGGATTTGACGAGTAACTCAACCGCTAAGTTGGCCTGCATGTTGGCCACAATCCCGACGCGCGGCGCCATGGGCGAAATGCCTCTGACCGGCTCGCTCTCCTCGTCGCCGCAGATGTAGAGATTCCCGACCCGCCTCTGACGGATCTTCTGGTTCCTTCCCCATCCCGACAATCCCGATGCGGCGATAATCGGCCGGTCCGGGAAATGGGCGATCCACGATTCGATCAACATCTGCTTTTGGCCCGCTCGGTCGAAGGCCTCGATGAGAAGATCGGCTTTGCCAAAAATAGTTTTTACATTTTTGGGGGTGATCCTGCGCTGATAGCCCACATATTCGGAAAAGGGATTGATCTTTCTGAGGTTTTCGAGGAGCGCCCGGACCTTGATTTTTCCGATCTGGGTCCAGAAATACTGCTGCCTGTTGAGATTGGAGATCTCGATCCGGTCGAAGTCAACGATGATGAGTTTTCCGATTCCAGCGCGCGCCAGCGAAACGGCGACACTTGAGCCCAATCCGCCAGCCCCGGCGATCCCGACGACGCTCGCCCTTAAGAGCGGCAGAATCTGGGGATCGTGTTTTGAAAAGAATTTTTTCTCGAGGTTTTTCATATCAAAGTGTCAATACGAGCCTTTTGGAGAAATATTTCTGGGACACAATGCTTAATCAAAAGATGAAGCTCATATCCCCAATTTTTTCACGAGACACGCTGCCGAACTCTAAAGAATTCGAAACATATCTCCAATTTTTGCTAGCCGATAAAGCGGCCGACCGTCCAGAGGACGATGAGCGCGATAAGCGCCCCGGCCAGGGCCCACTTCGGACGGCGCTCGACGGCTGTCTCACTGCCGAGGCCGATCCTGAGTCCCAGCGGAACGAGGACAAGGGAGGCAAGCGCGGCCATGCTTCCGCCGACAAAGATATGGTTGAGGACTTTGGCTGTTCCGCCGGCCACCCACGGCTCATAGCGGACGACATACGTGATAACGATCGCAAACAAGGCGTATCCACCGTAGGCCGCGACAATGCCGGGCAAGAAGGTCCGAAAAGAGCGCTTTTTCTCATTCTTGATCCAGGCCGTAGCGGCGATATCGAAGACGAGGCCAAGGAAGAAGATCCCGAGGAGGTGGCAAAAATAGGGCGCGGCATTGACCAGCTTGAACAGCGCGGCCGTTGCGCCGACGACGGTCGAGGAGCCCGGCTTGTTTAAAAGGCCGCGCGCGATCCCGAGCATGAAAAACGCCCAGGCCGAAAGCCAGACAGAGGCATAGGGCACGTTGTTCTTAAAAAAAGCTTCACCGCCGACGACTTCCATAATCCCCCACAGGGAGCCGAAGACCAAGAGCCAGATTCCGTTCTTTAAGTATTTCATCCTTTGACCTCCCTCTGAATGGTTATCTGAAACCGCTGGGCATTCTCTTTGACCTTATCGAGCGATCGGACCATGCCCAAGATGGTGTTGATGAAGATCTTCTGAACAAACGGGTTCATCGGAATGGACTCTCCGTCCACTTCCAGGATGATCGGAGTTTTTTTCATTGAGACACCTCCTTCGAGCCGCTCGGCGACGATCTTCATGATTTCGCCGGCGGATTTGGAGCCGCAGTAAATTTTATAACACAGGAAAAAATTGAAGTCAAAAATGGAATATGCTAAATTAGACCCCCGCTCCGAGCCAAAGGGGCTAAAGCCGCGCCGGACCGCGGGCCATGACCTTTGGCCGATAGGGCAAGACGGGAAACGGTCTTGCCTTCCGTGCTCGAAAAGGAGGACTTATGGAACATCTTGATTTTCGCTCCCCTAAAAGATTTTTTATAGGAATATTGACTTCAGCTCTTCTCCCTTTCCTCGTCCTTCCCAGCCTCGCTCAAGAGGGCTCCCAGAAGGAAAAAGAGAAGGAAAAAATCGTCAAGATCACCGAAGAGATCCTGGTCATCGGCAAGGCCCCCAAGGACCAGCCTGTCTCAACGGTCACCCGGATCGATTTCACGAAGATCGAGCAGAACAAGCCCAAAGACCTGTCCGAGGCGATCCGCTACGCTCCCGGCGTCACAGTCACGTTCGGTGATAAGGATGTTTATACGCTTAAACTCCGCGGCATGGATTCCAAGCGGATCGCCCTTCTGATCGATGGCGTGCCCGACTATGAGCCCTATTACAGCACCTTCGACCTGAAGACCATTTCGGCCGCCGGACTGGATTCCATCCAAATCACCAAAGGCCCCTCCTCTGTTCTTTACGGACCGAACACGCTCGGGGGCATCGTCAACGTCATCACCCGGCGGCCCGGATCTGAACCCTTCCTGACGCTGAACGGAAGCTATGGGGAAAAGAACACCCGAAATATCGGGCTCGACGGCGGCGCCCGGTGGAACAAGTTTTCGATCGTCGGAAATTTTTATTATCAGGATTCGGACGGATTTTATTACCCCGACCCGACGAACGGCAAAACCGGCCGGACGAACAGCGATTATCGGCGGCTCAACCTCAATGCCAAGCTCTATTACGCGCCGTCGAGCACCACGGAGATCATGGTCAACGGCGGCATCTACACATCGGATTACGGCATGCCCGCGGCGCTCGGCGTCCAGAAGGCCCGCTACTGGAAATTCAAGGATTGGGACCGCACCACGCTCAACGCGGGCGGATACACGGCCCTCGGCAAAAAATCCACGCTCCGCTTCCGGACGTTCTTCGTGGAATACAAGAATACCCTGGACCAGTACAAGGACCCGGCCATGTCCATCCGCCAGTTCGAGAGCACGTTCGATAACTCGGTCTACGGCGTCTTTGGCCTGGCGGATCTGGCCCTGGCCTCCTGGAACGCTCTGAAGCTGAGCGTCAACTACGAGAACGACACCGCCCGCACTCAGGACGACCTCAATTACCCCTGGCAGAAATACAACCAGGGAACGTTTTCCGCAGCGATTGAAGATCACATCTCCTTGTTCGATCAATGGAAACTGATCGGCGGTTTCAGCCTGGATTATCTGAATAAAATCTCGGGAGAAAACAGAACCAAGCTCAATCCCTTGATCGGCCTCAAGTTCACCCCCCGGGAGAACCTGGACCTGCATATCTCGGTTTCCCAGAAATCCAAGTTTCCTTCCATGCGCTCGATGTATTCCGCGTCGTCTGGGAACCCGGATCTTCTGAGCGAGACCGGCACGAACGCCGAGGTCGGCTTCGCCTTCAACAAAGGGATTTATCTGTCCGGCGCGGCATTCATCTGCCGTTTCAAGGACTTAATCGACACATACAGTTTGCCCGACGGCACGCGGCGGTACTTCAATATCGGCAAGTCCCATATTAACGGCTTCGAAATCCAAGCCCAGAAGTTCCTGGGCTGGGTCGAGGCGACCCTGAATTATACCTATCTCGACCACGAGAACGACAGCGACCACCGTCCGCTCGACGCGATCTCAGGCCACAACCTTAATTTCGTGGCGAGCTTTTTCCCCCTCCAATCCCTGCGGATCGGCTTCTACGGGCTTTACGCATCCGCCTCCAGATGGTTCGACGTCTTGGCCAATACGGATTTCGACATCCCATCATATTTTAACCTCGACCTCATCGCCTCGTATGAATTCAGCCGATTCGAGATCTTCGTCAAAGCTACCAACATGTTCGATGACTACATTTATTCCGAACCGATCTTTCCCTGGCGGGCGCGGTTCTTCGAGGTCGGGGCAAAGATCAAAGTCTTATAATTTTTTTCGGAAATCGGAGACACTCTGAGCAAAAAGAAGTTCCTCTCTTTTTGCATTCCTCCCGCCCCCATAAAATAAAGCGGGTAGCACGGATGCTGCCCTGCGACGCCCGAAGCGCCTGGTGGACCGTATTTTCGGAGACGCGCTTATGACTCTTAATAAATAATATTAATTCCCCCTTCCCCCATTGGAAATCAAGAGGGGCCATAAAATGTCCGCGTCTCCGGCCTTGTGGGGTGGGTGGGTCTTGGGCGAGGGCGTTAAGGGCACGTCCGTGACAGGACCCGCGACATTTTATTTACAGCCCCAGTTCCTGGTCGATCCCCTGCATGGCCCCGATCGAGATCGAGATGAACTCGTTGAACTCAAGGGGGATGTTTTTGCACTGCTCGATCTCTTCGCGTCTCGCGCCCCGGGCGAAGCTCTTTTCTTTATAGCGCCGCTTCACAAATTCCGGATCGATGCTCTTCAACTTCTTGTCGGGATGCATAAGCGTCGCGGCGATAATCAAACCAGTGAGCGGGTCGATCGAAAAGATGGCCCAGTCCATGGCATTTTCGCAGGAGACCTTGGCCGCGTGGGCTTCGACGGCGTGAATGACGGCCGGATCGATGTTCAGCTCTTTGAGGATCTTGACCGTCTCCGTCGTATGCAGCTCCGGGCTCTTCTCGGTCCGCTCGTAATCCAGATCATGAATGAGCCCGGCCAGACCCCAAGGCTCCGGGTCCTGGCCGAGTCTTACGGCGACGGCTTTCATGCAGGCTTCGACGGCGAGACAATGTTTCACCAGGTTCTTGTTTTTCAGGTGCTTTTTCACAAGCTCCAAAGCGTCTTCTCTTGTCATCTTCAAAACTCCTTTCTGGCTATTTTTTCTTCGATGAATCTTTCGGAGGCGCCGCCCCTTTGATAAATATCAGGGTTCCTTTGGCGGTCTCCGGATTATAAGTGTTAATCAGGAGGTTCTCCCCAAAACAATGAGGGGCGGAGCTGAGAGTGCCTCCCGCGTCATAAGTTCCTGCCGGCTCGCCATTTTTTTTCATGGCGACGAGGATTGGAGAACGCGAGGCGACAAAAACCTGCTCGTCTCTGATGGCCGGGCTGAACGACGCGCGCGAGGAGATGGTCTGCCACCAGTCAAGATTCCCTCCCTTTTTATTCAAACAAAAAAGGACATTATTCGAAGTCACGAAAAGGATCCGCCGATTATCAGCGGCAGGAAGGGACATCAAATAACCTCCCGTTTTGATGGTCCAAAGCCGCTTCTTGGAGGCTAATCTCAGACAATGAAATGTGCCGTCTTTCAGGCTGAAATAAAGCCTGTCGCGGTCCACGAAAAGAGGCCCGGCCACCTCTGTTCCCGTTTCAAATGTCGAGCCTAACAGTCCCGGAGGTCGAAGAAAATAGACCTTGCCTTCGACCGTCCCGAAAATGACCTGTTGATTCCAAAAAACAGGAGCTGTCCGGATAGCGCCGTCGGCCTTGAAGCGCCAGAGTTCGTTTCCGCTTGCGGATTCGAGGGCGACGATATTTATCTCGGCCATGATCAAAAAGACTTTTTCTAAATTCCGGGCGATCCCGCCCGATATCGCTTCGCTGGACTTCTTCTCCCAGCGCAATTTTCCGTCGAATCCCAGACAATAAAGGTTGTTTTCCCTGTCCGAAAAGATCACTCCGTCCGAACCGACCGCTGGAGCGGACGAAATCGAAGCCTTCGCCGCGAATTGCCACCTGATCTTTTTCGCGACGGCATCGGCCGCATAGACGATCCCCTTTTTCGTCGAAAAATAGATCTTCCCGCCATCGGCCCGAAGGCCGCCGTTGATCTCTCCATCATATTCCAGGCGCGCTTCTTCCTGAAGGGGGAAGGCAAAACTCGGCGAGGGCGCCGGCTTTTGGGATGGAACGAGGGAGCAGAACGTAAGCCCCAGGGCCGCGACACTGATGAGAGAAAAGCGGCCGAGCGTTTTCATGGTTCCGGGCGTCCCATCATAGCATGTTTCGATTTTCGAGGTAAGCAATCCTTTTTCCGGGGCGCCGGAAATTTGAGCTGGGGTGGCGCGGCGAAGGGGCTCCCCGCCCGCGCGCAGCGGCTTGGCCGCGAGCACGGCCGGGGAAGAGCCGCGACAGGACCCCACCCGAGACTGGCTTGACACCGGAAAAAGAATTGCTGAAATATTCGGCCTCAATCTTTACAGGCGGCGGCAAAAATGCTATTATTTCTATCGAATTACAATGGTTAACTACATTCTGCTCTATAAGATCAAGAAAAAAGTGAAGACGATGCTGAAGGACAGGATCGCGATGGGAGAGCTTGCGACGACGCCCAGCTCCTGCCTGGACTGCCTGGCGACCGACCTGAGCTGGGAGATGTATTACCTGATGAAGGAAAAAGACGAGTCCTGATCACTTTTCTTTGTCTTTGTTTCCCGCCCTGATCTTCGCCTTGACCGAGGCCCACCAAGCGATCCTCTTCTTGACGTCTTTTTCGAAGCCCATGGTCCCGGGCTCATAAAACGTCCGCCCTTTGAGGCGTTCCGGGAGCGTTTCCATGTCCGTCGTCCCGAACTCGAAATCATGGGCGTAGGCGTAATCCTTGCCGTAGCCGATATCTTTCATCAGCCCGGTGACCGGGTTCCGGATCTGAAGAGGGACCGGCTCATATGGATTTTGTTCGACATCCTTCATGGCCTTTTGGAAAGCGGAATAAGCCTTGTTGCTTTTCGGCGCTGAACCCAAATAGATCACGGCTTCGGCCAAGGCCAGCTCGCCCTCCGGCGTTCCGAGAAAATCATAGGCTTCCTTGGCATGGAGCGCCACGGACAGAGCCTGCGGATCGGCCAGACCGATATCTTCCGAGGCGAACCTCACCAGCCGCCGGGCGATATAGAGCGGGTCTTCGCCGGCGGACAACATGCGCGCCAGCCAATAAAGCGCCGCGTCCACGTCGCTGTTGCGAAGGCTCTTGTGCAGGGCGGAGATGAGATTGAAGTGCTCCTCGCCGTCCTTATCGTAAAGAAGCGTCCGTTTCTGGAGGGCTTCCTGGACATCCTCGGCCGTGATCTGCGGGGCATGAGCCAAATTGGCCGCGATCTCGAGCGTGTTGAGCGCCCGCCGGGCATCGCCGTTGGCGAAATCGATGATCATCTTTCGCGCCTGCGGCTCGATGGTCAGCCCGCGCTCCCCCAGCCCATGTTCCTTGTCCGCCAAGGCGTCGTCGATGATCTTCAAGAGAGCTTCTTCCAAGAGCGGATTCAACACCAGGACTTTTGTCCGGGAAAGCAGCGGCGCGATGACCTCAAACGAAGGATTTTCCGTGGTCGAGCCGAAGAGAATGACGTCTCCCCGCTCGACGTAAGGCAGGAACGCCCCCTGCTGGGCCTTGTTGAAACGGTGGATCTCATCGATGAAAATGATCATCGGCTTGCCGTACATTTTTTTATGGCTCTCGGCCTTGGCCATGACGCCTTTCACTTCCTTGATGCCGGAAAGCACGGCGCTGAAGAACGTATAGGGCAGGTCGAAATGCTTGGCCAGCATATAGGCCAGCGTCGTCTTGCCGGATCCCGGCGGTCCCCAGAAAATGAGCGAAACCAGCTGCTCGGCTTCGATGAGCTGGGTTAAGATCTTGCCCTTTCCGAGGAGGTGGTCCTGGCCGTACAGTCGGTCAAAGCTCTGCGGCCGCATCCGCTCGGCCAGGGGAATATGCTTCTCGCTCGTATCCATGATTTCATTATAACAAAAAAGGGTGCACCGGTCTTGAGAGCACCTTGAAAAGTAAGTAATTCTTTTTCCGGTATTAGGCCATTTTCGGTGGGGTCCTGTCGCGGCTCTTCCCCGGCCGTGCTCGCGGCCAAGCCGCTGCGCGCGGGCGGGGAGCCCCTTCGCCGCACCACCCCCTGCTCGACTATCCGGCGTCCCGGAAAAAGAATTACTTTGAAAAGGGGACTTAAAGGTCGGAGGTGCGAATTCTTTTTAAACCTTCCCCCACCCTCCTTGACGTTTGAGACATGACATGTTATTTTAGCCACCGCAGTTAGCGCGATCCCATGAGCACTCCAAAGACTCAGCCGAAGCTTTTTTACAAGATCGATGAGGTCAGCCGCCTGACAAAGCTCGATCTGGAGACGATCGAGAACTGGGAGAAGGAATTCCCTTTCCTCCAGCCGGGACTGACAGGCAGCGGCCAGAAGATCTTCCGGCCCAAGGACGTCGAAATCATCCAAAGGATCAAGGTCCTCCTTGATCAGAAAAACGTCACGCTGGCCGGGGCTAAACGCAAGATCGAAGAGGAATTCGGACTCAAACCGGCCCAGAACATCCATCCGGACCGCCTTAAAAAGGTCCTCTGGCAGGTCCGGGACGAGCTTCAAGAGATCGCCCAGTCGCTCGAGAAACGCCAAAAAAAAACATAAAAACTTTTTCGATTTTCTGGTATAATTTTTATTTATTATGTCGGGACGTGGCGCAGTCTGGTAGCGCACATGCTTGGGGTGCATGGGGTCGGCGGTTCGAATCCGCCCGTCCCGACCATATTCTTCTTCAGGAAAATTCATGGACAACATCAAAAAACAAAAAAGCACGGATGACTTGAAGTCCAAGGTCCTCAAGCTCGCCGGCCTCGCCCAATATCAGCCGGGCGCCATTGTCAGCCGGGAGGTCATTCGGAAACAGACCGGCACGGTCACGGTCTTCGCTTTTGACGGAGGCGAAGAGCTGAGCGAGCACACCGCCCCTTTCGACGCGCTCGCCTTCGGGCTGGACGGCCAGGCGGAAATCACGATCTCGGGAAAAGTTCACCGGTTGAACGCCGGAGAGATGATCATCATGCCGGCCAACGAGCCTCACGCCCTGAAGGCCGTCGGAAAATTCAAAATGGCCCTGATCATGATCCGTTCCTAGCGTCCGGGCAGACATGACTCCTAAACCTCTCATCCTGTTGACCAACGACGACGGCTTCTTCGCCGAAGGGATTCAGGCCCTCTTCCGCGGCCTGAAGGACCTGGGCAAGCTTTTCATCGTCGCGCCCGATAGGGAAAAAAGCGCGAGCTCCCTGGCCTTGACCCTGCGCCAGCCGCTCCGCGTCCAGAGGATCAAATCCAATGTCTATGCCGTGGACGGAACGCCCGCCGACTGCATCTATCTGGCCATGAAGAGATTCCTGCCCCGCGTTCCCGACCTCATCGTCTCCGGCATGAATCCCGGGCCGAACCTCGGACAGCAGGACGTTTCGTATTCCGGCACGGTTTCGGCTGCGGTCCAGGGCACGTTCTTCCAAGTCCCTTCCATCGCCGTCTCTCTCATCGCCGACCAGGACGGGGATTTTCATTTCCGGGAAGCGGCGCGTATCGTCCATCGCCTGGCGAAATATTGGCTGAGACATAAGTTACCCGAAGGGATTACGCTCAACATCAACATCCCGCCTCCGCCTTTCAAGGGCATCAAACTCACCAAGGTCGGCATCAAGCGCTACGAACCGGAGGTCATCGAAAAAAAGGACCCGCGGGAGAATTCCTATTACTGGATCGGGCGCGGCAATCCGAAGATCATCGTCGCCAAGGACAGCGACGTCCTGGCCGCCCATGAAGGATACATCACGATCACCCCGCTCCGCATCGACCTCACGGACGACGAGGCCAGGCGACTTCCGGTGATGAAAAAGCTAGCCCTGTCCATAAAGCCCGAGTGACGAGCCTCAGGGCCTTTTCTTTCTGTGCTTGAGGAACTCGAGGACAGCGGGAACGAGGGAGATCAGGATGATGGCGATGATGACGATGGAGAAGTTATTCTTGACGAAGGGGATGTTCCCGAAGAAGTAGCCGCCGAAGGTGAAGATCGCCACCCAGCCGACCCCGCCAATGACGTTGTAGCTGATGAACTTCAAATAGCTCATCCGGCCGATGCCGGCCACGAACGGCGCGAAGGTGCGGATGATCGGAACGAACCGGGCGATGATGATGGTCTCGGCTCCGTATTTCTCATAAAATTCATGCGTCCGGTCGAGATATTCTTTCTTAAAGAAGCGCGTCTTTTCCTTGTGAAAGATCTTGGGCCCGATGATCTTGCCGATCCAGTAGTTGACGGTGTCGCCGAGGACCGCGGCCGCGGCCAGGACGAGGAAAAGCCACCCGACCTTTAGGTCGCCTCGGGCGGCGAATGTCCCGGCGGCAAAGATCAGCGAATCTCCGGGAAGGAAGGGCGTCACGACCAGGCCCGTCTCGCAGAAGATGACAACAAAGAGAATAAGATAGGTCCAGAGGCCATACGTCTGGATGAGATCGCTCAAGTGCGTGTCCAGGTGGACGATGAAGTCGATGACCTTGGACAAAAATTCCACGACGGCTCCTTAATTCGAGTGAAGCAGGATTATACTGACCTAAAAGCGCCTGTCAAGAAGACTCGCTTAACCCAAAATTTCCGATAGAAGATTAATTGAGATTCAAAATGAATTCAAGAATGGTACCTTAATTGACGCCCAATTCTTTTGGTGCTATTGTTTGGGCGAGCAGCTGAGAAGGGAATAGCGGGCCATGAAATGACCCAAGTGTCATTTTCATAATCCCGAAGATACGAAACAAACGCTCTTCGATTCCGGAGAAATTTTGATAAAATGGCTCATGATGGATACTTCGAAAAAGGTCGCCCGGATCGAGCGGGCGCTCGAAGCGCTCGAGCCGTTCGAGACGGACTGCATCCTCTGCCCGCGGGAATGCCGAGTTGACCGGCGAAAAGTCAAAGCCGGCGTCTGCCAGAGCGGATCCGAAGCCGCCGTTTCCTGTGCCCTCCTGCATTACGGCGAAGAGCCTGTTTTGAGCGGACTCCGCGATTGTGCGGCAGACGATCATGGCGAGGGAATAAACCGGCGCGGCTCGGGAACGATCTTCTTCACCGGCTGCAACCTTAAATGCCTGTTCTGTCAGAATTATCAGATCAGCTGGCTCGCCCAGGGACGGACCGTGAGCCATGAAGAACTCGCGGCCTTCATGCTCGGCCTCCAGAGACAAGGCGCTTACAACATTAACCTGGTCTCACCGACCCATATGATCGTTCCTATCTTAAAAGCCTTGAAGATCGCATACGCGGAAGGGCTCGCCATCCCGCTCGTCTATAACTCCAACGGATACGAAAAGATCGACGTTGTAGAAAGGTTGGCCGGCATCATCGACATTTATCTTCCGGACCTGAAATATCGCTCGCCCCAGGTCTCAAAAAAATATTCCGGCGCTGCCGATTATTTCGGCCGGGCGAGCCTGGCTATTCAGGAGATGTTCGTCCAGCAGCCTGATCTGGTCCTGGACGAGAATGACGTCGCCCGGCAGGGTCTCATCATCCGCCATCTCATCCTGCCCGGACAGACGGAGGATTCTCTAGCAGTCCTGGATTGGGTCGCCGGAAATTTTCCCCGGTCGATATCCCTGAGCCTGATGAGCCAGTATCGGCCTTGTTATCGCGCTCCTGAGGACATTCAAAGGCCCTTGTCCGCAGACGAGTATCGGACCGTCGTGTTGAAAGCCAAAAAGCTTGGGTTCGAGAATCTTTTCATCCAACCCGAAGTTTTCCGAACGGACGACCACCTTGTGCCGGATTTCAACCGGCCAGAGCCTTTCCGCTGGAAGCTAAAAAAATAATCCCCCTCTCCCCCCTCATACGAAAGGAGGATCTTGAGGGATGAGATTTCTACTTCTTGCCCGGCGCGTAAGTTCTCTGCTTGGGCAATTGACTCTCGTTGAATCCGAGAGCAAGGGCCGTCTCACGCAGCTTGGCCTGGATGAGCTGAAGGTTTTCCGGCCCCATCCGCAGCAGATGTTTTTGGGCCACGCTCAGCTCCTCAAGATTCGGGTCCATCATCGCGTGGCTCAATATTTTTTGCTCGAGGGCGACCGGCTCGTCGACGACAGGCGTCTTGAGGATCTCCACGATCGCCCTCAAAAGCGTCTGGTGGAAGTCCTCTTTGGGATAGCCAAGCTCGCGGTAGGCTTGCTGGAACAGCGGCTTGAACCTGCCGTACATCCGGGCGCATCCCGCCGTGCTGACCGAGTCGAAGACGTCCGCGACCACGTTGTATCGGTCATAGCCGGAAGGATCGATGTAGGTCTGGCCGTTCTTGATCATCGTCTTGAATTTTCCGCCGAGGGCGAAGAAATCCATTTGAGGACGGGGGCTTTGGCCGTTGGCGATATTATCGACGGCGGCGACGAACTTGCGGACGAGCTCCTTTGTTTTCAGCCACTGGGCGAAGGTCGGGGCAGAGGACAGCTCGGCGATGAGGCTCCGGACGACATCGTCGCTTTTATTCAGATCGATCGAAAGGGCCGCGAGATCTTTTCCCTCTTTGCTTCCGACCTCTTCTCCGGCCGGCTTCTGCGCCTGGAGCGCCGGCTCAGTCCCTTCATCGGTTTTACCTTTTCCGGCGATGAAAAAATAATAGGCTGCGAGGGCGACGACCAGAACGAAAATGATGAGAATCGCCGTCCGGATGACTTTCTTATTCTCGTCCATAGGACCTCCTGATTCGCCGTTCACTTGATCTTGGTGAGGCGGATGATTCCATTGAGAGCGGAGATGGACACGCTTGCCGCGTCGGGTTTTCCGATCTGGGCCTTGACCTTCTTCGCCGGCAGAGGCTGGCCGAGGTCAAAATCGCCGGAGATCGTCCCGTTAGCCGCCGTCGCCTCCAGCCGCACGTTCGCCTCGGGCTGAAGGAAAAGCGTGACCGGCCCTTCCTTGACCGTGATCTTGACCTCATCGTCCGCCCTCATGTCCAGGAGCTCTGCTTCGACCGCCCCGCTGCCAAGGAAAATGTCGAGAGAGCCCGAAAAATTTTCGACGATGATGTCCCCTTCCTCGACGTCCACGTGGACGTTCCCATAGAGGTCGGCGATCCGGATATCGCCTTGCCTGGTGCGGACATCCCTGAGGTTCACGGATCGCGGGACATTAAGGACATAGTGGACCGGCCTGATGGTGTCCTCCCGCCCCGAGATGCGGGTCTTGATCTTGAGAAAATTCTCGATCTTATCGACCTCCACGTCCGGCCCGGACGAGTCCCGGCCGTAAATCCGGGCTCGCCGTCCGTATGTCCTGCCCCACTCATCCTGGGCGGTGATCTCGGCCTCATTCTTATCCCAGCCGCGAATCTCGATATCGCCGACGGCGTTTTCGATCGAGATCGTGCTCCCGGGATCCAGGGCGATCACCCGGTGGAATTCATTCTGGGGCGGATATGTCCCGGACTCAGGAAGGTAGATGGGAATCAAGCAGGCCGCGGAGGCAAGGACAGCGACCGCGACAAAGATCCCGAGGATGACTCTCTTCTTCATGCGACCTCCTCTTCAGACCATCCGACGATAAAGCGACGGCGAAAGGTCTGGCATTTCTTGCGTTAAATATTCTTTGATGAAAATTTTCTTTACAAACCCATGTAAAAACGCCAAAATATTTTATAGCACAACACCTGGTGCAAGGCAAATCCTCCACAGGAGAGGGAAAAACAAAGACGGCGGGGACGTTGGCATACAAATTGCACCGGATGATGATGTGAGGAAACAGGAGTCTATGGGAATAAATCGGATTTTGGATTGTATATAAGGTGGGAGCTCAGATGAGGCAAATGGACCATGAGGAGGAACAGCGGTTGGTCGCCATGGCCAAGAAGGGAGACATGGATGCCTTTGAACGGCTGGTCAAGATGTTCCAACACAGTATCTATTATCTCTGCCGCAGGATGACGGGCACGCACCAGGCGGCGGACGACGTCGCCCAAGAGACCTTCATCAAGGCCTATTTTGCGCTCCCGACGTTCAAGGACGGCCTGAGCTTTTACAGTTGGATTAGAAAAATAGCCGTCAATACAAGCTTGAATCACATCAAGGCCGGAAAACGGGAAGAGCCTCTGGGCGAACGGGATAATGCCATACCGGCTTTGCCTCATGATGAGCTCCAACAAAATGAGGTCGAGCAAAAATTCCGGGAAGCCCTGCAGGCTCTTCCCCCCGACCAAAAAGCGGTCTTCGTCCTGCGGGTCCAAGAAGACCAGAGCTACCGGGATATCGCCCGGACGCTCCATATCGCCGAGGGAACGGTCATGTCGCGGTTGAACAGGGCCCGGCAGAAGCTCAAGGCGGCCCTGGCCGGTCCCTTGGGAAGGAGGCGCGCATGAAACACGAAAAGATTCTGTCGCTTTTGGGCGCCTACCTCGACGGCGAGCTCAAGGGAACAAAGAAGACGAAGGTCGAAGACCATCTCCGGGCTTGCCCTATCTGCCGGGAGGAGATGAAGAGCCTCGAACAAATCGACGCCCTGTCCAGAGAGTTCCGCGGCTCTTATGAGAACAAAGAATATTGGGACTCATTCGCGGCCCGGGTTGCTTCCGGTATCCGGCAGCAATCGTCCGGCGCCAAGCCAAAGGAGGTCACCATGTTTCAAGATTCATTCATCAAACCGCAACGGGATATCGGGACGAAAGCGTGGGTCTTTCCGCTGTCCTTCGTCGCCCACGCGGCCCTCGCCTCGGTCTTGATCATCCTGCCCCTGCTGAACATATCCAATCTGCCCAAGATCGAGATCACAAGCGCATTCCTTGCCCCGCCCCCACCCCCTCCGCCACCGCCGCCGCCGCCGGCTAAGAAAGCCTCCAGCTCCCAAGTCAAGCGCATCAAGCCCGTCCAAACTCAAACCTCGTTCGAGGCCGGCAAGTTCGTCGCCCCCGTCGAGATCCCCGATCAGATCGCCGAAGAGCAGATCTCCGATGTCGGCATCGAAGGCGGTGTTGAAGGCGGCGTCGAGGGCGGGGTTATTGGCGGTGTGCTCGGCGGCGTCGTCGGCGGCGTTCTGGGAGGCGTTGTCGGCGAAGTTGAAGCCCCGGTCCGCGCCATCGGCGAGATCAGACAGCCAAAATGCATCAAGGAGGTTGCACCCGAATATCCGGAGATCGCGCGGCAAGCGC
>Ga0315279_10004215_pt1 | contig 19417 bp, 16 predicted proteins | sample YL17G06_20_MG_FD_203694 | JGI IMG/M metagenome (GOLD analysis project Ga0315279, IMG submission 203694) | Sediment microbial communities from Yellowstone Lake, YNP, Wyoming, USA - YL17G06_20 | ecosystem: Environmental > Aquatic > Freshwater > Lake > Sediment | place: USA: Wyoming | collected... | reverse complement strand
TCGTGCGGTTTTGCACAGGAAGCTGCTCCAATACCTGAAAAACCCGCTTCGCCCAACGACGTAAATGTGGTGAGCAAGCTGTCCTTTCCTTATGTTGCCCAGATAACCGGTGACGATGTCTATATTCGCTCCGGCCCGGGGACGAACTATTATAACTGCGGCAAGCTCAGAAGAAGCGACAAAGTAGAGGTAGTCAGCACCCAGTTTAGCTGGTCTCGCATTGTCCCGCCGGCCGGCAGTTTTTCCTGGATTTCAACCCAGTATGTCAGCATCGACCCAAATAATCCAGGTATAGGGACTGTTACCGGTGATAATGTCAGGGTCTATGCCGGCTCAGATTATGTCAGGTCTATACATTCTACGACTTTGCAGTTAAAGCTCAATAAGGGCGATAAAGTCAAGCTGCTGGGCGAAGAGAAGGAAAACTATTATAAAATAGCCCCGCCGGCTGGCGCCTATCTGTGGGTAGGCACCGAATACACAAGGCCGCTGGCTCCTGCCGGAAAAATTCCGGAAGTTACCCGGTCGAAGGTCGAACCCAACGAGACTACTGTGGTTATTCCGTTAAAGGGTTCTGTTGAAGATGAAAAGCTCAAGGTTTATTACACTCTGGAAAAGCAGCTCCAAGCGGAGCGAGTTAAGCCGATAGAACAGCAAAACTACGCAAGCATAAAGAAGGGCTTTGCCGACATCGCTGCCAACAAAGAGGCGGGCAAGGCTGCCCGCTATGCGGAATTTGCGATTAAGCAGATAGAGCGCTTTGAGTTTGCTAAAGTTTCGGCCAGGGAGGTCGGGCTTCAGAATGAGCAGTTGCAGCAGACTCGGGACAAGATTGATAAGGCCCGTGCCACACGGCTGGCAAAACTTGAAGAGCGGGGCAGATTTGCAGTCATAGGGCAGCTTAAGACCTCCAGCATTTTCGGCTCCGAGCCGCAATTAAAGCACTACCGGATAACCGATGAATCGGACAAAATCATTTGTTATGCCTTACCGACCGGGCAGGCCGCAACGCTGGATTTGAGCAAACTTATGGACCATAAGGTCGGCCTGGTCGGAACGCTCGAAGCCCATCCGCAGATGGGAAAGGCCCTGGTGAAATTTACTGAAGTGGTTGAGCTAAAATAATTAAATGCCAGAAATTCAAGCCGGCAGATAAAAAAAGTCGCGCCTGTAACGGCGCGACTTTTTTATTGAGAGCAAATATCTCCAGGATGCAGATTCTCAATCTTTGCCGGGCACCGAAATTACATCGTCCGGCGGAGCTTTTACCGCGCCATCCTTCTCGAAATCCCCAGCGGTCGGCTTGAGAGTCAGGTTATACCATTGAGAGTCCTTGTTCTCAGTAATCTCTGACCACCTGACCGCCTGACCAGTGTAAGCGGAGATGCGGCCCATAATCGCAGTAAGAGTGGACTCAGCAACATTCTTGGCCTCATTAAGCGGCTCTCCCTTGAGGATGCTGTTGAGCAGGTCGATATGCTCCTGCACGTAAGGTCCCCCCTGCTCGGGGAAGTCGGGGGCCTCGATAGTTTTTTTTGATTTCATCTTGCCGTCGCCCCACGTCGAGCCTTTCGTGCCAATGAAGTGTTCACTGACCCTGCCGTATGTGCCATTGACCTGACGGCACATACTGTGAATGTGAACATCATCCTCATAATCATACTCGATGCTGAAGAAATCAAACTGGTCGCCGGTCTTGCGGCGGGCACGCCCGCCATAGCCGATAGCCAGGATTGGCGGATGACCAATAAACCAGTTGGCGACATCGAGGTTGTGAACGTGCTGCTCAACGATATGGTCGCCCGACATCTCGGAAAAGCTGACCCAATTGCGCACCATATAGTCTGCATCGCTTTCATTCGCGTTACGCTTTTGATACCAGAGCGCTCCGCCGCACCACCATACACAGCCGCCAACGATTTTACCTATTGCTCCGCGTTCCACAGCATATTGGGTTCTACGGTAGCTTGACTGGTGGCGGCGCTGTGTGCCGGCAACAACCGCCAGCTTTTTTTGCTTTGCCAGTTCGCCTGCCTCGATAATCTTTCGCCCGCCAGGCGGGTCAACAGCAACGGGTTTTTCCATAAAGACGTGCTTGCCTGCTTTGATGGCCGCCTCAAAATGCACCGGGCGGAAGTTCGGCGGCGTAGCTATCAACACGACATCGGGGTTGGTCTCGAGGAGCTTTTTATAGGCGTCACCTCCGCTGAAGCATCGTTCCGGCGGGACACCCTTATCCTTGCCGGCCTCCTCAGCTCTGCTTTTGAACCAGTCGGCTGTCGCAACGACCTCAACGTTGAGGTTGATGTGTTTTGCCGCAGCGAGGCAGTCACTCAAAGCACCTCTGCCGCGGCCGCCGCAGCCTATCAGCGCCACGCGGATTTTTTCCGTGCCGGCCGCGAAGATGCGGCTGGTCGCCACCCCCATAGCCGCCAGAGCTGCTGATGCCTTAATGAAATCTCTGCGAGAAACGTCATCAGATTTTTTGTTTGGTTTCTTGTTCATGAATAACTCCTTTCTGCTATGTCACTATAGATTTCTGACTAAACAGTTGCCTGCTCCCACTGCTTTTCGAGGAAGCGGAACGATTTTGGTATCTCGACCTCCGGGTCGCCCTTGCAGCCGCATTCGAGACTGCAATAATCCTGGTAGCCAATCATTTTCAGGCCGCGAAAACCATCAACAAAGCTTTTCTCATCCTGACCGGGCAGATTTCGTTTGGCGCTGGCTAAGTGGACGTGATGGAGATATTTACCTGCCGACAGAAACGCACCGCAGTCGCTTGTTTCTTCGATATTCATGTGATAGAAATCACCCATCATGCAGACGCCGGGATGATTTACATCACGGCAGATTGCCGCCGCATCTGCTAATTGCCTCAGGAAGAATGCTTCGCCCCGATTGAGCGGCTCCATCAGAACCCGCGTGCCGCATTTTACGGCGTGCTCGCCGAGGTCCGGCAGCATCTCTACCAGAATCTTGCGGCCTTCCTTGTTTCCCAGAGTCGTCTGATTGTTGAACGCAGGAACAACTATCAGGCCTGTTGATTCGAGCTCTCCTGCTGCTGCAAGGATTTCTTTGATGGTCTTAACCGCCTTTTCGCGTTCGGCGGGGTCGTGGGAGATAGGGGCGCCCGCATAACCGGCACATATCGCGCTTATTTTAACATTTGTGCCTTTAAGTGCGTCCTTGATGCTTTTTACTCGACCGGCCAGTCCGCCGCCGCCCACTTCGAGACCCACCCCACCCCATTTTTCCAGCTTGGCAACCTTTTCCTCCAAGCTTTTACCTGGTATGCGGCCTTCCTGACTGCTCAGCTTAAGAATTGCCTGTTTACGGGTTGGGGCGGATTCCTGAGCAAGGGCAGAAACACCGGCTCTGTGCATACCTGCAATTGCTGCCGCACCTACTACGGTTTTGATAAAAATGCGACGGTCCAGGGAATCATTCGGAGAAACTCTGCCGGGCTGCCGATAAAAATTATTTTGTTGGTTTTTCATTTTAGTGCTCCTGACAATTTACGCTGATTATTCTGCCGTATATTCTCTTCGGCTGTTAAACCGCACCTTACAAACGCCACGGGGCGCGCATTGGCCGGGCCAGCATCCGATTGGCTTCGTCATCATTGATAAACTGCTCCGCAGCCGGGTCCCATTTGAGCTTGCGTTTCAGCCGGACCGCAATTTCTGCAATCAGGCCCAGATAGGAGGCCTTGTGGCCGGCCTCAACCGGCGATACAGGGTCGCGGCGGGTTCGGACGCATTGCAGAAAATCGCCGTGATGGTTAGCAGACTCGTAGAGGCGGGTCTCATTCGGCTTGATTTTTACCCGCAACAGCGACGCCGGCTCCGCCCAGATTCCCGCGCGGTCAACATATACCCAGCCCTTGTCGCCCTCGAAGGTGCAGCCAATCTTATTTGGGTTGCCGGTATCCGAGTAAGTCATTCGCAGACCGCTATTGTAGTTGAACTCACCCTGCCAATCGTTGATATTGTCGGTAAGGCCATCGTTGCGATAGCTGCCCTTGCACTCGAACTCGACCGGTTCGCTGGTGATGGCAGGGCAGCCCCAGTTGGCAATGTCTAAGTGGTGGACGCCCCAGTTGACAATAAAGCCCACGCTGTAGTCGCCTATCAGGTACCAGTCGGGCCAGGCCCATCGGCCGCCGTTGTAAGGTTTCATAGGGGCCGGTCCGATATACATATCATAATCAAGCCCCGGCGGAATTTGTTCCTCGGTTGGAGGTTTGAGATATGTCCGTTTATACTCAGGCCCCGGTGCGCCGACCTTAACCGTATGGATTTTACCGAGATATCCATTTATTGCCAGTTCACAGGCGAAACGAAACTTCTGGTCTGACCGCTGCTGGGTCCCTGTCTGGAAGACCCGGCCATACCTTCGCACCGCATCACGGATTGCCTTGCCTTCGACCACGGAGACACCCAGCGGTTTTTCACAATACATATCCTTGCCGGCACGTGCAGAGGCAACGGCGATTACCGCATGCCAGTGGTCCTGCGTGACAATGGAGACCGCATTGATGTCCTTGCGGGCGAGCACATCACGAAAATCATTATAGGCGGCACAGTCCTTACTGCCATAGTGCCGGTCAACAACATCTTTGGCTTTCTGACGGCGCTCTTTGACTACATCACAAACAGCGACGACCTGCACATCCTTGTGTCCTAAAAATGCCTGCATATTGCCGGTGCCCTGGCCGCCCACACCGATACAGCCCATCACAATACGCTCACTCGCAGCAACGCTGCCCTCTTTACCCAAAGCTGACGAGGCGACAATATACGGGAAAACTACCGTCCCCACGGCAGTCCCGATTGATTTTTTCAGAAACCGACGTCGGCCAATCTTTTTTTGTGTCATTGATAACTCTCCATAAGCAATAGCATGTAGCGGATAGCGTTTAGCGTTCAGTTACTATCCGCTGCACGCCCTACGCTAAACGCTTATTTTTTGAATGGCGTCCACTTTTGCTTGCTCTTGGTGCTGGCCAAAACGGTCTCTATGAACAGCATTCCTCGCAGACCATCATCAACGTTCGGAAAGTCCGTTACGATGGGGTCGGGTTTTGTCCCTTCCAGATGTGCTCGCAGAGTATCAGCAAAGTTACAGTAAATGTTGGCAAAGGCCTCAATGAAGGCCTCGGGGTGGCCAGATGGCAGCCGTGTAGCGCGGGCCGCTGCCGGACTCTTAGCGCCAACATAACCATTCCCACGACGCCAGACCTGCAGTGGACCATCCGGCTCTTTCACATACAGGTAGTTGGGATGCTCCTGATGCCACTCCAGACTTTTCTTTTCGCCATAAACCCATATAGCAAGGTTGTTCTCTTCGCCGATGGAAATCTGGCTGGCGTGCAGAATGCCTCTGGCGCCATTGTTGAATCGCAGCAGGCAGTTGCCATCGTCATCCAGCGGTCTGCCCTTGACGAAAATCGTCAGGTCCGCGCAGATGTGTGTAATTTTTAGTCCTGTTATGTACTCGGAGAGGTTCTCGGCGTGCGTGCCGATGTCGCCCATACACCCGGCGCCGCCGGATTGCTTGGGGTCGGTTCGCCAGGAGGCCTGCATATGTCCGGTTCTTTCCAGCGGTGTGGCCAGCCAGCCCTGTGGGTACTGCACTACAATCTTTCGGATTTCACCAAGCTCGCCGCCTCTGGCCAGGTCTCTTGCCAGCTTAACCATCGGGTAGCCGGTGTAATTGTGCATCAGGCCGAACACCTTACCGGATGACTTGACGAGTTTTTGCAGGGCCTTTGCTTCTTTGACGTTGAATGTCATCGGTTTCTCACACATTACATTGAAGCCGGCCTTGAGGAAATCGCTGGCGATTGGAAAATGCCAGTTGTTAGGCGTGGTAACCGAGACGAAATCAATCCTCTCGCCCACCGGCAGCTTAAGCTCGCCTTTTATCATTTCCTTGTAGGTGCCGTACACTCTTTTTGGGTCGAGGTAAAGCTGCTTACCCATCTGCCTGGATTTATCGGGGTTGATGTCGAACGCCCCGGCCACCAGCTCAATTTGCCCATCCATACGAGAAGCTTTGCGATGAACTTCGCCGATAAAGGCGCCTGGTCCGCCGCCGACCATTCCCATTTTCAATTTTCGGTCGAGTTTCATACCTGCACTCCTTTCAACAAGACATTTTGCACTTTTTTAAGGATACTTTTTAGCCATTCACAAACTTACTTTGCTCCTAAATACCCCTCGCTCACAAAGCATCTGTAAGATTATAAAGGTTCAGGCCAACAAAGCAACCCAAAAAGCTGCCTTTTTTAGGTCAAGAGAAAGTTTGGTTTGACAACAATTGTGCAGCGGTTATAAAGGAATTGCAACAAAAAATGGTATGGATACCGATATAAGTCCAATATCCGTTGATTTATATTTTATCCCTGTGCAAACACGGGTTCCGCTCAAGTTCGGCACCGAGACGCTGACCTCTGTTATATGTGCGCGGGCTTGCATAACGGTCGCTAATGGCCGGGGGCACAAAGCACAGGGCTGGGGCGAAACTCCTTTAAGCGTCCAGTGGGCCTGGCCCAGCCCCGCACCAATTGACCGCTCAACTCCACAGAGTCTTGGGGCCGGGAGACCAACTCGTCCCGAAAGCTCAATTGGTGCGGGGTATCAGGAAAGATGCGAGGCGATGCAGCTTTTTTGCCGTATGCTTGCTGAGGCCTGGGCTAAATTCGACCCGCCGCAAGCGGGGCATCCGATTGAATTAGGCAGTGATTTTATTGAATCTGCCCTGCCCGAACTTTTGGATAAGCTCAACGGTCAACGAGGCAAGCATAAGGAGGCGATGCCGCATCTGGCGGCTTTGGTTTGCTGTTCGGCGTTTGATATTGCTGTGCACGATGCGTATGGCCAGCTTCTAGGACTGGATGTGTATTCCACATACAACAAAAAATTTATGAATCGGGATTTGTCCTGCTTCCTTGAGCCGGCTGAGGGATTTAAGTTCTCGTTTGTCAACAAATACCCTGCCGATTTTCTAAACTTTCCGCCGAGCCGGACCCTGCCTGCTTGGCATCTCGTGGGCGGGAAGGATTTGCTTGATGCATCTGAACTAACCGGAACCGAACCAGATGATGGATATCCAGTATTATTGCCGGACTGGATTAAACGGGATGGCCTGAAGTGTCTGAAGGTAAAATTGCGGGGCGATGACGCTTCGTGGGATTATGAACGTTTGGTCAGAGTGGGCGAAATCGCACTTGAAAATGGTGTTTTGTGGCTCTCCAGCGACTTTAACTGCACGGTTACCGACCCCACTTATGTGAACAATATTTTGGACCGGCTGATGAGAAAACATCCGCGCATTTACCAGATGATTCTGTATGTGGAGCAGCCATTTCCGTATGACTTAGAGAAAAATCAGATTGATGTTCACAGCGTCTCGGCGCGTAAGCCGCTGTTTATGGATGAAAGCGCTCACGACTGGAAATTAATCCGGCTCGGTCGCAATCTGGGCTGGACGGGAGTAGCGCTGAAGACCTGTAAAACCCAGACCGGAGCGATACTTAGTCTGTGCTGGGCCAAAGCACACTCAATAGCGATAATGGTACAGGATTTGACCAATCCGATGCTGGCGCAAATTCCGCACGCCCGATTGGCAGCACATGCGGGGACAATTATGGGCGTTGAGACCAATGCGATGCAGTTTTATCCGGCAGCTTCAGCCCCGGAAGAGGTAGTGCACCCGGGGCTTTATCGACGGCGTAACGGGCAAATTGACCTGTCAACTTTGAAAGGTTCTGGTTTTGGTTACAGGTTGAGCGAAATTAAAAGAAACTTGCCAGATGTATCCGCAAGTTTTAAGAAATAGACCAAAGACACAAGACCACAGACTTGAGTCTGGAGTCTTGAGTCTGATTAAGGAGTGCAGAAAATGGCGAAATTAAGTGCATTTGCAGACGAGGTAACAGATGATTTTTTGGGGCAGGTCAAATACCTTGCCAAAGAACACATGGGTTACATTGAACCCCGCTTTATTAACAAAAAGAATATTATGGACCTGACCAAAGATGAGCTTGCCGACGCAGGAAAAATGATACAGGACTACGGATTGAAGGTCAGCGCCATTGGCTCGCCCATAGGCAAGGTTCGGCTTGATGAGCCGTTCGAACCGCATCTGGAAAAATTCAAGCACGCGGTGGATATAGCACTACTATTTGAGTCGCCATACATACGGATATTTAGTTATTACGCGCCGCAGAGCAAGAACATCGATGAGTATCGTAACCAGGTTATGGAGAGAATGGCTGCCAAGATTAATGTGTTGGAAGATGTCGATGTCACCATGGTACATGAGAATGAAGCTAACATTTACGGTCATACTGCCAAGAATTGCGTTGACATCGTCAAGACCATCGATTCGCCCAAACTGCGACTGGCTTATGACCCTGCCAATTTTGTGTGGGGAGAAAAGATTACTGATAACGTCAAAAGTTGTTGGCCGTTGATGAAACCTTATGTTGTCCACGTTCACATCAAGGACTGGAAGCTTGGCGAAAAAGATGTTGGCAGCATACCGGGCGAAGGTGACGGCCAGATAAAGGAGCTGCTTGCCGAACTTGCAGCGATAAACTACAATGGCTGCCTTACGATGGAGCCGCACCTGCAAGCCGGCGGCCAGTTTGGCGGCTCAACAGGACCCGAACTTTTCTCAAGGGCCATCGACGCAGTGAGAGAACTTGCCGGCGAAGTTGGCCTGGAATGCGATTAAGGTTATGCGGTAAGGAAGATAGATATGAAAACGTGGAATTTTGGAATAGTTGGAGCCGGGTTAATTGCAGATTTCCACGCAAAAGCAATAGCGGAAATCCCCAATGCAAAATTGGTCGCCTGTTGCGATGTAGTTTTTGACAAGGCCAAAAAACTGGCGGACAAATTCGGCGTCAAGGCCTTCGAGAGCTACAAAGAGATGTTAAAGCTCAAAGAAATAGACATTGTTACCATTGCCACGCCCAGCGGACTCCATAAGGAACCAACCATTGCCGCCGCCAAAGCAGGCAAGCATGTAATATGCGAAAAACCATTGGATATTACCCTGAAACGTATAGACGCTATGATAGAAGCTCACGAAAAAAGCGGCACTCGCCTGGGCGGCATATTCCCCTACCGATTTAACGATGCAATGGCACCCCTGCAGGAAGCGATAAATTCCGGGCGGTTCGGCGTAATTACCTACGCCGGCATATATGTGCCCTGGTGGCGAACAGATGAATATTACAAAGATTCGTGGCACGGCACCTGGAAATTAGACGGCGGCGGTGCTTTGATGAACCAGTCCATTCATATGGTGGATATGCTCTGCGATGTGATGCCGCCGATTGAGTCGGTGATGGCTTTTGCGAGGGCATTAGGTCATCCACAGATTGAAACAGAAGATACCGCGGTTGCCGTGCTTCGCTATGCCAACAAAGCCCTCGGAATTATTTATGGCACCACTGCTTCGTATCCCGGCCAGTTCAGGCGGTTTGAAATTACCGGAACAAAAGGCACGGTTATACAGGTAGAAAATAGTTTCACAGTCTGGCAGTTTGCCGACGAAAGGCCGGGGGATGAGCAGATTCGAAAAAAATTCGGCAAAATCTCAGGCGGAGGCGGTGTGGCCGACCCGGCTGCCATCACGCACGAAAATCACAGACGTAATTTCAAGGCCTTTATCGATGCCCTGGAAAGCGGCACACCCCTGCTTTCTTGCGAAAGCAAAAAGGGGAGCTGGATAAGCGGACGCGAATCCCGTAAAGCGGTGGAAGTTATACTGGCGATATACAAATCCGCCAGAGAACAAAAGCTCATTAGGTTAATGCGATGATATCCGCGCGATTAGTTTTGTGTGGGCCGGATTCGGAACCGCCCCAAGCTCTACGGTCAGGTCTTGCGGCGGATTTGAGCGCGATAGTGATTTAAACAGGGCAGCAGTTTGTTCTATCTCCTGTCTTTCGAAAAAAGAGAGAAAATGAAATCGAGCTCTAACGGTAAATTAACTTTTACAGAACGGGTTACCAGGAAAATATTCGGCGCCCCACGCGACCTCCACGACCCGCATATTTTTCACAAAATATCTCTCATTCCATTACTTGCCTGGATAGGGTTGGGTGCTGACGGACTTTCCTCATCCTCATACGGTCCGGAAGAGGCATTCAAGGCATTAGGTTCCCATACATATTTGTCTTTGTTTCTTGCCGTAGCAACTGCTCTCACTGTAGCAGTAATCTCATACGCATACTCAAAAATTATTGAACATTTCCCGTACGGAGGCGGAGGTTATATAGTCGCAACTCATATGATTGGTGAAAAAGCAGGGGTCGTTTCCGGAGGCGCATTGATTGTCGATTATGTATTGACCATTGCTGTTTCAATAACCGCATGTGTTGATGCCATGTTCAGCTATCTGCCATTAGAATTTCATAAGTTTAAGATTCTGGCTGCATCCGTGTTGATTATATTTCTAATGATTTTGAACATAAGAGGAATCAAAGAATCAATAGCGATATTGGCGCCAATCTTTATTGCTTTCATAGTCTCACATATCCTTATGCTCGGTTACGGCATATTCAGTCACCTCGGCAGACTCGGGCCGGTTGTTAGCAGCTTCCATACTAATTTTACCAACGACCTTTCTACCATAGGAGGGATGGGTATTTTACTTCTTTTTTTGCGTGCCTATTCACTCGGAGGCGGAACTTATACCGGCATAGAAGCTGTCTCCAACGGTCTGCAGATTATGAGGGAACCAAAGGTGCAGACCGGCAAGCGAACTATGCTGTATATGGCCACATCGCTCGCCTTGACTGCTGCAGGGCTTTTTCTATGTTACTTGCTTTTGGAAGTACGGCCTCTCTCCGGGAGAACGCTTAATGCAGTTCTTGCCGATAGGTTGTTTGAAAAATGGCAATTCGGTCACTGGATAGCATTGATAACCATTCTCTCTGAAGGCGCGCTTCTTCTGGTTGCCGCCCAAGCGGGGCTCATTGCCGCTCCTCGCGTTGTGGCAAATATGGCAGTCGATTCGTGGCTGCCTCACCGATTTGCCTCTTTTTCGGAACGCCTGACAATGCGCAATGGCGTTCTGATAATTGGGATTTCAGCCCTTGCCATACTATTTTATACACATGGTTCGATATCGGCCCTTGTGGTTATGTACTCAATCAATGTCTTTCTGACATTCTCACTCTCACAGTTTGGAATGTCGCGGTTTTTTATAAAAAACCGCAGGACAGAGGCCAAATGGAAGCAACACCTAAGTGTCCATCTGACCGGTCTTATTTTCTGTCTGACGATTCTCTCAGTAACAATCTTTGAGAAATTCAGAGAAGGCGGCTGGATGACACTTGTTATAACATCGCTCTTCATAGCACTGTGTTACATAATTAGAAGCCACTATTCGAAGGTAAAAGCCCAATTAATGCAATTGGATAAAATACTATCGAGAATGCCGATATCGGGTCCAATGAATACCGAGCCGATTGACAAAAAAAATATGACCGCGATACAGCTCGTCGGTGACTTTGGCGGCTTTGGGGTTCATACACTGTTCTCAATTATTCGTTCCTTCCCAGGATTGTATAAAAACTTTGTGTTTGTTTCCGTTGTTGTCGTGGACCAGGGCGCATTTAAGGGCAGGGAAGGACTGGAGGATTTTAAGAAATCCACGGAGGAATCTCTAAGGAAATATGTTGAACTCGCTCGCAAGCTCGGTTTCCCTGCCGAATACAGGATGGCAGTTGGAACCGATGTTGTGGAGACAGCAACTGAATTAAGCCAGGAAGTCTCAAGGGAATTTAACAAATCTACGGTCTTTTCGGGACAGCTCTCTTTCCGCCTTGAGAAATTGTATCATAGATTACTTCATAACGAGGCCGCATTTGCCATTCAGCGGCGTTTACAATGGAGCGGCATAACAAATGTCATATTACCAATAAGAATAACAATGTAATACTACAACGAAAATAAAACTCAAAAAACAAAGTTCGGACCCTGGACAAGCGGGTATGGGTTGGGCGGTATATCTTATGGAGAGGGTTTATTACCGGGGCTCAGGAGCTTGCAGAGGTATTTTTGTGCTTGTGAAGTTGTGATTGGTAATGCTGCGGATGTCACTGGCAGAAGGTTGTTTTTTTTTCTGGAAAATCGACGGTTTTTCCCTGGTGAATTTTATCCCCCTGCCGGTAACGATTTCTTTTTCTTCCCTGACGAAGTCGATGTACTGCAGTATCGACCAGGCGCTATTGTCCCATCTCATCTGGTAACCTCTCTGGTGTGCCTGTTTTTCCATCCGAAGACGCTTATCCTGATTGAAGACCAGATAATCGAGCGCATCAGCTATTTGTTCGACCGATGGCTCGCCCGGGTCAACCAGGATGCCGCGGGCATGGCGACCGACGACAACGCCGCTCGGGCATCGTTTATTCGAATGAATCAGTTCCTCTGCGTATCTGAATTTTGTTGCTATTGCGACTCTGCCTGAACCGAGCGTATCTGCCAGCACGCCGCTTGATATTTGATGCATATTAAGATAAGGCAGCACCATAATATTTGTAGCACCGTAAAGATTCAGCAGCATGCTCTCGTCCAGAAAAGTGTCGAGAAAAACCACGTCATATTGTTCAAAATCTGCTGTGCCAAGCTCTTTCACCTTGCACCATTTTAGTTTGGCGTTTTCGAGTGCTTCGGCAAGTACCGCCTGGTATTGCCGGTATGGCTCTCCGCCGTCGCCTTTTACAAACTCAGGATGGAACTGGCCGGCAATCAGATATACCAGGTTTTTTCTCTGACCTTCTGTGCAGGACTCATCCAAAAACCTGCCATAAGCTCGAATGCCGTATTGTATCCCTTTGTCCGGCGAGAGAAGTCCAAGCGTGGTGATAAGAAATCGGTTTTCCAATCCGTATCCCTTTTTTATCGCTAATCGGTCATACTGAGAGGGGTGCTGCATCCTGACACCGTGGTCGATATGCTTGATTTTCGAATGGTCGATTCCATAAGTGCCTGATTCGAGGATGCCGATTGCGCTTTCCGTCGTGACAATCAGGCCGTCGCTGTTTTTCGCCAGCTCCTGCAGAGTATTTTTCTGATGAGGGTCAGGGTCATCAAGCACGGTATGCAGATATACTAAAGTTGTAAGTCCACGCTGGTGAAATGCTTTTGCCATGTCAACAAAATTGGTGCCCTGAGCATCTCTGCCGTCCTTGTCCGGGTCAAGCCCGTATTCGTGCTGCAGTAGAACGGCGGTAGGATTGGGGCTTTCACTTGCGCGGGCCAGGATGTCGCGGGTCGCGAAGCCCCAGGATTCAGGATTGTATTGGTCGATAATAAGGTCCACAGGGATGGCGTATGGCCCTCTGCTATTATCTATCGCGGCTACTCTTATGTGCCCGACCTCTCCCGTGAAGTGTTCCAGCGCGTTTGCCAGGTCGCGCGAAAACGTGCCGATTCCGCACCTCCGTGGCGGGTAGGTGCTCACAATTCGGATGTTATATGGCATGGCGAAGCTCCACAGTTTTAAGTCTTTATCCGCCACACTTATGGCGAATTTAGGTTTAAGGTTTTAGTTCTCCTATGATACTGAATAGGATACAATGTTCAGAAGGGAAAATAAACTAAAAACTCAAAGCTAAAAATTAAAAACTGCGGAAGTGCTTGCCAGCACTCCCTTTACGTAGCCGACCGATTCGGCAAGCCCTGCCAGCGGGTCATCAGCATCTTTTTCATACTCGAACGCCACTACGCCCGTGTATCCGACCTTTATCAGCGTTCTTAGGTATCTCGGAACGTCTATCACTCCCCGCCCAACTTCAACCCCTTGTCCCTTTGCTGTCGCCTGTGAAACATCTTTCATATGAACATCCAGCAGTCTATCCGCGAATTTCTCATCCGACTCCGATGGGTCCACCCCTGACCTCTGGGTGTGCCCGATATCATCGCAAAGCCCGACTCTCTTGTCCAAATCCTTTATTTTTTCATAAGCACTGGCTGGTGTAGGATAAGTCTTATCGCCCGGCCCGTGGTTGTGAATTGCCAGCTTGATGTCGTATTGCTGAACCTTTTTGTTAACTAACGCCATCAATTCGGGCTGTGGCGCCCCGATAATGACCTTCATTCCTGCGGCTTTGGCATAATCAAAGGCCTGGTTGACTTCGGCTTCGTCTTTCATATAGATTACACCGCCGCCGTAAAGCTCCAGTCCTGCATCTTTGACCTTTGCAGCTACCGCCTCGATTTCTGCCTTGGTGCTCTCCAGCGGCAAATGAACGCTCTTGAGAGCAATGTATTTCAAGCCGACTCGCCGCGTCATCGCCAGCACCTGGTCCAGCTTGAAGTTCCTGAGGGTATATGAGGCCAGACCTAAATCAAACTGTATCTTGCCTGTCAGCTTGCTTTGAGCCGGTTTTCCACCGGCTGCACCAAAGGTATCGGGAGTTCCGGCGAGTAAAGCTGCCGTTGCCGTACTTGCTATCTGTATAAATTCTCTTCTGGTCTGTTTTGCTGTCATATCCGTTTTCTCATTGCGTAAAATAAATGGTACCGTGCCTTCCTTAAGTTGACTTTAGAATAAAGCAAAAACCGTTTTAAGGCAAGAGAATTCGCTTTGCAAATACCAAGTGTGTTTGATATGATTATGCCACACTATATGTAACAAAAACTAAGGTCCTGACCCCGCTTTTGGCGGAAAGGCAGTGAACACAGTGAAAGTTAAAAAAGCTAAAACCGCGAATGTTCTAACGCGCAGGCAGTTTTTGAAAAGCTCTGCGGGTGCAACTTTTCTGGGAGCGACCTGCCCGCTGTGGGTTCCTGCATCGGTATTCGGTGCCGATGCACCAAGCAATCGCATTGCGGTCGGCTGTATCGGTGTCGGCCGGATGGGGCAGGACGATATGCGGGAGGTGATGGGATTTAAGCAGGCGCAGGTAGTTGCTGTATGCGATGTCGATTCTAAGAGGTTAAAGCACGCAAAGCAGCTCGTTGAAACGCACTATGGCGCACAGAGCAAAGACAGCAGCTACAAAGGTTGTTCGGCTTACAGCGATTTCAGAGAGCTGGTCGCACGTGAAGATATTGACGCTGTGATGATTGCCACGCCTGACCACTGGCATGCTCTGCCCGCCATTGCCGCAGCCGGCTCCGGCAAGGATGTCTTTTTGCAGAAGCCGCTTACCTTGACCATACAGGAAGGGCGGGTGTTAAGCGATACTGTCCACCGCTACGGACGCATCTTTCAGGTCGGAAGTCAGCAGCGCTCCGATTCGAGGTTCCGCTTTGCCTGCGAGCTGGTCCGCAACGGACGGATTGGCAAGTTACACACCGTTAAAGTCGGCTTTGAGGCAGACCCACCCACAGGACCACAGCTATCTATGCCGGTTCCGGAATGGCTCGATTACAATATGTGGCTGGGGTCTGCACCCTGGACCGCTTATACCGAACAGCGTGTCCACCCTGAAAATGACTATGGCAGGCCAGGATGGCTGCGAATTTCCGACTATGGTTCCGGGATGATTACGGGCTGGGGTAGTCACCATAATGATATTGCACAGTGGGGGATGGGGACCGAATACACCGGGCCTGTGGAGATTGAAGGTCAGGCAGAATACCCCAGGGACGGGCTATGGGATGTGCACGGCCCGTTCCGCATCGATTACACCTACGCTAATGGGGTCAAGCTTATTTGTGCTGACACTGGAAAAAATAAATCCGGCGTTCTCTTCGAAGGAACTGACGGCTGGGTGTATGTTGACCGCGGGCGCATCGATACAAATCCGAAGTCACTTTTGACCTCGACTATCAAGCCAGATGAAATTCATCTCTACGAAAGTAATAACCACAAGGCCAATTTCCTGGAGTGTATCAAGTCGCGGGCGGAAACCATTGCACCTGTTGAGGTCGGCCATCGCTCCTGCACTGTATGCCTGCTGGGCGAGATTGCTATGCGGCTTGGCCGCAAATTAAAATGGGACCCAGAGCACGAACGATTCACCAATAATGACCAGGCGAATCGGATGATTTCCAGGTCTATGCGCAGCCCCTGGCACCTGTAGAATTGATTATTGACTATTGATTATTGAAAAGGCATTTATGAGGGAGCGGATGATATTCGGCATAGTTTACCTGATAGTTGCCGGGTGTAGTACCGTCCCGACAAATTCGCCGGACATTCAGCGGACAAATCCACAGCAGGCGGCAGCAAAACTCGAAAAAGATAAGCTCACCGTTACCGTTGGAGGAAAGCTATTTACTTGCTATAAGTTTGGCGAATCACAGAAGTATCCATATTTCTGGCCGGTGAATGGGCCAGCATCAGGGAAGTCGGTTACAGCGGAAACGTCAGAACCTTATCCGCACCATCATTCCCTGTTTTTCGGCTGCGACCGCGTCGATGGCGGCAATTACTGGCAGGAGGTTAATGAACGCGGGCAAATCGTCTCGCAGGGACCAAAAATCATAGAATCTTCAGGCAGTCGTGTTATATTCACCGACAAATGCCTCTGGCGACAGCCAGGTAAAGAGCCAATCATCCTCGACCAGCGGCGCATCGCAATCAGCGCACCAAACCAAACCCTTCGATTTATTGATTTCGAGATTACCCTCGAACCGTTGATGGATGTCTGTATCCTGAAAACAAATCATTCGCTGTTTTCCGCTCGCGTGGTGCCCGAGTTGAGTGTCGGCTCAGGCGGTGTGCTGATTAACGCAGAGGGCAAGACCGGCGAAAAGGGCACGTTCGGCGTTGCCTCGCCGTGGTGCGACTACAGCGGCATACGCGAAGGCGACACCGAAGGTATTGCAATTTTGCAGCATCCGGGCAACCGCTGGTTCCCGGCCAAATGGTTCACACGTGACTACGGCTTCTTCTCACCAACCCCGATGTTCTGGCTGGAAAATGACAAGCTGGAACTATCCAAAGGCCAGAGACTTACTCTGCAATATCGCGTGGTCGTCCATAGCGGTAATGCTACAGACGCAAAAATAGGAGAGATATTCAAGCAATATGAAAAATCATCTCCTCATTGACGAAAGGCGATGGACGCACTACGCACGACGAGTTTAGTCTTCGATTGGTTCGAATTCGTCCTTACCGGCACCGCACTCCGGACAGACCCAATCATCCGGCAAATCCTCAAAGGCAGTCCCTGGTTCCACACCATTATCAGGGTCGCCCGCAGCCGGGTCGTAGATGTATCCGCACCTAAGACATTTGTATTGCTGCATATTCTCTTCGTGCTCCTTGTCTTTATCTGTGATTCTATTTTTATCGGTGGTTATTCGACAGGGATAGTCGTCAGTGAACAACCAACGGCCAGCAACTAACGACTATCAACTTTTCAAAGCCGCCAGCATCCTGGTAATCTTGCGGATGTGGCTTATCTCTTCGGCGATAATCGCCTCAACCTTGTCTTTGCCTGCCTTGCGTGAGACACATTCTTTCAGGACGGTATAGAAGACGACAGAGTCCTTTTCGAAGCCGATGGCCATTCTTAGAATATCCCAGGTGGTTTTTCGGCCGGTTAGCAGTTTTACAGGGTTGGTTTTAACGTCAAAAACGTGCCTGTCGGCCATCACCTGTAGATACATCTGTGCCTGGCCGTCAGGGTCGAAAACGAGCGGCTCGCGCTCACTCTCAGAAAGATGTGCACGCATATCCATAAAGGTTTTGAGGTGCTGGTCTTCCATAGACGCAAGCTCAAGCAGCGACTCCCTGGCTGCGGGCAGCTTCTTTGCCGCAGCGCGGTAGAACTTCGCCCCATTTCTTTCGATTTGTTCAGCCATTTCGAAAATTTCATCCGCATTAAAAGGCATAGGCATTGTCATTCTCCTTCAGGCGCTTCTGCCGGGCATCTTACCTGCCCTCCCACAATCCGTGAACATTACAATATTCTCGTGCTGTTATTGTTTTCGCCTCGATTTTGAATATTGCCTCCGGTGCTTCGCCAGGCCTTAGGAACTGTCTGTATGCCTTACCGTCGGCAATGACTTCAATCCACTCGATATAGTGCTTTTCCTCCATTGGATGAGGAACACTGCCGACTTTTACCTTGATGCCGCCGGCAATCTTCTCAATTACAGGCACGTGCTTTTCCTTGCCCACATCGGCTGTCTTTGCAGTGAGGTTCTTCATCGGCTGACCGCAGCATACCAGTTCGCCATCGCCGCCGTGGAGCACCTCTACGATGTTGCCGCAGATTTCACATTTATAGATTTGAAGTTTCTCAGCCATAACTTTCCCCTTTCATAATTTGATGGCTTCCATTTAGCATCGAGAAGGCGATTTTCTGTTTAATAATTAGCGGCTTCCATTTCAAAATGCGCCTGTGGATGCGCACAAGAGGGACAGGTTTTGGGTGCTTCAAGTCCTTCATACACATAACCACAGTTTCTGCAAACCCATCTTACTGCCTTTTGGCGTTTAAATACAAGACCTTCTGTTATATTTTTAGCCAGAGCGAGGTACCGCTGCTCATGACGTTTTTCAGCGATGGCAATATTTCTAAAGACCGTAGCAATTTCCGCGAAGCCCTCTCTGTCTGCTATCTTTGCGAAATCGGGATACATTTGTGTATTTTCGTAATGTTCACCTGCTGCTGCCGCCTTTAGATTTTCAAGAGTGTTGCCGATAACGCCGGCCGGAAATGCCGCGGCAATTTCCACCTCGCCTCCTTGCAGGAATTCGAACTCCCGCTTTGCGTGCTCTTTTTCCTGGTTGGCCGTCTCTTCAAAAATGGCTGCTATCTGCTCATAGCCCTCTTTTCTCGCCTGGCTGGCAAAATAACTGTAACGGTTCCTCGCCTGGGATTCGCCGGCGAACGCAGTAAGCAAATTTCTTTCAGTTTGTGTTTCCTTAAGATTCATTTTTTAATGTCCCCTTTATCTACTAACATTTTCTACGTAAATTGCAAGTGTCCTCGAAATACGCGTTTTTTTCAATACGGCAAATTTCCCCCGATGTTCTTTGTCGCAGGAATATTCTTGAAAGGTTCGCGATAGAAATCAACAATTCTTTTGAATTTTACGCACAGATTTTCTGCAAACTCCCGCGTCTTGCTGTCGCAAGACAGCAGCGGGGGCGTCTTTTAGTCGGGGTTTAAACTAATTTTTTGTTAGACCTTTTCCCAAAGTTGTGCTATAATCTTATTCGGTTAAGAACGAGGAACAGAAATGAAAAGGCAAATTCAAGTTCGACTTGTCGGTGAAATAGCCCTTTGCCTGGCCATTACTTTTCTTTTGTCTATAGAAACATACGCAAGTCCGGCAAGTCCTTCCCCCCAAAACTCCCTGGATGTTCGGTACAAACAAGTACAGAGGTATGGTCAGGACACAGCCAAAAACATTCCCGCGAATACAGTCAAACCAGATAAACAATTACAAAAGACCGCTGGCCTCTCTGCTCTACTGGCTGA
>Ga0315279_10004214_pt1 | contig 19420 bp, 18 predicted proteins | sample YL17G06_20_MG_FD_203694 | JGI IMG/M metagenome (GOLD analysis project Ga0315279, IMG submission 203694) | Sediment microbial communities from Yellowstone Lake, YNP, Wyoming, USA - YL17G06_20 | ecosystem: Environmental > Aquatic > Freshwater > Lake > Sediment | place: USA: Wyoming | collected... | reverse complement strand
TGCCGCAAGGAACTATGAAGCCAATCTCCTGGACTCTTAACGTAACCATGCTTTACCGGATTATAATGAATATAATCCATGTGCCTTCTCCAATCCTCATCATCCCTGAGAAGATGTTCCCAGAAACACCTCTGCCAGATCTCCTTCTCGCCCCGTTGATTCACCGGATAATCGAACCCGCCTGAAAAATATCTCTTGATCAATCTCCACCGGATGGAATAATTTGAATCCCCGGCCGGCATCCGCCATATGCAGTGGATATGATCCGGAAGAATCACAAATGCTTCCATGACGAAGGGGTGTCTTTTCATGACCTTGTCAAAAGCAGACTTGAGGCGAATGATATTATCCGGCAGAGAAAGAATTTTAATTCGCTGGTGCGTCACGATGGTAAAGAAATAAGAACCTCCCGGTTGATAAAGACGACGATATTCGCTCATGTCTTTTTGGGATGGTGGATCCGCTTCGCTTGATCCACCCTACAAAGTCTTCAGTCAATTGGATTCTTTGCCCCCAGGATTGCGATTATTCTCTTATCTTGTTTCTCAAACTTATCCATCAACGCCTCCCAAATTACTTCTCCTGAGGTGCCTTTCTTGTCTGTTCGCTGATCCATTGCTGAAGATTGGCAAAGGACTTGACGGTTGAAGAACCCTCGATGGTCTTAACAGCAATCTCCTGCACCTGTTGATATGCTTTCTCTAATTGTTGGGTAAGTTTGTTAACTTGTTCGCTCTGTTCTTTTACCGTTTTCTCAAGAGATTCGATTCGGGTTGTAAGTACATTCTTTTCACCAATAAATTCTTTCTTCATCAACTCTTCTCTATTTTTGGCTTCAAGAGTTAACTTTTCTGTAGTTTCTTTGATGGCCTTGGCAATAGCCGTCTCCATCTCTTTGGGAAAGGCGCTAACTTTCTTCCTTAGCTCATTCAATTCATCTTCCCGTCCGGCAATGGCTTTCTCTCTTTCCTTTATCTCACTTTCCATCTGCTCTTTTTTGACCTGGATTTCCTTTTCCAATTTCGACTTTTCATCTTCAAATTTGTCCTTGGTTAACTTTTGCTCTCTTTTAAAAGAATATTCGTAATCGTCTTTCTCTCTTTCGCGCCTCTTCTTTTCCGTCATATCCCGTTCCTTGATCTCTTCCTCATATTCCTTTTTCTCTTGCTCCCGCTGAGCACGGAGAGCCTCAATCTCTTGGCTTAATGCTTCCTTCTTCTCAGCCATCTCGATTTCAAATGCCTGCCGTTTCTGATTTTGAGATTCAATTAAGGCCGCCAGAGTCACAGCCGATTTCTCAATCTCATAAAGCTCTTGAAGCTCCTTCTCTTTCAATGAGATCGCACTCTGAATCGCTCTAAATTTATTGACTTCTTCCTCCAGCCGATCGGAAATCTGGGCGAGCGTCTTTGATGCTTCTATCTTCAGATTGCTGATCTCCTTGGCAACCCCTTCTGTTGATAAAGATTCTGCAACCTGGATCACCTCCTTCGCCTTCTTCTCCTCGATCTTCTTTTCCGGCTTCAGTTCCGCCTCTCTCTGGGCTTCCATTTGCTTCAAAGCCACATTGTAAGCTTCCAACATCTCCTGTTTGGTATTTGATAAAGAAAGCTTTTTGGGTTGAAATTTTTTCTCTTCCATGTTTTTATCCTTTCTTTTCTATTGGATTATTTGATGAAGCATATCCTCCTTTCAAGTCTACAATCTGCCCCTTCCTTGCCATCTTCATTACGGCCTTAGTGTCTTTGCTAAGAGCCAATCGCTCAAAAAGCATTGTGCTAATCTGTCTTTTCAATTCTCTTACAGACCAGTTATTGTGAACCACCTCCTGTTCATAAAAAGATCGGGCAAGGGGCTCCTCTACATTCAATAATTCACAATAATGCGACCAGGACAACATCGGCTCAAATCTGGTAGACGCTGTCTGCGGAATTGAAGATTTACGAGACAGTGTCTCGTATTTCCCAGACAGAGTCTGGAATTTCTGTATCCCAGAAGATTTCCAAGACGGAGCTTAGAATTTCTGATCCCGGACAGATTCGTCAGACACTGTCCGACATTTTAAATTTTCTTCTTCTTTGAAAATCCAAGACAATGTCTTGGATTTTCAAAAAGTCAGAAAGCATTCACTCATCAATCTTAGCTTTTTGCTGAAAAGCCTTCTCTAAATTTGACGGCCAAGTATTCATTGGGGAATTTTTCCCCTCTTCCGCTAACAAAATCTAAATTCAGAAAACCTTTAGAACATTATCTAAGTAATTATAATTTAATTGCTTTTTAAAAAAGACTTGACAATTCCTAACAAATGTTTAATAAGTAATTGACTCATCTACCTACGGAAGAATGAGCTCGGGGGCCGCCTTTCGGGGCGGTCGCTGTTTTTATACCCTTTCCACAAATCGTTTTTTCATATCCTCACGCTTCCACCTTGTATCAACATAAAAGGCAGTAATCCAATAGAATGCTTTCTTTTTTCGTTGCAGTATTAACACATAATCATATTCATCTAACCAAATATATCTCCTAATACCCTTGTCTTTTGGCCCTTCTACGTAATCGAAAACCTTAATTTCTGATCTTTCTGGACTTTCCATTAAGGGCCGTGCCCAAGGCAAGCGTTCAGCTCTTCTATAATCTATCAAACGATGCCCAAGTTTAGTATCATATCGGGAAACCACATGCCAAAACCCCTCTTCTTTCCCTTCTCCATCTGGGAAGATCCTTTGATCGTAAAGTACAATGAGGCTCCAATGTTTTACCTGGTTTGATTTAAAGTCACGAACAAAAACAAAGTATAACTTTCTTAGAATCTCGTTCCAAGAACCACTTAGTTCTAAAATGGGTGGTAGGAAGTCCTGTGCACTATTCACCGATTGACCTCGGTTGGAGAAAAAAAGAAAAGATTAAATTTATCTTCCCAGGGGGGGGTGCTTTTTAATAAATCAACACCAGAAATATCACAGATCCTCTGAATGACAGCTAACTTTGCACGATTATTTTTTAAATAACGGCAGCGGTATGACACTGCACCTAATAGGAAATCTGTTAGTTGAAGAAGCTCTGATTCATGAGAGCGAATGTGTTGGATCTGACGTATCATGACTTGCTCAAAATCATACACGTTATTACATAAAACATCCCTTAATGTATCAATCTTCCTCTGACTTCGAGTATCCTTCATATCTAAATAAATGTAATATTGGTTTTTATGGAATAGTATGTTCCTGAGAAGGTAAAAATACATCTTATAATAAAAAGAATCGTGCCTACCTTGATTGAAATACTCATGATTTAATTTTGATTTGTCATCCACTACAAGGCAACGAAAATTAAGGTCGGGAGTTGAGAAGAAAAATTTCACCAGGCTCAGGTAATAATTAAGTTTTGATGTGGAAACCTTTGTCCATTTAAGCTCCCCTCTCGCTCCGAACTTAGCTTTCAACTCTCTAATAGATTCACTGTAGCGTCGAACTTCTGATTTTAGGCACCATACAGCGCCGAGAAGCATTATCGGTTGTTGATCATGTTCGAGGTGACAACTTTCATCACAATAAACATTATATTCCGCCATCTGATTTTCTCTAAATCAACAATTACTTAGGGGTAACTTTGACCCTTTTCGATCAATTCTTCGACTTCTCTTTTGGCTTTCTCTAAAAGTTCTTTCGCCTTTTTGCCGGCATGGTGAGATCGGCGGACTAAATCAGCAACTTTTTGCTGAGTGGATTTGGGTAAGATTGGAAGAACGATTTCTTTCAATGTTTCTTGATTAAGCCTAGCCTGAACACTTCCTCTACTTTCTCTAATCATAAGTTGTGAGCCTATGGTATTGAAAAACAAACTAACATAGTATGAATTTAGGGTTTCTTCCGAAAAACGCAACCTAATCAAATTATCACTTATCGTCCCGCCTTCAACGTCTTTTGGCAATCTTGCACTGATCCCAATTGTACCCACCCGAGTTACAACCACATCACCCTCTTTTGCCTTTTTCGATGGAATTTGTCTATCCGGGCCAATATAAACCAGATTATCCAGATTCACAGTCCCTTTTGTTAGATCTGTACCTCTAATATAAGGTCTGCCTTGGTCTTTTGTTGTGTATTCTTCTGAATATTGCCCCGTGGTCACCTTAATAGAATCTAAATCTTTTATCCTTTTTGCATTAAAATCCTTTACCAATTTCTCCTCTATTTTTCTATACTTTGGTTGAAAATACTCGGCATCGACTCGGCGGGTGGATCTAACATTGGATAGATTAACAATATAAGATAATTCCTCCGTTGGTTTGAAATCCTTTAATCCCAGACCCCTCAAAAGCAAATCTTCGGCTTGGGTATAGATGATTTTTGAGTTTTTCAGCTCCTGAAGTGAGCTCCTAACCATTTGGCTAACTTCTTCGTTATCAATCTTAGGGACCAACAACTCTTTGATCTTATCGATGAATAAATTTAACTGCACATTGCCGGTAGCCTCTCTAATTGTTTGAAATCTTCCAAAAGAAGAATTGAGGAATGCAACCAAAAAATGGGGATCAGGGGTTTTCTCTTTTAATGCTATCCTTGCCACATGCCTATCAATATTCGCTGGCAATAAATCCTCAGTAACTAGACCAGCAAACCCTATTGTTCCAACGGTTGATAGCAAAACGTCTCCTTTTTGCAATCTTGATCTTTTGTTCTTTTCATCAATTATTCTTGAGATATTCTTCGCGTCAGAATTATCAATAAATCCATCTCTAACATGCTGTGCAGAGAAATATTTTATCCCGCTCTTTTCATCGAAAATTGGTGAACCGTGTTCGCCGTCCGTAATGTACGCGACATCTCCCAATTTCTCTGTCTGGAATAATTCTATCTTCTTCGTTCTCTCCAAATATTCAGGTTGATAATACTCCGCATCCAGTCGAGAAGCTCTTTCAAGTTTGGATTTTTTGGTAATTGAATAGGTTATCACTTGCTGCACCATTCGAGTTTCTCTTTTTTCGCAAATTTTATGAATGCTTCAGCAATCTCATCTAAATCGTCATCTAGTCTTATTTCCCCTGCAGTTTCAAAGATGCCACCTTCCGATTTTATTCTTTGTCCTTTTTCATTCAAAAAAATATACTCCCCAGAATTGTCTTTACCCGACTTCTTAGACACTGCCATGAATATTGGATAATCGTCCAAAGGGTCTTCATCTTCTTCCCATTTCCGTAAGAATAAAACTGATGTTTTGGTTCCTGTGCCCTTAGCAGGCGCTGGAAGTTTGAAAGTGTTCCCTTCCAACCCAACTACCGCTAAGATTCGGGCTTTCTCAAAAAGCCATTCTCTCAGCCATTCCATATTGGTGTTGTTATAAACTCCCTGTGGCAAGACAATTGCCATCCTTCCACCTGGTTGTAATGCATCTAATGACCGCTCTATGAAAAGTAAGTGCCTTTCTACTTTTTGTTTAAGTTTTCCGTTCTTTTTTGCAAATTCATACTGACGCAATAAACCAGAATCCGTAATCTCTCCTGCAAAGGGGGGATTCGTCAACAACATATCAAAATTAAGATACCGATAAGTCTTTCGATTCTCTTCGTCTTGCTTTGAATTTTCAGAATGTCTTAAAAGCGATTTTAAAGATGCTCTTGCTCCCTCAGCCTGTTCACTAATCCAGTCTCTCCCATCTAAGGAGTTACGTTTGAAAATGTTATGTCTCCCATCCCCAGCAATGAGCATTAAGGCCTGAGAAATACGCCGCATATTATCATCGAAATCAATCCCATACAGATAGCGATTAGCATATCTTTGTCTTGCTGTCGGTGAGGCCGATTTTAGATCATTATCCCAAACCCAATACATCGTGTGAAGTAAAAACCCTCCAGACCCACAGGCTGGGTCAATAATATGTTCGTCTTTTCGGGGGTTAAGCATTTTAACGCACATTTTAACCACATTGCGTGGCGTAAAGTACTGTCCTTTTTGGCCCTTGGAAACTTCCGCAATCAAATGTTCGAAAGCCCGGTCTATGATTTCCAATTCCTCCCTACCTGAGCCAAAAAATTTAACCCTTTCTAAGAAGGGGACACATATCTGCAGTTGTTCGGGAGTTAAATCGATTTTTGACAAAGGATTGAATATATCTTCCCATTCCTTAATTGCACCTTTAAAAAGCTCATCATTGATTACGGCATAGGTCCTCTTAGGTTCTTTATATTGCCTAAAATGGACTTCCTTTTTGGCCCTGAGATTTCTTGCTTGGTCCTCGTCATACAGTTTTGCATAGATTAATTTGAAAACTTCCTCAAATACATTAACACCAGCTTGTGCCAAGACCATTTCTTCAAGTCGGGAAATAATGAAAGACAAATCGAACTTTTCTTGCAATTCATCGTAAGTTCTTTTCTCTTCGAAAAGATCATCCCAGGTTTGATTAACGTTGGGGATATCTGAAAGAGTCGTTATATATTCTTTTGGATACGGGCGGTAAAGAATAAATTTTTGAATACCGTTCGACCAAACTCCACCCTCTGCACCTTCCGCACTTAAATAAGATTTCAATTGTTCTTCAGCTTTTTTGGCGTTAGGCTGCTTTACCTCAAAAATGATGTAAGGTGTAATCTTATCGTCTTTATACAAAACGATATCGGCTGATTTTTCTCGGACCTCTCTCCCAAATTGGACTGATTTCTCCACTTCAATTCTATCTAATGGGTACTTATATTCTTGCGTTAATTTGATCAACCAAAGTTGACGAATAACTTCCTCAGGTTTGCCCGTTTTCTTATTCTTGTCATAAATAAAAATGTCCTTGCCTCTTTTTAAGCAACGTACATAAAACTTGCTGCCCTCCTTTTCAAAAGCATTAATCCTTTTCAGGATTTCTTTAGAAAATTCCTGCAATCCTTGTTTGACCGAAGAATCTTTAAAAACCATGTCCAAGATTTCATCGGTGTCAACCTTTTCTTTAAGAGGCTCATAAATAATTTTGTTCATAACCTTAATTTAATCCCCTTTCTTCTTGTTCTGTAAAGGCATAGGGCCTGGCGCGGCGGAGGCCACCCCAACTTGAAATCACAATTTGTGATTTCAAGTTAGAAAACTCTTCTTCCGTCAACTGGAACATAAAATCTTGTGGAAACCGAGCTATATTTCTTTTTACTGCCTGAACCAACACCCTTGGTTCAACTTGATAGAGCTCTGCTAAATCGGTACTCAACATTACTTTCTGGCCTCGAATCAACAAAATTCTCTGTTCAATAACTTCTAAGGGAATAAGTGCTTTCATTCAACCTCTGCAAGGGTATCACAAATTGTGATACCCTTTGGCATATCAAATATCTAAGTTTTTCCCATTGTACGTGAAACAAATAGAATAATTTACAAATTTTCTATATCAATCCCTTCTCCTTAAAACTGAAAAACCCGTTTTTCGCAATAATTATATGATCCATAACTTCAATGCCCAAAATTTTACCGGCTTCTATTAATCTTTTTGTAATCGTTATATCATCCTCTGAGGGTTCCGGGTCGCCAGAAGGATGGTTATGGGCTAAAACCACCGAAGCCGCGGTATGCATAATGGCATCCTTAAAAACTTCCCGTGGATGTACCAGGCTGGCATTAAGTGTACCGATTGAGATGGTAGATATGCCGATGATCTTATTGCGGGGATTAAGAAGGATGAGTTTAAAATGCTCTTTGGCTTTGTCCTTAATGCTTGCACGAATGGCTTTTACTACACTCTCAGGATCTTTAATATCAAAATTTTTCAGCTCCGGTTCTAATTCTTCTCTCCTACCAAGCTCAAAACTTGCTTTAATCTGGGCTGCCTTGGCAAGACCGATCCCCTTTATCTGAGAGAGTTCCTCTATGGTTGCCTGACCTATTGCCTTGACGTTGCCGAATCTTGCCAATAATTCCTGGGCAATATTCATCACAGATTTTTTAGGAATACCCCGCCCAATAACCAGAGCCAAAAGCTCTTGAGCCGAGAGTGCCTCTGCACCGAATTTCTGAAGTCTTTCACGAGGTCTTTCTTGTCTTGGAAGATCATGGATAGTGAAAGAGGAACCTTTATTCACTTGTTGCGCCTTTCTCAGGACAGATAAGATATCTGTCAGTGGCCTTAATTTGGTTTAAAGTTTATTGAATTTGTAGGAAGAAGTCAAACAGGAAAGAAACTGGTAAAGGGGGGAAATATTCAAGACTAAAATCCCAATGCAAAGAGTAATGCAGACCGTAACTCTGACATCTTTGTCGGACTTAACGCGGTAATCAATGGGCCGATCTTCCCTTTTGAAACAGTCTGGATGTGATCCAGATTCACAGCGCAATCTTTAGGCATTCCATCTTCTTTCGTCAATAAGACTTCTGTCGGTATATCCCGAATGGTGGAAGTGATCGGGGCTACCGTTACTTCGCCTAGGAATTCCAACGTTGAATCTCGTGTTAGAATAACAACTGGCCGATTTTTGTCAGGCCTCGAAAACCTATACCAACGAACGTCTCCCCTTTTCATGGCTCCACCCAAACCTGTTCAGCCTCCCAATCTCCAAACTCATCAGGTTTAACAGGTTTACGCTTATACCCCTCACGATGTTTCCGTTCTAACTCATTGGTCCGAACTTCCCTAAGGGCAGTCTTAAGAGCCTGCCTTGCAAAAGCAGAGCGAGTTGTACCGAGACGTTTAGCTACCTTGTCCACCGATGCAATAAGATTCTCATCTAAAGTCATCTGCACTGTCTTCATAATACCTCCTACTTCATGGAATAGCTACATCTATAGCTATACTAATCCACATCTCTTTTAAAGTCAAATTAAATTCCGCACCTTCTCGTACATATTATATTGACCAGCAGAGGTGTTATAATGGGGTTATTGTTGTCATGAAGGTAGAATATATTTGGAGTGAAGCTTCCCGCCCACAGGGCGGGGCATTCTGCAGCATTTTCGTAACGAAGGAGATTACTATGCTGAGAAAAATAAAACGGTCGGTTTGCCCTTATGATTGACCTGACACCTGTGGGCTTCTGGTAGAAGTCATGGATGGAAAAGCGGTCAAGGTTTCTGGAGACCCTGAACACCCTTTTACAAGGGGTACCCTTTGCACGAAGATGAATCGCTATCAAGAAACCGTCCATTCACCGCTCCGCCTTAGTCATCCCCTTCTGCGGGCAGGGGCCAAGGGCTCCGGAGAATTTCGTCCCATTTCCTGGGAAGAAGCCATTGACCGGATTACAGAGCGCTGGCAAAAGATCATCGACCAGTATGGCTCAGAGGCTATTCTTCCTTACTCCTATGCTGGGACTATGGGTCTGATCCAGCGAAATGCTGGACATCCTTTCTTCCATCGACTGGGAGCCTCTCTCCTCGACCGAACTATTTGCTCCCCTGCTAAAGAGGTGGGTTGGAAAGTGGTGATGGGAGAAACGCCAGCTCCTCACCCCGATGAGGCAGCAGAGAGTGATCTTGTGATTCTTTGGGGAATAAATGCTGTGGCCACCAATATCCATTTTCTCCATGGCGTGAAAAAGGCCAAACAAAATGGAGCAACGATTTGGCTTATTGATACCTACCAAACCCTCACTTCTTCTGCAGTGGATCAAATTTACATCGTCCGTCCAGGAAGCGATGGCTCTCTTGCTTTAGGTTTGATGCATCTCCTCGTCCGGGATGATCTCATTGATCACGACTTTCTCGCTGCTCATGTTCAGGGTTTTAAAGAATTGAAGGAAAAGATTCTTCCAGACTTTCCACCTGAAAAAGTTAGCCTTCTCACAGGTCTTTCCAAAGAAACTCTTGAATTCATGGCTAAAACCTACGGAATGGCAAAGAATCCTTTCATCCGGCTTGGAGCCGGTCTTTCCCGGTATGGCAACGGAGCCATGGCCATACGCACCATTGTTTGTTTACCTGCTTTAGTAGGGGCTTATGGAAAAAGAGGAGGCGGGTGTTTTACCGGTACCAGCACTGCTGGGGCTTTTGCCATGAATGAAGTCTTTCGAGAAGATTTTATGATGAAGAAGACCCGTGTCATTAATATGAATCGTCTCGGCTGGGCTTTAAATGAACTGGATAGTCCTCCTGTCCAAAGCCTCTATGTTTATCATTCGAATCCGGCAGCGGTCACTCCTGATCAGAATCAAGTCTTAAAAGGTCTGGAGCGGGAAGATCTCTTCACCGTTGTTCACGAGAGATTCATGACGGACACAGCGCGCTATGCAGATATAGTGCTGCCTTCTACATCCTCTCTTGAGCACAGTGACCTCTACCGTACCTATGGAACCTATTGCATTCAGCGTGCAAAAGCCGTCATCCCTCCTGTGGGTGAAAGCAAATCGAACTGGGAGGTCTTCTGCCTCTTTGCTCAAAAGATGGGATTTGTTGATACTTTTTTCCAGCAAACTGCAGACAACCTCATTGACCATCTCCTTTCCATTCCAAACCCCATGAGAGAAGGAATTGATCGAGAAGCCTTTTCAGTCGGGAAAGCGGTCGAAATTCCGCTTCCATCCGATGCACGCACTCGTTTTAAAACACCTTCAGGGAAGATCGAAATTCTCAACCCAAAAGAATCTCACCCCCTGCCCTGTTATCTTCCTCCTTATGAAGGGGATTACCCCTTTCGATTGATGACAGCTCCAAGTCTTTACGCCTTAAACTCCTCCTTTCGTGAACGTCAAGATCTCTTAAAGAAAGAAAGGGCCATGTTCCTTCAGATGAACCCAACTGATGCTGAGGTCAAAGGTTTAAAAGAAGGTAATCCTGTCATCGCCTTCAATCAACTCGGTGAGGTCTCTTTCACCCTCCATATAACTCCTAAAGTTCCTTCTGGTGTTGTTGTGGCAGAAGGGGTCTGGTGGCTGAACCACTGCCTTGGCCCTCGTTCTGTCAATGCCCTGACTTCCCAACGTTTGACAGACCAAGGGGGAGGAAGTACGTTCTATGACAACACCGTGGATGTAAGGCCGGGAAAGAAATAAGGTTAAGGTTAGGGTTCAAACCAAGAAAAAAAGCGTCGACACTAAATGTCGATGCCACATCCTATGGATAGGGTAGGTAAGGAAAAACAGTGAACCAGATCAATCCGAAGGCTGATTTTGGAACAAAGGGGACAGGGACTGAGCTTATTGTTTCTTTAAGTATATTCCCTTCTCTCCATTCCCGACCTCCTATCTTTTCCGCATCTGCGTTCAGGGGTTTTGTAATTCGGTTCGTTAAATTTCCTACGAACCACACCTGTCCTTCGATCTTTTCCAGATCGGCGCTCCTGTTTCAACATACCATCCTCCTTTACCATGAATGTTCATTAGGCGCTTAGTAAATCAACATCGACAAAAAAATGTCGATATTTATTAACGGCCAATTGGTAGCCGCAGGCTTTAGCCTGCGCATGTGGCTCGGGATTAGAACGTACTCCGAAACGCAACCTGAAGGTTGCGGCTACCTGGAAAACAACTGTCCCGAAGGGGCCACCTCTTCCGGGCGAAGTCCCGGACGAGGCGTAGGTTCTTAAAGGTTCCCATTTTTAACCGTAACCCACCTCCCTCTCTGTTGGGGGATAGGCAAGGTTCATCCTAACGGCGAACAGGATAAGACACAACGCTTAAGGTTGTGGAAATAAAGTCTTGGTTCTGCTTAGATTTTATTTAATGCATCTAAGGAAGTCAATCGAGGAATTAAAATAGGTGCCTTTAAATTTTTTCCGTTTCTTACATCAACCCTGCAATTGACTTCTGGGCGAAGGAGAGCACATTGGCCGGGAAGATTCCCATGTAAAGAGTCCCGATCACAGCCAGAATCAAAGCGAGCACTGAGGCAGGTGAAAATTCGAGGCCTGTGATCTCTCGCTCGGGTTCCCTGAAATACATGAGGACAGTAACCCGAAGGTAGTAATAGACGGAGATCGCGCTGTTCAAGACGCCCAAAATGGCCAACCAGTAAAACTTTGACTTCACGGCTGCACTGAAGACGTAGAACTTGGCCATAAACCCACCCAGGGGAGGAATGCCTGCCATGGAGAGGAGAAATATGGTCATCGAGGCTGCCAGCAGAGGGTACTTGAATCCAATTCCTGCATAATCATTGATCAGGGTATTCTCTTCTCCCTTTTTCCCGAGAAGGATGACGACCGCAAAGGCGCCCAGGTTCATGAAGGCATAAGTCATGAGATAGAAGAGAATGCCTGAAGTCCCTAAATCATTCCCCGCGACAAAGGCGACAAGAATGTATCCCGCGTGGGCAATGCTCGAATAGGCCAGCATCCTTTTGATGTTGGTCTGGGAGATGGCGACGATGTTTCCTACGGTCATGGTCGCCACGGCAATAAGCCACATGATCGACGTCCAATCCGGACGGAAGCCTGGCAGGGCAGAAAAGAAGACCCTCACCAGAGCCGAGAAACCTGCCGCCTTCACACCCGTAGCCATAAAGGCAGTGATGGAGGTCGGAGCGCCTTCATAAACATCCGGCGTCCACATATGAAAAGGGACGGACGCAATCTTGAAACCAAAGCCAATGGTAAGAAAGACGAGACTCATGAGAAGCATCGGGCTCCTCAGCAGACTCTTGGAGGCAATATAAGAGGCGATGTCTTTCAGATAGAGGGAACCCGTGGCACCATAGATCAGGGCAATCCCGTAGAGAAGGAATCCTGTAGCAAAAGCACCCAAAAGAAAATATTTCAGCGCCGCCTCCGCCGATCTCCGATCCTCCCGCATCATTCCAGCTAAGATGTAAATGGAGATTGACATCGTCTCCAGTCCGAGGAAAATGGTGATCAAATGAGTCCCTGCGGCCATCAGCATCATTCCAAGGGTGGCAAAAAGGATCAATGCATAATATTCTCCCAATTCGATCCCTTCCCTCTGGGTATATCCAATGGAGATCAGGATGGTTAAAAAGGCGATGATCAGGAAGGTGATCTTGAAGAAAAGGGCGTATCCATCCACGATGAACATGCCTTCAAAACCGGATTTGACGGATCCCACCTGAGAAAGGGTGAAAAGAAACGCTAAGATCACTCCTACCAGGCTGAAAACCCCAAGGTTTTTATTTCTCACTTCCTTGGGCGAAAAGACCTCGAGGAGGAGCACTAAAAACCCGAAGGCGGTGATGATAATTTCAGGTGCAATGAGATAGAGATCAATCTCTGGTATCTTCATCTAAAGAATCCTCCAGGTCACATCCATAAATTAGATGGGGTGAAAGGGTGATTGGGTGATAGGGTGAAAATTTACAATTTCTATTTCTCCGTGTCTCCCCATCTCCTCATCTCCCTATCTATTTCTTAATCTCTGCTATCATCTTTGGTTCGGGAAGGTCAACCTTCATTTCAACCTTCCCTCTAAAATCCTTCAAAAACTTTTCCACGCTCACATCCATCTTGCTGAAGAAAAGCTTGGGATAGATCCCCATGAGAAAGATCACAATCACCATCGGGACAAGGATAGTAATCTCCCGAGCGTTGAGGTCTTTCAGTTTTTCATTTTCAGGATGGGTAATCTTCCCAAACATCACCCTCTGAAACATCCAGAGCATGTAGGCGGCTCCCAGTATAACGCCCGTAGCGGCTAATACTCCATAGACGACATTCGATTGAAAGGCACCCAGCAGAATGAGAAACTCTCCCACAAACCCATTTGTCCCAGGTAACCCAATGGACGAGAGGGTCACGATCATGAAGAAGATGGCGAAGGTTGGCATCACTTTCGAGAGTCCACCGAAGTCAGCAATGAGCCGTGTGTGGCGCCTCTCATAGACCATACCTACGATCAAGAAGAGGGACCCTGTGCTGATACCGTGGTTGAGCATCTGATAGATCGAACCTTCGACTCCTTGCATATTGAAAGCAAACATTCCAAGCATGACATATCCCAGGTGGCTCACGCTCGAGAAAGCAACGAGTCGCTTCAGATCGGGTTGCATCATCGAAACCAATGCCCCGTAAATAATTCCGATAATCGCCAGGATGGAGACCAGCGGCATTAAATCAAAAGCGGCCTTCGGAAACAGGGGGATGGCAAATCGGATGAACCCATAGGTTCCCATCTTCAGCAAGACACCAGCCAGGATCACACTCCCAGCCGTCGGCGCCTCGGTGTGGGCATCGGGTAACCAGGTATGAAATGGGAACATCGGAACCTTGATGGCAAAGGCCAGGGCAAAAGCCCCAAACAGCCAGTATTGTATCCCCACCGGTATCCCCAGCTTATACAGTTCGAGCACGTCGAAAGTGGAGATACCCGTTGCCTTCAAATTGATGAAATAGAGAGCTAAGATGGCGACGAGCATCAGCACGCTTCCAGCCATGGTGAATAGAAAAAATTTGACCGCTGCGTAAATGCGCCTTCTGGGATCACCCCAAACGCCGATAAGAAAGTACATCGGGATGAGCATGACCTCCCAGAACACATAGAAGAGGATGAGGTCGAGAGCCACCAAAGCCCCAATCATTCCTGTCTCAAGGAAGAGGAACGAAATCATGAATTCCTTTACTCGGAAGGTGATCGCTGTCCAAGAACAGAGGATGCAGAGGATTGTCAAAAAGGTAGTCAAGAGAACCAGAAGGAGGCTGATCCCATCGATCCCCAATTTGTAACTGATCCCGTAGGATTGGACCCACCACCAATCCTCTACGAATTGCATCGCTGCCGTCGTCGAATCGAAGGCAAAGAAGAGCGGTAAAGAAACAAGAAATTCAATGAGGGAAAAGATTAAGGTGACCACCCTGATAGCTCTTGCGTTCTCTTGGTTAATGAACAGGAGAACAACGGCGCCCAAGATTGGAAAGAAGATCAACAGAGACAGGATCGGAATGCCCAAGATAGTCATGAAAAAGCTCCTTTACTTACACGAATGACGCGAATGGCAACGAATTAGGCGAATGTAGGGTCAATTCGATTCATTCGCTCTCATTCGGCCTATTCGCTTCATTAATAGAAGATGGCTCGCATGATATAATATCCTGCCAGGATTACTCCACCGATGATCATCGAAAAGGCGTAGTTCTGAACCATCCCGGTCTGTACCCTTCTCATCACACTCGAGATCCATCCGATGAGATAAGCAATACCATTGACCGTGCCATCGATGACAAAGTCATCAAATCCTTTCCAGAGTCCCGTGCCTAAATTTTTAAGGGAGTTGATGAAAAGGATTTCATAGAGTTCGTCAATATAATATTTATTGAATACCAGCTTATATAACCCCTTTTGCTTCTCAGCCAGCAGCTTGGGCAGAGCTGGATTCTTCACATAGAAGAGGTAGGCGATCCCAATCCCGATCAAGGCGATGACCACAGAGACCGCCATCATAAGGAGCTCCAGGGCAGCAGAATGGCCTCCGGACTCTCCGCCTGATGCCCAGGCCTGAGAGATGAGGCTGATCCCAGTATGGACCTTTGCAGGCTCCGCCCCCCCTCCTAATACCGGTGCCAGAAATTCATGGACGTGATTGGCTCCCCCTAAAACATGGGGGACACCCACATAACCTCCAATGATCGAGAGCACAGCAAGGATCATCAGAGGAACCGTCATAATCCTGGGTGATTCATGGATATGATGGGCCACATGCTCATCGACCCTGGACTCACCAAAGAAGGTCATGAACAGAGCCCTGAACATATAGAAGGCCGTCATCCCAGCAGCTACCGCAGCCACCAGCCAAAGCAAGAAATGGCCGTGGGAACCGGAGAAGGCCTGCCAGAGAATTTCGTCCTTACTGAAAAATCCTGAGAGACCGGGGATACCAGCGATCGCCAGGGTGGCAACGAAGAAAGTCCAGAACGTAACAGGAATCTTTTTCCTGAGAGCTCCCATCTTCCTCATATCCAATTCTCCGCTCAGGGCATGCATGACACTCCCTGCTCCGAGGAAGAGAAGCCCCTTGAAGAAAGCATGGGTCATCAGGTGGAAGATTCCTGCACTGTATGCTCCTACTCCAACACCGAGGAACATATAACCCAACTGGCTGATGGTTGAATAGGCCAGAACTTTCTTAATATCATTCTGACAGAACCCGATGGAAGCGGTATAGATCGCAGTGGCCACACCGACGATCGCCACGATGGCCATGGAGATGGGTGCCATGCTGTAGAGCACATTGCACCGGGCGACCATATAAACCCCTGCTGTCACCATGGTGGCCGCATGGATGAGGGAGCTGACCGGCGTGGGGCCTTCCATGGCATCAGGGAGCCACACATATAAAGGGATCTGTGCCGATTTTCCACAGGCACCGATAAAGAGCAGAATGGTGATGGCTGTAACAGTTCCGGTATCCATCAGGTGGGCGTTTTTAAACACCTCAGTGAAGTCCAATGTCCAGATGCCATGCTTCCCCAAACTGGTGAAGATAAGGAACATTCCAAGGATAAACCCAAAATCACCTACCCGGTTGACGACGAAGGCCTTCTTCCCTGCGTTGGAGGCTGAATCTTTCTCGAACCAAAAACCGATCAAGAGATAGGAACAGAGACCTACCCCCTCCCATCCCACAAACATCAACAGGAAGTTGTTGGCCAGAACGAGGGTGAGCATCATGAAGACGAAGAGGTTGAGGTAGGTAAAATACCGGGGATAACCCGGATCATCATGCATATAGCCGACGGAGTAGATATGGATGAAGAAACTGACTCCGCTCACCACCAGTGCCATCAGGATGGAGAGAGGATCGATCTGGTAGCCGATCACCGTCTGGAAAGAACCCGAGACGACCCAATCGAAGATCACTTTCTCAAAGACGCGCTCCGTGGGCGGTCTCCCGATCAGTTCGAAGAAGATGAGGATAGAGGTGAGGAAGGAAAGCCCGAGGGCTGAACAGGCTACCCAACCGACTATTTTCCTATCATAACGCCTGCCAAAAAACCCATTGATCAAAAACCCGATCGCTGGAAACAGGGGAATCAACCAGACATAGTCAAACATGAATATCTCCTCCGGAGAATTAAGAGTTATGAGTTATGAGCTTAGAGTTAAAAAAATTCATAATTCTCAATTCATAATTCTAAACTCACTTTACCATTTTAGTAAATTAATTTCATCCACATTGATCGTCCCTCTCGAACGATAGATCATCACAAAGATCGCCAACCCAACCGCTGCCTCAGCGGCTGCTACAGCCATCACAAAGAAGGCAAAGAGAACCCCATCCAGGGATTGAAGAAAACGGGATAGGGTGACGAAGGTAAGGTTCACCGAATTAATCATCAACTCAATGCACATGAAGACCACAATCGCATTTCGCCGAGTCAGGGCTCCGATCACGCCGATCGTGAAGAGCACTCCACTTAACATTAAATACAAGGCAGGGGGAATGGTTGGAACGACCCACATAGTACTCTCCTTATGTCCTTTTCTTACTTAAGATGACTGCTCCGATGATGGCCGCAACGAGAAGGACGGATACAATCTCAAAAGGGAAAAGATACTGAGTAAAAAGAACCTCGCCAACAGCCTTCACATTGGAGCTCACCTTATCCGGTGTATAGGAACCCATCTTCCCAGTTGGGGATTTGGCCACAACGGAATAGAGGATTCCGAAAAGAAACAGAACAGCCAAAAAGCCTCCGATCACCTTTGAATAAACGATTTTTAGGCGGGACCTTAGCTCATTCTCCAGATCCAGAAGCATAATGACAAAGACGATGAGCATCGCAATGGCGCCTGCATAAACGACCACCTGAATGATGGCGATGAATTGACTATAGAGTAAGAGATAGAGCACCGCCACGCAGAGGAGGGTCAACACCAAAAAAAGAGCGCTGTGAATCGGGTTCTTTCGAGTGACGACCAAAAAGGAGGCGAGAACGGAGATAAAAGCCATCCCCAAAAAGATCAACCATTGAAATATCGTTCCGATATTTTCAGCCATCCGTTTCTCCTCTTTTTTCCCCTCACCCCATCCCTCTCCCCCAAGGGGAGAGGGGAGGGTGAGGGGGTTGTTTGCTCTCTGCCCTTATCAAATCCCCCTTCATCCCCCTTTACTAAAGGGGGAAATACTTTTCTCCTCCCTTTAACAAAGGGAGGTTGGGAGGGATTTGACTTACGGGTTAAACTTCTTCTCTTCTAAAAGTTTCTCTGTCGTCATGAGGTAAACTTTTCGATCCCCTTCTACCCATTCATAGTTCTTTCCTAAAAAGATGGCATTCACTGGACATACCTCTTCGCAAAAACCACAAAAGATACAACGACTGGCATCCAATTCATAAGTAAGAGGATACCGTTTTCCCTCCTCATCTTCAGCCGTCTCGATATAAATACATTGAGAAGGACAGACAGCCATACAGAGGCCACAGGCCACGCACTTGGTTTTCCCACGCTCATTCTTCTCAAAATACTGAATTCCCCTCCACCGTTTCGCCGGAGGTATTTTCTCTTCCGGATATTGAATAGTGATGGGCTTGGAGAAAAACCGGTTTAAGGTAAGGGCTAAACCTTTTAATATTGGAATAATCATCTTTGACCTCTTTTTTTAACCTCTCAATGAAACAATAAATCCAGTCACTAAAAGATTGATCAGTGCCAAGGGAATCAAAATCTTCCACCCAAACTTCATGATCTGATCGTATCGGAGTCTCGGAAAGGTCCCCCGCTGCCAGATGAAGAAGAAGAGAAAGATAAAAAGTTTCGCACAGAACCAGACCACGCCTGGAATAAAACTCAGTTGAGGAATGATCGGCTGCCATCCTCCCAGAAAGAGTGTCACGGCAACAGCGCCCATGGTGACCATATGCGCATATTCGGCCATGAAGAAGAGGGCAAATTTCATGCTGCTGTATTCAATGTTGAACCCACAGGCCAGTTCTGCTTCTGCCTCGGGCATGTCAAAGGGAGTTCGATTGATCTCAGCCAGACCACAAATCAGATAAAGGACAAAGGCTACAGGCTGATACCAAATATTCCAATTCCAGAACCCTCCTCCCTGAAGACGAACAATCTCAGTCAGTCTCAGACTTTCTGAAAGGATGAGGACTCCGATGATCGCAATGCCAAGAGCCGTTTCATAACTGATCATCTGAGCGGCTGCCCGAAGGGAACCGGTCAAACCAAACTTATTCCCAGAAGACCAGCCTCCTAAGATAATGCCATACTCCCCCAAGGAAGCCAAACCAAAGATATAGAGAAGCCCGATATCCACATCGGCCAGTCGCAGTTTGACCACCCATTTTGTTCCAGGAATGGTAAACTGATTGCCAAACGGAATGACAGCAAAGATGCTGATGGCTGCGATGATGGAAATCATCGGGGCGAGGACAAAGATTGCCTTGTCCGACCTTCCCGGAACGAGGTCCTCTTTGAAGAAGGCCTTGATGCCATCCGAAAAGGGCTGAAGCAATCCAAAGGGCCCGCAACGGTTGGGACCAAAACGGACCTGGATATGCCCCAAAACCTTCCGCTCCAGCCAGGTCAAATAGGCTACCACCATCATCAGTCCGGCAAAAACTACCA
>Ga0315279_10004212_pt1 | contig 19422 bp, 14 predicted proteins | sample YL17G06_20_MG_FD_203694 | JGI IMG/M metagenome (GOLD analysis project Ga0315279, IMG submission 203694) | Sediment microbial communities from Yellowstone Lake, YNP, Wyoming, USA - YL17G06_20 | ecosystem: Environmental > Aquatic > Freshwater > Lake > Sediment | place: USA: Wyoming | collected... | reverse complement strand
GGTTCCCTTCCCAGACCCGCGTGGCAAAAATGCTACTGGAAATGGGGCTTCGGGTGCAGGCCGGTGACGTTTATTGCGGCGAGATCAAGCTGGCGGACAGTGCCGTAGGCCGGGCGGCGGGCGTGGATAGGAGGATCGTCCGTGCCACCGTGGAGACCATCCAGGGGAGCGAGGAGCTGCTATCGGTTTTCTCGAGGCTCAGGCCCATCGCCATGCTGAGGGACGTGGCCCCGGTCATGGGATGGAGCGCCATTGAGATAATTCCCACCAACGCGCAGGCGCTCGGGATCGTCGCGGATGTGACCGGGGTGATTGCCAGGGCGGGCATCAGCATCAGGCAGATCATCGTGGGAGATCCGGAGCTGAGCTCGGAACCCAGGCTCTATGTGATCACGGGGGCGCCGGTGCCGCCCGAGATCATTCCCGAGATCAAGGCCTGCCGTGGCGTCAAGACCATCCTGATCTACTGAGGTGCGAGAGTGCTGGCCAAGGAGATACGGACCGCGTATCTCGCCTTGGCCGTCGCGATAGTGTGCTTTTCCTTTTCCTCGATCCTGATCCGCTACAGCGATGCCCCCTCGCCGGCGATAGCGGCGTACCGCATGCTGCTCGCCTCCCTCATCATCGCCCCTCTGGCGCTGCTCCGGTCGCGTCCCGAGATCGTGAGGCTGGAAAGGCGCGATTCGCTGCTCCTGGTGTTCATCGGGGTGGTGCTGGCCTTTCACTTCCTCTTCTTCGTCACCGCCGTGAAGACCACTTCGGTGGCAAGCGCCACGGTGCTGATCAACGCGCACCCAATCATCGTGGCCATCATGGCCTTCGCCATCCTCGGGGAGGGCTCCAAATGGACGGCCATCGGGACCATGCTGGGCATGCTGGGCATCGGCTTCATCTCCTTCTCCGAGTATGGCACGGACAATTTCACGGGCGACATCCTGGCCTTCCTGGGTGCGGTGATGGAATCGGTCTACATCATCATGACCAGGTTCATGCGCAGGCGTATCGGCATCCTCGCTTTCATTTTCGTGGTGAACACGGCCTGTGCCCTCATGCTCATTGGCATCTGCGTCGCGGAAGGGGTGCCGCTGTGGCCGTACTCCACAGGCAATCTGCTTGTCTTCCTGGCCATGGCGGTGGTGCCCGCGGTCGTTGGCTACACCCTTTACAATTACTCCCTGCGCTGGCTCATGGCCCCGCAGGTCAGCGTCATACAGCTCGGAGAAGCGGTCCTGGCCACGCTCATGGCCGCCGTGCTCTTCGCCGAGATGCCGGCAGGGTTCGTTTTCATCGGCGGGGCGCTCATCGTGCTGGGAATAGTATTCGTGGTGCAGGCCAACCGGAAGAACGGCCGGAAGGATCACGACGTGGCCGGGTGATAGGACCGAAGATCGTTGACCTGGATACCGCCTTCCCGGGCCCTTTTTATCGCGTCCGCAGTGGCCTTCGCCGCCTGCACCGTGGTGATGAAAGGGATCTCGAGCTCTACCGCCAGGCGGCGCATCATGTAGCCGTCCCGCCTAGAGCCGGAGTTGTTGGTGGGCGTGTTGATGATGAGGTTGATGGAGCCGTGGCGCATCAGCCCGAGGGCATCTGGCTGCAACTTCTCCCGGATCTGGTAGACCGTGGTGGTCTCCAGCCCGTTGTCGCGCAGGAAGGTAGAGGTGCCCTTGGTGGCGCAGATGGTGAACCCCATCCCGATGAAATCCTTCGCGATCGGCAGAATGGCCTGCTTGTCGGCATCGGCCACGGTCATGTAGACGTTGCCGCGCATGGGCAGCTTCTGGCCCGCTGCCTTCAGGGCTTTGTACATGGCCGCGGGGTACTCTGTGTCGATGCCCATGACCTCGCCGGTGGACTTCATCTCCGGGCCGAGGATCGAATCGACCCCGGGCAGCTTGAGGAAAGGGAAGACGCTGGCCTTGACGGCCACGTGGTCGAAGCGGGCCACCCCCACGTGCCCTTGCTTCCGCAGGGACTCGCCCAGCATGACCTTGGTCGCCACCTTGGCCAACGGGATGCCGATGGCCTTGGAGACATAGGGCACCGTGCGGGACGCCCGCGGGTTGGCCTCCAGCATGTAGACCTCGTTGTTCTTGATGGCCAGCTGCAAATTCATCAGGCCGACGATCTGCAGCGCATGCGCGGTCTTCTCCGTGATGTCCACAATCTTCTGGATCATTTCCTTGGTGAGCGTCTGAGGCGGCAGCACCATGGTGGCATCGCCCGAGTGCACTCCCGCCTCCTCTATGTGCTCCATTATCCCGCCGATGAAGACCTCCTTGCCGTCCGCCACTACGTCCACGTCGATCTCGATGGCGTGGGAGAGGTACTTGTCCACCAGGACGGGGTGGGCCTTGGACACCTTGACCGCCGTGGAGACGTAGGTCATCAGCTCCTCCTCGTTGTAGACGATCTCCATGCCCCTGCCGCCGAGGACGTAGCTGGGCCGCAGCAGCACTGGATACCCCACGCGACTGGCCACCGCCTTCACCTCATCGGAAGAGAATCCGGTCCCGGATTCCGGCTGCTTGATGCCCAGCTCGCGCATGAGCGCGGTCCAGCGCTTGCGGTCCTCCGCCATGTCGATCATGTCCGGGCTGGTCCCCAGGATCTTGCACTTGTGGCCTTTCAGGGCCTCTTCCAGAGGGACGGCGAGGTTCACCGATGTCTGACCGCCGTACTGCACGATGATGCCGTCCGCATCCTCGCGCTCGATGACGTTCAGCACGTCCTCGAGGGTCAAGGGTTCGAAGTAGAGCCGGTCCGAGATGTCGTAATCGGTGGACACCGTCTCCGGGTTGTTGTTGATGACGATGGCGTCCACGCCCATCTCCTGACAGGCCACCACCCCGTGCACGCAGGAATAGTCGAACTCGATGCCCTGGCCGATGCGGATCGGACCGGCGCCCACGATGATGACCTTCCTTTTATCAGAGGGCTTGGCCTCGCAGACCGATTCATAGGTGGAATAGAAATAAGGGGTCTCGGCGTGGAACTCGGCCGCGCAGGTGTCCACCATCTTGTAGGTGGGAATGATGCCAGCGATCTTCCTGCCCTCGCGCACGTGCTCCGGCGGCACCTTCACGAGATGGGCGATGGACTCGTCCGGGAAGCCCATGCGCTTCGCCCTACGCAGCAGCTTCAGGTCCAATGAGGTGGAGCTGGCCAGGGCGCGTTCCATCTCCACGATGTTCTTGATCTTGGTGACGAAGAAGGCGTCCCATTTGGTCAGGCTGGCGACCTCCTCCACGCTCATGCCCTTTCTCAGGGCCTGAGCGATGGCGAAGAGGCGCTTGTCCGTGGCCTTCACCAGCTCCTGGTTCAGCTCCTCATCTGTCCATTCCTCGGGCTCTAGGTCGATCTTGTCGATCTCCAGCGAGCGCACGGCCTTCATCAAGCCCTCCTCGATGGTCCTGCCAATGGCCATCACTTCACCGGTGGACTTCATCTGCGTGCCCAGGGTCTTGTCCACGGTGCGGAACTTGTCGAACGGCCAGCGCGGGATCTTCAGCACGACGTAGTCGAGGGTGGGCTCGAACGCGGCGTAGGTCTTGCCGGTGATGCGGTTCGGGATCTCGTCCAGCGTCTTGCCGATGGCGATCTTGGCCGCCACCCTGGCGATCGGGTAGCCGGTGGCCTTGGAGGCCAGAGCAGAGGAGCGCGAGACCCTTGGATTGACCTCGATGACCCGATACTCCCGCGACTCGGGGTTCAAGGCGAACTGCACGTTGCAGCCGCCCTCGATCTTCAAGGCCCGGATGATCTTGATGGAGGCGGTCCGCAGACGCTGATGGTCGACATCGTTCAAGGTCTGGGAGGGGGCGATGACGATCGATTCGCCGGTGTGGATGCCCATGGGGTCGAGGTTCTCCATGTTGCAGATGATGACGCAGTTGTCGTGCCGGTCGCGCATCACTTCGTACTCGTACTCCTTCCAGCCGAGCACGCTCTCCTCGATGAGCACCTGGTGGATACGGGAATAGATCAGGCCGCGGCCGCAGATCTCCTCCAGCTCCTCTTCGTTGTAGGCGATGCCTCCGCCCGTCCCGCCCAGGGTGAACCCGGGACGGATGAGCACGGGGTAGGTGCCGATCTCCTTGACCGCCTCCTTGGCCTCTTCGACGGAGTGCACCGCCTTGCTCTTCGGGACGGGTTCCCCGATCTTGATCATGGTCTGCTTGAACAGTTCCCGGTCCTCGGAGAGGGCGATGGCCTCTGGTTGCGTGCCCAGCAGCTTGACCCCCAGCTCGTCCAGGATCCCGCGGTCGGCCAGCTCAGAGCAGAGGTTGAGCGCTGTCTGGCCGCCCATGCCCGATAGTATGCCCTCCACCTTCTCCTTCTTGATTATCTCGGTGATGGTCTCCACGTCCAAGGGCTCGATGTACACCTTGTCCGCGGTGCTCAGGTCGGTCTGGATGGTGGCGGGGTTCGAGTTGACCAGCACGGTCTCGTACCCTTCCTCTCGGAGAGAGTGGCAGGCCTGCGAGCCCGAGAAATCGAACTCCGCGGCCTGGCCGATGACGATCGGGCCAGAGCCGATGACCATGAGCTTGCCCTTCTTGGTCATCGCTTGCCCCCCACCATCTTGCTGAAATCGTCGAAGAGGAACGAGGTGTCCCTGGGGCCAGGAGCGGCCTCGGGGTGATATTGCGCTGTGAATATGGGCAGCTCCTTGTGCCGCAACCCCTCCACGGTGCCATCGTTGACGTTCACCATGCTGACCTCCAGCTCGTCAGGGAGGGATCCAGGGTCGACCGCGTAACCGTGGTTCTGGGAGGTTATGTACACCCGCCCACCGTACTTGACCGGCTGGTTCGCTCCCCGGTGACCGAACTTGAGCTTGTAGGTGCTGCCACCAAAGGCGTGCGCGATCAGCTGGTTGCCGAAGCACACGCCCATGATCGGGTAGTCCTCCTTGATCTCCCGGAGCGTGCGCACCACGGTGTCCTTGATGACTGGGTGGGAAGGGTCGCCCGGCCCGTTGGAGATGACGACGCCGTCGACCTCGTGGTCGCGGAAGAAGCTCGCCTGGGTGTCATATGGCACCACCGTCAAAGAGAACCGCTTCCTCAGCTCGCGCACGATGTTGGCCTTGGTGCCGCAGTCGATCAGCACCACCTCCTTGGCGTCCTCCTTCTCGTAGCGGAGGACCTCGCGGGTGGAGACCTCGTGCACCAGGTTGGCCTCGGAGGGGAAGGGCATGGTCTGCACCTTCTTCAACGCCTTTTCCAGGTCCTCCTCGAAGCATATGGCCCCTCTGGGCGTCCCCTTCTCCCTTATGTGGATGATGAGCGCCCGCGTGTCCAGCTCGGAGATGCCCGGGGTGTGGTTCTTCTTCAGGAAGGAGTCGATCCTGTCCCCTCCGTACATGCTGCTGGGCTCGGCGCACTTTTCCCGGACGGCATATCCTCGGACATGGACCCGGTCCGATTCGAAATCGGTGTGATTCACGCCGTAGTTGCCGATGAGCGGGTAGGACATGATGAGGATCTGACCGGCGTAGGAGGGGTCGGTCAGCGATTCTTGATAGCCGGTCATGCCGGTGTTGAAGACGACCTCACCATATACCGTGTGCTCAAAACCAAAACCCGTGCCCTCCATGACCGTTCCGTCTTCGAGCACGAGATAGCACTTTGCCATTAAGGTTCGATGGAATAGGCAGGGAATACTTAACCCTTCTCATTCGAGGTCGAACACTTCTTCTGCTGGAGTGTCCGAGGCAGGACTTGACCCCGAACCTCGCTGCAAGCCATTTCTTTCCATTTTTTATTGCGGATTCGCTTGCATCGAGGTTTCTCAGCGATCGATGATGCACCCTACTGAAGGGAAGCCTTTTCTTCTGTCGCGGGTATAGTGAGGCCGGGGTAAGTTGAGGACCGGAAGGTGTGCTCTTGCGATAGGCGTGTTCTTGCTCCTGACCACGCCGAGCGTCCTCAGTTCGATCGGAGTGTCCTCGACGACGTCAGATCATTGGCCGACCCTTGGTCAGAACATGCAAAGGACTGGCCTGGCCCCCTTCAGCATCGAATTCAATCGGAGCGGGATCACCTGGTCGAAGCAGGTTGACTCGCGCGGCGGTCTCACTGTAGCCCCGAACGGCACCATCTATGCAGTGGGATTGAGTAAGATGCAAATGCTGGACCATGATGGAAAGGTTCACGGCACATTCGATGAACAATTCCAATCTTGGCCTTCCTTCGCCCAGGACGGGAGCATCCGGATCCTCAAGGAGCATGAGCTGCTTTCGATCGCCCCGGAGGGGGGTCGGCTTTGGAGCTTCTCATTCCCTGGCTGGCCGACGCCTTCGGTGGCCTTATTGGACAATGGCACCTGCTACTTCGGTGAGTTCACCTACTACTTTTCCAATTCATCGACCGGCTCGGACGAGCCGATCTTAAAGGATTTCCATTTTTATTCAGTGTTGAGCAACGGTTCATTGGCCTGGAGCGTCTCCATCGGGCCGATGATGTCCGCCCCGGCCGTCGGACATTATAGGACCATCTACGCTTTGACGGGCCAAGATGGGCTGGCCGATCCTGATTTTGCGCTCTATGCCATTAACCCAAACGGCACCATACGATTCCGCTATCCCCTCACAAACATGAGTACCATGTTCCCAGTTATTGGAGCCGACGGCACGGTCTACTTTGGAAGTATGGATGGTCACTTATACGCCATCGCCGAGGACGGGATACTGAAATGGAAGTTCGGAGCCGGGTCCCCAATACCGCAATCGCCTGCTTTGGATGAACATGACAACCTCTATTTCTCCTCGGCTAGAGGGATATTCTTCTCCCTGGACAAGGACGGGGGGTTCCGATGGGCCTATGATTTGCGTAAGGACGCGTCGCCCGCTTTTATTGAAGCCCAACCCGTCACCGGAAAGGACGGAACGGTCTTGGTGGGCGCCAGCTGGGCTGGTCCATCCTATGCGATCTACGCCTTTTCCGCAGAGGGCAAGGTCAAATGGACCTTGAATATGCCTGATGAACCATCTTTTCTCGTGGTCGCGGACAACAACCTCGTGATCGTGGCGGGTCAATCGGGAGATGGCAGAACGTTTGCAATATCTGAAATCAATGAGGACGGCACTTTGGTAATTCTCGTTCTGGCGATCACTGGGATAGCTATAGCTGGGTTGGTGCTAATGGTCTTGATTAGAAAGATTGTCACACCCCGCCTCGATCGGGAGAAAGGGCCAGGCTCGAGGCAAGTAATAAAAGGACGTCAAAGGAATCCTTCACCGGGGAAGGACCCCTTCAACATAGAAGAAAAGGAAGACTTGAAGCGGTAAAAGCTTCCTCTCGCGAAGCAGGGCGACCAATAATAAAATAGGTTCCAGCGCATGATGGCACAACGCTATGCGCCTCCTCCATCAAGACCGGAAGACAGGTGAGATCAAGTTCCAGATAGACAGCATGGACGATCTCTGGCACCTTTATAACATCATAGAAACAGGTGACCTGGTGCTTTCCGTGACATTCAGGCGGGAAGAGGTTAAATCGGACAAGGTGCGCTCGGAACGGGGCGAGAAGAAGCGGGTGTTCCTGGGCATAAGGGTGGAGAAGATGGAATTCCACGAGTTCGACAATCGGCTCAGGGTCACTGGCGTGATCGAGCAAGGGCCGCAGGACCTCGGCTCTTACCACACCTTCAATTTCGAGGAAGGGGACGTGCTTTCCGTCATCAAGGCCCACTGGAAGGATTCCACGCTAGACAGGGTGAAGCGCGCCTTGGATGACACCAAGCGGCCCACGGTGGTCTTCGTGGCCCTGGAGAACGATGAGGCCACCATCGCGGTCATGCGCCAGTACGGCATCCAGAACCTGGCGAACATCATCGGCCCTTCCGGGGGCAAGATGTACGAGCAGAAGGATGACGATACTTACTATCAGGAGATCGTGGAGAAGGCCAGACAGGTGGCTGTCGGAACGGTGCCCTTGGTCATTCTCGGGCCGGGCTTCGCCAAGGAGACCCTGCTCTCCTTGCTCAAGGAGAAGGACCCTGAGCTGTTCAAGCGGGCACATCTCTATCACACAGGACAAGCGGGAATGGCGGGCATCCACGAGCTCATGAAGCGTGGGCTGGGCGTCGAGGTCCTGGAAGGCTCCCGCGTGGCGGACGAGGTCTCCATGGTGGAGAGGGTGCTGGAGGAGATCGCGAAGGGCGGTCTGGTGACCTACGGACCTAAGGAGGTGGGTGAGGCGGTCCAGGCAGGCGCCGTGGAAGAGCTGCTGGTGCTGGACAGCCTGCTGCGCCAGAAGGACATGGAAGAACTGCTCAAAGCGGTGGAGAACGCGCGAGGGAAGGTGCTTATGGTAAGCGAGCACCACGAGGGTGGAAAGAAGCTAGAGGCCATCGGGGGCATCGCCGCCCTGCTTCGTTTTCGCGTGTCGAGCGTTTGAAACGGCCGTCTAATTTGCCCTCGTTCTGTTAGTCAAATGACTAGTGCAATTCCAAAACGAATCAAACTACTGGTGATGCGGAATCATCAGCCTGAACGGATCGATGGTTTCGCGGCATGGCCGTCCGAAATACTTTTGTATGAAACCCTGCATCATCTTCCGTCCAACCCTGGAAGGGGCTGGGCGCGCGCATTGGGACCGGTCTGTCGCGAATGCGGCTCCGAAGCCGTGCCATTGTCTAACACGAGCCATTCCGGACATATATCAGAGAGGAGTGCCCGACCGGTATTCACGCAACAAGATCGAGCAAGTATTAGGAACGGGAAGAAGATGAAGGACAGCCAGAAGGTTCTCGCCAAGTTGAACCGGAATCCCCTGATAGTTTGCGACACGACATTGAGAGACGGGGAACAGGCCGCGGGAATCGTCTTCGCCAACATCGAGAAGGTGCGCATCGCCAGGATGCTGGATGAGATCGGCGTGCCACAGATCGAGGCCGGCATACCGGCCATGGGCGGGGATGAGAAGCGGGCCATCAAGGATATAGCCAAGCTGGGGCTGAACGCCTCCATACTGGGCTGGAACCGGGCCTCGCCGGAAGACATCGCCCATTCCATCGATTGCGATGTCGACTCCGTCGCCATATCCATGTCCTCGTCCGACATCCACATCGAGCACAAGCTCATGAAGAGCCGGGAATGGGTGCTGGACAAGATCACCGAATCAATCGAGTACGCCAAGGCCCATGGCCTTTATGTCTCCTGCAACGCCGAGGACGCCTCCAGGGCGGACCGTGATTTCATGATCCAGTTCGCCAAGACGGCCAAGGAGGCAGGGGCGGACCGGGTGCGCTACTGCGACACCCTAGGAATATTGGAGCCTCTCCGGACCTACCGCATGGTCAAGGATGTCATCGACAACGCCCAGGTGCCCATCGAGATGCACACCCATAACGATTTCGGCATGGCCACCGCGAATGCGGTCGCAGGCATTCAGGCCGGCGCGACATTCCTATCCACCACCGTGATGGGCATAGGCGAGCGCACCGGCAATGCTCCTTTGGAGGAGCTGGTCATGGCCAGCAAGTACATCCTCAACATCGACACGGGCATCGAAACGGCTCGCTTCCGTGAGATCGCGGAGTACGTGGCCAGGGCATCGGGCCGTTACATCCCCGGATGGAAGCCGATCGTCGGGGAGAACTGCTTCACGCACGAGGCCGGCATCCACACCGACGGCGTGATCAAGTGCGCTTCGAACTACGAGGCCTTCCTGCCTGAATCAGTGGGACTGGAGCGCAAGATAAGCATCGGCAAGCACTCCGGCCGCCACACCATCATGAACATGCTGGCGAAGCACGGCATCGAAGTGGACGACGCCACCTCCAGCAAGATCCTGGAAATGGTGCGCGCCAACTCGGTGGCCCTGAAACGCTCCCTGACCGAAAAGGAACTCGTTTACATATATGAGGATTACATGGATGAATCTCGTAGGCTAGAGTAAAGGTCGATCATCATGGGAACCATAGCAGAGAACATACTCTCCGCCCACGCGGGCAAGGAGGTGCAGGCCAACGACATCCTGGTGGTGCCGGTAGACTTTATGATGAGCCAAGATGGCACCACACCCCTCACCATCAGAGCCTTCAAGGATATGGGCGGGAAACGGGTCTTCGATCCGACCCGGTACGTAATTGTCATCGATCACAACGCTCCCTCGCCCATGGAATCGGTCTCCAATCTGCACAAGGAGATGCGCACCTTCGCCCAGGACACCGGGGCCAAATTGTACGATGTCGGGGACGGCGTGTGCCACGTCCTGGTCCCGGAGAGCGGGAACGCGCTGCCGGGCAGCGTAATCATCGGAGCGGACTCGCACACCTGCACCTATGGGGCCTTGAACGCCTTCGCCACTGGCGTTGGCTCCACGGACCTGGCGGCCGCCCTAATCGCGGGGAAGACCTGGTTCAAGGTGCCTTCCACCATCAAGCTGCAATACGACGGCGAGCTGCCTGTCGGGGTCTATTCCAAGGACATAGCGCTCCGCATGTGCGGCCGGCTGACCGCGAACGGCGCCACCTACAAGGCGCTGGAGATCGGGGGCGAGGCCATCGATTCGCTTTCAGTGGAAGCGAGGATGACCATCTCCAACCTGGCCGTGGAAACGGGAGCAAAGGTCGGGCTCATGGACTTCGATAGTAAGGTCGGCGCATATCTGGAGGGCAGGGCGAAGCGGGCCTTCAAGGGCGTCTCCGCGGACGCGGACGCGCGTTACGATTCTATAATCAAGGAGGATGTCTCCAAGCTCACCCCGCAGATAGCCTGCCCGCCCGATGTGGACAACGTTCTGCCTATCGCGAAGGTGGAAGGCAAGGAGATCGACCAGGTGTTCATCGGCACCTGCACCAACGGCAGGTTGGAGGACCTCAAGATCGCCGCCGGTATCCTTGATGGCAACCGAGTGCACCATAAGGTGAGGCTGCTGGTCTCGCCAGCCTCCAGGGAGATCCTGATGTCCGCGATGGAATGCGGCGTGATCCAAAAGCTCGTCAAGGCGGGAGCGTCCCTCACCACGCCTTCCTGCGGCCCGTGCGTGGGCACGTGCAACGGCATACCCTCGGACAAAGAGGTGGTGCTCTCCACCGCCAACCGCAACTTCAAGGGCCGCATGGGCAACACCAAGGCCGACATCTATCTGGCCTCCCCGGCCACGGCCGCCTATTCGGCCATCAAGGGGTACATAGCCGACCCCAGGGAGGTGCTCTGATGGAGGAGCTGTTCGGACGAGCGCACAAGTTCGGGGACAACATCAACACCGACTACATCATCGCTGGCAAGTACAAGTTCAAGAGCACGGACATGAACGATATGGCCAAGCACCTGATGGAGGACATCAGGCCGGGCTTCTACGACGAGATCGAGGACGGGGACTTCATCGTGGCCGGCGAGAACTTCGGCATGGGCTCTTCCCGGGAGCAGGCGCCCCTGGTCATCAGGGCGGCCGGCATAAACTGCGTGATCGCCAAGTCGTTCGCGCGCATCTTCTACCGCAACTGCATCAACGTTGGCCTTCCGGTAATGGAGTGCAACACCGACGGCATCGAGGAGGGGGACGAGGTGCGCATCGATCTGGAGCGCGGGTTCGTGCACAACATCACCAAGAACGAGCGCATCAAGGCGACGCCGCTGCCTGCGGTGATGGTCAAGATCCTCAGCGATGGCGGCCTGGCGGAGCACTTCAAGAAGCATGGCGGCTTCAACCTGGAGTGAGCGTGCTTCCATGGTGGACCAGGCAGCCGTGGACAGGGCGAAGGAGCACTTCGGAGAACTGGTCAGGGAGCAGCTCGAGCGCGTGGAGGCGATGAGGAAGGGCGAAGGCTGGACCGATCTCTCCACCAAGAGCAAGATCGTAATCGGCATCGTGGGCGGCGACGGCATCGGGCCTTTCATAAGCAGGCATGCCCAGAGCGTCCTGGAATTCCTGCTCGCCGACGAGATCGAAGCGGGCAAGGTGGAGCTGAAGGTCATCGAAGGGCTCACCATCGAGAACCGGGTCAGGGTCAACAAGGCCCTGCCGGACGATGTGCTTTCCGAGATCAAGAGGTGCGATGTCATCCTCAAAGGGCCGACCACCACCCCGAAGAAGGGCGACCCCTGGCCGAACATCGAGAGCGCCAACGTGGCCATGAGGCGGGAGCTGGACCTGTTCGCCAACGTCCGCCCGGTGCGGGTGCCGAGCGAAGGCATCGATTGGATCTTCTTCCGGGAGAACACGGAGGGCTCGTACATCCTCGGTTCGAAGGGAGTGAACGTCACCGACGACTTGGCCTTCGATTTCTGCGTGGCCACGAGCCAGGGGTCGGAGCGCATCATCCGGCTGGCTTTCGATCATGCCAAGAGGAACGGGATAGACAAGGTGACGGTGGTGACCAAGGCCAACGTCATCAAGACCACCGACGGCAAGTTCCTGGCCATGGCCGAGAAGGTGGCGAAGGACTATCCCGGCATCAAATGGGACGATTGGTTCATCGACATCATGACCGCCAAGCTCATCGACCCCTCGCGCAGGTCGGGGTTCCGGGTCATGGTCATGCCGAACCTCTACGGCGACATCATCACCGACGAGGCGGCGCAGATACAGGGCGGGGTGGGCACGGCGGGAAGCGCCAACATCGGCACCAAGTACGCCATGTTCGAGGCCATCCACGGCTCCGCTCCGCGCATGGTGGAGGAAGGGCGGGCAGAGTACGCGGACCCTTCCAGCATCATCAAGGCAGCGGCCATGCTCCTCAGCCATATCGGCCGCGCGGAGGGATCGGTCAGGCTCGAGCACTCATTGGATATATGTTGCCAATTCGAGAGGAAGGTCGCGATCACTGGCCGCTCCGACGGTGCCACCGGCACGCAGTTCGCCCGCTATATGATGGAAACGATGCAGGACCCGGATCTGGAGCAACGCTGGCGGGCCTTTCAAGGCAAGAAGGCCTGATCCCGGGCTCAATCGCCCGAGCGCATGGCCTCGTTGATGGCCACTTCGGCGATGTCAGTGGCGTACATGGTGACCCTGGTGATGCTGTCCGTGACCGAGGTCATCGTCACCACCGCGAGGCTGGAGGGCAACTTGGCTGTGCGCAGCTTTTGGCATTTCTGAACCAGCTTCTCGCCTTCATCGATGATGACATTGGCCTTGCGGATGTCCTTCAAGAAGAAGGCCCCCATCGCCCCTTCCAGTATCTCTACGGAGGAGGCGCTCAGGTCCGCTATGTCATCGATGTCCTTGAACTGCACTCCCGACTCGATGGCCAGGATGGCGTTGTTGGCTATCTTCTCCGCATGGTCCCCGATGCGTTCTATGCCGCGGGCCACGAGCATCAAGGCCATGCCCTCAAAAATGTCAACGCCGATCTTCTCGCTCAATTGCCTGTCCTTGAGGATCAGGTTGTATTGCTTGGCCACCATCCAGTAGAGCCGGTCAACGTCCTGGTCCCGGTCGATGACGTCCTTGGCCAAGGAGGCGTCCGAGGACCGCAAAGCGTTCATGGCATCGCGGTGCATGGACTGCACCAACAGATGCATGCGCCGCACGCACTTCTGCTGCGGCAGCTCCACCGGGTCCGAGAGGTCGTGCAGGGTGATGACGTTGCTCGTCTCCTCGATCACCTCAGGCCCGATGACCATCCTGGATATATCTTTGACCGCGCGCTTCAGCTCCAGGTCCAGACGCCCCTTGGAGCGCACCTCGATGATATTGTACCCGGCCAGATAAGCCCCGATCAGCTTCCGGGTCAGATGCTCCTTGGACTCGTCGACCTCTGTCCATATGACCTTCCTGCTCTCTGCCTTCTCTTTGCTGATGTTCGGCTCGATGCTGATCGAGCCATCAGCTTGGACCTTCACGGCCACAGGGTCACCGGGCTTGATGGAGTTCGAGTTAATCCAGCCCTTGGGCAGGGAGACGGTCATGGTGGACGCCCCGGTCTTTTGTACCCTCCGAATCTCCAATTCCATCACTTCCTCTGATTTTGATAGGTATATCAGTACTTATTGTATATACAATACATATTGTATATATACTATAATACTAGGATATATATGAATATGTTCTATTTCGCATATGCATATAAGGCCTTGTCTTCTTGGGATCCTTCGAAGAAATGATGCCCGAGTCAATGCAGGTAAGAATAACCCGTAAGCGCCGCCCAGGAAAGGCTTTCCTCCTTACTGGTAAAAGGTCGGCGAGGGTTAGCTGCTTGACTCGGTCTCTTCTTTTTCTTGAGGTGGATTAAATGGAAAGGAAGAATATGATATTGGCAGTCGTGGCCGTTCTGATCATCGTTGGAGCTGGAGCGGGCGCGGCCGTTCTCATGGGTAATGGCGGCAACAGCAACCCCGGCCAGACGACGATCAAGCAGAAGGGCTCCGATACAATGTTGGAACTGGCTCAGATATGGGCCGAGCGGTATCACGAGAACAACACGAACGTGAGCATCGAGGTCTCCGGCGGGGGCAGCGGTGTTGGCATACAGGAATTCATCAAGAAGAGCATCGACATTGCTCAGGCCTCCAGGCAGATGAAGGCGACGGAGATCCAGCAGGCGAAGGATGCTGGCCTGAACCCGGTGGAGTTCAAGGTCGCGGTGGATGGTGTAGCCATCATCGTGCACCAGAACAACCCAATAAACAACCTAACCATCGGGCAGCTGAGGGGCATCTACAACGGCACCTACACTAACTGGAATCAGGTGGGAGGGCCGGATAAGGCCATCGTGACCTTCGGCAGGCAGAGCACCTCCGGAACATATCAGTACTTCCAGGAGGTCGTACTGAAGAACGGCGCCTACGTTAGCACCATGAACCAAATGACCGGCAACGCCGCGATCGTCTCTGGCGTCCAGGGCGATGACAGGGCTATCGGGTATGTCGGTATCGGGTATGCCAAGGAATCGAGCGGGATCTCGGTCTTGCAGCTGAAACACAATGCGACCTCGCCCGTATACACTCCATTGAACCAGATTCAAGTGCTCACCGGCAAGTACGAACTTGCCAGGTATCTGTACTTCTACACCAATGGCGTGCCCAACGGCGGGGCCCGTGACTACCTCCTTTGGGTCCTCGGCACGAGCGCAGGTCAGACAGCAGCTGTCCATGCAGGCTTCTACGCATTGGCTTGGTACGACCAGATCGACATGAGGGCCAAGCTCGGCGCTGTGCCTGGTATGACCGTCAAGGAGAAGGGCTCGGACACCATGCTGGAGCTCGCCCAACTCTGGTCGGAGAGGTTCCACGAGAACAAGTCCTATGTAAATGTGGAGATCTCGGGCGGCGGGAGCGGCGTGGGCATCCAGGAGTTCATCAATAAGAACGTCGACATATGTCAGGCCTCGAGGGCGATTAAGCCTTCCGAGGTGCAGCAGAGCATCGCCGCAGGGTTGAACCCGACCGAGTTCAAAGTGGCGATCGATGGTATCGCCATCATCGTGCACCAGAACAACCCAATAAACAACCTAACCATCGGGCAGCTGAGGGGCATCTACAACGGCACCTACACTAACTGGAATCAGGTGGGAGGGCCGGATAAGGCCATCGTGACCTTCGGGAGGCAGAGCACCTCCGGAACATATCAGTACTTCCAGGAGGTCGTACTGAAGAACGGCGCCTACATCCCTAGCATGCAGCAGATGACAGGCAACGCGGCCATCATCTCCGGCGTTCAGGGAGACGACCGCGCCATCGGGTATGTCGGTATCGGGTATGCCAAGGAGTCGAGCGGGATCTCGGTCTTGCAGCTGAAACACAATGCGACCTCCACGGCCTATGCGCCAACGGACAAGAGCGCGGTCCTTTCAGGCCAGTACGAACTGTCCCGCCCCCTGTACCTTTACACCAATGGCGTGCAGCAAGATGAGGTCTGGATCTGGCTCAACTGGATCCTCGACGCGAATGCCGGACAGAAGGTGGCCGAGCAAGCGGGCTTCTACGCATTGCCCCAAGACATGCTTGAGCTGCAGCGGGCCAAGCTGGTGCTATGAAACCCAATCCGTCCGAAACCGTTCAAACCCTTTCGTCTTTCTTTGTTATCAATCATCTGATCCCTCCATCTCATTTCGCAATTCGATCTCACGACCATCTTTCATCGGGCGGTGCGCATGGCCTCTAAGGTCTCTATCCGGAAGGCGACGACCAGAAGGCGCCTCAAGGAGAAGCTCGTTTGGCTTGGTCTCTTCGGCGTCTCCGATATCTCCGCCCTCGTCCTCTTCATCGTCTTCGGCTTCCTTCTAGTGAATGCCATCCCCGCCTTCACCCGGTCCCTCGATTTCCTGTTCCCGGTCCATCCGGACGGGGTCATCAACCTCTCGGACTTCCTCTTCGGCACGAACTGGGACCCGACGAACCCGGTGTCGCCAGCCTATGGCATCGTGCCCATGTTCGTGGCAACCTTGCTTGTCAGCCTGGTGGCGGCGTGCATCGCCATACCCATCGGCATCGGCTGCACGATTTACGTGGCCGAGATAGCCTCCCCCCGGGTCAGGAGCATACTTAAGCCCGCCATCGAGGTCCTGGCAGGCATACCGTCAGTGGTCTACGGCTTCTTCGCCTTGGTGATCCTCTCCCAATGGCTGGCGGGGATATTCGATCCTCCGAATAAGCTCAACCTCTTCAACGGCGGCGTGATGCTCGCGGTGATGATGATCCCCATCATGGTCAGCCTCTCCGAGGACGCCATCAACTCCGTCCCCCGGCATCTGCGCGAGGCCTCGTACGCCCTAGGCCTAACTCGCTGGGAGACCATTCGGGGAGTGGTGGTGCCGGCGGCGGCCTCAGGGATAGTTGCAGCAATCGTCCTCTCTATCGGCCGGGCCATAGGGGAGACGATGACCGTCCTCATGGCGACGGGGAACGCACGCGCCCTCACCTTCAACCTCTTCCAATCCGGGCAGACGATGACCGCCGTCATAGCCTCGGAGACGGGAGAGGTTCCATTCTACAGCCTGCACTATGACGCGCTTTTCGCCATCGGAGTCGTCCTCTTCGTCCTCACTTTCGTCATCAACCTCCTCGCCGACTGGATCATGCACCGAGTAAGGGAGGAGTACCATTGAACCGGCGCACCAAGGAACGGCTTGTTTTCCTAGGTTTCCGTCTCTGCGCAATGATCGTGGTGCTGGCCCTCGTCGTCCTGGTCGGCTACATCGTGATCAACGGTCTGCCGAAGCTCAGCCTCGACTTCCTGACCCAGTTCCCGAAGGACCGGAACACCATGGGCGGGATCTTCCCCGCCATCCTTGGGACCCTCTACCTCATGGGCCTGGTAGTGCTATTCGCCGTCCCCCTCGGCATCCTAACCGCCATATACATCGTAGAGTATCAGTCTGGTTCGATCTGGAAGAGCGCCCTGAGGATGATCATTCACAACCTGGCCGGAGTGCCTTCGATCGTCTATGGCTTGCTCGGGCTAGCCTTGTTCGTTGGAATGATGAACCTCGGAGCGGGTCTGCTGGCATCCGCCCTGACCTTGTCGCTCCTGGTGCTCCCCATGGTCATTGCCGCCTCGCGTGAGGCCATTATCGCCGTCCCGCCCTCGGTCCGGGAAGCGTCTCTGGCCCTAGGTGCGACCAAATGGCAGACCATCCGACACCACGTGCTTCCATATTCCATATCCGGTATACTCACTGGGGTCATCCTATCCCTCTCCCGGGCGGCGGGCGAGACCGCGCCCATCCTCTTCACCGGCGTGGTCTTCTTCAAGACCTTCCTTCCCGACTCGCTCACGGACACCTTCATGGCCCTGCCATACCACCTCTACGCCCTGGCAACGCAGACCACGGAGATCACCCGGCCAAATCAGTATGGGACCGCCTTGGTCCTTCTGCTGCTGGTCATCGGCATGAACCTGTTCGCGATCATCCTCAGAAAGAGGTACAGAGACAAGTACAAGTGGTGATAGCATCAACAAGATACAAGTGAGAAACCTCAATGTCTGGTTCGAGAGCAATCACGCCCTGAAGGACGTCAGCATCGACATCGAGGCGAACGAGATCACGGCCATCATCGGGCCTTCGGGCTGCGGGAAATCGACCTTCATCCGCTGCCTGAACCGCATGAACGATATCATCCCCAAATGCACCATCACTGGGTCTGTCAAGGTGGACGAGGAGTACGTCTATGCTCCGAGGCCGGAGCCGAAGGCCAGGAAGGTGGCGGCGAACGGAGGCGAGGCTCAAGCCAAGGCGCATGACGAGGGGAAGGAAGTCGCGTCGGCGATGCGCAAGAAGCGTCTGACATCATTCTGGCCAAAAATGGGGAAGGGGAACGAGGGTCGAGTCGGCGGAACGACGGATGCTTCTCCTCCGGAGGTCAGCGGGAAAAAAGTTACGGAGGACGAGGTGGACGAGGTCGAGGTGCGGAGGCGGATCGGCATGGTCTTCCAGAAGCCGAACCCCTTCCCCAAGTCGATCCAGGAGAACATCGCCTACGCCCCCCGGTTGCACGGCACCGATGAGTCGAAGGGCCCAGGAAAGGCGGACGGAAAAGTGGGGACTAAGCACCGCAAGCTGAGCAAGAAGGAACTGGACGACCTGGTGGAGTGGAGCTTGAAGAGGGCGGCCCTGTGGGAGGAGGTCAGGGACCGACTGAACAAGAGCGCCTACGGCCTCTCGGGCGGGCAGCAGCAGAGACTGTGCATCGCACGCGCCCTGGCTATCAGGCCAGAGGTGCTTCTTCTGGATGAGCCTTGCTCGGCCCTCGATCCGATCGCCACCGCCAAGATCGAGGACCTGCTGACGGACCTCAAGAAGGATTACACCGTGGTCATCGTAACGCACAACATGCAGCAGGCGGCCCGGGTCTCGGACAAGACCGCCTACTTCTACATGGGCGAGCTCATCGAGTATGGAGAGACGGAGCAGATATTCGAGAAGCCAGTCAAAGAACTAACTGAGAAGTACATCACGGGAAGGATGGGTTAGCATGACATCGAGGATCGTTTTTCAAACGGAGATGGAGAAGCTCAACGAGGACGTCTCGCTGATGGCCAAGCTGGCCGCGGAGGCGATCGAGAAGGCGGTGCGCTGCATCATGAACCGCGAGCCTGCGCTGAAGCTCGAGGTGGAGAGGCTGGACAAGGAGATCTACCGCCTGGAGCATGTGATCGAAAAGAGGTGTCTGGACGTCATCGCTCTGCACACCCCGGTGGCGGGGGACCTGAGGACGGTCTCCACCTGCCTGAGGATAATCACCGACCTCAACCGCATCGGGCGTTACGCCGATGACATCGTGGAGGTGTACGACATCCTGGTCTCGGAGAACGGGCCGCGGAGGCCGATGAACATCCCGCACATGGCCGAACTGGTGGTGGAGATGGTCACGGACGCCACCAACTCCTTCATCAACCGGGACGCGGAGGCGGCCCGGGAGCTCTTCGAGCGCGACGATGCGGTGGACTGCCTCTACGACACGAACTTCCGCGCCATGCTCACTTACATGTTCGAGGACCCGCGCCAGATCACCATAGGAACGCA
>Ga0315279_10004211_pt1 | contig 19424 bp, 15 predicted proteins | sample YL17G06_20_MG_FD_203694 | JGI IMG/M metagenome (GOLD analysis project Ga0315279, IMG submission 203694) | Sediment microbial communities from Yellowstone Lake, YNP, Wyoming, USA - YL17G06_20 | ecosystem: Environmental > Aquatic > Freshwater > Lake > Sediment | place: USA: Wyoming | collected... | reverse complement strand
AACTACTATTGCAAGATTACTAACGTTGCTTGAAACTGCAACATGTGGCGAAATAAGATTTCAGGGAAGAGACATTTTCAAACTTGATTCCACAGAGTTAAAAGCATATAGAAAGAACGTACAAATGGTTTTCCAAGATCCTTATAGCTCGATTGATCCTCTGTACTCTGTCTATAGAACTCTCTATGAACCTCTGGCTATTCACAATATAGGGCATTCAAAAGATGAAAGGAAACGATTAATCTTCGATATTCTGGAGCGCGTCGAACTCGAACCTGACAATTACACCGACAAGCGTCCCCATCAGCTCAGCGGAGGTGAAAGGCAAAGGATCGCTATAGCCCGCGCCCTTATCTTGGGACCCAGCGTTTTGATTGCAGATGAACCTGTGTCTATGTTGGATGCTTCGGTAAGAGCTGCAATCTTGAACCTGTTGCTAAAAATAAGCAAAGAGAGCAGAACAACAGACATCGTGATAGCACACGATTTGCATACACTAAGTTACATAAGCAACAGAATATTCATTATGTACTCTGGGAAGATTGTGGAAAAGGCATCGACAAACGAACTCGTTTCAAACCCCATTCATCCCTATACTAAACTGCTTTTCTCAACTATTCCTATTTTGAAGCCTGGATATAGGAGACCTAATGTCAAAGTTGCAGGGCAAGACTCAGTCTGGTTCGGGCGTCCAGAGGGGTGCATATTTCATCCGCGTTGTCCCTGCGCTTTGGACTTATGTAAGAAAAAGGAACCCACAGAGCAAATCTTGAATCCTCAGCATACAGTAGCCTGCCACATGGTTGAGTGACAAACGCCTCGTGAGCGCGATGCATGCCAATATTTATTAGCATGTTCAATGAATTCCTGCGTTAAGTATAGCTTGATGAACGCCATTGTTTAAAGACGAAATCTACGAGAACCTAGTTGAGGTAGTTGGTTGTGAAAGGGTCAGCAGGGAGAATTTCGAATTACACGCGTACAGTAGAGACCTGAGTCCTTCGAGCCCAGAGCTTTCTTCTTTTGTCGTCAGACCTGGAAAAACAGAAGAAATTGCGGAGATAGTCAGAACTGCAAATAGGCAAAAAATACCAATTTACGTTCGAGGCTGTGGATGCTCTCATTGGTCCGCATGGCTCCCAAGAAAGGGTGGAATACTCTTTGATATGACTAGTATGGATAGAATTATCGAAATAGATGAAAAGAATCTGATTGCCATTGTAGAAGCTGGGTGTACTTGGTTCAGACTTCTGGAAGAACTTCGAAAGAAGGGGCTGACTTATCTTTCGAGCGAAATTGGCGGCCCTGCTATGACTGTCGGAGGCAGTGTTATGAAGGCTGGTGGCGGTCCTTATGGAACATGCAAATTCGGATCTCACGGACAGATGGACATACTAGGCTTTGAAATAGTCTTGCCCACTGGGATGATTGTAAAAACTGGTTCTTGGTTTATGCCTGGTGTTATTCCATTCAGAAGACAGGCGGTTGGACCAGATTTAACCGGCGTTCTGATAGGTTCAGAGGGCATATTTGGCGTAGCATCAAAGATTGTTCTTCGAATCAGACCTTTGCCTAATCACGAAGAATTCTTGTATTTCAATTTCGAAGATTGGAGCGACATAGCCAACGTTGGGGATGCAGTCACACGCTTTGTTGGAGACGAATTGGCCTATGGCTTCAGAGCTAACGCATCCGCCGTTGAACCAGGAAAAATAGCCGTCAGAATATTCGTTTTCGGGTATGAAAAGCAGATTATTGAATTTAGGAAGAAAAAGATCAGAAGCATATGTATGAAAAACAATGGAACAGAAGGTGACTCTTCAAATTCATCTGGTTTTTTCGCCAAAGTCGTGACCGGACTAGATGGGATTTTTGCCCAAGGGGTTTGGCATTTCTCGGGATGTGGAACAATTCCAATAGGCGAGATTATAAAATACACGGAAGCTTGGCGAGAAATTATTGGAAAGCACAAGTATGAGAAGAATACGTTTGGGGCGTGGCTGTTTCCACGAGGTTGGACGATTTCAGTTCTTTTTTCGTATTCGGAACCGGAGGAACGTGCAAAGCTGATGAATGTTTCCGAAGACATCGATACGAAATTCCTAGAGATTGGCCTTGTTCCTAGTGGCGTAGGAAGTTCCAAACATCTACAACTGTATTTGCGCGAAAAATGTGAATCATATTATGAGTTAATAAGAAAACTTAAGCGCTGCCTCGATCCAAACAACATTCTACAGCCTGGGATTCTTGTTGATCAAGACTTCTAACATATTGATCGAGAACTACAGGAAGCAAATTTACAGTTGCGGCAGATGCGGCTACTGCACTGGTGCCTATTTGCATCATATTTGTCCATCACGGTTTGTGACTGGCTTTGAGTCAGGGACAGCAAGAGGAAGGATGCTGATTGCAGAAGCGATTCTTGAGGGAAGGCTTGATTACTCAAGGGAACTCAGCGACAGGCTTTTCACATGCTTCATGTGTGGAGCTTGCGAAGTACAATGCGAAAAAGCCGCAAAAATAGGAATATCTCAGATAACAAAGGCTATGAGACGTGACACGATAAACGCTGGACTTCAACCCGAAAGATTGAATCAAATTACTAGAGCATTAAGTGAAAATCACCAGATCTATGAGAATTCTCAATGGAAAGGAGCGGGGTCAATGAGTTCTAATGCCAAGATAAACGAGAAAGCTGATTTGCTGTACTTTGCAGGATGCGTTATCTCTAATAGATACCCTGAAATCGGACGGAATACACTGAGAATTTTGAACAGCTCAAACATCGATGTGACAATTCTGGGCAAGAACGAGTGGTGTTGTGGAAATCCGGCGCTGTCCATGGGGAAAACGAGCTTAGCTAAAGAAATAATAATGCATAACGTTGAAACAATAAAAAGAAAAGGAGCAAAGATAGTTCTAACTTCCTGCGCTGGTTGCCATCGTACAATGAGTAAAGACTATCAGAAATTCCTAAATGAAGAATTGCCTTTCAAAGTGCTTCACGTAACTGAACTCCTAGATAGACTCATACAAGAAGAGCTGATCAAGTTCAGAAACTCGAATTTCAAACGAGTCACCTATCATGATCCGTGCGAGCTTGGAAGACAATGCAAGATCTATGAAAGTCCGAGGAGAATAATTCAGAGTATCCCCAACTTGGATCTTGTTGAAATGGTTAGAAACAGGGACAATGCCTGGTGTTGCGGCGGAGGAGGAAATGTTGCCGCGGTTCACCCCACCAAAGCTCTGAAGGTCGCCGAGTTAAGGATGAGAGAAGCACAGGAAAGTGGCGCTGAGACATTGGTCACGTCCTGTCCATCATGCATTCAAATGCTTGAATTGGCCTCGAAACGGATGAAAACCGGAATAAAGGTAATTGATATTTCAGAGCTTGTTTCAGATGCTATGGAAACTAGTGCGCACGAAAGAAACTGACAAAACACGCGTTATTCTGCAGTTAATTTTCAATCGAGCGCGCTGAAAAAACTGCGCGCAAATATCGGGCTTCTGGATTGGAAAAAGACTAGGAAGCGGCTCAAGCCGCATTCCAATATCCTCGTGCGTGCATCTTAAATGGAAGGCTGGCCGGCCGTTGCTTCTTGAGGCCTCCTGCTTCCAAGACCCGAAATTCCTGACGGTATACTCTCTATCTTCCCTAACTCTTTAAGCAGTGAAACTTTTTCACTTGCATCATGTAGTACATCCATGAGACCCAGGTAATTTCCTTCGTCGTCAAAGATGGGGCAAAATGTTTCTTGGAGGTAATTACCTTGATAGTTAGTAATTCTGTGTTTCACTCTCACACGACCTCTCCGATATTCGTCTATTTTTTCTCTTAATATTTCCTCAGATTCTTTCGGATGACAAAGGAGAATGGACGTTCCAATTCTCTCCTCAGGATCTTCATTAAGCATTTTCCCCGCTTCTCTATTGAATAAGACTATCTTGTTGTCGGCGTCAATGAACACGATCCCTACATCCATATTGTCCAATACTTTTCGCCATAATTCAGGCAAAGGAGAGCTATCAATCATTTTCTTCACTTTTCCAATGGCTTTTTGAGCGTAAACTAGACATCTTTGCCTAAAAGGTTTTCCTGTCTGTCCACGCGCGCGCACGACGATTGGAGAAAAAAAAGACGATTGTCAAGCTGGACTAAGAGGAGATGACATCTTCGCTCTCCTAAATGCTCATGAAAAATAGAAAGAAATAATAGCACGCGGATACTCGTGCCTGAAAGGACGGAAAATGGCTACTCATAGTCAACTTTACGAAGAACTTGCCAAGATTGTAGGGGAGGATAGAGTCTCTGACAGCGACCACGAGCTGCTATGTTATGCAAAGGACAGAATGCCACTGCCAGATAGGCTCAAGTTTAAATGGAAACCGCACGTCGTTGTAATTCCTAAGACTAACGAACATTGTGTAGAGATAATCAAGCTGGCAAGCAGGACCAAAACACCAATAGTCCCTAGGGGGGCTGGCACAGGCTACAATGGAGGAGTAATTCCAACTCGAGGCGGGATAGTACTCACCACTGTTGATATGGACGAAATTATCGAGATCGATGAAGAAAACATGACCGTAACTGCGCAGGCAGGTGTTGTACTTGAAACCCTGGAGAAGGAGCTTAACAAACGGAGACTTCGACTAGGGGACGATCCCTATCCTCGTCAGTCCGCGACCATAGGAGGCAGGGTTTCAACAAATGGAGTTGGCTATCTTGTCTCAAGATACGGCCATGTGCAGGATATGGTCTGGGGATTGGCAGTGATCCTTCCTGACGGAGAGTTGGTTAGGATGGGCGGCAAGTATCGCAAGTCGTCCTCGGGTTTTGATTTAAAACACCTCTTCATTGGAGCAGGAGGAGCACTTGGACTCGTTACTGAGGTGCTATTGAAAGTGTATCCAATGCCAGAAGTGCCAATGGAGATGCACTGCCTGAAATGCAAATCTTTCAGGGCGGGCCTTAGGATAATAGACAGGATAATAAGAAAGGACTTGACTACTGCGTTCCTCAGGATCTATGATTCAGCTGCTCTCCCCCATTTCATGGGCGTGGACTCTGGAAGTGTGGGAACACGCATGAGTCCAGAGGAAGCTTTGGTTCTAGTCGGGTTTGAGGGCGTGAGAGAGCTCGTCGAAATTCAAAAGAAAATAGTGATGAAGCTGGCAATGGAGGAGGGAGCAGAGATATTGGATCGGAAGATAGCACAGGAGTTTTGGGAGAAACGACACAAATTCGGCACCTCCAAACTGACTCAATCCAGCATGGATTTCACTGAAGAGTTTTCAATACCATTTAGTGAAATGGAAACATTTCAGAAGAGATCAATGAACATTCTTAAGAAGCATTCGTTGAGATCAGGTGGCGCAGGAGCAGGTAGACGTGATGGAAGAGATAGCTTAAATGAAGCAGGAATCACGTATTTCATTGATGAAAGAGATGAAGACGAGTTCGCTCGTTATGAAAAAGCTCAAGACGAACTTGTCGCACTATCAGTTGAACTAGGGGGAGCAATAACGGCAGCTCATGGCGTTGGACTGCGCTTGGTGAAATATATGCAGGCACAGCATGGGAGCAGTCTGAACCTCATGAGGAGGATCAAGCAAATGCTAGATCCATATAACATAATGAATCCGGATAAAGTGGTACCGGCGGAAACCAATCATGCCATTGAATGAATACGGCGATGCTTTGAGCGTATGCAACAAATGTAGATGTGGCTACTGCAACAATGAATGCCCTATCTTTCAGCAATACAAGTTCGAATCTATGTCGCCGAGAGGTAAGAATTTTCTGGCCTCTGCGATCCTCAGGAAGGAGTTAGGCCAATCGAACCATCTCGCAGAGTCTTTATATCGTTGTACACTTTGTGGTTCCTGCAAAGTTGCATGTCCACCTCAAGTAGATACACCTAGCATAGTAAAGGCGCTGAGGAGTGATCTCGTTGAGAATGGACTTGTTCCAAAGGCGATTCATGATGTCTTGACAAACACTCTCAGATACGGTAACCCGTGGGGAGAAAATCCGGCAAAAAGATCTAGATGGGGGCAAGAATTGCACGTCAAGTCCTTCAATGATTGTGCGCCATCTAGTATCCTATACTTTGTGGGTTGCACTTCGGCCTATGACACGCGAGCTCAGGAAATCGCGAAATCCATGGTTCGAGTTTTCAATAAAGCCGAAGTTGACTTCGGAACATTGGGGAATGAGGAAAAATGTTGCGGCTCGCCAATCCTCGAGATTGGAGAAAAGGGTCTCTACGAAAAGATCGCAACAGAAAATATCGAGAGCTTTCGCAAGCATCGAGTGAACAACATCGTCACAACTTCTCCTCATTGTTATGACGCGTTTACGAACGACTATCCAGAACTAAGCGAAAATCCAGGTGTTCAGCACTACACGCAGTTTGTGGCAGAACTCATAGACCAGGGAAAGATCAAAATGTCCCGGAGCCTGAGAAAGAAAGTTGTATACCACGATCCATGTGTCCTTGGACGACGCAACAGTATATATGAAGCTCCTAGAAAGATACTAGAATCCATCCCGGGCATAACACTGCTTGAGATGGATAAGACAAAAGAGAACAGCTACTGTTGCGGTGGAGGCGGAGGTATGATGTGGACTCGAGAGTTATTCGGGGAACGTCCATCAACAAATCGAGCCAAACAAGCTAGAGACCTAGAACCGGATATCGTTGCCACATCATGTCCATTTTGCCTGATCAATCTGGAAGATGGCATGAAAGTAATTGGTATGGACGATAGAATCCAAGTCAAGGATATTTTGGAACTGGTGAGCGAAGCTCTATGATTTCCTGAACCCACTACGTACGCGTAAATAGCTGGCGCTGGAGGCCCAACCTTATTGGGGACTCATGGTAACTGCTTGATTTAGGCTAAGGTTCAACTCGACAGTCCGGTACAACTTGTTACTCTTAAGCACTATGTTTATGTGATTAGGCATATGAGTGACGTCAAATCCAGCAATCTCTCCAATGACTCTACCATCTACTGCAATTTTGTCGCCGACTACCACGATACCACCATTGTCGACTTCGAAAAAGCCCAAAGTTGAGATACGGTTAACCGTACTATCAGGACCAGCATCTTGTTCATCCGTGAGGATCAATTCATGAATTTCATGTTTAAGCAAAGCTCTTGACTTTGGACTTATTAACTTGAGTCCCCTTGAATCCAAGATTAAATCGACTAGGCATACGAGTTTGCCTGTTACATCTCTCTTTTCTCGAAAGATATTCCCAGTGATCAGCCCAGTTTTGTATGGGTCAACACTCATTCAATCCACCTCCTACTACCATTCTTTCGGCTCCGCGAAATTGTGGAAGCTATCTCCAGACTTTTCCAAAGACTCTAAGGAAATTCCCACCAAGAACTTTTCCGATTTCTTGATCCGAGTAACCTCCTGATACCAATCCCCTAGCAATATTCACAGTTTTGCTATGATCCTCCAAGTCCTGAACATACTTGGATTCAAACTTGATTGAAGGACCTAGTTCTGGAACCATTTTAAAGAACTTCTCGAAGTCTTCTCTTGCCCAGTATTCAGATAGATCAAGTCCCAAGCCAACATGATCCACTCCGACAAGATCTGCCAAACAGTCTATATGGGCAAGATATTCCTGTAAAGTAGGTCTTGGATTGTCCTTTGTGTAAGGTCCCACTGTCTTTTTTATAAAGGGACTCCACACCGGCAATCCAATCACACCGCCTTTTTCCGCCAGTGCTTTAATCAGTCCATCGGGGATATTCCTAAATTCACTACAAAGAGATCTAACGCAAGAGTGTGAGAATATCACTGGAGCTTTGGAGACCTCTATAGCATCCATAGAAGTCTTGTATCCAACATGTGACAGGTCGACTAAAATTCCAAGCCTATTCATCTCCTTGATTGCCTCGGCACCAAACTCGCTCAGACCACAGTCTTTCTTTTCAGCACAACCATCTCCTGCTAAATTTCTTTTGTTGTATGTGAGCCCTATGATCCTAACTCCCAATCTGTGGAATATCGATAGTAGCCCCAAGTCGTCGTCTATAGGCCTGATATTTTGTGTGGCGAGAACTACTGCAATCTTTCCCTTGCGCTTGGCATCTATGATGTGTGAGGCTTCAGTGGTCAATGTTATTTTAGTTTGCCCAATATACTCGAATCTTCTATACCACGCGTATATCTTTCTGATGGCTTCGGTGAAGTTGCCCCTTATGTCCATTATTGTATCACAAACAGCAGTTATTCCTCCGTTTTTAAGCTTTACATAATATTCTTTCCAATCAAAGTCTCCACCTTCAAGAGTTGTAGAATCGCTGGCATCTATAACGATGGCTTTGTGATACAACGCTAAGGCTCTTTCTTCGTCTCCTCTGCTCAAATTGACAAACTTCATCTTGGACATTCTCATCGCGCTTATTTGGGGCTAATAGGCACTCGTGAAGTTAATAATGCTTTGGGAGGCCAAGTGCTGCACGAGACAAGTTGTCCTGTTGCTATCTACCAATCTATCCTGATAGATCACCCCCAGCTTTGCACCCGCGCACTGACATGCGGCTGATTTAGATTCAGTTCTGCACCGGCCCATCATGCTTAAATGCAAGTCCACATACTGAAACGAAAGAGTAGATCAAGTATGGCTGAAATAAGTTTGCTGGGGATCAATGGTAGCCCAAGAAGAAACGGCAATACCGAATTTCTTCTAGGCCATGCTTTGGATGAGGTTAAGAAAGTTGCAAGTGAGTGGAGAAAGGAAATCAGAATAGATAGCTACTCAGCTGCTGGAAAACTCTTCTTACCCTGCAGCGGATGTCAGAGATGCAGAAAACTGGGATACTGCAGTCTAGAACAGAAAGATGATTTTGGTCAACTGAGGGATAAGTGGCTTCAGGCCGATGCAGTTTTGTTTGCTGTCCCTGTATATCATATGAGCATACCCGGGAATATACGAAATTTCCTAGACAGACTAGGAGCCAGTGTATACAAGAAATATGGGTCGCATGTGAAATTTATGAAAGTCTACGGATGCATTACACAGGGCGCGCACTTATTCTCTGGGCAAGAACACGTAATAACTGAGATGATACATCATGCCCTGATTACTGGTAACATATATGTTTCAGGTGATATGCCCCAGAATTATATAGGAGCTGCAGGTTGGACAGAAAACGATTCAAGTGATTCACACAATGCACTACAGAAATGCTATGAAGAAAAGCACCTTGATGCCAGCTTTGCAGTTTCGGCAGCCCGAAGTCAAGCTAGACGAGTCCTCCAGCTTGCGCTCATTATCAAAGCAGGTGCACTGAAGCATCTCCAACAACTGCATGAAGAAAAGGCTTTTGCGCCGTTTGTCGACCGCATTAGTTTGTGATAAGTTACTAAATTCGAGTATGGTGTGAATTCGCTGAGCCTAGCGCGCGCGATAATCTCTGGAAGACTAGCACACACTTGGAATATCAGTATTGTCAAATAATCTTTTATGGTCGAGTCTGGAAGAATCATTATGTATTAAAAACCTGACATGTTTGCTGAGGAAGTGTAATTTGAATCTTCGGAATTTGTCTCTGTTCGTGATCATGGTTCTTCTATGGGGATCGAACTGGCTAGTAATGAAAGTCGCGCTGAATTTTGTCGCTCCAGCTACTTTCGTTTTCCATAGATCCCTGATTTCCAGCGTGGCGCTATTCCCAATTGTGTTTCTATTGCGAAAGAGAATACCCAAAGATACAAATACGTTAGTCAAGCTGCTGTTTCTCAGTTTCCTTTTTATTTTGCAGGTCACTGCCACAACAGTTGGACTTGTTGGCGAAAGTTCAGGTATGGGTTCAATACTTACATCCATTCAACCACTCTTCGTATATTGCTTGGCGGTCAAGTTTCTACAAGAGAAAACCACGATCCTTCGGTCTTTTGGAATATTGTTGGGGTTTGCTGGGATTGTACTTATTCTGCTCGGAAGAATTGTTTCAATTGCCTTTGGTTCATCTCTGATCTTGGTATCCGGAGCTTTCTTCTGGGCTGGTAGCACGGTATACTACAAAAAGAATCTGGGACTCTTGGATGCTTTCATTGTTGTTTATTTTCAGTTGGCCGCTAGTCTTTTTCCCTTCGCCATGTTTAGTGCTCTCAACAATACTTTGTTTGTTCCTTTAGAAGCAACATATTTGTTGGTAATCTCATATTCTGCGATTGGATCAATGGCAACTGGTACCTTGATCTGGCTTTTTCTACTAAAGAGGGAAAAAGCGACAGTTCTCTCAGGTTCCAGTTTCGCTGTTCCGCTAGTTGCCATTTTCCTTGGGTGGCTTTTTCTTGAAGAGGATATTGCCATACACTCCGTAGTTGGTGCAGCAATGGTTCTCGGAGGTGTGTGTTTGGTGAATCTACATCGAGAATAATAGTGCGCGCTCTTTATCGACTATACGCGAACTCCTTTCCAGTACCCTTTACTGGATTTCAAACCTGCACTTTTCGCAATTGTCGCTCTTGCATGCGTGCATTTGGTAGATTGACTTTTTTCTTTGTTGAAACAAGTGCATTGCCTAATCCTACGAATAAACGGCGGCGTCCATCTCGTGCCTGCACTCGGGATTATACAGGCACGCGCTACAGGCAACTGGGAAAGGTATATTAGTGCTTGATCCGCACTTTTTCAAAGAGCTGTCTCGCATGATTATTAATAGACATGTGTGCGCGAGGGACGATTTGGATGGAAGACACGAGTTCGGGACGCCATCTTTTGTTAATCGAGTCACAGAGGTATCCGATCAGAAACCCGACATTCTCGGGACGTCGTATCCATTCTGCGCGCGCGCAAATAGTGACAGACGTTCTCTAGTGAGGGGTCAATACATTGTTTGGCTATGCTGGGAAAATTCTTTACGTTGATCTAACCCACAGAAAGACTAGGATCGAGAGAATAAGCAATGATTTCTGCAAGAAATACCTAGGCGGAAACGGTTTTGCCTCTAGCTTACTATATCGTCTGAATAAGCCCGAGATAGATCCTCTCAGTCCCGAAAACGCTGTGATATTTGCCGTAGGTCCGTTCACGGCAACGATTATTCCATCAAGTCACAAGTTCATAGTTCAAGCCAAGTCTCCACTGACAAATTTGGTGGGCATGTCATTGTGTTCAGGTTCTTGGGGTCCTGCATTAAAGATGACTGGGTACGATACTGTCGTAATCCTAGGGAAATCAGAGAAACCCATTTACCTGTTTATCGATGATGGGTCAGTCCAGTTTGCTGATGCAAAGAACTTGTGGGGAAGAGATGCTTGGCAAACGGAGGATCTCATTCGAGAAGAAACACGCGATGAAATGGTGAGAGTGGCCGCCATAGGTCCTGCAGGCGAAAACCTTGTCAGAATGGCGTGCATCACAAATGACAAACACAGACAAGCCGGCAGAACTGGTATGGGAGCCGTCATGGGGTCAAAAAACCTCAAGGCTATCGCTGCCAGAGGGATGAAAAACGTTGAAGTAGCTAAGCTAGATGAACTCATGGAGGTTTGTGGCAAACTCATAAAAGATGCCGGCCAAGGAGCAACCACTGTCAGGCATAGGACATATGGAACACCACACTGCATTGGTATCATCAATGAAAAATGTGCATTTCCGACCAGGAACTGGCAAGAGGCCACCTCAGAATCAACAAAGAGCCTTTATCCCGATGTTCTTCTGCGAGATTATCCGTCAAAACACAACGCATGCTGGGGATGCCCTGTCGGATGCGATGCCATAACTACTATAAATGATGGCCCCTTCAAGGGCACCGTTGCGAGTGTTGAACATGAAAGCATATACTCACTAGGACCCAATTGTGATGTGTTTCATTATCCAAGCATAGCCAAGGCTGTTGAACTTTGTGACAGACTTGGCGTTGATACCATTAGTGTCGGTTCAACAATAGCTTGGGCAATGGAATGTTATGAGAGAGGCATATTAACAAAGGACGATACTGATGGAGTCGAACTAAACTTTGGAGACTATGAAGCCCAACATAGCATCATTCGCAAGATAGCTGCCCGAGAAGGGTTTGGAGACATTTTGGCCGACGGAGTGAAAAGGGCTTCTGAAAAGGTTGGCAAGGGATCTGCAAGATTTGCTTTACACAACAAAGGGTTGGAATTTGCTGGTTACGATGTCAGAGGTCTGAAAGCGAGCGCACTGGCTTTTTGCACTTCAATAAGGGGAGGTTGCCACTTGCGCGCGGTGGCGATGAGTTTGGACTTTGATGGTAAGGTTGACAGGTTTAAGGCTGACTCTGCCTACGGAAAAATGGTAATGAATCTCGAAGATATTCACACAGTTTACGACTCGCTAATCGTTTGTCTTTACATTCAGAGTACCTTTGAAAAGTTCGGCGGTTTTGGTCTCGTGTCTGACCTATATGAGCTTGTCACCGGAGCACGAATCACACCGAATGAATTGTACGCAGTAGGTGAACGTGTTTGGAACCTAGAGAAGGCTTTCAACTTGCGTGAAGGATGGGAAAAGAAAGATGACTACCCTCCCCCTCGTGTGATGCTGGATCCAATTCCAAGTGGCATCGCCAAGGGCGCACGGGTGACAAAGAAGGAATTTGATCTAATGCTCAATGCCTACTTTGAGGCTCGGGGTTGGACCATAGATGGTGTTCCGACAAGGGGAAAACTTGTTAGCCTCGGCCTTGACGACGTAGCAGAAGACCTTGAACAAAGCGAGAAATCACAAAGAGAACAAAAGATGGAAGGAAAGAAATGACCCGTAAATTCCTCGTGTCTGATCCCGAAAAGTGTACTGGATGTAGAATATGTGAAATCGTTTGTTCAGCTGTAAAAGAGAAGGTTTTCAATCCTTCATTTTCCAGAATAAGAACAGTTTTCACGTGGCCTGATCAGAACGTAGCCCTTGCCTGTCGACTATGTGAGGATCCATCCTGCGTTAGAGCTTGCCCAAGAAATGCATTAAGAGCTAACAGAGTTACTGGTGTAGTCGAAGTCGAGTCAGCGAAATGCGATGGCTGTCGTTGGTGTATGGAAGCCTGCAAATTCGGAGCTATGTTGATACACTCACGAGACAAAACCGTGAAGATTTGCGATCTATGCGAAGGAGCGCCGAAATGTGTTGAATTCTGTCCAACAGAAGCATTGGAACTGAGGACTGCTGAGGATTTTTCACAGAGAACCCGAAGAAGAGCCATATCAACTCTAATAACCGGTGCAGACGAAAAACTGTGAGAATAGCGCGCGCGATGCGCGTTTAGTGATATTTTTCTCATTTTCAAGAAGGAAGCTTTGGGCATCTATTTGCAGATTTTCTCTGAGATTCGTAGTATTTTTGGCGACTCTAGATTCTTCCTGCAGCTACAAGTTTGTTCATTTCATCAACATTCAATCCAGCTAGGCCTAATTTCTCTGCGGTTCTCCCATCGCGCCAATAGTTAGTTTGGTTAACAACCGATGCTATCTGAATCAGGGAGTCAATAGTCGGTGTTTGCACATTTAACACGTCTGCGATCGACGCAATTGGGACTAGGCCGTAAGGGACATCTTCAGTCAAATATCTCATTTTCACAATCTTTGGGGTTTCTAAGAACTTGGCAGAATCCGTTGCGGCACCTAAAAATTTCTCAGGAAGGAGAGATGGTTTCGAATACAACGTCTTATGTATAGTCTTATATGGCATAGCTTTTAAGCCAAGGGCCCTTGCAACCGCCATTTTCTCCTCATCTACTGCATCTCTCAGTGTAGCAAGGGAAGGTGGCGTTGGTTCACGCCAATCGAATTGTCCCCCAGTTGCTTCTATCCGGGCCGCGTTTAGAATCATTTGTGTAGGATGATTTATCACATTCGGATTGTTTATACTGGTTTCAAATACATTTACAGCTGGAACAAACTGAGGAAACATCTTGTTGAGAACTGCAAGAGCTTCGGGTGTTCTCTTAGACGGGAGAGCTGCAAAAGGAAGGTTTTGTTTGACACCGAAGACGAACACTTGATTGGAGGACATGCGCCTGGTGGCATAAACAAGAATTAGCGTCTCACCCAGCACAACATCTCTCGTTATGTCTATTCCTTTCTCCTTAAATTTCCTTGCGAAGACCAATGATCCGAAGTTCCCTGTATTAATTACTATCATTTGTCCGCTCTTTATGTACGGAATGCACGTATCTGCGAAGCGTTCGTGCCCAAATGAAGGGACGACAACCATTATAACCTCAGCGTCTTCTATCGCAGCCTTTATGTCAGTCGTGGCTCTTACTTCTGCGGGTCCTTCTCCCGCCGCTCCACTTAATTGTATGCAACCTTTCTCTTGCACTGGTCGTATGTTTTCTTCAAACTCGGGTAATTCATACAGGCTTACATCAAAACCTCTGAGCTTTAGATCTGCGGCCATTGTATATCCACCATTGCCGCCACCCAATATCGCAACTCGCACATAATTCACTTCCTTGCGACGGTCTAGTATCCAGCTCTACAATTTAAGATTTCCGCTATGAACAATCCATCATGTACGTCGACTGGTCCGCTTCTTTCACATAGAATTCTTGGGTACGGATCAGCACGCGCGAGATGTCATTGGATCCTGAAACACATAGGTGATCCTTTATCCTCTTAGAATTCTTTCCCTTCTAACATGCGCATAGGCGCGCGCTCTGCCGTGTTAGGGTCAAATTCTGCACAAAAGTTTTAACGGTATCAACCTAAACGTTAAAGTGTTCTTGCTTTATGAGGATGAGAACGGCTTGAGTTTGAAGACAATTCTTGTTGTTGCCGATGGAATGGCTGACAGGCCGATTAAGGAACTGGGGTTGAAGACGCCCTTGGAGGCGGCCGTGAAACCGAGTTTGGATCATATCGCGAAGAATGCAGTTTCCGGCATATTGGATCCGATCGCACCTGGTATTCCTCCTGGCAGTGATACAGCTACTCTCGCTTTGCTTGGCTATGATCCCTCTGAAGTGTATTCTGGCAGAGGTGCTCTTGAGGCTGAGGGTTCAGGTGTTGAGGTCTTGCCAGGAGATGTTGCGTTCAGATGCAACTTCGCCACGGTCAACGATAGTCTCGTTGTCTTAGATCGACGGGCTGGCAGAATTGTAAACGAGGATGCGGCCAAACTGGCCACTGCTCTCGGAAAAATCAGGTCTCCACCATTCTTGAAGATCAAGTTTCAGTTCAAAAACACTGTTCAACACCGGGCAATACTAGTAATTCGGGGACCAAAGTTATCGTCTGCGGTGAGCGATTCGGACCCAGAAACGGCTGGAAAGAAGGTGCTGGAAATCAAACCGCTAGATAGCAGCGTTGAGGCAAAACGTACGGCTCAGATTGTCAACATGCTCTTGCACTCGTTTCACGAAGTCTTGTCGAGGCATGCAGTAAACGAAATGAGAACTAGAAAAAACCTGCCAGTCGCGAACATGATTCTATGTAGAGGCGCAGGTAACATCCCCCGGATACCGACGCTACAGGAAAAATACGAAATCAAACCAGCATGCGTCGCTGCCGTTTCACTGATAAAAGGCGTGTCAAAAGTTGCAGGCATGGACCTGATCAGCGTGAAAGGTGCCACTGGAACAGTTCAAACCGATTACTTGGCGAAGGCCAAGGCAGCAGTTCAAAGTTTGAAGAAGCATGATTTTGTGCTGCTGCACGTGAAGGCTTCAGACGTCGCAAGCCACGATGGCAAAGTCAAGCTGAAGATAGAAATTATCGAGAAGATCGACAAGATGCTTGGTTATATCCTTTCCAACACCGATGCGAATTCCACCATAATCGCGGTCACTGCAGACCACACCACGTCCTCAGTTACAAGAAATCATGAAGGAGACCCTGTTCCGATAATGATCATGGGACCGGGAGTCCGGTGTGATGACGTTGTTGATTTCGGTGAAAGAACGTGTGCCAAAGGCGGTTTAAACAGGATACGCGGCTTGGATCTTATGCCAACCTTAATGGGCCTGATGGGAAAAACCAAGAAGTTTGGAGCCTAGAATCCTAGTTATTGAACTCGCATCAATCTCCATTCTCTGTAATCTGTCACGACTCTGACGTATCCTTTGAGCATTTCATTTGTCAAGGAGTCTCCCGTGTCAATCCTCAAGATGTCTCCATCGATACTTTGCAGCTTCGTTTTGGTTGCAGCAATGATGATGTGTTCTTTTTCGACCCGTTTGAGAACCTCAGGACTCAGCTGTTGATTGCCTCTTCCCAGCAGAATTCCTTGTCGCCCAATGGGTGAAAGAACTATCCAAGTGTGTTTCCAGTCCTTCACTTCTTTCAGTATTCTCTTCTCGTCGACGTCAAGAATTGTCTTTCCATTACAGCGTATATCAACGCCAAGAATCGTCTTCTTGACTCCAAGCAGTTCTGCGACTTCTTTGACGGTCGTCCCAGGTCCGAGAATCCATGTTGCATCAGCTGGCACCTGTTCCAGAATGAATTTTCCTATTGCCTTTTGATTTTCAACTTCATCATCGCTTTCAGAACTCACTTGTTTGCTGCCCTGAATACGAGCCGGAAGGAAGGGGCCCTTCAGAAACCCGTGAATTCTGAGGGCAAAGGTATCACTTCTAACTGCTTTTTCGTCGGCATCAACTATCTCTAGCTCTATTACTCTGGCTAGTCCGCGAGCGTACGAAAGGACTACTTCAACCGCGTCTGAAGGACTGACGGCAAAGATGCCGCTGTACATTTTTACACCTGCGGGAACGCCGATAACTGGGACTTGACGGCACCCTTGCATTGCATCGAAAATATCTTTTGCAGTGCCATCGCCACCCACAAACACGATCAAATCAACGCTCGACGGTGCAAGAAGGTCAACCGCCTTCTTTGTGTCTTGAGCTGTTGTTTCTTTTGCGATTCTCATCGGCAGAAGTCTAACTGGAAAATCTGCCTTCTTTGCTTCTCGTTCACCCATTATGCCGGGGCACGTTATCACATCGATACGTTCGTCTGTAATGTTTCGCTTCAGTTTCTCCAGAAATTCTGTTGCCCTGTCTGGTGATACTGGTTGAGCTCCTCTGGCGAATGCATCTTTCAAGACGTTGTCTGTTCCTTTCAATGCGACTTTGCCGCCCATACCCGCGATCGGGTTAACGATGAAGCCGACGAGCATTAATTATCAATAGCGACAATTGCGGAATCGGCTATAAACCGTTTGTCAGCAGAACTCAACTAAAGCATACATGAGATTTGATCTCAAGTTTGAAAACTCTTATATTCCGTATTCTCCGACCCTTGCACACGATAGGAGTGGCGTTGCATGCCTCAAAAGAAGACGAAGAAGCTCCTTGTAACAGGTTCAACGGGTCAGATCGGTTCTGAACTAACTTTAGCTCTTAGAAGGAAATACGGCGGCGACAACGTTATCGCAGTTGGGCATCAGAGAAAACCAAGCGATATACTGTTGAGTTCAGGGCCTTTCGAGATCGTTGACGTCAGCAAGAGAGAAAGCCTTCAGAAAGTCGTTGAAAAATATGACGTTGACACGATCTACCATCTTGCGGCTTTGCTGTCTGCCACTGGGGAACAGAACCCACAGCTTGCATGGAACCTCAACATGGGTAGCCTCTACAACATACTTGAACTTGCCAGAGAACGCGGCTTAACAAGAATCTTCTGGCCAAGCTCAATCGCTGTTTTCGGACCAACTACTCCTCGCGACAATACTCCTCAAGAAACAATAATGATTCCTGGAACAATGTACGGCGTCACGAAAGTTGCGGGAGAACTATTATGCAACTATTATTCCGTCAAATACGACGTCGACGTCCGCGGACTGAGGTACCCCGGGATCATTAGCAGTGAGACTCCTCCAGGCGGCGGCACGACAGACTACGCCGTTGAGATATATTATGAGGCAATCAAGAAAAAGCATTACACGTGTTTCGTGAGGGAAGACACGGTTTTACCGATGATGTACATGCCAGACTGCCTCAAATCAACGATAGACCTGATGGAAGCTGACCCGTCGAAGGTCAAGCGTCACGACAGCTACAACGTTGCAGGAATGAGTTTTTCGGCTGGAGAACTAGCCGCGGAAATAAAGAAGCACATTCCAGAATTCAAATGCAACTACGAACCCGACTTCAGACAGAAAATCGCCGATTCATGGCCGATGTCGATCGACGACAGTCAAGCACGCAGAGATTGGGGTTGGAAGCCCAGTTACAACTTGACAACGATGACGAAAGACATGATACAGAAGCTATCGCAGAGATTTTCTGAAGGCAAACTCTAGAACTCCGTATCTGGGCAAGAAAGAGTTAAGAGAAAGAGCATAAGAATAGAGCCAAAAGGAGCACGGCCAAAATGAGAAACCCCACGTCATTCTTGAAAGAAGAATACGAAGCACTGGTCAAGAGCGAACTTGACTGGAGAATCCGCATACTCCAAGGTCCCAGCACCCCTTGGTGCACGGTTGACGGCAAAAAAGTCCTCATGTTCTGCTCGAACAACTACCTGAGCCTCAGCAACCATCCTAAATTGAAAGAAGCTGCAATAAAAGCGGTTCAAACTCACGGTGCAGGCTCCGGTTCAGTCCGCCCTATCGCTGGAACGATGGACATTCACGTTGAATTGGAAAAGCGCCTTGCAAGATTCAAGCACGCAGAAGCTTCGCTCGTCTATCAGACTGGTTTCGCGGCAAATGCAGGGCTCATCCCTCAGCTCGTTGGAAAAGAAGACCTCATTATAAGTGACGAACTAAACCACGGCAGCATCATCGACGGTGTGAGACTGGCACACGCCGAACGCGCTGTCTACAAACACTCGGACCCTCAGGATCTAGATCGTGTGTTGAATGAAGCAGAAAAGCACAACCCGCCTTACAGGCGAATCCTGATAATCACAGACGGCGTTTTCTCAATGGACGGAGACATTGCCCCGCTCGATCAAGTTGCAAAGCTCGGCGCCGAACATGGATGCATGGTATACGTCGACGACGCCCACGGCGAAGGAGTCCTAGGCGACGGCGGCAGAGGCATCGTCTCACACTTCAAACTCACACGCGACAAAGTCCAAGTCGAAATGGGCACGTTCTCCAAAGCCTTCGGAGTAGTGGGCGGCCACGTTTCAGGCTCCAAAGACCTAGTCAACTTCGGCCTCAACAAATCACGCACATGGCTCCTAAGCGGTTCCCACCCACCCGCGGTCGCGGCGGCATGCACGGCGGCAATCGACGTTCTCGAAAGCGAACCCCAACACGTGAAAACACTGTGGGATCACACACGATACTTCAAAAAAGCAATGAAAGACCTATGCTTCAACATCGGCAACAGCGAAACACCCATCACACCAGTAATCGTAGGCGAAAGCGGCATAGCCAAAAAACTGAGCACAAGACTCTTCGAGGAAGGAGTATTCGCACTGCCAATAGTCTTCCCAATGGTTGCACGAGACAAAGCCAGAATAAGAA
>Ga0315279_10004210_pt1 | contig 19425 bp, 19 predicted proteins | sample YL17G06_20_MG_FD_203694 | JGI IMG/M metagenome (GOLD analysis project Ga0315279, IMG submission 203694) | Sediment microbial communities from Yellowstone Lake, YNP, Wyoming, USA - YL17G06_20 | ecosystem: Environmental > Aquatic > Freshwater > Lake > Sediment | place: USA: Wyoming | collected... | reverse complement strand
GAGATGATGTTTTAGCAAAATTACTTTCACTTTTAAGTGAGAATTCAATAAAACCAAAAACTCTTATTGCCGATATTGAAAAAGATCTTGAGATTCTTGATAGTTTTTTTGAGGTAGCCAAGGTTCAGAACTGGATTTCCCCATTTGATGTCTTGGAAATCCAAAAAGAATATAGTAAAATAAGGGGAGAATTTGAGAGGTTTTCAGGCATAGGAAAAGAGGAAAGGCCTGTAATAATAGGCTTGCCCGGGGCTTCAGCAGAGACGACTTCAAAGTCTTTTGATATAAACGAGAGACAAAGCAGGATTTTAGAGATTTTAAAAGAAAGAGGTCGGGCTCAAGTTGGTGAATTAAAAGATGTTTTCCCGGATATCAGCAAAAGAACCTTAAGACGAGACTTCAAAGATATGCTAAAACAAAATCTTATTGAGAGAGTAGGAGAAAGAAACGAGACTTTCTATATATTAAGAGGTAGGACAGAGATAGGATAAGTTAGGACAATATAGGACATAGGACAACCTTATTAGTAGAGAGATCTCTTTACAGGGTAGGATATAGGACATTAAGATAAAAAAATGGATAAACAACGAGAAATTTTTAGCGGTATTTATGACCAGTATATTGATAAAATATACCGCTTTATTTTTTTAAAGATTAGTTCGCAGGAAATAGCTCAAGACCTAACTTCAGAAACTTTTTTAAGGGGCTGGGAAGCTTTTCAGCGATCTCAAAGTCCTAACCCCGGAGAAATGAAAATTGAGAATATACAGGCTTTTTTATATCAAATTGCCCGTAACCTTGTCATTGATTTTTATCGTGAAAAAGGCAAAAACCTAATAATTTCAGCTGAAAATTTAAGGATAGCTGATCCTCAGGCTAATTTAGAAGAAAAAGCAAAATTTAGCTCAGATTTTGAGCAAATTAAAGTAAGTTTGGCTGATCTAAAAGAAGATTATCAAGAAGTTATAATTTTGCACTATATAAACGATTTATCTATTAAAGAAATAGCAAAAACCCTGAATAAGCCTGAAGGAACAGTTAGGGTTATGATTCACAGGGGACTAAATGCTCTACGAGCATTAATAAACAAAGAGCAACGAACGATAAACAATTAACAGCGAACAACGAACAATAAAAAGGCACGTTTTGTAATAAAATGTGCCTTTTTACGTCGTAATATATAGAATGACTGAAAAAGAACTCGTATTAAAAATTCAGGGACTCCGCGAAATAAAGCCCAAAAAGGAATGGGTTTTTTTGACTAAAAGAGAGATTTTAGGCGAGGAACCATTGGATAGGACTAAAGTTTCCTGGCTGGAAGTTTTCTCCAGAATGTTTTTTCAGCATAAACTGGCTTTTGCCAGTTTGGCTTTGATTGTAGTTGTAGTTTGCGGTTTTGGTTTCAGCCAGAATGCAGTTCCCGGGGATATGCTTTTTTCTTTAAAGAAAGTCACAGAAAAAGTCCAGACAGCTTTTTTACCTTCGGAAGAGCAATTAAAAAACCGTTTGGAGTTAGTCAACAAAAGATTGGAAGAGTTAACCAAGATTGCCGAACAGAACCAGGTAAAGAAATTATCTTCTGCTATTGAAGAATGCCAGGCCAGTATGTCGCAGGTAGTAAACAAAGCTAGCAACGTTAGAAAACCAGAAGAAGCAAGAAAAATAGTTCCGGAAATTAAGAAAATGGAAGGCAATCTCCAGAACTTGAAGACTTATGGGGTGGAAATCAGCGACGCTGAAAATACGGAAAATATTTATAAACCCGTAGTTGACGTTCTGATAAAAGACTTGGAAACCAGAACTTTAACCGAAGAGCAGCAAAAATTTTTAACTGAAGCTAAAGAAACTTACAAAATCGGAGACTATCCGAATACCCTCTCTATCTTGATGAAAATTCAGCCCGAACAATAAGAACCGAAATTTTAAAAATTATTTTTGGTTGTTTGTTTTTTACGTTATCATCATTAAAAATTAAAATCGTTACCTCAAGCTTTTCTGGATGTTTGGTCTATCAAACATGTTTATATCCAAAAAGGCAGCCTATTCCCGCCTTTGGCGGGACGGCCCGTCTGAATCAAAGATTCAGACTAGGGGAGGTCGGTCGATAACGAAGAGTTGAAAAATTTGTCGAATTATTAATCAATTAATTAAAAACAAAATAAAAAATGAATAGATTTATAAAGAAAATTTTAGCTGTCGCGACTGTTTTCACAGTTTTGTCTTTTGTAGGTGGTCCGGCAATCGCTTTGACCATTGAAGAGTTGAATGCACAAATTGCTGCTTTGACTGCTCAATTAGCAGCCTTACAAACACAATTAGCTCAACTTGGAGGCGGAACAGGAGCCATTAGCTGCACTATCACCAGCTTTACCAGCGGCCTTTCAGAAGGATCATCTGGTGAAGAGGTCAAATGTTTGCAGAAAGTGTTAAACAGCGATGCAGCTACTCAAGTTGCAAGCTCAGGAGCTGGCTCTCCTGGAAGTGAAACTACTTACTTTGGTTCTTTAACCAAAGCTGCAGTTATCAAGTTCCAAGAGAAATATGCCGCTACTATTTTAACTCCATTGGGGTTGACCGCTGGAACCGGTTTCGTTGGTGCTGCAACAAGATCGAAATTAAACACAATGTTGGGGGGTGTAGTTCCACCGCCAACAGGATGTACTACTGATGCCGGATGTACTACAGGTTATATGTGCTCAGCAGGAACTTGTGTTCTTAGACCAGTATCAGGGGGTGAAGGATACCTCACTTCAACAATTTATCCTACTCCAGCAGACACCACTGTTTATCAAGGAACATCAAGCATTGCTGTTTATGGTTTTGAAGTAAAGGCCTTTAATTCTGACGTTAATGTTCAAAGACTTAGTTTAGAGTTTAACAAAAGGCCATGGCTCTATGTTAGCAACATTTCGATTTACGATGGAGCCAATGCCATTGTTGGAGTTGATGCCACTTCCAGCGCTTTTGAAGAAGTAACTGTTGGTTCTCTGTATCGCTTGCACTTAACTGGGTTAAATGTGAATATTCCAAAAGGCACTACCAAGGTCTTTACAGTTAAAGTTACTATTCCTTCAGTTACTGTTTCCACTGGAGCGGTTACTATAAGATTGGTTGCAAATGGTGTTCGGGGAATTGATGGTGCTGGAATTCAGCAATACGCTCCTTCTGCGCAGTTAGCTGTCAGAACGTTTACTATTGCTGCTTCTACCACCGGTGCTTTGGAAGTTACCTTAAATACCGGTTCTCCGGCTGAAGGTTTTACTCCTTTGGGCACAAGCGAAACTACTGAAGGTGTTCTCTTAGCCAAAATTAATTTAACTGCCAAATACAGTGATATCAATGTAACCCAGATTATACTTACTGGGGTAGATACGGGTTTAGCAAATGCTATTGCCACTGTTATTCCGGCAGTAAAACTTTATGATGGGGACACTGTTTTAAAGACTGCTACTGGAGCCACAAGCATGACTTTCGCTACCTTAACTATTCCGATTACCAAAGGCGCAACCAAGACTCTGACTGTTAAAGCTGATGTTGCCAAAATTGCAACCAGTTTCACAACAGCAGGTGACTATGTATCAGTTACTTTAACAGGAAATAACACTAACATTACTGCTGAAGACAGCAATTACACTACTCTTACTACTCAGATTACCGGTACAGCCACTGGCAAGAAAATTTACTTCTATGAGAAAGCGCCATCTCTGGCAAAGATAAGCACCAGTATTATTTCAAAGGTTGTGGTAGCCAAACAAGAAGCTGATGCTTCCATTAAATTATCAGTTACTGCTTTAGGTGGTGATATCTATATCAGAAAGTATGACAGTACTACACCTGCTGACAGCGGTTTGTATGCTGAAAAAATAACCTCTTCAATTGGCGGAAATCTTACTTTCTCTATCAGCAGCGATGCAACAGTGAGCGCTAATAGTAATTGGGTGATCTACAGCGGTGAAACCAAGACTTTTACTGTCAACGGTTATATTCCTGTTGGTGGAACAGCTGGGCTCAATGGAATGCAGATTTCTACAGTCACATGGGGTACAACTGACACGCCTTTAACAGATTGGGCTTGGGATTCAATACCAGTAATCTTCAAGACAGACAAGGTTTTCGTTACTGCTTCATAAGAGTGAAACACTAATTCTTTGATTTTCTGCCTTTCCTTGTGAGGGCAACTCAAAAACCGCTTCTTAACGAAGCGGTTTTGAGTTCGCTGATTTATACAGATATTGTTGGTTTATGCTGATAAATTTATCGGCATAAATCAACCAAAATCGGCATTGATCAGCGTTTAATTATTTGTAAAATTCAACAAAACTATTTATAATGATAAAATATGGTTAAGAGAATAGTACCTAACTTCCTGTATGAATAAGAATCTTATCAAATTAGAGGTGCGTGTTTTAAGGTCTATGATATCCTCGATGGTGGAATAAAAGAAAAAATTATTGTTCGTACTCTTAATAAAGAATTAATAGGTCAGCAAATGACAGTAGAAAATCAGGCAAGAATAGATGTAATTTATAACAATGAGAAAATCGGAACTTGTATTCCGGATTTAATTATAAACTATAAAATTCTTATTGAAGCAAAGTCAAAACCATTTATTATAAAAGAAGACGAAAAGCAATTCTGGAGTTATCTTAAAGGTTCAAAATATAAATTAGGATTTCTAATAGGTTTTACTTCCCAAAAGTTAATCATAAAAAGGTATGTTCATAGCAAAAAATTATCAGCATAAATCAGCCATATCAGCATTAATCAGCGGTATTTTACTGTCATCTTTATTATTGCTTCTGCCCTTTTTTGTTAATGCTGTTTCCTTGGGTCAGCAACTCAATTTTTCTGTTGATCCTTCTTATGATTTACAGGGCAGAAAAGAGATTTCAGCCACTTTAATAAAAATTACCAACAAGTTATATTTTTTCGTTGATACTCAATGGTGGAATGGATTAGATTTTGCCGGGCGAGACAAAATAGATATTGGACTTTATAATTTGGGCAATGAATTTGAGTACAAAATTTATCCCACTTTAACTTCAACCTTTGGTTCAGAACCTAACCCCGGCATTGACCGCGATGAAAAAATTACTGCTTTAATTCATCCAATGAAAAAAGAGGCCGGCGGTTATTATAATTCCGGTGATGTCTATTACAGGCTTCAATACTCGAGATCAAATGAAAGAGAAATTGTTTATTTAAATAGCCAATATATTGATAAACCTGAAGCCAAAAGTTTTCTATCTCACGAATTTTTACATCTAATCACAATCAATCAAAAAGATTTATTAAGAGGAGTGAGTGAAGAAACTTGGTTAAATGAAGCCAGGGCAGAATATGTCCCCACTTTATTGGGCTATGACGATATTTACAAAGAAAGCAATCTTGAAAGAAGAGTCAAGGACTTTTTAGAAAAGCCATCTGATTCCTTGACCGAATGGCGGAACGAAAAATATGACTATGGAGCGGTCAATCTTTTTACCCAATATTTAGTTGACCATTACGGAGTCAAGATTTTAGTTGATTCTCTTCATTCTTCAAAAGTCGGAATTCCTTCAATCAATGAAGCCCTAATGAAAAATGGATATTCAGAAGATTTTTCTCAAATTTTTACCAATTGGACAATTGCGGTTTTGGTAAATGACTGCAATTTAGACCAGAGATATTGTTATTTAAACAAGAACCTCAAAGATTTTCGAATCACTCCAACTCTTTATTACCTTCCTTTAAAAACAGAGAGTATTTTATCAACCTTTCACAACACTACTAATTGGAGCGCAAATTGGCATAGATTTATAGGTGGAGGAAGCAATCTTGTTTTAGAATTTGACGGGGCTGATTCTATTGAGTTCAAAGTTCCTTACCTGCTTTGTGATTTAAAAAACATTTGTTTTGTTAAATTTTTAATTTTAGACAAAGAGCAAAACGGAAACATTACTATTTCTGGGTTTAACACGAAGTATAGTTCTTTAACTATTATTCCTTTTGCTAAAAATAACATTTCCGGATTTAATGGTCCGGAATCTTATTTCACTTTTTCTTGGAAGGTCTCTGTCCAGGAAAAATCAGAAGGAGAGGGAGAAACAGAACAAATCCAACAACTTTTGGCTCGAATTGAACAATTAAGAAGGCAAATTGGCGAAATACAGGCAAAAATCAATGCTATTTTGGTTAACCAGGGTCAAAAAATCACTTGCGGGAAATTTGAGAGAAATCTTTATTTTGGAACGAAAAATAATTCGGAAGTAAGCTGTTTGCAGCAATTTTTTAAATCACAAGGCCCAGAAATTTATCCCGAAGGTTTGATTACTGGAAATTTCCTAAATTTAACTCAAAATGCCGTAATTCGCTTTCAGGAAAAATACGCCAGTGAAGTTTTGTCACCCCTGGACTTAACCAAAGGAACAGGATATGTAGGCGAAGGAACAAGAGAGAAAATCAACCAAATCCTTGGTTTTTAAATGACTAATGACAAATTTCTAATATCTAATTATTCGTCATTTGAAATTGAAAATTTGTAATTTCATTTGGAATTAGACATCAGGATTTAGACATTTAAGGAGTTAAACTCCTTAAAAACTCTTTCACTTCTTCTTCAAGTTCCGGAGCTAACTCCAGGGCTTTTTTTATTTCCTTTTTGGCATTTTCAGGATCGCCAAGTTCCCTGTAAACTATTGCCAAAGAGGCATAATATTCCGGATTAGCTGGCTTGATTTCTATCAACTCTTGGTAAATTTCAAGCAGTTTTTGGTAATTTTCAGTTTCAACATAAACTTTAGCTAATTTTAAAAGAGAATTTTCAGAGCGGATAGGATAGCCCCGCTTGCCGGCCGTTTCTATATTTTCTTTTGCTTCTTCAAATTCATTCAGATAAATATTGCCTAATCCTTTTAACCACCAGCAATCACTTAATTTGGGATTTAAATCAATACATTTTTGGGCTTTTTCTTTGGCTTTTTGATATTCACCGGTTATTAAATCGTTTTTTATCCACTCAATAAAAACTTCTTGACGCTTTGGGCTCAATTTCTGATCCATTTCAAAATAAGAATCGGCTTCATTTTTTAAACTTTGGACAATCTCAGGATTTGTCTCCTGCTCTATCCAGAAATTAATTAAACTACCCAATACAATATAATTGCTGGTGTGATAAGGCTGGATTTTAATGGCTTCTCTCATCAGGCCTATACTCCTTTTTACCAATTCCAAACTCGCTTCCGGCATTTGTTCTTTACATTTTATTAAAAGGTCAACATGTTCTAATCTTAAATAGGCGTCCAAAAAACTTTTTTGGGGCAAAATCTCCTCCATTTTTTCCAAAGCCAAGTCACACCTTTTATTTTCTACTAAACTGCTGGCAAGATTAATCTGGGCGTTAATTTTGAACGGTTTTAAATTAAAAACCCAAATAAACCATATCAAGAGTAGAAAAAGTAAGAATATGATAAGACCTCTATATTTGTATAATCTGGTAGGAAAAGTTTCCTCTTTTTTGATATGAGACGCTGATTTATGTTTATTTTGTTGATTTATGCTGATTGTCGAAATAAGATGTAAGGAATAGCCGATTAACAAAAATGAAATTAAGTAGGTTGAAAACGAATCAAAACTAAAAAAATTAGCCGCCAAATAAGCAATGAAAGTACTTTGAATGCTATGAGCGGTTGTTTCCAGCGTTTTTCTAGCGTTTTGTTCAGCGTTTATTTCAGCGGATTTCAGTTTCTGCAATTGCCAGAACAAAACTCCAAACAACAAAAGATAAATTATCAAAGCAAAAGTTCCGGCTGAAATTGAAATATCAAAAATAAAATTATGAGCCCTGTCCCACCAACTGGTGACAGCACCAGGTTGTCTTTCGATGCCATACAAAGACGGTTCATAATATTTATCAAAACCAATAGAAAAGTTTTCTGGTCCGTAACCCAAAATTGGCTTTGCTTTTAATGCTTGCCAACTCACTTTCCAACCAGAAACTCGGGGATCTTCAATAACGGCTTTAATTGAAAGCCTTTGAGTTACCTGATATAAAAACTTATTATTTTGAACAAATGAAGGAATTTTTGGTTGAGTATTCACATAATAAATTCCATAAATTCCTAAAATTAAAAAAAGGAAAACTAAAATTTTTAGCCATTTTAATCTTTTTGGATAAAAAAATAAAAACCATAGTAAACCAATTACCAGTCCTAAAAAGGCGGCTCTGGTCAAGGTTACAAAAATAATGACAAAGAGAAAAAATGAGAAAGATAGAAAATAAAGAAATTTTTTGATGTGTCCTTTTTCTTTTATTCCAAAGCTTAAAGTTAAAAAACTTAAAAGCAAAAGATAAATTGCTAAAAATATGGGATTCCCAATAGTTGAGGGTGGACGAACTTCATAAGGAATAAAAATTTTACTAACAAGACCCAATTGTTGCAAAATGGCAATAATTGAGACGGAAATTCCAATTAAAATTGAAAAATCCCAGATTTTTTGCCAATCAGATTTATCGAAAATCAAAAAAGCTAAAATCGCAAAAATAATATAAAAAGCGAAATTCACAAAACCGCCTGAACGATAAGGATTTCCCCAAAGGCTGAAGGTTCTGTCTAAAGAAAAAACAGTGGCCAAAAAATAAACTCCTAGGAGCGAGATTAAAAGCCAGAAGGCTAGAGAGGTTTTAATTGAGAATTGTTTTTTAGATAAATTCTCATATAAAAAAACAAAAACGAGAATTGATAAAATAATTCTAAAAACAATAGTCTTTCCCCAATCAGGTGGAGAGAACCAAGGTGGCCAATTCAAAATGGGTAATGTCAAAATCAAGAAAAAACCAATCAAATAAATTTTATTAGAAATTGGAAATTTGGAATTAGTCATTGTCATTTATATTATTTCATGATACGAATAAAATATAAAAATCGCAAATGAAAAAAAACACTCTCTCCAATTATAAAGCAGTAATCTTAGCTGGAGGGCCAGCTACTCGACTTTATCCGATAACTAGAGAATTTCCAAAACCTCTTTTACCAGTAAAAAGAAAACCCATCATAAACTATTTGGTTGATCTTTTCTATTCTTACGGAATAAAAGAAATTGCTATTTTAATCAATAAAAATTTCCGGGAAGATTTTGACTGGTGGTTGAAAAGATATTATCCAAAAGAAAAAATTAAGCTGTTTGAAGAAAAAAAACCTTTGGGGACATTTGGCGGTCTTTGGTATCTAAAAGATTGGATTTCAAAAGCCCATTTCTTTTTTGCTAATGGCGATGATTTAACGAAGATAAATTTAATCAAAATGAATGATTTTCATCAAAAATTAAAAACACCTGCGGCCCTAGCATTAGTTAAAGTTTCCAACCCTCAGGATTACGGAGTTGTTGTTTGCAAAAATGGATTAGTCCAAAAGTTTATTGAAAAACCAAAGAATCCACCTACTAAATATATTTCTTCCGGCCTCTATTTATTTACGCCGGAAATTTTTAATTATCATTCTGGTCCTAAATTTTTGATGATTGAAAAAGATATCTTCCCCAAATTAGCTAGAGGAAAAAAATTAGCTGGATTTAAATTTAATGGCAAATGGATAGATTGTGGTACTTGGGAGAGGTATTCAGAAGCTCTTAAAAAATGGAGATAAACTGAACCTTAATGACCCTTATTGACATCATCTTTTTTTGGTTTTATTATTAATTTAGAGATATGCCAAAAGAAATAAAGCCAAATGAAGTTTATACAACTGAAGAAACTCGAGATTTTTTGAAAATAAGTACCAGTACTATTAAACGTTTGCTGAAAAAAGGAATAATTCAGGCAAACAAAGTAGGAGGAAGATATCGCATTTTGGGTAGAGAAATTTTGAGACTAATTTCTCCTCGAGCCGAAAGAAAAGCAGTAAATTTTTATCAATCACTTAAAGAAAAAACAAAAAAAACCATTGAGAAATGGTAATTTTTTATATCCAAGAATTATGAAAATTTGTATCATCTTGGGGACAAGGCCAGAAATAATTAAAATAGCACCCATTATTAGGGAGTGCGAAAACAGGATTGGGAAAATCCTTTTGGTGATGGGAAAGCTGGGAAAAGAATTATAAAAATTATACAAAGAATTTCGTAAAAATTGTAAAAATAAATATGAGAAATATAAAAATACTAATTACCGGCATAACCGGATTTGTTGGTTCTCATCTTGCAGAGTATTGTCTTCAAAAACCTAATGTAGAGGTTTTCGGAACAGTATTGTCTCATCACCTTGGAGATGAGCTAAGCCGAGTAGAGCATATTAAAAATAAGATTAATCTTTTAGAGTGTAATCTAATTAACAGGATAGCAGTAGAAAGAGTAACATGGGAAGTAAAACCCGATAAAATTTTTCATTTAGCTGCCCAAAGTTTTGTTCCTACTTCTTGGGAATCTCCGGAGGATACATTATTTAACAATATTATGGCCGAATTGAATATTTTCGAAGTTCTAAGAAAATTGAAATTGAACCCTGTAATTCAAATAGCCGGAAGCTCTGAAGAGTACGGATTGGTATATGAGAATGAATTACCGATCAAGGAAGACAATCCTTTAAGACCTCTTTCTCCCTACGGCGTTTCAAAAGTAGCCCAGGATAAATTAGCTCTCCAATATCATTATAGTTATGGTTTAAATACCGTGATAACTCGTGGATTTAATCACGAAGGTCCCAGAAGAGGAGAACAATTTGTTACTTCTAATTTCGCAAAACAAATAGCAGAAATAGAAAAGAAAAAAAGAGAGCCTGTCATCTATGTGGGTAATCTAAGTGCTAAAAGAGATTTCTCAGATGTTAGGGACGTAGTTAGGGCTTATTGGATTGCAACTGAAAAATGTCAATTTGGAGAACCATATAATATTTGCTCAGAAAAAGCAAGAACAATAAAATCTGTTTTAGAATTACTTTTGAACTTAAGTAAAGTAAAAAACATTAAAATAAAACAAGATCCTGTCAGAATGAGACCATCAGATGTTCCGGTTCTTTTAGGGGATTGTTCAAAATTTAAAAAACAAACAGGGTGGAGACCCGAAATCCACTTTAAAAAAACAATAGAGGATTTACTAAATTATTGGAGAGAAAGGTTATGAAAAAAATAGAAGGAAAAATAAATTAAAATAAAAAAGAAAATAACTATTATGTCTTTTAACAATAAAACAATTTTAGTTACTGGTGGTTGTGGTTCTTTCGGCCAGAAATTCACTGAAATTATCTTGAAAGAACATAATCCAAAGATTGTGCGTATTTACGATAATCGTGAACTTGCAGAAGTAGAAATGGAGAGGAGATTTAACGATTCAAGATTGAGATTGTTTATTGGTGATATTAGAGATAGAAGTCGACTTTATCGAGCAATGAACGGCGTTGATATTGTTGTTCATGCCGCTGCTTTAAAACATATTCCAATATGCGAATACAATCCTATCGAAGGAGTGAGAACCAATATTGATGGGGCGATAAATGTTATTGATGCGGCAATTGATAATTCGATTGGAAAGGTAATGGCGATCAGTACGGATAAAGCCGTTCATCCGGTTAATTTGTATGGTGCAACTAAGATGGTAGCTGAGAAACTTTTTATTCAAGGAAATTCTTATACTGGTGTAAGGAAGACCGTATTTAGCTGCGTCCGTTATGGAAATGTTGTGGGAAGTAGTGGAAGCGTTATCCCTTTATTCGGGGAACAAAAAAAGAATGGCGAAATTACAATTACAGATAAAAGAATGACGAGATTCTGGGTTACCTTAGACCAGGGCATTCGTTTTGTTATTAAATGTATTGAAGTTATGAAGGGTGGGGAAATTTTTATTCCTAAAATTCCCAGTATGAAAATTATGGACTTAGCAGATGTAATTACGCCTAAAGCTAAGAAGAAAATTATAGGTATCCGTCCTGGAGAAAAATTACATGAAATTCTTTTAACAGAAGAAGAAGCAAAGCATACCAAAGAATTTAATGAATATTTTATAGTTGAACCAGAGTTTCCTTTTTGCGAAAAAGGTAATTTTAGAGAAGGAAAATCCTTAGTCGAAGGATTTAAGTATTCGAGTGATAAAAATAAAACATGGTTTACTAAAGAAAAAATGAGAAAAATATTAAAAAATTTGGATATAGAAAAATGAAGTTTGTATTAAATAGAATTAAACATTATTCTCCATCGGGATTTTTGGCAGAATTAGTTTCTTTAAAATACAAAGATGCGCCATTTAATAAAATCCACAGTTATTTAGTGAAAATAAAAAAAGGCTATAGTCGTGCTCAACATTATCATGCAAAGAAGAAAGAATGGATGACACCGATTTTTGGCAAAACTCTCTTGAGGTTAGAAAGTGTTAAAACTAAAAAGAGGAAAGAATATTTATTAAATCTTAATGATGAAAATCAGAAAATAATTTATATCCCTCCTTTTTGGGCGCATTCTATAACGGCGAGAAAGAGAGATTCGGGAATTATAGTATTTAGTTTAACGCCCGAAAATAAAAAAGATACTGTTCCTTATAATTTATGAAAAAATTTATTCCTTATGGTCACCAATGGATAGATAACTCAGACATACGAGCAGTTATAAAAGTATTAAAAAGCGATTGGATAACTCAGGGGTCTAAAATTAAAGAATTTGAAAATGCAGTCGCTAAATATTGCGGAGTCAAATATGCAGTGGCAGTTTCTTCGGGAACAGCTGCCTTGCATGCTGCTTATGCGGTGGCTGGGATTAAAGCAGGAGATGAGGTGATAACTACCCCTCTAAGTTTTGCGGCTACAAGCAACGCCATAATTTATTGTGGAGGTAAACCGGTTTTTGCTGACATCCAAGAAGATACTTTAAATATTAATCCAAAAGAGATAAAGAAAAAAATAACCAAAAAGACAAAAACAATAGCTTCTGTTGATTTTGCTGGTCATCCTTGTGATTATGATGAAATTTTAAAAATTGCTAAAAAATATAAACTTTTAATAATAGAAGATGCGGCTCACGCCCTAGGTTCTGAATATAAAGGGAAAAAAATTGGTAGTTTCGCTGACATGACAATTTTAAGCTTCCACCCGGTAAAAACAATTACTACTGGCGAAGGGGGAATGATTTTGACAAACAACAAATATTTTTACGATAAACTGCAAGTTTTTAGAAATCACGGAATGATTAAAAAACCGGAAAAGGGTAATTGGTATTATGAAATAGAAAAACCGGGTTACAACTATCGTTTAACTGATTTTCAGTGTGCTCTCGGCTTAAGTCAGCTAAAGAAGATAGATCAGTTTATAAAAAGAAGAAGAGAAATTTTTTTTGAATATAATAAAGCATTTAGAGATGTTAGGGAGATTGTAACTTCCGTTGAAAGAAATTACGCAAAATCAGCTTGGCACATTTATGTTGTTCAGTTAAGAATAGAAAGATTAAAAGCTGACCGAAAAAAAATATTCGAAGAATTAAAAAAGAAAGGTATCGGTGTACAGATTCACTATATCCCGCTTCATCTTCAGCCGTTTTATCGACAAAAATTTGGTTATAAATTAGGAGATTTTCCAAATGTTGAAAATTATTACGAAAGAGCAATCACTTTGCCACTCTTTCCGAAAATGACAGACAAAGATGTCCAAAGTGTAATAAGGGTCGTAAAAGAAACAATTAACTTTTATGAAAAATAATCTATGACAAAAATAAAACATTGTAAAAAATGCTTGATGCCAAATACTAGACCCGGATCAATCTTTAACGAAGAAAGCATATGCCAAGCCTGTCTTAATTACGAAAAAAGAAAACAAATTAATTGGGGCGAAAGAAGAGAACAATTAAGAGAGCTTTGCAGAAAATATAGAAGAAATGATAACTATTATGATTGTCTAATTCCAGTCAGCGGTGGAAAGGATAGCTACTTTCTTACCCATCTGGCGAAAGAAGAACTGGGGATGAATCCTTTGTTAATAACCGTAACAGATCCTTTTACGCACACCAGAGCAGGGATTCATAATTTAAAAAATCTTATAGAAATTTTTAAAGTAAATCATTACCAGTACACAATTAACCATGATCTATTTAGGAGAGCGACAAGAATAGCCTTTGAGGAGACGGGGGAAGCGCTTAAATTTGTCGAAATTGCTATTTATACAATCCCTACCTTATTTGCTCAAAAATTTGATATACCATTTGTTATTTTTGGAGAGAATTCAGCTTATGAGTATGGCACTACCGCCGAAGAATCTTATTTAGCGACGCCAAATTTTCAAGCAATATCCGACCGGTTAGAAAAAGAGAAAACATGGTGGATCGAAAAAGGCTTAATAGAAAAAGAGGTGGATTCAATTCAAATTGATAAAACTAAACCCCTTCCCGAGATAATCTTTATAAGTTATTTTGATCCCTGGAGCAGCATCAAGCACCTAGGAACCGCAAAAAGATATGGGTTTACTGATTTGGCTCACGAATGGAAAAGGGAGGGATGTATTGAAGACTTTGAGCAGATAGATTCTGTGGCCTATATGGTTCATCTTTGGTTAAAGTATCCAAAATTTGGCTTCCAGAGAGTATCCGATATTGCCAGTAGGCGTGTTCGCGAGGGATTACTTAGTTTATCTGAAGCCAAAAAACTTATTATTGAACGTGACCATAAACTAGACCAGCGAGCAATGGGAGATTTTATAAAATTCTGCGGATATACACCAAAACAATTTTGGGATATAGTAGATAAGTTTTGGAATCCAGAGTTTTTTGAAAAAATCGATGGTGTTTGGAGGCGAAAAATTAATTACGACGAATAAATTCATTTTTGTAAAGTATAAAAATTTTATGGATGATATCGCTCCTCAAGAAAAAAAATGGAAAGGCAAATTTGGAAAAGATTATACCCTAAGAAATCCTCTAGGCGCGAAGGAAATAGACAAGCTTTATTTTAGAAACTACGGTATTACCAGAACAGAAATAAATAAAGAATTCCTCGGTAATTTAAATCTCTCAATTAAAATCTTAGAAATAGGGGCAAATGTCGGAGTTCAGCTAATGTTCCTTCAAAAAATGGGATTTAAAAATCTTTATGGCATAGAGATTAATAGAGAGGCTATTGAGCTTGCTAAATCAATTACAAAAAATATTGATATTATTCAAGGTTCGGCATCAGATACTCCTTTTAAAGATAATTATTTTGATTTAGTATTTACTTCCGGACTACTTATTCATATAGCACCAGCCGATCTGGAAAAAGTAATGAAAGAAATTTACAGAGTTACAAAGAAATATATTTGGGGATTCGAATATTATGCAGATAAATACAGCGAAATATCATATCGGGGAAAGCGAAATCTGCTTTGGAAGGCAAATTTTCCAGAATTATATCTTAAGCTCTTTAAAGATCTAAAACCAGTGAAAGAAAAAAGACTTGAATATCTAAACAATGAGAATAGGGACATAATGTTTTTATTAAAAAAGCATGAAACGAAAAAGTAAAGCTCTCAGCTATAAAAAGGTGTCTGCTATTATTCAGGCGAGGATGACTTCAACCAGGTTGCCGGGAAAGGTTCTAATGGATATCAGAGGTAAACCGATACTCTGGCACGTGATGAACAGATTAAAATTTTCAAAAAAACTTGATGATATTATTCTTGCTATTCCCGACACAAAAGAAAACGATATTTTAGAAAAATTTGCAAAAGACAAAAAGATAAAATATTTCAGAGGGAGCGAAGAAGATGTGCTCTCCAGATATTATGAAACCGCGAGAAAATTTAAATGTGATACGATTGTTAGGATAACCTCGGATTGCCCTTTGATTGATCCTCAAATCGTTGATTTGACCATTGAACAGCATTTTAATTCGGATGCCGATTATACTTCTAACAATCTTAAAAGAACTTTTCCTCAAGGATTAGATAATGAAGTTTTTAATTCTAAAACTTTGGAAAAGGTTTATAAAAAAGCAAATAAGAGTTATCAAAGAGAACATGTTACTCCCTACATTTATGAACATCCAGAGATTTTTAAGCTTCGAAATGTGGAAGCAAAAAGAAAATTAAAACGACCAGCGCTTCGGTTAACGGTGGACACTAAAGAAGACTTAGAATTAATTAGCGAAATTTATAAATATCTTTATAAGCCTAAAAAGATTTTTTATGCCGAGGAAATTATTAGCTTGCTGACTAAACATCCTGAATTAATAAAAATTAACGCCGATATTAAACAAAAAGAATTGAAAAAGAAATGAAGACTAATTCAAAAATTTCTCTAAAAAAAGCTAATTTTTTTGATATTGAATTTTTATGGTATTTAAGAAATCAACCCGATGTTTATAAGTATTTTAGAGAAAATCGACCGGTTAGTTGGGAGAAACACATTCAATGGATTTTACCGATTATGCTAGGCGTAAGTAATAAAGAGATTTTTGTGATTCAAAGTCAAAAAGCTCCAATTGGCCAAATTAGGTTTGATTATAAAGACCGCAAAGAAGGTGAAACTAGTATTTCCATTTTAAAGGAATTTCAAGGAAGAGGTTTTGCCACAAAATTTTTAAGTTTAGCTATTAAAAAACAAAAAAAGGTAAAATTATTAACAGCTGAAATTCATAAAAGTAATTTGCCATCTCTGAAATTATTTGAAAAATTAGGCTTTAAATTCAAAACAAAAAAAGGAAAATGGCTAAAATACATTCTAAATTTATAGCACTTCTGGAGCTTATTAGACAAGAGAAGCCTGAAAAAGCCGATGCAATTATCTGGTTACAAGGAGATCGTTATGACAGGGGAAGAAAAGTTTTAACTCTCTTTAAAAGTGGTTGGGCAAGAGAAATAGTAATTTCAGGGAATAATTACTTAGTTGGTCCCGATAAGAAGTTAGGTGAAAATAATATTTCTTTAACTGAAATGGTTGAGTATTTAAAAAAAAGAGGTATAGAGTCCCAACGAATTATGATTGATGACCAATCTTTCAATACGAAAGATCAAGCAAAAAATGTTTTGAAATTAGCGAAAGAAAAAAAATGGAAAAAGATCATCTTGGTTGCCTCTCTTTATCATCAAGTCAGAGCCTTTTTAACTTTTTTAAAAGAGAACGAGAAAATAAGATGGAGAGGAAGAATAGTAAATCAACCCGCTAAGCTTAATTTACAGAAAAAACCTTCTGGTCAAAATAAAAAAGCATCGGATTTAATTTTTAACGAGATAGAAAAAATACAAAAATACAAATCTTATATTTCTAATTTTACTGAGGGTTTTATTTATCTTCATAAAAAATAAAAAATCTAATTTATTCACAATATTAGTATTTTATATGGCTAAGGAAATAAAAATTGGAAACAAAAAAATAGGTGACGGTCACCCTTGTTTCATTATCGCCGAAGCGGGTTCTAACTATAACAAGAGGTTCGATTTGGCAAAAAAATTAATTGATATTGCTGCCGAAGCCGGCGCCGATGCTGTAAAGTTTCAGCTTTTTCGGGCAAAAAAGACTTATGTACTAAATGCTGGTCAAAGCGATTATCTCCGTAAATCAGCACCTATTTATGAGATTATTAAATCAATGGAGATGCCTTACAGTTGGCTACCTAAATTGGCTCGCTATTGTCAAAAGCGCGGAATTATTTTTCTTTCTGCAGTTAATGACGAAAAATCGGCTAGAAAACTAGATCCTTACGTCGTGGCTTATAAAATAGGCTCTTTCGAGTTAAATCATTATCCATTAATAAGCTATGTAGCATCACTTAAAAAACCGATGATTTTGTCTACAGGAATTTCCACTATCGAAGAAATTAAATATACCATTAATAACCTTCGAAGAAAGAAAAACAACAAAATTTGTTTAATGCACTGCATTAGTGCTTATCCAGCCCCTATTGACTCTTTGAATTTGCGAGTTATCCCGAAGCTTAAATCAGTATTTAAGGTTCCGGTTGGGTTTTCCGATCATACCCCTGATCCTCTCTTAGCTCCTTTAGGAGCGATATCTCTAGGAGCAAACCTCATTGAGAAGCATTTTACTTTGAGCAAGAAAATGACTGGTCCTGATCATAGGTTTGCTCTCGAACCTGAAGAATTAGAAACGATGATTAAGACAATTCGGGAGCTGGAATCAGCATTGGGCGATGGGAGAAAAAAGGTGGAGGCAGCAGAAAAAGAATTGTTTTATTTTGCTAAGCGTGGCATTCAAACGATTAAGAATATTAAAAAGGGCGAACGTTTTTCTAAAGAAAATATTGGTATTTTGCGACCGGGTAAGCAGGTTAGAGGTGTTTCTCCCAAATATTGGTCAATTATTTTAGGCAGAAAAAGTAAATGTAATCTAAAAAAAGGTCAAGGAGTTCCGAAACGATGTTTTTAATTTTTAAGAAATAAATATGAAAAATCGGAGGAGAAAAAAAACCATTCTTTTGACTGGTGCCGGGGGCGCCGGGACGATTTTTATTATTAAAGAACTTAAAAAAAAATATCGGATTATTGCTGTCGATATGAACAAATATGCCGTCGGTCTTTATTTGGCCGATAAAGGTTACATCTTGCCTTCCTGTACCGATAGACGCTATTTAAAAAAGTTAGATCAGATCGTAAAAAAGGAAAAGGTAGATGTAATAATTCCTTTAATAGATGAGGAACTCTTAGCAATCACTCGTTATTATAAAAACAAAAACAATCCAAAAGTTTTATTGCCTAAAGAAAATTTTATTAGATTATGTCTTAATAAATGGAAATTAATGAATGCCCTTACCAAAGCAAAAATTCCTTGTCCTAAAACATATCTACTAAAATCATTTAATCAATTCCCTAAAAATTTATTTCCCGGCATTATTAAACCAATTAGAAGCAGAGGTAGTCGAGGTTTTCGGTATTTAAGTAATCAAAATGATTTAGAAAAGTATCTTCAAAATAACAATTATAAAAAAGAAGATCTTTTGATTCAAGAAGCTGTCGAAGGAACCGAGTTTACTATTTCAGTAGTAGTCTCAAAACAAGGAGAAGTTTTATCTGTTGTATCCAAAGAAGTAATTTTTAAAAAAGGTATAACTAAAATAGCTGTTACTCGTTATAATCAAAAAATTAGCGAGATTTGTCAAAAAATTCAGCAAAAGTTTGGAGCCAATGGTCCCTTTAATGTTCAGTTAATAATGGATAAAAAGACTAACCTACCAAAGATTTTTGAGATTAATCCTAGATTTTCCACAACAGTAGCCTTAACAATGAGAGCAGGAGTAAACGAAGTAGCTCTTCTAATTGAAAGATTATTTAATAAAAAAGTTCCCAAACCTAAGTTTAAAAAAAATCTGGTAATGATTCGTTACGAAGAACAATATTATTTACCAGAAAGCCAAATAAAATCATAATTATAAATCTCTAGTGAATATAAATGTATTTAAAACAACGAAGAAAAGAAAAATCAATTTTAGTCACTGGATCGAGCGGATTAGTAGGGGAAACTTTGATTAGGACACTGGGAAAAAGAAAGA